>OQWM01003672.1_pt1 | contig 10182 bp, 11 predicted proteins | sample 1691531 | NCBI WGS metagenome assembly OQWM01 (sample SAMN03418257, study PRJEB22391) | human gut metagenome | biome: human-gut; feature: organic feature; material: feces | host: Homo sapiens | place: Tanzania | collected 2013-01 | reverse complement strand
ACATATGGTTATTTAGCTCCCTATATATTTGCGTATATATTTATCTAAATATTTATCCATATCTATATATATCTTTGAATCATTATACATTTTCCTATATTTATGATTAATTGGCTCCGGTAGAGCCAAATCCACCGGCACCGCGCTTCGTATCTGAAAGCTCTGATACCTCATTAAACTCAACAGCCAGATATGGCATGACCACAAGCTGTGCTATACGATCCCCCGGATTAATAGTGCGCGCCTGCGTGCCATCATTGTGAAGAGCCACAATATACTCTCCTCTGTAGTCACTGTCACACACACCAACACAGTTTGCCGGGCGCAGAGCCTGCTTTGCTGCCAAACCGCTTCTTGCAAAGACTGCTCCGAAATATCCGTCAGGTATCTCTATCGAAAGTCCTGTTCCTATCTTTGCTGTCTCATGCGGCTCTATAACAACCTCCTCTGTAATATCGGCATACAGATCATAGCCTGCTGCATATTCACTTCCCCTTGTAGGGATTTTTGCTGTGGTTGTCAGTTTTTTTATATTTATTTTCATTTTATAATTTCCTCTGATGCTATTTTTATATGACTGTCTATCGTCATATAATCACTAACCTATGAACTAATTATTTCCACTCAAGACTGGAGTGCTCAATCTTCTTATCACGAAGCATAAGCTCAGAAACAGCCTCCTTTGCAGGCTTATCCTCAAAAAGCACTCTGTTTACTTCCTCGATAATCGGCATTCTGACATCATACTTCTTTGCAAGAGCAAGTGCTGCCTTTGCAGAATAGATGCCCTCTACAACCATCTTGACCTCTTTTGTTGCTTCATCCATTGTATAGCCCTGGCCTATGAGCATTCCGGCCTTTCTGTTTCGGCTGTGGCGGCTCTCACATGTAACAATAAGGTCACCGATGCCTGTCAGTCCAAAAAGCGTCTCTGCCTTTGCTCCCATCTCAATTGCGAGCACAGATATCTCTGCAATTCCTCTTGTGATAAGTGCTGCCTTTGTATTATCTCCGAATCCGAGTCCGTCCGCTATTCCCGCTGCAAGTGCAACGACGTTTTTAAGCGCCGCTCCGATCTCTACTCCGAGCATATCCTGCGATGTATACACTCTGAAAACAGGGCTCATGAACATGTTCTGGATATGTTCCGCCGTTTCCATATCATGCGCCGCTGCGACGATCGTGGTAGGCAGACCCTTTCCCACCTCCTCTGCATGGCTCGGTCCGCTAAGGACGGCAACATTTGCCTGCGGTATCTCCTGTTCGATGATATCCGTCATTATCATAAGAGTCGACTCCTCAACTCCCTTGGCAACGTCCACTATGATCTGTCCCGGCTTTACGAACTGCTTCATATTTCTTGCGGTAGATCTGACAGCCGTTGACGGAACTGCAAGGACCATTAGCTCCTTGTCTTCTATTGCCTCTTTAAGATCACTTGTAAACTGAATGGATTCCTGGAGCTTAACTCCCGGGAGCTTATCCACGTTTTCACGATATTTGACAAACATGTCATTTTCTTTTTCAAGAAAAGACCATAAGGTTACATTGTGTCCGTTATTGCATAAAAGCCATGCAAGTGCTGTTCCCCAACTTCCTGAACCGATAACACTGACTTTTGCCATTTTTTTCCTCCTGAAATCTTAAAACAATTTATTTTCTTTTCCTGCTGCCAGCCTTTTGATATTGCTCCTGTGAAGCCAATATGCGAGTGCTGTAAGCACGGCTGTTAAAATATACATCTCTATAAGACGATCCTGCGTCATCAGATATGATCCCATCTGGCCTACTATGATCATTCCGATCAAAAATTGTTGAAGGCAGAGCAAGAGATTTAAAAATAAAAGAAGTACATCAGGGTGTAAGCAACAAAATTGAAGTTCTCAAAACCTTGATAGAAAAATATAATGTTGATAAATCACAGGTTGCCTATATCGGTGACGATGTGAATGATATTGAATGTATGCAGTATTGTGGTTTCTCTGCCTGCCCTGCAGACGCAATTGATGAAGTGAAAAATACAGTCGATTATGTTTGTAAAAATATAGGCGGCCACGGTGCAGTCAGAGAATTGATTGATAGGATAATTTAAATAATAATTAGGATTGTATGTGGTGATTCTATGAAAGGTATAATTTTAGCCGGTGGGTCAGGGACTCGACTTTATCCACTGACAAAGGTAACATCTAAACAACTGTTGCCGATATATGATAAGCCGATGATTTATTATCCTATGTCGGTACTTATGAATGCGGGAATTCGTGAATCATATCGGCTCCGTAGGATACACCCCTCATGGTGAGGGTTTGAATGTCCGTGACTGGCTTTATGTTGAGAACCATTGCAAAGCGTGGATACGACGGAATCGGAACTGATATTGCCGACAGTTATTCGGGAGTTAACTGATGCCGATTCAGATGGCTACACAATTGACGGCACACCGCTTAATCTTTCCGATAAAGATAAAAAGTGGTTGGGTTTGAAAGATACTTTTAAGTTTTAAATACAAAAATCCCCATAGATTTCATTGCGAAGTCTATGGGGAGTCTTTTTGTGAATTATTGGTTACTTCTTCTTTTTCAATTCATTTTTAAAGCATTTTTTATCGAATGAGGGGTTGAAGGCGTAGAAGTTCTTTTCGTTGAGTTTATCGGTTAAGAGGCGGAGATTTTCGCCGAAGCGCTGATAGTGGACACCCTCACTGGCACGCAGAAAGCGAGTTTTATTACACATATTTGCTATGTTTTAGTTTCGTTATGAAAGGTATGCAGTTGCATGGGAATTTATTTTATGATACAATCTTTAGTAAATAAGTGATGCTATACTGAGGACTTATTATTCTACTAAAATTAATGTGAATAATTATTATAATATTGTTAGTTATTACGAGGTGATTTGATTGATGCATTTTGTTAGTAAAATTAGAGATAAAGCGATTTATTTATTTCGAAATCGTTATGAAAAATATTATTTTAATTCATGCCGAAAGAAGAATAAAAATACAGATTTTTCATTGTTTAGCCCCAATTGTTTTGCCGGAATTATATATCATAGGCTTGGATTGGAATTTAAATCCCCTACAATAAATATGTTATTTCCTATTAAAAAGCAATACCTTAAATTTGTATCTAATCTTAAATACTATATGGAATTACCTTTGGTTTTTATTGAGGATAAGCATTATAATTGTCCGGTAGGAATGGTGGGAGATGTAAAAATAGTTTTTAATCACGATACTAATACCGATACAATATTGTCAAATTGGGAGAGAAGGAAGAAAAGAATTAATTATAATAATATTTACTTGATGTTTGACGATTTAGCAGATGCAGAATATACAGATCTCGTTTTGTTTAGTAAAATAGATTGTAAGGGTAAAGTTATTATTACAGCAAAAGAATACCCGGGGTTAGATAATGTTATAACTATATCTAAATATGAAAAAAGAGGGGAAATGCAAGCTTATTTATTAGACAAAAATTCTTGGACCGGTAAAAATGCCGCAGATAATGATTTTGATTTTGTAAAATGGTTGAATTCGTAAGCTTATTGAAATGCACAAGCCCATAAATACTTGGACTTGTGCATATTTTTTACTTTTTCTTCTTCTTCAATTCATTTTTAAAGCATTTTTTATCGAATGAGGGGTTGAAGGCGTAGAAGTTCTTTTCGTTGAGTTTATCGGTTAAGAGGCGGAGATTTTCGCCGAAGCGTTGGTAGTGGACAACCTCACGGGCACGCAGAAAGCGAATCGGATCTTTTACATCGTAGTCATCGCAGAATCTGAGGATGTTATCGTAGGTTGTTCTGGCTTTTTGCTCAGCCGCCATACTTTCGTGCAGGTCGGTTATCGGATCGCCTTTAACCTGCATTGATGCAGCTGTATAGGGAAAACCTGCTGCCGCCTGTGGAAAAATTCCGGTTGTGTGGTCAACAAAATAGTCACCGAATCCCTGTTCCTTGATTTCATCCTCGGTGAGGTCTTTCGTCAACTGATATACTATTGCACCGATCATTTCAAGATGATTAAGTTCTTCTGTGCCTATGTCGGTGAGAGTGCCTTTGAGTTCTGGCAATGGCATTGCAAATCGTTGACTCAGATATCGCAATGACGCACCCAACTCACCGTCCGGACCGCCGTATGGCAGAATGTTACTTACTTTGACTGAGAAATATGTTGAGGTGGGAGGCTTTGCGGTCAAATATTATTCTTTTTGTAATTATGGATAGTAAGTCGTTTTGCGTTTTTAAGGGATAAGTTTCTTTAATCGTGAAAGCATTATTGATTAAATTATTCTTTACAAGAATATTGATTGCTTTAATTACAACTTTTTCAATCTTTTCAATTCTTACGCTGTGCGATGAATGGCAGTTGCCGTGAATATAGGCGGAGCATTGGAGAAAATTATTTTTAATCGGAACGAGGGTTGAATTACAGTTTGAACACTTGACAAGATTTTGAATGATGTATCTGATTTCGGTTTGTTTATGGGGATGTTCTTTATTTATTATTCTTTTCAAGAATAATATTTGCCTTGTTTGTTCAAAAATTACTTCATCAACAATCGGTTCGTGAGTGCCGTTTGAAATTATCAAATTTTCGTTATAGAAATCTCTGCCCGTTTTGCAGATTGGATTCCACCTAATTTTGCCGATATAAACGGGATTTTGCAGAATATATTCAATGGCACGGCAATCCCAATTATTGCCTTTGGAGGTTTTAATTTTTGCTGAGTTCAAGTTGTCACAAATCATATTTATATCTTTATTATTCAAAAAATCGGCAAAAATTTTACTGACAATTCGGGCTTTTTCAGCGTCAACCACAAGCCTTCCGTCTGTCACTTTATAGCCAAAGGGTGCAATGCTGACGATGCCGCCACGCTCGGCTTTTTCGGTCATTCCTCGCCTTACCTCACCCGAAAGCCGAATCGAATAGTATTCGTCCGACCATTCGATAATGCGTTCAATCAGCTTGCCGAAAGGACCGTCATCAACGGGTTCGGACACACTGATGACTTCAATACCGTTTTTTCTCAACAGCGATTTATAGAAAATGCTTTCCTCCTGATTGCGGGCGAATCGTGAAAATTTCCAGACAAGCACGGCTGAAAACAGGGGAGGCTTTTGCTTTGCAAGGCTTATCATTCGGTTGAATTCAGGTCGCTTGTCGGCATATCTTCCCGAAATTCCGTTGTCACGAAAAATGAAATCATCGTCAATCAGATAGCCTTTTTCATCGGCAAATTTTCTGATGATTTTCAGCTGGCTTGACGGTGAAAGCTCAGTTTGATTTTCGGTTGATACCCTTATATATGCCGCCGCAAAGTGATTTTTATTGTGATTTTCCGACAAATTAATCACCTCTTGAAAGAATAATTCTTTTATGCAATAATATGCCTGCGATTGGAAGAAAATTCTTCGGCAAATTTCTCGAAAACACTTTACTTTGCTAACGCACTAATGTATAATATACAGAGATTGTTTTGCAAGGTGATTTGCAGAACATAGGTAGAGAGTATATCAGATTACGGAGGAATAATTATGAAAAAGAAAAAGTTACTTTCATTACTTCTTGCAGGTGCAATGTCAGCGTCAATTTTTGTAGGTTGCGGTTCTTCTGCAACAGACTGGGATTATATCTCAAACAAGGGAGAGCTTGTTATCGGTGTTACATATTTTGAGCCGATGAACTACCTTGATGCAGACGGCAAGCTTACAGGTTTTGAAACTGAGTTTGCAGAGGCAGTTTGCGAGAAAATGGGCGTTACTCCAAAGTTCCAGAAAATTGACTGGGATTCAAAAGAGGTTGAGCTTAACTCAAAGACAATCGACTGCATCTGGAACGGTCTTACAATTGATGACGACAGAAAGACAACAATGGATATTTCAACTCCTTATATGGAAAACAAGCAGGTTATGGTTGCAAAATCTGATGTTGCAGACAAAATTAAGTCAGCAGATGACCTCAAGGATAAGACAGTAGTTGCAGAGAAGAAGTCAGCAGGTGAAACTGTTGCTCAGACAGACGAGTTCTTCTCAAGTGCAAAGTATGTTTCAGTTGACGCACAGGCTAAGGCTCTTCTCGAGGTTAAGTCAGGCACAGCAGATGTTGCGGTTATCGACTATGTAATGTCAATCGGTACACTCAAGAGCGGTTCTGACTACGCTGACCTCAAGGTTGTTGACGGCAAGGACTTTTCACCTGAGCAGTACGGTATTGCGCTTCGTAAGGACAGCCCCGAAACACTCAAAAAGCTTAACGATGCTATTCAGGCAGTTGCCGATGACGGCACACTTGATAAGATTGCAGAGAAGTACAGCCTTCAGGATCTTCTTCTTGTAAAAAAGAAATAATTTAATTAAAATAAGCTTGTACATACAGGGCGGACTATGTTCGCCCGTTGTGCTTTTTATTGATTATAAATTTACAGGTTCAAATTTGTAAGCCTTTTGATATATTCAAAACTGAAAATACTTGGATAGAGTGGTATATAAAATGGATCAATTTTTTAATGTAAGCGGTCAGTTGCTTGAGGGATTCGGCGAAAACTGTATAATTTTCATTGTAACCCTGCTTGCGGCAATTCCGCTCGGACTTATTATCTCAATGGGTTCAATGTCAAAATTCAAGCCGTTAAAATGGCTGACAAAAACATTTGTGTGGATAATCAGAGGTACTCCGCTGATGCTCCAGCTTTTCGTAGTGTTCTATGTTCCGCCGCTTGTGTCAAACGGCAGTGTGACATTTGCACGAATGAATGCCGCACTTATTGCATTTATAATCAATTATGCCGCATATTTTTCTGAAATCTTCCGTGGCGGTATCGAGTCTGTTCCAAAGGGACAGTACGAGGCAGGTCAGGTGCTCGGCATGACAAAGGGTCAGATTTTCTTTAAGGTTGTGCTTTTGCAGGTTGTAAAGAAAATTACTGCACCCATGGGCAACGAAATTATTACTCTTGTAAAGGATACTTCGCTTTCAAGCGTTATCGCTATTCCGGAAATTCTTATGAGAGCAAAGGACTTTTCAATGCAGGGACTCATCTGGCCGCTTTTCTATTCGGCAGTATTCTTCCTCGCATTCTGCGGAATTCTTACCTTGCTTTTCTCATTTATCGAGAAAAAGCTTGATTACTACAAGGGTTAAGGGGGAAAGGTTATGTCTTTGTTAAATGTTGAAAACATCCGTAAAAGCTACGGCAAAACAGAGGTTTTGAAAGATATCAGCTTTTCTCTTAAAAAGGGCGAGGTGCTTGCGATTATCGGCTCATCGGGTTCGGGCAAGACTACGCTGTTAAGGTGTCTTAATTTTCTTGAAACTCCGGGCAACGGCAAGATTTCCGTCAATGACAAGGTGCTTTTTGACAGCAATGACAGCTCTGCAAAGAGCGACAGCGAAATCAGGAAAAGACGACTTCACTTCGGACTTGTGTTCCAGTCATTTAACCTGTTTCCGCAATATACGGTTATCGAGAATATTATGCTTGCACCAAAGCTTGCCGCAAAGGAGCAGATAAAGCAGACAGGCGAATATATGGGCGCAAAAAGCTATAAAGAGGCTCATGAAATTATCAAGAGCAATGCAAAGTCTTTGCTTGAAAGGGTAGGTCTTTCCGAAAAGAGCGAGTCATATCCGTGTAACCTCAGCGGCGGTCAGCAACAGCGTGTTGCAATTGCAAGAGCGCTTGCACTCAATCCCGATGTGCTCTGCTTCGACGAGCCTACCTCCGCACTTGATCCCGAACTCACGGGTGAGGTGCTTAATGTTATCCGCAGTCTTAAAACCTCCGACAGCACAATGATTGTTGTAACTCACGAAATTGAGTTTGCAAGAGATGTTGCCGACAAGATCATTTTTATGGCTGACGGTGTAATTGCCGAAGAGGGCACTCCCGAACAAGTAATCAACAATCCGCAAAATCCTAGAACCCAGGCGTTTTTGTCAAGGTTCAACTGATAACTGAATATTAGGTGATGAAAGCACTCGAAAGGGTGCTTTTTTACATATTTTTACAAATAACCTTGAAAAGTTTATGTCATTGTGCTATAATAATCGTGTCATTCACTGACAAAGGCACAAAGCCTGAAAAAATGAGAAATCCCGATAGGGAAAACGGAGGAAAAAGAAATGAAAAGAATTTTCACAATCAGCGTTGCGGCTGTTATGGCACTTCTTATGGTGCTTTCACTTACAGCGTGCGGTAATTCAACACTCGGCTATTACAAGCTTACAAGTGCAGAAGCAAGCGGTATGAGCTTTGACAGCAGTACTCTTGCCGCTGTCGGTATGGACAAAGGCTACATTCTTCTTAAAGAAGACGGCAAGGCTAAGCTTTCTGCAGCCGGTCAGGAGCAGGAGCTCACATACGATGACAAGAACTTTACAGCAGACGGCGAGAGCATTCCATACACACTCAAAGACGGTGTTATTACAATGGAAAAAGACGGCACAAAACTCGTTTTCACATTTGACGCTAACTTCAAGCCCGAATCTTCTGATTCAGAGTCATCAAAGTAATAAAACTTAACAGTGCAAAAATTTCGGCAGTCCAAATCGGACTGCCGTTTTTGTATAAACCCAAAAAACAAGGGCAGCGGAATTCCGTTGCCCTTAATTTTTATAAGATTTTATCAGTCTGAAAGACACTCGTCAAGCGCATCAACAATTGCGTGCCTGTCCATATGCTGACCGATGAATACAAGCTTGATTTCTCTGTCGCCGTATTTTTCGTCCCACTTTTCAGCCATATCGGGATACTCTGCAAGATAGAGCTTCTGCTGTTTCTTTGGGAATGCGGCAAGCCACTTGCCCTGTTCCGTAGCAGTAATCTGAACGCCTGCCTGCTCGAATACATAAACATCTTCTCTCTTGTCATCAAACCAGAGAACACCCTTTGCACGGACTACGCTCTTTGGCCAGTTCTCAACAAACTGCTGGAGCTTGTCCTGATTGAAAGGACGAATGCGGTGGTAAACAAATGAACCGATGCCGTACTCTTCTTCACCGTCCTCATGATCGTGGTCGTGGTGACAGCAATGACCGTGTTCGTGGTCGCAATGAGAGTGGTCAAGACCGTCCTCATCATGGTCATGATCGTGATGCTCATGTTCGTCATGGTCTTCATCGTGGTGGTGATGGTGGTGATGATGACCGTGACGGTCTGTATCCTCGTCATCTTCATCCTTATCATAAATCTGAGCCCAACCTGCGGATGCGGCTGTTTCTTCAAAATTAAAGCACTTTGTATCGAGAATATCCTTAACTTCAACCTTGCCGAACTGTGATTCAATAATTCGTGCCTTTGGCTGAAGCGTCTTAATCATAGCCTTAACTCTCTTGAGCTGTTCCTCTGTTACCTTGTCAACCTTGTTGAGGATGATTGTTGAACAGAACTCAATCTGCTGGATAAGAAGGCTTTCAACATCCTCTTCGTCAACATCTTCCTTGAGGAGATCATCACCGCAGCCGAATTCCGTTGCCATACGGAGTGCGTCAACAACTGTAACAATGTTGTCAAGACGAACAAGCTCTGGTATATTGTTTTCCTTATCGCCCTCAAGAACTGAGATTGACTGTGCAATCGGAAGGGGTTCGCAAATACCGCTTGCCTCAATGAGAATGTAGTCAAACTTGCCTGACTTTACAAGGTCTGTAATCTGGTTGATAAGGTCAACGCTCAAAGTACAGCAGATACAGCCGTTTGTAAGCGGAACAAGGTTTGTATCTTTCTGAGTAACAACGCCTGCCTTTTGAATAAGCTCTGCGTCAATGTTTACTTCACCGATATCGTTTACGATAACGGCACACTTGTAGCCCTCCTGATTGCCGAGGACATGGTTGATAAGAGTAGTTTTGCCTGCACCGAGATAACCTGTAAGAAGCGTTACGGGAACAGGAAGCTTAATGTTAGCCATATATTTCATTTCCTTTCGTTGAATTGTGCTTATTAATGCGGATTACCGCTGTCCTTAAATATAACACTTTGCAAAATTATTGTCAATACAAAGTACGGAGTGCGGTCAATCCGAATAGCTGATTATTGCTGTACATTTTGTGTTTTTTGTATAATCACCTTTTATTTATTTCGGTTTTATGTTACAATAGTCAAAAGTAATTTTACGGAGATATATTATGATTGTACTTGCATCTGCTTCACCACGGAGAAAAGAGCTTTTAAG
>OQWM01003668.1_pt1 | contig 10188 bp, 7 predicted proteins | sample 1691531 | NCBI WGS metagenome assembly OQWM01 (sample SAMN03418257, study PRJEB22391) | human gut metagenome | biome: human-gut; feature: organic feature; material: feces | host: Homo sapiens | place: Tanzania | collected 2013-01 | reverse complement strand
TGCGATACTCCGCAGCGCGCGTCTCCGAGAGGTTCTTGATGAGCGTTCCGCCGAGCATGTATTCGCCCGAGTCGTAGTTGTCGAGAATGCCGAGAATATTGAGCAGAGTAGACTTGCCCGAGCCTGACGCACCCATGATAGAAACGAACTCGCCCTCGGCAATGTCGAGCGTGATTCCCTTCAGCACATGTAGCGGCTGCGCACCCTGGTAAGTCTTGTTAATATCTTTCAGATGTATCATATATATATAATATGTAGCAAAGTAACAAAAATATCCGCAAAAAGGCAATATTTCGTGTGCCTTTTTACGGATATTTAATAGTAATGGAACTGCAGAAAAACCGTAATTTCTAATTCTTAAACCGTTTTCCATTCAGGATTAAACCATTGACGTTGTTCCTTCCATTGCTTTGCTGCTTGAATTGCGTGAGACTTGAAAAGTTCAAAATCAACAGCTATCGGGTATATACGATCAGCAGATTCTTTCTCAGAGAATACGTACATACCATGCCAGCCATTTGTAGGAAACTCTTTGGAACCACCATTGACCATCGCCTTGAACTTGGGCAGTTTGAGGAAATCACCATCCAACACAAATGCAATGCTCCAGAAGTATGACTGCATGGCGTGAAGTGAAGGCTCTCTGTCGCGTGTAACGCGATCACGGATACTGGTCTTGCATTGAACACAGCCGAAGCATTTTTTCTTGTCTCCGATGGTAACAATGCAATACAAATCAAAAATGTTGCCTTTTATCTGGTCTTTCAGCCAACTGATATCACGGGGCTCATTGTCTAATTCTCCGGCTTTTATCAAAGTGTTCAAATCCCGTTGAAGTATAATGCTAACATCGGTGCCTTCAAGAGTAAGTGAGGCAAGTTCTTTAATCATTTCCTCAAACGCATGACCACTTGATTTCTTCCAACTTTCATCAGCACTTATGACCTTCTGGATAGTATCCAAGTCTTTAATGCCTGACTTTTTATAGAGATGAACTCGGTAAAGCGCACTCCATAATTCTGAAACTGAAGGGTTTTCTATTTCATTGAGACCTTTCATTACGGAAACGCGTATTGCAGACTTTTGGGATTCTTTTGCCCATTCGTCTTGCTTCTTTTCGAAGCTTGCTTTGCCCTTATATGCCTTTTGAAGTTGCTTGTAGCAACGGTTATATTCTTTCTGATAAGTAGATAGACAGTATTTATAATAGTCAAATTCCATATTTGTTAAGTTTGAAGAGTTCTTTAATCTGAAGCCCCCAAGCGTATGCAAGCAATGGAGGAACAGCATCCCCAATTTGTTCATACTTGTCTTGTACTGTCCTATCAATATGAGGAACAATGTAAGGACCTCCAACAAAGTTATATGAATCGGGGAAAGATTGTAACCGTGCACATTCTCGGACTGTCAGACATCTGTTGTGTATTGGGTGGACAAATTCATCTAAACAATGACTGGTCACTGTTGGGGCTGCTTCGTTTTCTTTTAGTCGCAAATTTCGCTTTATAAACATTTTCTTTGGAAGAATTCGCTGTTTCTGAAGCTTTTCTCGTTCTTCTCCTTGGTAGCGATCGAATAATGTCTTAAGACTTTCGCCTGGACCCAATAGCGCAAAACGTTTTAAGGTATATTCTCTATGTTTCATGGGCATGTGATTTGATATACGTTCACCGCCCATGCCTTCTCTTTTCCAGAACTTATCATCTCGCATTAGTGCGTAGTATGCATTGTCTACATTAACGTATTCCGTACCTTCAATACCTGAATTGGGTATTACGTTTGGAAGTCCCGCAAGTGCATCGCCAACCGTTGTTGGTTTGCACATCTGATTTGGTTCTGAAAGCCACCAATCATCGAACCGAGTTGCCAAAATAAAGAATCGGTTGCGTTTTTGAGGTACTCCAAATTTTGTTGCATCTAACACAACCTGAATCATATTGCCATAGCCGGCATCTTCTAACTCCTTGCGCAGAATCTCAACGATTAATGTGGGAGAATCCTTATGTGCTTTTTTTGATGTAATAGCAGGAACATTCTCAAAAAGAATCATCTTTGCATTAGTCATTTTTGCAATGCGTATTCCTTCACGGAACAAGAATTGACGGTCGTCATAGAACGATCGTGAAGTATTTCCTGCTGTAGAAAAGGTTTCACAAGGCATACCGGAAGTTACTAAGTCAACGCCATCCTCAGGAATATATGGCAATACTTGGTCTTCTGTCACATCCCTAATATCAGAGTGTATGACATGAACCTCCGGATGGTTGGCTGAATAAGTCTCACAACAGCTTTTTATATACTCAATAGCTACAAGCGTATTGAAGCCTGCTGCATGAAGACCAGTACATATTCCCCCGGGTCCAGCAAAACAATCTATATGTGTGAACTGTCTATTCATATTCTATATTGTCCTCCAAAGTAAATCAGAAACGTCAATATCAAGAACTTTGTCAGCATTTCTTACGATTCCCAAATTCTGTTGTAGCGTATTTATGCACTATTTAGAGATTGTGCCAGAGGCTTTGCTCGGTTGTTGTGCCAACCATTTGTTAGTGCACTTTTTCTCAGCAAGCACCACCTTAAGCGATTGATGTCCGTTTTCAAGAGAAGGGTGGGTTTGAAATTTTGGTGTAAAGTTAATGCAAAATAATAAATGTCCGAATTTTTTGCGGAACATTTATGATTATTTATGTGTTTATCTGCTTGTCTATTATATAATAGGTATATTTTCCATTTTATGGTACTCAATGTCTCCTGCAAGCTTACTGCTTCCAGCGCCATGTCTTCACAATCATGCGACCCAGGCGCGTGAACGCCACCGTGACACGCTGCGGCGAAACCTGCTTGCCGCCGATGATGAGTAGCACGGCGGTGAGGATGAGTGCGATGCCCACGGCAAGGCGCATAGTGAACGACTCGCCGAAGCAGACGCAGCCTATGGCTACAGCCGTTATCGGTTCGAGCGCACCAAGAATTGCGGTAGGAGTAGAGCCAATGTCTTTAACGGCTATCGCCATAAGCACTAACGATAGCACGGTAGGCATCAGCGCGAGCTGAGCAGCGAAGAGCCACTGGCGCGGCGTGGTGAGCAACTGCACCGTCTCGCCCATTGCGAACGTGTAGCCGAGAATGGTGAGCAGACCGAAGATAAGCACGTAGAACGTGAGCTTCACCGACGACATCCTCAGGCGCGACTTGTTCACCACAACGATATACACGGCGTACGTGAGCGACGACACCATGACGAGCAATACGCCGAGCGTGCTGAGCGCCGATCCGTCGGAAGTCTGGTTCAGAAGAGCTATTCCACCCAGTGCGAGCGCGATGGAGATGACCGTGGCTGGCGTCACTTTCTCTTTGAACAGCAGCGCCATAATCACCGCCACCATAACCGGATAGACGAATAGCAGCGTGGAGGCGATGCCCACGTCCATATAGTTGAAGCTGATGAAGAGCGATGACGACGATGAGCCCATGAACACGCCGAGCATGGCGAGCAACATCAGTTCGCTGCGCGTTACGCCGAACTTCTTGCGCTGCACGAGCATCATCACGCCGAGCATCACGATAGCGAGTCCGAAACGATAGAAAAGTGTAGAGTTGGCACTGATACCGTCATTGTACAAGTTCATGGCGCCGAGCGGATTAGTGCCGTAGAACACGGCTGCGCCGACGCCACATAGAGTGCCGCGAAGTTTTACGTTCATACTGTGTGTTTTGATTTTTAAGCAAAGGTACAAATAAAAGTAGAAAAGTAAAAGAGTAAAAAAGTAAAAAGGGCGTTTAAAAGTAGAAAGGTAAAAGAGTAAAAAGAGGTGAAGTGAAGGGTTTTAAAAGCAAAATCATGGTTTTGTGATTGAAAAAACCTTTAGCCGCGTTCGTAAAAATTAAACGTAAATGCTTTTTTGCTTTCGGTATTCTCAATACCTTTGCAATCGCAAAACAGAAATAACAACATACTACTGCAAACCGCGTGAATATACATTATTATATATAACACAGAAAATAAATAAATAGCATAAGAGAAATGGAAATTTTAAGAAATCTGTTTTATGGTTTCCCCGACCTATGGGGTGGTGGCGTGGCACACTCGGTGATGATTCTCGCCCTCGTTATCACGTTAGGCCTGAGCCTTGGCAAGCTGAAGGTGAAGGGCGTGTCGCTCGGACTCGCCTGGATACTGTTCATCGGTCTCATCTTCGGCCACTATTCGCTCAATCTCGACGCCCATCTGCTCCACTTCCTCAAGGAGTTCGGCTTGATTCTTTTCGTTTACTCTATCGGTCTTGAGGTAGGTCCCGGCTTCTTCTCATCGTTCAAGGACGGCGGCAAGAGTCTCAATTCGCTTACGGCTATTATCGTGGCGCTCAGCATCGTCACAACACTCGTCATATACAGCTTCACCGGCACACCGTTCACCACAATGGCGGGCATCCTCTCGGGCGCAGTAACCAACACTCCTGGACTCGGTGCTGCGCAGCAGGCGTACAGCGACTTGCGCCATATCGACGCACCGAGCATCGCTACCGGCTATGCCATTGCATATCCGATGGGTGCGCTCGGCGTAATCATCTCGTTCGCCATCCTGCGCTACGTTCTGCGCATCAACAAGGAGGCTGAGGAGGCTGACGCCAAGCGTGGTATGGGCCATCTGGAGAAGATGACGCTCAACACATTCTCGGTGAAGGTGACCAACACGATGATCTTCGGCGACAACATACAGCAGATACGCCAGTTGCTGAAGCGCGACTTCATGGTGTCGCGCATCCTTCGCAACGGATCGAACGAACACGACGAGGTGGTGAACGGACATACCGTGATAGGCGAGGGCGACATATTGCGCATCGTGGCTCATCCTACCGTGGTAGACCCCGTCATTGCGCTGCTCGGCGAGAAGGTAGACGTGCCCGAAGACAAGTTCGGCAACGAACTCGTCACACGCCGAATACTCGTTACTAAGCCCGACATCAACGGCAAGTCGCTCTCTCATCTGCACCTTCGCGAGAACTTAGGCACTAACGTAACACGCGTCAACCGCAACGGTGTGGATCTTATCGCTACCGGTTCGCTGAAGCTGCAGCTCGGCGACCGTCTCACCGTCGTAGGTACCGAACTTGCCATCGCTCATACCGAGAAGATGCTCGGCAACCAGATGAAGCGTCTTAACAACCCGAACCTTATACCGGTGTTCCTCGGCATCGTGCTCGGCTGTATCTTCGCCAACATCCCGTTCTTCATCCCCGGCATCAACGAGAGTCTGCGACTCGGACTCACCGGCGGTCCGCTCATCGTGGCTATCCTCGTAGGCTACTTCGGTCCGAAGTACAACCTCGTGACGTATAACACCATATCAGCCAACCTCATGCTGCGCGAAGTGGGCATCTGCATCTTCCTTGCGTGCGTAGGTCTTGGCACCGGCGAGCAGTTCATGCAGACCGTAATGACGGAGAGCGGCATGACCTGGATAGGATACGGCATAGCCATCACAATGATACCGGTTATCCTGGGCGGCATCATCGGCAAGTATCTCTTCCACATCAACTGGTACACGCTGCTCGGTGTGCTTGCCGGCTCAAACACCAACCCGTCGGCGCTGGCATACGTTCGCGACCAGACATCGGTAGATGCGCCTAACGTGGGCTACGCAAACGTCTATCCGTTCGCAATGTTCCTGCGCATCGTTACGATACAGATACTTATCTTCGTGTTCGGTTAAGCCGCGCACGAAGATACAGATAATAAGGATAATGTTTTTATAGTTTTAATAGTAGTTAATATGTTTCAGGGTAATTAAGGGGGTGCAGTTGTCCTCAACTGCACCGATAGATTGAATTTCGGATGGTGCAGTTGGGGACAACTGCACCCCCTGACGTTACCTAAAACTCTTCACGCAAGCCCCGTAAACAACGAATATGGATAACAATACAATAGAAACAATGCAAGCAACCTGCCAGTGTGGCAATTCAAACAACCAGTCTAAAGTGGCGGCAGCCGAGCTGCAGCACAAGCTCGACCTGCTTCTGCGCACCGGAAGCATACTTATGGAGAGTGCAGCCGACACATCGCGCATCCGCCGTACGATGAAGCGCGCCGCAGCCTTCCTTAGTCTCGACGAACGCTACCTGCACTTCTACATCAACTGGAACGTGCTCATGGTGAACTACAGCGACGCTGAGCACTCGTTCACCAAGTTCCAGCGCTGTGAGAAGCACGGCATCAACATGACCTCCATCACTAAGATAAGCAAGCTCACATGGAGCGCCATCCGCAACGACTATTCGCTCGAACAGTACGAGTCGGCGCTGGAGGAAATTCGCTCTACGCCGCGCAGTTTCACTCCGTGGCAGGTAGCTGTCGGCGGTGGCTTCGCCTGCGGCGGCTTCTGCATACAGTTCGGTTGCGACTGGCCTGCGTTCTTCTATTGCTCTTTGGCAGCCATCCTCGGTTTCCGTCTGCGCATGTTCCTGCCCACACGCGGCTGCAACAACTATATAGCCATCGGCATTGCGGCTTTCGTAGCCACACTCATTGCATGGGCTACCACATTCCTCTCGCTCTCGCCGGCTCTTGCCGACTTCCTGCCAGCTATCATGCACTCCGACACACCCTGGCATCCGCTCATGGCTTGCGCCTTGTTCATCGTGCCCGGCGTTCCGCTCATCAACTTCGTTAGCGACATGCTCGACGGATATATAGAAGTGGGCATGGTGCGCGCGCTCAACACGCTGTTGATGGTCCTGGCTATGGCGTTCGGCATCGCTTTCGCCATTAAGGTGTGCGGCATCGACAACTTCGTGAAAGACCTTACGATGATTCCGCATCACGAATACTGGGAGTTTGCTATCGCTGCAGCCGTCTCGGCTATGGGCTTCTCTACAATCTTCAGCATTCCGCGTAGAATCCTGCCAGCAGTGGCTCTCGGCGGCATCATCGCCGTGTGCTTCCGCAACTTCGTCAATCTCGGTCCGAGCAACGGCAATATAGGTCTCGATATGGGCTTGAGCATCGGTTCGCTCGCAGGCTCAGCGCTCATCAGCGTCATCGTTATCAAGGCTCGCCACTGGTTCCACGTTCCCCATCAGTGCATCACCATCCCGAGCGTAATCCCGATGGTGCCCGGTGTGCTTATGTATCGCGCTCTCTTCGCCTTCATCGAGATGCACGGCGTGGTAGGCGAGGTGACAGTCGGCATGAACAACGCCATCAAGGCGTCGCTCGCCATCATCTGCATCGCGCTCGGCGTGGCTATACCCAACATCTTCTTCCGCCGCTTCGTAGAAGGCAATCGCAAGCGCAAGCTCTTCAATATGCTCGTTGAGCGCAAGCGCAAGAACGGCGAGTTCGTAGACCTGAGTGCTGTGGAAATAAAATAAAAGTTGTACTTTTGCATCAAGACAATCATTGAAATGGAAATAAGACAACTTAGATACTTTCTGAAGGTGGCAGAGACGCTCAACTTCTCCGAGGCTGCGCGCAAGCTCTTCATCACGCAGAGCACACTCTCGCAGCAGATATCGCATCTGGAGCAGGAGATAGGTCTGCCACTCTTCGAGCGAAACTCGCATGAGGTGTACCTCACCGAGGCTGGAAAGGAGCTTCGACCCTACGCGCAGAACGCCGTGAACTCGGCAGATGCGTGCATCGACCACATGAACGACCTGAAGGAGATGCTCGGCGGCGAACTGAATATCGGCGTCACCTACTCGTTCAGCAACATAATGGCTGAGACATTGGTGGCTTTTCTGCGAACCTATCCGCATGTGAAGCTGAACATCATCTACCGCTCGATGCAGGAACTGATGGACGGACTGAAGAAGCGCGAGCTCGACCTCGTGCTTGCCTTCAAGCCGCTCAACAAGGACAAGGCTATCGACAGCCGAGCCATATTCAGCAACCGCCTGGCGGCTATCGTCAACGAGAACCATCCGCTTGCGCGCCAATCATCGCTGCGACTTTCCGACCTTGAGCGCTACGACCTCATACTGCCGTGCAAGGGTTTGCAGGCGCGCAACGCCTTCGACCATCTTGTAGAGGGCAAGGAGCTGAACTATCGCATCATGGTTGAGGTGAACAGCGTGAACATCATCTTCGACCTTCTGCGCCGCAGCAATCTTGTTACGATTCTCTCCGAGTCGACAACCATTCTGCAGCCCGACATGAAGGCGCTTTCGCTTGATGCAGCCGACAACGAGATGGACGGTTGCATACATATTCTTAAAGACTCGTATATGAAAAACTCAGCACAGGAGTTCATCCGTATGCTGAGTCAGTCGACATCTATACTCGCGAACTTCGCGTTTAAAGATATTCTTAAGTAAAATGTTAGTAGCGGAGGTCTCCGGCCTCCGCAGCACATAGAAGTGCGACCAACAAAAGTAGCGGAGGTCTCCGGCCTCCGCAGCACATAGAAGTGTGACCAACAAAAGTAGCGGAGGTCTCTGGCCTCCGTAGCACGTAGAAGTGCGACCAACAAAAGTAGCGGAGGTCTCCGGCCTCCGCAGCAACCAATAATGTCGATATATAGTTTGTGTTCGACTTGGTGCTGCGGAGGCCGGAGACCTCCGCTACTTTTTTTTGCTCTGTTCGTTACGTTTTGTCATCGTGCTCCGAACGCCGTCCAATCGGATTCCGTCCGCCGTCCGATCAGATTGCGAACGCCGCCCGATCAGATTGCGTCCGCCGTCCGATCAGATTGCGAACGCCGCCCGCCGGTTAATGTTAAGAGATAGGGCGTGCGTCACGACCATTATATGCATAAAAATCTATAGTTGACAATACTAATAGTAGGAGGCTATGGTATTAGCTTTCCGCTACGGCTAACCGATGATTTCCGCCGCCAACGAATCCGTTTAATCCGATAAATCCGTTGTTAAATAACGCAAGCAGCGATGTTCTCCCACGGATTTCACAGATGCACACAGATGGTTAGGGTGCCTTCAAGGGGGTGCACTTGTCTCAAGTGCACCAATCAAGAAGTGCACCAGCCAAGAAGTACACCAACCGAGCACATGAATGCCGTTTGCTTTGTTGGTGCAGCTGAGACAGCTGCACCCCCTGGAGGTTAGTGGCTGCGTGGAGGGTGTGCAAAACTAAAATATTTGGCAAATTGAATAGCAAACGGTTCTAATCGTAGTCTCCTACAGTTAGCCATTCATCACAATTCTATAGTTTTGACTCACCCTCCATTAACAACAAAAGTGCAAATCGTAACAACTATTTGCAATGACTACGGCAAGAATGCCGTAGCCTCCTATGTTTAAATCAAGAGCTATCGAGTAGTAGCACAGCTAATCATAACTCTCAACTCTCAATTCTCAACTCTCAACTGAATCAACTGATTCAACTAAATCGCTTCCGTTTTCTTCTTCAACCACTCGCGATGCTCTTCATCGAGCATTGGCGCCAAACGCTCGTACACCATAGCGTGGTAGGCGTTGAGGCACTGGCGTTCCTCGTCGCTGAGCATGTTTGTCATTATCGGTTTGGTGTCGATAGGGCAGAGCGTGAGCGGCTCGAAGCGCAGGAAACGTCCGAACTCGGTCGTCACGTAAGGCACGGTGAGCAGCGTGTTCTCGATGCGCACGCCGAAACGTCCGTCGAGATACAGTCCCGGTTCGTCCGTAACCGTCATTCCCTCCACCATCGGCGCCCCGCGATACTCCTGGCGAATCTGGTGAGGACCCTCGTGAACGCTGAGATAAGAGCCTACGCCGTGACCCGTGCCGTGCATGAAGTTCATGCCCTCGCGCCACATCGCCGTGCGTGCCACCGCATCGAGCTGCGTGCCCGACGCCGAACGTGGGAAGCAGAGGTTCTGCAGCGCCAAGTGACCCTTCAGCACCAGCGTGTAGACGTGGCGCTCGCGGTCGCTGACGTCGCCAAGAGCTATTGTACGGGTGATATCCGTTGTGCCGTCGCTGTACTGTGCGCCACTGTCGAGCAGCAGCAAGCCTTTCGGTTCGAGCTTAACGTCGCTGAGCGGCGTCGGTTCGTAGTGAACGATGGCGGCATGGTCGGCGTAAGCGGCGATGGTGTCGAACGAGATGTCGCGGAAGAGCGGTTGCTTAGCGCGCAGCTCGTACAGCTTCGCACTCGCCGTGAGTTCCGTCTGATAGCCCTTCGGCACAGCCTCCTCCAGCCACTTCAGAAACTGCACCATAGCCACGCCGTCGCGCTCCATAGCACGGC
>OQWM01003665.1_pt1 | contig 10191 bp, 10 predicted proteins | sample 1691531 | NCBI WGS metagenome assembly OQWM01 (sample SAMN03418257, study PRJEB22391) | human gut metagenome | biome: human-gut; feature: organic feature; material: feces | host: Homo sapiens | place: Tanzania | collected 2013-01 | reverse complement strand
ATGTTAAAATCCTCTTGAAAATATTGGATAAGATTTTGAATTATTCTTTTTTATCTTAAAAAGATGATTATTCTTCTTTTCAATCATTTCTCTTCGTTCTAATCTGCTAACTTTTATATTATTAAATAAATTAGAAATCAGATTGAAAGTTATCATCATTCGTTGAAATTCTACTTGATTTTCAAGATAAGATTTTGTTTTAAACGTTTTGATTATATAATCCCTAGAATAATCTCTAAGTTGTAATAATTTTCTAATAATGAATTCTACTAATGTGTCATCGTAAGTATTTCTAGAAATTTTATTAATCTTATCAATGGATGCTGTAACTACAGAATTAATATTCTTAAATTGATTCTTCAATTCTATTGTTTTGATATCCATCTGTTCTGGTTTTAAATCAGAAAATATATCATCATGATTTTCTTCTTTTGCTAATGGTTCAGTTCCATCACCTTGAGGCATTTCTTCACCACCATCTCCCTCAGGATTTTCTCCCTCTTTTCCATCTGATTCTGGAGCATCTAATTGTTCTTCGCCTTCTCCACCACCCCCAGGAGGAACTTCTTCTTGATTATTTTGTTCTGGACTATTTACTCCTTGAGGTGGTTTTGGAATTTCTTGATCATTCGCTTGTGGTTCGGGTTGATTTGGTTGCTGATTCTTTGTAAAATCTGGAGGAGCAGGAGCTTGCATATTCTTTTGATTTGGGTCAGGATTATTATTCTTTATAATAGGTGGTTTATCTGGATTTGGAATAACTTCATTTAATATTAATCTATCAAAAAATTGCAAATCATTTCACCTCTATTCATTCTTAATTTTATTTATATATGCTGATACTTCATCATCTTCAGATTTCTTATTATCATTATTATTTGATGACTGAAGATGAGAAAGATCTACTTTAGTTGTTTTTCCAAGAGGATTTACAAAGAAAGAATGCATCTGAGGTTTTGGTTTTTCTTCTTCTTTTTTCTCTTCAGTACCCTTTTTAAGATCTTCGACTGATTTATCTTTTAGAGATTCGTATTTCTTTTCCAAGATTACTAAATTATCATTAACTTCATTTAGATATTTAGTAAGTTCTTGTTTCTTCTCATTACTATCAGCTTCTTTAATCTTCTTCTCTACACTATTTTTATGTGCTTGCCATTCTTGTATTGCATCTTTTAAATATTCTTTAGTAATATGCTTTGATATGGTAAAAGATACCAAAGTTCCCAAAATACCTCCAAGAACACCACCTAATGGAATAAAAGGTACTACAATAGCAGAGTAAAAAATAAGGGATAATGCATTATGGGTTCCTTTTTTAAGATCTTGTAATCTTGTTGGTACTATTAATGCTCTTATTGCTTCCTTAATAGTATTTACTGTCTTTACTGGAGCTAACTTTACTTGAGTTATAATCTCCTTAGCCTTATCTATGAAATCTCCGAATTCATTTAAAGATTCTAATCCTTCATTTAAATAATTACGACTTTCATCTAATGAAGTTTCTTTATTATAAAGAGATAGTAAATTATCTCCTATAATATCATTATTCTTCATTTCTTTTGTTGGATTAAATCCAGCTAGAGTTATCTTATTTTGAACATTCTTAATATAATTCAAATGTCTTTCAACAATTTCAGAATCTATAAATGGAGAAGCATCAGCTGCTTTTTTAATATCAGAAATAAATTCTTCTAAAGTCTTCATATTACGATATACGGTAAGATAATAATCTATAATATTTTCAATAATAGATCTTTGATCAGTTATATCAGCATAATTTTGAATAGCATATAAAATAAGTTCTGTATTTATACAGAATCCTTCTTTCATTGGTCTATTAAAAGTATCTAATAATTCACAAAGAATATGAATTGTTGGACTGATATTTTCTATCTTATCTTCATAGAATATATTCTTTTCTATAATCTTATTTAAATTGAATCTTTTTGAAATTATTTCATAGTTATTAAGAATTCTATCACAATTATTGATCTTGAATATTTCATTATCTAATTTTTCTAAGATGCTAATAACTGTATTATTTAATTCAAATTCTTCTTTAACTCTAAATATTAATTCTCCAAAGAAATGTCCTGATTTTAGATAAGGAATTATATCTTTTCCAATAATACAAGTTATCTCATCAATATGATTTTGATTAGAATCATTTTCTGAAATATGCTTCAAAAGTCGTAATACTTGTTTTAAGTTTGATCCTACACTATCGGAATATTTATCCCAAGCATAAATCGATTCTTTAATATTTTTGAAATTGTATCTTTCCTTATATGAACGATATAAAGGATAATGACTATAATTAGAACGTAAAGGTTGTTGTAAATGCATTTTTCTAAGATTGATTGTTTCAATAGGAATAAAAATCTTTCCCATCAATTATACCCCCTATCACTTAATATTACCATTTTATTTTCTTATTATCAAAATGTTTTTGACAAGACTATTATTAGTATCCAAAATCAATCTTTTGAGTCATTGACTTTTCATCATCTGGTAATACTAAAGTTAAATTATAGAGTGATTGTAATCCTTCTTTAGAAACATTCATTGCATTCATACCATCTAATGAAATATAGTGCTTTTTAGAATTTACGACATCATATAATTCTTCACTAGCTTCTATAGAGAAAGGAGGCTTAGAACTTACAGTATCTCCATCGAAGTCACCACCAATAGAATCTAGTCTTACATTGTTTGGTAGTGCTACATCAATAAATTTAGATGAAGTATCTTTATTCATATCTTCTAATCTTATTTGAGGATATTCTTTATAAAAAGTTCCGTCAATAATTATAGGTTCAGTTTTAATAGTTGATAATACTTTGATTTTTGCTGGGAACTGATTCCAATAAGAGTCAACTGGGAAACGAGTAATAAGAGTCATCTTATCTTTAGTTATTTCTTTTAAAGCCATATAAATAATATCACACCATGTCATAGGTCTTGTCTCTAAAGGAAAAGATTCCACATTTACTACTTCTCCTTTTTGTAACTTTTCTATAGCATCTTTTGATGTAATTTTATTTCCTTTAAAAAGAATATAAGCTTTTTTACCTTTTAATCTCTTTTCAGAATCTTTGCTTAATGGAACTTCTATAGGGATAAATCTATTAGATGAACCATGCATAAATCTATCTATTTCTTTCTTAATTCTTTCATCAGAGAAAGCTAATCTCCAATCTTCTAATTCAATATCAATAATATCTTTTTTATTCTTATCCATGGTTACAGCTTGAGAATATTTCATATTAGTGAATTGATTATCAAACCATTGGCGAATATTATATAGAAGATAAGGAAAGAAATTAGCACATAAAGCTGCTAGAGGTAGACCCATAGAATCTATATCTACTTCTATATCATCAAGATCTTCTACTCTAAGATTTTGAGTACAAATTACAAGTCTTGAACCCCAGTCAAATGACTTCTTCATTCCTGCTCTACGAATAAGACCAAGTTTACGAGAAAGACCTGAAGCTTGAGCATCTACTCCATTAAAACGACCAAATACTATCCAATCATAAATAGCTACTAGATTATCTTGAATTCTTCCTCTTAATGAACCATTCAATGATAATCCATAGTCTTCAGATTCTCTTAATGCATTAGTATCTCTTATGATTGTATCATATAGTTTATTAATTTCTCCAACACCGATTCTACTATCAGTATCTGTATTTACATCACGATATCCAGCTGGAATAACTATTAGATTTTCAGTAAAGAGTTTTTCTCTATATTTTTGAATGAAGTCTATCTTAACTTCTCTTTTCATAGAATTAGTCTTTTGAAAATCTATCTTTTTAATTATCTTCTTTAAAAATTTAATACCAGTTTCTCCTTCTGGATTTTTTACTAGTTTGCCCGTTTCTTCATCTAAAGAAAAATTTTCCATCTCATATGCACATATTTTAACATTGCTATCTAATCTACACCAAGTTTTATATGCTAATGGATGCATAAAAGTTTCTCCAGCAAGATTTATATATGCAAATATTTGAGTTCTATCATCTTTAGTTATACCAAATATCTCATTAGATAATAAACCATCAGTAGTTGGAACACCACTTCTAGAAAAAAATACTGGGTTTGAAATAGGTTGTAATTCATTCATTTTAATGAATTTTTCTACATCCAAAGGTTCTACGCTAAGATGTTTTTCTTTTGACCGTTTTTCCACAAAAATAACCTCCTTATTGAATATTAGCTAAATGTCCCAATATGACAATTTATCTCTTTAAACAAAAAAAAAAGAAAGATACTTATAAATACATAAATATCTTTCTTTCCTCTTAATTATATTTTTGATCTCAATTATTATAGATCAAAAATACCGATAATGATATCACTATCATCCATTTTAAATCCCTCCTTTCATTATAATTTATAAATAATACATCCTTCAATCTATTATTCACTATTATAATATATCTTTATAATATCTTATTTTTACAAAATATATCCCAGTACCTTGATTGGTACTGGGACAATTAAATTTAAATATCATCACTCAAATAAATAATTAATTTATTCCCGAAATTCTCTACATGTATTAAATAATTGACTGGAGTTCAGACGTGTGCTCTTCCGATCTATTATTTAAGCTATTTTCAGCATGTTTAGCCAATTCTTCTGAAAATACTTCAACAGAAACATTTTTCTTTTCAGTATCTATATTAATAGACAAGATATTTTCATCTCTAAAAAATCCATTTAAGATATTAAATATAGTTATCTCTTCTGAGAAGAAAGAATCAGTTTCCATCTTATTTGGATCAGATGATATTATTCTATTTCTAAAGTCTAGTAAATTCATAATATCATTTAATCCCCTTTATTATACTTTTTATAATTCATCTTCTATTGCTTTGCTCAATGCTATTGCATTCTTATCTTTCTTTTGTGCTTTATTCTCTTTGATAGTTTTATACCAGAGATAATTTAAAAATCCAATATCATAATTTAAAGCTTCACCATAAGTAAGACGCCCTTTATTATTATCCACAATCATAGTTACTCTTGAATAGAGGCTGCTACGATTGGTAATTGGGCACGCATAAAAAGTAAATCAAGTGGGGTAACAACTTGCTCTTCAATCTTTTCACCACAAACTGGACAAGTTGTAGCTGGTAATCTATATTGAATACGTTCGCTATTAAATGTAGCGGAGATCTTTCCAGCTTCGGAAATTACTACAGCTCTTTCATCTGGAGTAAAGTGCTTCATAATCTGAACAAGTCCCTTAACCTTACGCATAACAAACTTTTCAAGATTATCAAATTTACCAAAAGAGATAGGAACCAAAGTTCTGCTAGCTGCATCTATCTTATAAACTGTATCGATATTAGGCATAATATCGATAATAGCTCTATACTTCTTGGTAAAATCATCACTCAAAGATGCTGGCTCAAATAGATTAGAATATACAGACTGGGTTACAAATCCAATAGCATATTGGTTATTAATAGCAACAGGTCTGGTTCTATAAAGAGAAGTTACTTCTGTATCTTTACGAAGAATATTATGGAAGTCCTTCTTAATCTTATCATTTGGATAGATAAGCATATCTTCAACATCGTATTTCTTTATAAATACATTCTTACACTTCTTACTTGGGCATTCATAAGTAATGATATTGGTATCCTTAAAGTTTGCCACATAGACAGCAAACAACAGACAGTCTACATCATAATCAGAAATTTGTTTTAACCAAATATCAAATGGAGGCTTCTTTGGATTTGCAATATGTCTCCAAATAATAGAGAATACGGTTCTCAAACCAGCTACAGTATTATATGCAGTCTGTTGAGGATTTAACATAATTAATTCTTCTCCAGAGAAAGGAGTCATTTCAATAGCATTACCAGAGAATTGTAATCCCCATACTGTTGTCTGCCTAATATTATTACCAGATAGAGCATTATTCAACTTAATTGGTCTATCAGAGATTGTAAATCCTTCAATATCATTTGTCTTATTTAGACTTAGAGATTCCTCTAACTGATGCTTATAAGATAATAGAATCTTCTTCTGCTGTTCATCAGAAATCATAAGCTCATCATCAGTTTCATCGTCTTCATCTGAAGTATCTAATTCAATCTCTTCGCTACTAATATTATTCTCTTCTGGTTCTTCATTTAATAGATTAGAATCAGAAGTGAAGTCTTCTTCTAATTCAAGAGAGGTATCCTTTTCCTCTTCAATATGCTTTTCATCCTTAAATGGAATAACAGGTTGATCATTAGACAAAACAGTTGTCTTGGAATCATCATAAATATCGTCCATTGGATCTTCCTCAATCTTTCCAATTTCTTCAGCAGCATCATGAGAATTACGGAAACGACGTTGAGGAGCATCAGCTGAGATCCCAAAATATTCATCATTAACACCAGTTTGTTCATCACGAGCAATCTTAAATAAGATATAACCATGACGCTCATAATCAGAGATATCATCGAATCTAGCATCAGTATCAATAATATCATTCAAAGCCTTGATCTTATTCTCTAGATTCTTATTCTTCTTAGCTCTTTCCATTAATTGCTCATACTTTTGCTTAATATAACCTTGCTTAGCCTGATCAATTCTTCCACCTGGCTTTGTGAGTTCCTGCTTAGTTCTTTCAATACCCTTATCCATAAGATCATATAGAGTATCCATTGTCTTTCTAATAGGATCTTTATCTTTCTTGATTGGATTCTTTGCAATAGAATTTACATCTTGAATTATGGTCATTTTACTATTTGGATTCTCTCTTTGATTCTTATCTGGTCTTGGAATAATATGCTTCTTTGGTTCTTCATCTTCAGTGAAATGCTTTTCTACATCGGCTGATGGTGTAATCTGTGTCAACTCATTACCATTTGGATCATTAATATGCTCAATTTCTGCCTTTTCTGCTGGTGTAACTTCCTTCTTAATACCAAGATCAGAAAGGGATAACTGCTTTTCATCACTCATGATTATTTCTCCTTTATAAATTATATTAAAATTTTAATTATTCTTTTTAGTTATGGGATGTTTAACTTTGTGGAAAGAAGAACCTCTAGATTTATTTCTATCTAGAGCTCTTTTCTTAGCACCTTCTAATCCAACGTCTAATAAATTCTCAACTGCACCAGAATCTAATTTATTATTATAGGTTGTTGATGGGGTTTGATTAGAATTTACTAATCCAGGTGCTGATTTAGATGATAATATTTCTTTCATATTTTCTTTATATTTATTTTTCTTTAAATCATTATCATCTTCAAGTCTAATCATTGAAGAAGAATCATATCTCTCTTCAGATATATAATATTCTTTACTTCCATGACCAGTTTTATACCTAATTTTAATAAGAGACATACTTTCATACCTACCTTGTCTGTAATCCTTCTAAAGTATTATCATCTACTGAATAAGCAATCAAATATTCTATTTCATTTATTATGAGGTGAATAAGAACTTTGTGTTTTTCATTATCTAATACCAATTCACATCTTACAGTAACTGGTGTGAATTCTGGAAGATAAGTATTTATTTGATTTTGAATATCATTTTCTAAATCAATTAATTCATCTTCAAATGCAAATCTATATCTTCCTGCAATATCTATTCCTAAATCTGGAATATCTGGAATTGTACCTTTTCTCATTAAAATCATTCTAGAGATCATTGTAACAGCAGAATTTAATCTACCTGGTTTGATATTCTTCATATCAACCGTTTTTGGTCTATTAATATCATTAATACCCATTAAATAATCTGTAACATTTGCTTGATCATCAAATGTAAGTGGCACTCTACTCACCTCCTATTATTATATATCAATTGCATTTATTAACAATTTGTGAAATCTATTAATTATTACAACTCATTAATTTCACATTTGAATAATATGAAATTTAATAAGGAGGTAGGTATTATGAATGAAGCTATGGGACTTGCAGGATTTAATCCAATGGTTGGTTCTGCTAATGGAAAAAATATGATTGTAAATTCCCTTTCTAATGATAAAGATATCTCAGGAGGATGGGGTAATTATTCTATAACTGATAATCTTACTAAAAATAGTAATTCTCTTATTGTAGATAAAAATGGTAAATTAAATGTAGTAAATAATGGTGACCATTATAAGAATTCTAAAATCTCTGCATATGTTATAACTGATGAGGCTTGTAATGATCGGATAAATGAAGTATTAAAAGAGCTTGAAATGGATTATGATCAAAGACCTATTCATGATCAAAATTATCTATATGAAGCTATAACTAATCATAAATTGATAACAAAAGATCAATCTGATTATGATCCATCTTTAGAAAAGATTGATTTGAATAAAGCTTCAAAGATTATTAATAATGGATCAAATGGTATTTCATTTGAAAACTTTGATAATAAAGATGGAGTTATTGAACCTGATAAGATTATGATGGAAGCTATAGATACTCTTAACTCTCTACTATATGAAATGAAAGGAGTGAATAATTTATAATGGAAGATTTAAAATTGCCTGAAGATTTTTATCATGAAGGAACTTATGATTATTATAATTCAACAGTAGATAGAAAAAAGAAAGATGATGACGACGAAAAAGAAAAAGAAAATTATAATGGTAAGCCACATCATTCTGTAGATGATCAAATTGATCGTTCATCAATTGTTCAAGAAGCATTAAAATTATTGGATTTAATTGAAGAAACTTCTGACAATTTAAAGAAGATTTATTATTTTGATAAACTTAATAAACTAAATGAAGATACTGTTGTATTTAGAAGTATAGTAGAATATACTAGAGAAAAATTAATTAATTCTTTAAATGAAGATTCTGAATTAGAATATCCATTAGGATTAAATATAAATACTTTCCTTACTCCAAAAGAAATCATGGATAAAGAACTCATTAAAGACAAATCTGATTTGGATTGGTTTAATGATTTAGAATTTAGATCTAGAGGATTTGCTACACCAAATAATATTACTAATCAAAAGACTATAGGATGGAATGATGTACTAGATTTTACTCTTGGTAATATTAGTAAAGCTGCATTAAGAGCTAATAAACAATTTGCAAATGATGTATTAGTTGGTATAAATTTTATTGATCTTAGTAATACTCCTTATGAAGAGAAAAGATCAAATAAATTCTTTAGAGGAATTACAACTTATATAATTCATGGAGAACCAAAATTTAGTAATGTTCCAAATATATATCTTTCTGTTGGAAATGGATCTAAACAAGTATTCAGTATTAGAGATGGTCATATTGGAGTAGATAGAGATGAGTCCCTTACTGATATTAAAAAGAATTATAAATGGGCTTATATTGAAGCCTTTTTCATTCCTTTATCTAAAGAAGATTATGATAAATTCATTAAGAATTTAATGAATCAAAATATACTCTGGTATATAAACAATAATAATTTTATAGCTAAGATGAAAAAGGTATATCCAACTAAAGAACTTAAGATTATAAACGATAAATTGTTTATTATTAATCTACTATCTATATATACCACTATTCTTAATGCTAATTCTAATACTAGTAATGAAGAATTAGAAAGAATGCTTAATAGCAATATACTACCAAATCCTATATATATCTATATACTATTTAAAGGGAATAAGAATGAATTTGATAATGAGTTTATTTTCAATAAACTTGAATCTATGCTTAATCTGAATATAGATCCTAATTTAGATCCTTTCTTAGAAGGATATTGTTCTTTGAAAGAATTCAATAGTGTATTAAATGAGAATTCTGAGTTAGATAATCATAATGATTGTTTAAATAGAATTGATTATGAAGAACTTTATGGTTAAACAATATTTTATATATATACTATATCTATAGTAAGGAAAGGGAAGGAAATATATATTTCTCCATTGGATTTTTCCAATGGAGAATTTCTTTTTATATTTAAATGAAAGGAATGAAATACAATGAGTCTAATAGGAAAGAAATTTTACTGGGATACCAAAAGCGAACAGTATGTTTTTCCTAAAGATATTAGAATATTAAAAGAGTATGATGAATTTGTCTTAACTACTAATAAAGAAAAGATTAGTAAAGATATCCTTTTCAAATACTATACAATGATAACACCAGAGTTAGTCTTTTGTATTAGAATACTGACTAATATAGATTTCAGAAAGTCTTTAATAATTACAATAAATAGTTTTAAAGATGAG
>OQWM01003664.1_pt1 | contig 10191 bp, 5 predicted proteins | sample 1691531 | NCBI WGS metagenome assembly OQWM01 (sample SAMN03418257, study PRJEB22391) | human gut metagenome | biome: human-gut; feature: organic feature; material: feces | host: Homo sapiens | place: Tanzania | collected 2013-01 | reverse complement strand
CGAAGAGCGCCGTCTGACACAGCGCGAGCAGCACGACGCCGATGACGGCGAAGCTGCCGACGCGGGAGTCCTTCAAAATTTCGCGCCGCCGCGCAAGATCGCGGCAGGAGCGCACGGCGTCGGTCAAGGTGCTCCCGTTTTGAAAAGGTATCTGCACGCTCTGGCCATGTGCCGGAGCATGTTCTGCGCGATCCCGTGCTTTTGGCGCGTGTGGGACGAGAAAGCGCGCGATAAAATGCTTCTGTTCCTGCCCGTCGTCGGGCTGGAGACCGGCGCGATCTGGGCGCTTCTCGCGTGGCTCTGCCGGTATACGACCGTATCGCACTCGCGCGCGAGCATCCGGTCGATCCCGGCCAGGGCGCGGCGGGACTGCTCGGTCATGGGGTCATACATCTCGGCGTCCGAGAAGATATAGTCGCTCACGAGCACGGCGCTGCGCACCGAGCGGACGAATTCCAGCAGCTCCCGCGCGCACCGATCCGCCGCCGGGAGATCGAGCGCGTAGTTTTTCTCGGGCGGGAAAATTTCGTTTTGCAGCAGCGCCGTAACGCTGTCCAGCAGATAGGAACCCGCTGGATCGCAGTCCTTTATGGCGGCGCATATATTCCGTCCGGCCTCCACGGTCTCGAATCCCAATCCATCTCTGTCTGCACGGTGGCGGCGGATGCGGGGATGCGTATCTGGCAGATATCCGAAAGGGAGACGCCTTTACGCCTGGAGTGCGTGCATGAAAATATTTATTTCCGGCGGCTGCAAAAACGGCAAAACGCTTCTCATGATAAAGGACTCGTTTGCCAACAGCCTCGCGCCGATGCTCACGGCGGATTACGAAACGATAATCATGCTCGATATGCGCTATTTCGCGGGCTCGACCCAGCAGCTCATTGAAGACTACGGCGTCGATGAAATACTCTTCGTCGCGGAAATGAGCGGCTTTGCAAACGACAGAAACCTCATTAAACTGGGCTTTTGATAATTTGATAATCAAAAAACCGCACCCGACAGGGTGCGGTTTATATCTTCATCTTCTCTATCAGGTGAAGCTGGAGATCATGCTGACGGGCCAGGACAGGATATCGCCGACGAGGCGAAGCTTGCTCTGCACGAACAGACGGGTGTCTTCGTCAGTGACCTTGTCCTTGATCTTCTGAGCCACATCCTTGGGATTGATCTCAAGAAGCTTGCCAGCAACGCCGAGAATCTTGCCGGCGTCGAGGTACTTAACGGTCTCAACGAGGTTATCCTTAGCAGCCTCGTAGTCAAAATTGGCTATTGCCTTGATGCACATGTTGTTTTCCTCCCATATAATTCTTTGTTGTTCATATGCAGTAACTATACCACATTAAGCTACAATTTGTAAACACTATATCATCATACAGCGTAAGATATTTTACCACAAAGCATCCTATATGTCAAAAAGAAAAAGCTTCAAGAGCTCCTTTTGTGCAAAAGTGCACGAATAAGTGCGCGACAGCCGCCCTTTTCGCGGTTTGCGGCCATCAGCAGAGCGCGAACCTGCGCTTCGGTAACGGCGCCGGTAAAGCGCGCAAGGCCGCGGTACGGCAGATTCATTGCAAACTCGGTGTTATTCGCGCCCTCGGCGCTGCCCGTCAGGCGGAAAAAGCCATGCACCAGACGCAGAAGGCGGTATAAAAATCTTCCGATGCCGGGGCGGTATGCGCCCTGAACGAGGGCTGAATTAAATTCCAGCGGAGCTTTTCTATCCCACAGCCGCGGCGGCAGCTCACGTCCGAGCACTGCGGCAAAGCATTCGTCGGGAACGCTCTGCACGTCGGCAGTGCGGTACGGCGCGAACACAGGGGCCGTATACGGATCGGGCGCACCGTCGCCGGCCTTATCGACATGCCCGCGCAGCCGGATATCGCGTGAGGACGCGCCGACAAGCACCTCATATCGCCCTCCGATCGTCGCCCAGCGACTTTCAAGCGTGTTCCAGTACTGGAACGCCCGCTCCGGAAGCTCGACGAAAACGCGCTTTTCCTCATCGGGCGCAAGCGTGACCCTCGCAAAGCCGCGCAGCTCCTTTTCGGGGCAGAACACATCGCCGCACGGCGCGGAAATATAAACCTGCGCGATCTCGGCAGCTTCTGCGCTGCCGGTGTTTTTTATCGTAAAGCTAACGCCCTCGGGCCTGAGCTCAAGGCCCGAATACTCAAACGTCGTGTAGCTCAGGCCGAAGCCGAAGGGGTACTTTACGGCCTTCTTCGCCGTGTCATAATAGCGATAGCCCACAAAGATGCCCTCGCGGTACTCGCTTGTTTTTTCCGCACCGGGGTAATATTTAAAGCAGGGCGTGTCGGAGAGACTGTGCGGCATGGTCTCGGCAAGCTTGCCCGACGGGCTTGCCTTGCCCGTTACGAGCCGCGCGATAGCTTTCGCTCCGGCCTGACCGCCGAGATAGCCGTGCAGAAGCGCTCTGCAATCGCAGTCCCAGTCCGTTTCCACGGGACTTCCGCAGGATAGGATGACGGCAATGTTGGGATTGACCGCTCTCACCGCGCGCAGAAGCTCGATCTGATTTTCGGGTATGCGCATGTGCCGCCGGTCAACGCCCTCGGCCTCGCTGCCCTCGTCGAGCCCCAGCCACACGAGGACGATATCGGCTCTCATGCACAGCTCGCAGGCGCGGCTTATGAGCCTCTGACTTCTGCCGCCGCGGCGCTTGAAGCCCGGCTCGAAGCCTAATACGTTCACGCCCTCGGCTCTGAGCGCGTCAAGGCCGCATTCGAGCTTCGTCGGCTCAATGTGCGAGCTGCCCGCGCCCTGATAGCGCGGCGTTCTGGCAAAGTCGCCGATCACGGCAACGCGTGCGTTTTCCTTGAGCGGCAGGATGCCGCCCTCGTTTTTGAGCAGAACCGCGCTCTCCGCGGCAAGGCGGGTGGCAAATTCGTGGTGCTCATCCATGTCGCAGCCCGGAGCGCTTTTGAAGGCGGCCTGCGCGTCATCGACAAGACGCAGGATGCGGCTCACGCGCTCGTCGAGCAGCTTTTCGCTGACCCTGCCGACGCGCACGGCGGCAAGTATCTGCCCGTCGGTCTCGCCGCCCGTTCCGGGCATTTCGAGGCTGTTTCCGGCGATGAGGCCGCGCACGCGGTCGTTATCGCCGCCCCAGTCGGTGACGATCAGGCCGTCGTAGCCCCACTCCTGCGTAAGAATATCCCGCAAAAGATGCATATTTTCGTTGGCATACTGTCCGTTTAGCATATTGTACGAGGTCATGAGGCTCTTGACATGCCCCTCCCTGACCGCGAGCTCGAACGCCGGCAGATAAATTTCGCGCAGAGTGCGCTCATCAACGACGGAGTCATTGGTCATGCGCAGAGTCTCCTGCGAGTTTGCCGCGAAGTGCTTGACGCAGGCGGCAACGCCCGTCGACTGTATGCCGCGGATGAGTGCGGCGGCGCATTTTCCGGCCAGCAGCGGATCCTCCGAGTAGTATTCAAAATTCCGGCCGCACAGAGGGCTGCGCTTTATGTTCACGCCCGGACCGAGGATCACGCCGACGCGCTGCGCCCTCGCCTCCTCACCGAGGCGAACGCCCATCTGCTCAAGCAGCTCAATGTCCCAGCTGTTTGCCGCGGCCGAGGCCGTCGGGAAGCAGGTTGCGGGATAGGCCGCGTTCAGACCGAGGTGGTCGTTTTTGCCGATCTGCTTGCGCAGGCCGTGCGGCCCGTCGGTCAGCATCATCTGCGGGATGCCGAGACGCTCAACGCCCTTCGTGTGCCAGAAGTCCGCGCCCGAGCACAGAGAGGTCTTTTCCTCAAGTGTCATTTTCGATATGAGCTCCGTGTATTTCATGCGCTCCACCTCATAATCGGTTTTCTTATATCTTACCACAATAGTGACAGTTGACAAGGGCTCATACGGTTTTCGCCTGCGAATGAATAGCGAATAATGAATAATTGAGGTGTGCGCAGAGCGCACGGATTTGAATTCCACCTCATCCGTCGGCTTTTTTAGTGGCGCTTTAAAATTGTACCGATACGGTAATTGCGGCAGCCCGGTGTCGAAGCTACCGACCAAACCGTAAAAACGGGCGGGCAATGCCCGCCCCTACGTTATTGATTTTTGTTCCGACTATGCTCCCCTTGCACAGGGGAGGCAATCGCACCCGATAACACCGCCGCACCCATTGGCTCCCCTGCGTAAGGGGAGCTGTCGGCGCAGCCGGCTGAGGGGTCGCCGCTATCAGCTGTCAGCTATCTACTAAAACCAAGTCAACATAACATTTCCCAAATCCGCACTGCGCCGCAGTGCGGATATTTTCACGCCATTATGACAAGACACCTTGCTGTACAAAACGGCTCAAATCGTACATTTTGCGCCGCAAAACGACAATACCATACAACATGTATGGACGATGAACGAAAAAAATAGTGAAAAACATCAATTTGCCATTGCATTTCTCATAATTGTTTAGTACAATAAAGTCACACGGGAAAGTGTGCCCATGGCATCTAATAACAAAAATGTAAGCTGCCGCGGGCAAATGGAATTGATTTATTTAAGGAGGAAAAACAATGAATGTAAGAAAACGCGGACTTGCGCTTTTGATGTGCATCTGCATGATCTTCACGCTCCTGCCGTTCTCAGCGCTGGCTGATGCGACCACGCAGGATGTTGTCTACGGCACGTATGGCGATGACGGCAAGTGGAATGAAGATAATACGCTTACTGCTGAAAACTCAGTGAAGCATTATCCGGCTCCTGGCGAGACTTCTGACAGTAAGGCTAATATTGATTACAGCAAGACCGCCGTAAAGAGCGATGATGGTTCTTACAATGTCACGCTCACGATCAAGTCGAAAACGTCAGAAACGGCTCCCGACGCTTCTGCTGTTGTGCTCGTGATCGACACATCAGGCTCGATGGGTGATTACCAGCGCTTGGCAAAGGCCAAAGAAGTTGCTAAGAAATTCGTTAATGATTACGGCACCAGCGGTAAAGACCGCTACATTGCTATCGTAGAGTTTGCTTCAAATGCCGATAAGCTTAACTTTGGTGGGCTTGGAATATTGATACCCGAAGTGTATTGGCTTGATGCTTCAAATGCAGATAATCGTAATGCCATTAACAAAGCTATAGCAAACATGGATGCTGGTGGTGGAACGAACCTCGAGCAGGGATTAAGTGTTGCAAACAGTTTGCTCAGCTACAGTAAAGTTTCTAAGATTGCCAAATCAAATAAATTTGTTATCGCCCTTACAGATGGTGAACCGACGTATGCGTATAGTGGCTGGGATAAAAAAGGCGACGGTACTTACTGCGATGCGTCAATTTGTGAGGCGACAGAAACTACCGCTACAACCCTCAAGGGCAACGTAAACACCCTGTATACGGTGTGTTATGGCGCGGAAAACGATGGGACCTATGAGGGCGGGCTTACCGTAGGCGAATTCCTTAAGCAGAAAATAGCATCTCCCGGCGAGGCTTACAATGCAACTGACAGTGAAAACTCCCTCAGCGAAGCATTTGCAAAAATCTATGAATCTATAAAGCATGGCATCTCGTCCGGCTTCACCGTGACCGACCCGATGGGCAAGTACGTCGAGCTGCAGAACTCTACTCTTCCCGACAGCACAATTTCCAACGGCACGATAACCACGATAAAATGGGAGCCTAAGAACGGTACTACCGTTGAGGACTCCACCGGCTCAAAGACGACCACCTACACGCTTACATACAGGGTGACGCTCGGCGAGGTACCTGAGAACGGCACATATCCCCTGAACAAGGATACCACCCTTGAATTCAAGGACGGCAACGCCGACAAGACCCTCCACTTCAACGTCCCCGGCGTATACCGCGAAGCACCGAAATATACGGTGACGTATGCAAAGGGCGAGCACGGAAACCTTGAAGGTCAGGACAATAGCGGAAACGTTGTCTATCCCAATCTCAAAAAGGGAGCTCTTACTCCCGACGCGCCCAAGGTAAACGCAGCCGACGGCTACTACTTCACCGGCTGGGACAAAGAAATAGCCGCAACTGTTACAGCTGATGCAGTCTATACCGCACAGTATGAAAAAAAGAATGAAATTACCGTCGTAGCAAATAGCGATGAGGTAACTTACGACGGAAAAGAGCATAGTGTTTCCGGCTTTGAACAGACTGAGTTTACTATCAATGGAAAGGTCTACACGGTCTCAGGCCTTGATGCAAGTGCAAGCGGTACCGATGCCAATACATACACCAACGCAGTGACCGGCACTGCGGTAGTCACAGATGCTGACGGCAAGAACGTGACTAATCGGTTCACGGTAAATACGCAAGATGGCGAACTCAAAATAAAGCCCATCGAAATTACTCTTACATCGGCTTCAGACCAGAAGCAGTATGACGGCACTCCGTTAACCAACAGCAATGTTACAGTTACAAAAGGCGCTTTTGTTGATGGAGAGGGCTACACTGCAAATGTTACCGGAAGCCAGACATTAGTAGGCAGCAGTGATAACACGTTTACGTACACGCTCAACGAAGGAACCAAAGCTCAGAACTATGTTATTGAAAAAAGTTTTGGTGAACTTAAGGTCATAGACCGTACAGAAAAATACGAAATTACCGTCGTAGCAAATAGCGATGAGGTAACTTACGACGGAGAAGTGCATAGTGTTTCCGGCTTTAAGACTCTGAGCTTTACTGTCGAAGGCAACACCTACACTGTTTCTGGCCTCGATGCAAGCGTAAGCGGCACCGATGCCAATACATACACCAACGCAGTGACCGGCACTGCGGTAGTCACAGATGCTGCCGGAAATGATGTGACCGGTCAGTTTACTGTAAAGACGCAAGACGGTACGCTTACCATCAAACCGGCTGAGGTTACAATAACTGCTGACAACAAAGAGAAGTTTGTTGATGAAGCTGATCCCGAATTTACATATACCATAAGCGGCATTGTCGAAGCTGATAAAGATAAGAAAGTAACGCTAACCATCATCCGAGAAAAGGTCGGCACGCCAGAAGGCGAGCAGGCAGGAAGCTACAGTATCATTCCCAAAGACGCTTCTATCGAAGGCAGCAATAACTATACGTTCAAGTATGTAAATGGCACTCTCACCATCAAAGAACGCAACGCGATAACAGTTACTCTGACTGCCACCAAGCTGCTGGACGGAGAGAACGCCACCGGCTCTGAATTTGAGTTTGAACTGTATCAGATAGTTGAAGGTAAAGAAGTCAGAATCGAGAAAGTTAAAAACAATAACGCAGCTATCAACTTCACCCCCATCCAATTTAATAAAGAGGGCACATACACCTACTACATGCGCGAGGTAGGCGGTGGAGATCAGTACATCAAGTACGATGATACCGTATATAAGATAGTCATTACTGTAGAGAAGGGTGCAGACGGAAACTACGAGGTAAAAAGCCAGACATATACTGTAGTATCGGAAAGCGATGAGGCGGTGCCGCTTGACAGCATCATCTTCAATAACACCACCAAAACCGGCTCCCTCATAATCAGCAAGGTAGTTGCGGGCAACGCAGCAGATAAGAATAAGGAATTTACCTTCACTCTTACGCTGAGCGAAAACGGTGAGATCATGCCCGGCGAGGTCAAGTATGGCGGATTTACTTTCAAAGATGGTAAGTACACCTTCAAGCTCAAGAATGGTGGGGATGAGATATTCACCGGCCTGCCCGTTGGAACGACCTATACCATAACCGAGAGCGATAACAGCGGCTACACCGTAAGCGCAGAAGTCAGCACTACAGGCGGCTATGAGCCTATGAAAGTCACTGACAACGCGGTAAGCGGCACTATCATAGAGCATAATACCGATGTAAAGTTCACCAACACCAAGAACTCCACCCCCGTAAACCCCGGCATCTACACCGAGATCACCGTTGAGATCACTGGCAACAGCGACAGCGTGGTGTATGACGGCACGGAGCACAGCGTCAAGGGCTACACCGTGAAGATAAGCGACCCGCGCTACACGGAAAAAGACTTCACCTTCACAGGCAAGGCCGAGGCCAGCGGCGTGAACGCCGGCACTTACGAGATGGGACTCAAGGCCGAGCAGTTTAAGAACACAAACGCCCGCTTCACGAACGTCAAGTTCGTCATCAAGGCCGACGGCGTTCTGACCATCACACCGAAGGATCTGACGATCACCGCCGGCAGCAAGACCGAGTACGGCCCGACGCCCGTGACCTGCGATGAGTGGACGGTTTCCGGCCTCGTGGCAGGCGACAAGGTCGAATCCGTCAAGATAACCGGCATCCAGTCCGTCCCCGGCTCGTCCCCGAACGTGCCCTCCGACGCTGTGATCAAGAACGCCAAGGGCGAGGACGTGACGAAGAACTACGCCATCAAGTACGTCAACGGTACGCTGACGATGCTCGAGGTGCTCAATAAGGAAGACCACTTCAACTACATCATCGGCACGCCCGAGGGCCTGTCCCTGCCGACGGCAAACGTGACCCGCGCCGAGGTAGCGACGATATTCTTCCGCCTGATGACCGACGATGCGCGCGCGAAGTTTGATTCTCTCGATAATAACTTCAGCGACGTAGCCAAGGGCAAGTGGTACAACCGTGCGATCTCGACGCTTGCAAAGGCGGGCATCATCAAGGGCGATCCTGCCGGAACCTACCGTCCGGGCGACCCGATCACCCGCGCAGAGATGGCTGCGATCATAGCCCGCTTCGGCGACTTCAAGGAGGGCGGCAAGACCTTCAGCGACATCAGCGGCCACTGGGCACAGAAGTACATCGAGCTCGCGGCCAGCAACGGCTGGATAAACGGCAACCCCGATGGCACGTTCAAGCCCAACAATAAAATCACCCGTGCCGAGACCGTGGCAATGATAAACCGCGTGCTCGATCGTCAGACTAAGGATGTGTCCGATCTCCTTCCGGTCAGCCAGATGACCAACTGGAGCGATAATATGGACACCGCAAAGTGGTACTACCGCGATATGCAGGAAGCGACGAACAATCATAAGGCTGAGCGCGTAGGCAACAGCATTTATGAGAAGTGGACGGAAAAGCTCCCCGACATCGACTGGGCGTCCTACCAGATCTGATCTAAGCAAACCTACTCAAAACCTCCGGCTTCGGCCGGAGGTTTTCTTATCTTGCCGATGCGCTGCGCGCGTGGTATAATATAATGTAAAACTGTTGCGAGGAGCGTAGCCTTGGATAAATTTGTATTGAAATCTTCATACTCTCCTACGGGCGATCAGCCTGAGGCGATCGACACGCTCGTGCGAGGCATCGAAAACGGCCTTGACGAGCAGGTGCTCCTCGGCGTTACGGGTTCGGGCAAGACGTTTACGATGGCAAGCGTAATCGAAAGGCTCAACCGCCCGACGCTCGTGCTCGCGCACAATAAGACGCTTGCGGCGCAGCTGTGCTCGGAGTTCCGCGAGTTTTTCCCCGATAACGCGGTCGAGTACTTCGTCTCGTACTACGACTATTACCAGCCAGAGGCGTACATCCCGCACACCGATACCTTCATAGAAAAGGACAGCTCCATAAACGACGAGATCGAGCGTCTGCGCCACAGCGCAACGTCCAGCCTGTTTGAGCGGCGCGACGTGATCGTCGTAGCGTCCGTGTCGTGCATCTACGGCCTCGGCGACCCTATAGACTATAAAAACATGGTCATATCCCTGCGCCCGGGGCAGACGCGCAGCTTTGACGAGCTGCTGCGCAAGCTCATCGAGATTCGCTATGAGCGCAACGATATCGCCTTCGAGCGCAATATGTTCCGCGTCCGCGGCGACACGGTCGAGATATTTCCGGCCTACTCTAACGATAAGGCCATCCGCGTCGAGTTCTTCGGCGACGAGGTTGACAGGATAAGCGAGGTCAACGTCGTGACGGGCGCACCGCTTCGTTATCTGAACCACGCCGCGATATATCCTGCCAGCCACTACGTCGTAAGCCGCGACAAGATGGCACGTGCCATTGAGGATATCCGCGCCGAGTGCGCTGAGAGAGTTAAGTATTTTCAGGATAACGGAAAGCTTCTGGAGGCTCAGCGTATATCTCAGCGTACGAATTATGATATTGAGATGATGCAGGAGCTCGGCTACTGCTCCGGCATTGAGAACTACTCTCGAATAATCTCAAACCGTCCGGCAGGCTCGGCACCGATGACTCTGCTCGACTATTTCCCGAAGGATTTTCTGCTGTTTGTCGATGAGAGCCACGTCA
>OQWM01003663.1_pt1 | contig 10192 bp, 10 predicted proteins | sample 1691531 | NCBI WGS metagenome assembly OQWM01 (sample SAMN03418257, study PRJEB22391) | human gut metagenome | biome: human-gut; feature: organic feature; material: feces | host: Homo sapiens | place: Tanzania | collected 2013-01 | reverse complement strand
CTTCATTATATTATAGCCGCGCGCCACAAACTCGCCGTTTTCGCCGTGGAGTACCGGGAACACCACATCGATTCGCTCGCGCACGACGCAGTCGTTTTCAAAGCTCAGAAGCCCCTGGCCGCGAACAGGGGAAATCGCAGCACGACGGTTGCCGGGGTAGTCCTTCCACTCACCGGAGGGCAGAAGGGAATAATCCTTTCCCGTGTAGAGCACCCAATCCCCTTCCCGGGTGATGCCCACAGGGAATACATTGTACCGGTCATGGTCGATGTTGTTGAGCACCGACTCCGCACTGCGCAGAGACACCTCATGCTCGGGGCTGACACCGCCGAACAGAATACAAACACTTAACTTTTTCAAAAAAAGAACCTCTTTTCTTAATCCTTCAGCAGGGCTTCTCCGGCACGAAAAATATCGCCTGCCCCAATGGTGAGCACCAGGTCACCGGGCTGCACATGGCTGCGAAGATACGCCGTTACATCCGGCAAAGTCTCGCAATAGACTGCGCCGGGAATCTCCTTTGCCAGCGCCTGCGCCTTTTCTATGGCTCCGGCCATGCCCTTTGCGCCGGGCGTCAATATCAGTTCCGCCCCATAGGCCTGCATGATCTGCCGCCGCTCCACGCTCATGGAATCCGGCATGAAGATCTGGCGCGACACCGACGGCAAGGTCGATATCTTTGTCAAGCCGATGCCGGTGTTGCCGGAGGTCGGCTCAATAATGACCGAGCCGGGCTTGAGCTTGCCCGCTGCCTCGGCGTCGTCGATCATAGCCTTGGCGATGCGGTCCTTGACGGAACCGGCGGGGTTAAAATATTCCAGCTTGGCCAGGATCCGTGCCTTCAGGCCGTAAGCTCGCTCCAGATGCACAAGTTCCAGCAGGGGGGTGTGGCCGATAAGCTGATCGGCGGATGTATATATATGTGCCATTATTGTTTTTCTCCTTTGATCCATATGTAGTGCGGGGCGGAGGGGAACATTTTTCCTTCTCCTCTCCCCAACATCGGAATCCTGTAAAAACCTGCTTCACAAAGCGGCTCCTCTCCTGCAAATATAAGTACAAAAAAAGCAGAAAGCCCGCCCCGGCCTTCTGCTTCCGCTTACAGATATGAAAAGATCATCCCGCAGCAGGCAGGGCAAGCCAGGCGTATCCGCAGATACACATCCGCATCTCCTTACACATGCTGCCATAAGTGCTCATGGAATGTCTCCTTTTATCTACCTACCTGGTAGGTTGGTCAGAGTATACGCCGCCCTGGGGCATTTGTCAATGGGGCACCGGGGTATTATTTTTCCCGGGCGGCATTGGCCTGCTGCTGGAGCGCTTCCATACGCTTATCCAATGCGGCGCTGATTTCGGCGCACTCTTTCAGCTCCTGCTCGATATGGGCCTGATTTGCCTCCCCCAGATCCTTCTTGTAGCGGATCTTGTGCTCAAGGCTTGCCCACCAGTCCATGGAGATGGTGCGGAACTGCACCTCGACGCGCATCATGCGCTTTTGATCGTGCAGGAAGATGGGCGTTTCCACGATGAGGTGCAGACTGCGGTAGCCGTTGGGCTTGGGCTCGGCGATGTAGTCCTTGCGCTGGAGGAGCGTGATATCGTCCTGCTTCAGAAAGGCGTCGGCGAGCTGGTAGATATCCGATGGGAAGGAGCAGATGACGCGCACGCCGGCGATGTCATTGAGATTTTCCTCGATGCTCTCCACCGTCAGCGGGAAGCCGCGGCGCTGGAGCTTTTCGGCAATGCTCTCGGGGGACTTGAGGCGCGTTTTGATGCTCTCGATGGGGTTGCGGTCATACTGGAGCGAAAGCTCCTCATTGAGGACGTTGAACTTGGTCTCGACCTCCATCATCGCGCAGCGGTAGTAGCTCATCAGCTCGCGGTAGGGCTGGAAGTATTTCTGGACCCACTGCTGTACCTCACCGTGGGAAAAACGGGAGAGCAGCACCTGTTCAAGATAAGTGCGATCGACAAGCGGACGGATCGGCACTGTCATCAGCTCCTTTGTACTTAGCATTTCTTGTCCCGCACGGAAAAATGCGGGCTTGCAGGAAAAGCATAGCAAAGAAGCGCCGCGCTTTCAATGGGCAGGGTGTAAACTTTTTTGTTCACGGCGCGAGAAGGGGACGCTCCCCTCGTTAACACCAACTTAACAAAGGAAACTGCCGAAAACTATGGACAAAAGGAGCCGCGTATCAGATTTTCAGACAGTGGCACGCAAATGTCACAGAAGACAAAATATAAGAAAACGTCCTTTCCCGGTGGAAAGGACGTTCAAATAGACGATATTTAGAAGAAAAATACGCTTACGCGCCGACCACATGCGCCGTCATCATCTGCCAGAGGATGGAGAGCTGCTGTGTGGAGATGAGCACATAGGCCAGAATGAAGACGAACCAGAGCTTCTGCATGTTCTCCTCTTTTTTGCAGAGGAAATAGCAGTAGGAAAAATACGCCACGGCGTCCACGATCAAAACCGTGAGGAACATGACGAGAAAGCCCTGCTCGCTCTGCTCGGCGGTGCCGGTGTAGAGCGAGAGGAGAGAGTAATATAAAAACGTGGCGGTGAACGGCCACTTGAGCTTGCGCCAGTCGTGGATGCGGTCTTTCTTATTCATGGAAGCGCTCCTTTTTTGCGTTTTCCACAGTATACCCTGCGGCACGGCAGATTGCAAGGGGAAATGACCTTGCCAAGCGGGCGTGGGGTGTGGTAGACTGCAAAAAAGAGGTGATATACATGCTGGATACGTTGATCCGCGGCGCGAAGATCGTCGACGGCACGGGAAAGGCGGCGTTCACGGCGGACGTCGGCATTTTAGACGGCATGATCGAAGAGGTTGGAAATTTGTCAAACGCGCAGGCGTTCGAGACCATCGAGGCCGCGGGCCGCGTCCTGACGCCGGGCTTTATCGACATGCACCGCCACGCCGACGCGGCGCTGTTTCGCGAAGGCTTTGGCGAGGCGGAGCTCTGCCAGGGCCTCACGACGCTTGTGAACGGCAACTGCGGCATGTCGCTCGCGCCGCTCTCGGGCGCGCACGCGGACGAGTGCGCGAAATACCTCGCGCCCATCACGGGGAACATCCCGCCGGAGCTGCGCTTTGCGTCCATTGACAGCTATTTCAAGGCGGCGCAGGGGCGGGGACTGCCGCTCTCGTGCGCGGAACTCATCGGCATGGGCACGCTGCGCACGCTTGCCGCGGGCTTCACGACGGGAGATTTGTCACCGCTCGAGCTGCGCGATCTGCACTATCACATGGAAGCGGCGCTGGCCGACGGCGCGTGCGGCGTGTCGCTCGGCCTTGGCTACGCGCCGGAGATCTTTTACTCGACCGACGGGCTCATCCGCGCGCTCGCGCCGCTGCACCGGAGCGGCGTGCCCATCTGTGTCCACATGAGGCAGGAGGGCGACGGCGTGGTCGATGCGCTGCGCGAAATGCTCGAGGTCGCCCGCGCGCTGCAAACGCCGCTGGAGATCAGCCATCTCAAGGCCATCGGAGGGCGCAACGCGCGAAAGGCCGTGCCGGAAATGCTCTCGCTCATTGAAAAGGCGCGACAAGACGGGCTTGACGTCATGTGCGACGTGTACCCCTACACTGCGGGCTCGACACAGCTTATCCACGTGCTGCCGCCGGAATTCCAGGAGGGCGGCACGGAGGCGCTGACCAAGCGCCTGCTCGACGATGCTGCGCGAAAGGAAATGCGCGCGCGGATGGAGGCGGGCAGCGACTTTGAGAACATCACGCTGCTCGTCGGCTTTGACAATGTAGTAGCCATCGGCCTCCGGACGGACGAATACCGCCGATTTGAGGGAAAGAGCATCGCCGAGATCGCGCGGACACTTCAAAAAGACCCGTTCGATACGCTCTTTGACCTGCTGGCGGCGGAACAGTGCAATACGGGGATGATCGACTACATCTCGGACGAAGAAGACGTGAAAGATATCCTGCGCGCGCCGTTCTCGGGCGTCATTTCGGATGCGACGTACCCCAGCGGCGGGCGTGTCCACCCGCGTGTGTACGGCACATTCGCGCGGCTCATTGAAAAATACGTCGTGCAGGAGCGCGTGCTCACGCTCGAGCAGGCCGTGCACAAGGTGACGGGGCATGCGGCAGAGCGCTTCGGCTTTGAGAAAAAGGGCGTCATCGCGGCGGGCATGGACGCGGACCTTTTGCTCTTCTCGCCCGAAAATATCCATGAGCAGGGCACGTACGCGCGGCCCAACCTGCCTGCGACAGGCTTTGACGAGGTATTCGTGCTCGGCGAGCGCGTGATCGAAAACGGCGTGTACCGCGGCGGCAGCAGCGGCGAGATGCTGGGAGCGCGGATGGGATACTGAAATCTTAAAGAAATTTTCAGGTGTATTTTCGCCGCCGTATGATATGCTGGCAGGGACAACAAATTTGCGGAGGCTGGATCAAGTGGAGCACTTTTGGGATACGGTGGATACGATCGGCGAGGGCTTTGGCTTTTCGCTCTTCGGCGCGCGGCATCTGGTGACGCTTGCGCTGTATATCGGCTTTGCCGCGCTGAGCTGCAAGCTCTACAAGGCGGCGGACGAGAAGAAGCGGGCGCAGCTGCGGGGGCTCTTTGCCGTTCTCCTGCTCGCGGACGAGGCGTTCAAACAGATCGGTTTGCAGATCGGCGGGAATTTCAACTGGGACTATCTGCCGCTGCACCTGTGCTCGATCAACATTTTCCTTATCGCGCTGTACGCATGGAAGCCGAGCAGGCTGCTCGACAATTTCCTCTATTTTATCTGTATCCCCGCGGCGACGGCGGCACTGCTGTTCCCGACGTGGACGTCGCTTCCGGCGGCGAACTTCATGTTCTGGCATTCGACGAGCGTGCACATTCTGCTTGCGGCCTATCCCATCATGCTGTTTTCGGGCGGTGATATCCGACCGAGCGTCAGGTACATGGGCAAGTGCTTCTTGCTGCTGCTGGCGATGGCGGTGCCGATTTATTGCGTCAACCTGCTGCTCGATACGAATTTCATGTTTCTGATGTACGCGCCGGACGGCAACCCACTTGCGTGGTTCCGCGACCGTTTCGGTTATCACTGGATCGGCTTCCCCGTGCTGCTCGCGGCGGTGTTCGCGCTGATGGATGTGCCGGTTCTGCTCAAGGGGCGACAGGAAAACAAGGCGATCCGTGCGGCGGAATAAAGATAAAGAAAAAGCGGTTCTTTCATGTGGAGGAACTGCTTTTTTTGCGCGTTTTTCTTGACGGGCGGTGGCCTTTCTGATAGGGTAAAGTCAAACTGGAGAACTGGAGCCCGATGCATGGTATGTCGGGCGTGAGGAGGGGAAAGCGTGGAAGAAAATCTGTTCCGTTCCATCCCGCGGGTGGACGAGCTGCTCGGTCGGGACGAGCTCAAGGTGTCGGCGCTGCCGCCGGTGCTGCTGCGCGAGAGCGTGCGCGAGGAGCTGGACGCGCTGCGAGACGAAGTGCGCGGCGGCCTTTCCGCGCTGCCGGAGACAGGCATACTCTGCGCGCGCATTCTGGCACGTGCAGAGGAAAAGCAGCTGCCGACGCTGCGCTCGGTCATCAACGCGACCGGCGTGACGCTGCACACGAACCTTGGCCGCGCCTGCCTGAGCGAGCGCGCGGCGAACGCCGCGGCAGAGGCGGCGAGAGATTATTCGACGCTTGAATACGATGTGGAAAACGGCTGCCGCGGCTCGCGCTATCAGCACGTGGAGGCGCTTTTGTGCCGCCTGACGGGTGCGGAGGCGGCGATGGCCGTGAACAACAACGCCGCGGCGGTGCTGCTCATCCTGTCCGCGCTCGCGGGCGGGGGAGAGGTCATCGCCTCGCGCGGCGAGCTCGTCGAGATCGGCGGCTCGTTCCGCATTCCGGAGATCGTGACGCAGTGCGGCTGCACGCTGTGCGAGGTCGGCGCGACGAACAAGACGCACCGGCGCGACTATGAAGCCGCCATCGGCGAGCAGACGAGAGCGCTTTTGAAGGTGCATACAAGCAACTACCGCATCGTGGGCTTTACCGAATCCGTACCGCGGGAGGAGCTGGCGGAGATCGCGCATGGGCACGGCCTGCCGCTCATTGAAGACCTCGGCAGCGGGGCGATCGTCGACCTCGAACCGTTTGGCATCCGCGGCGAGCCGACGGTGCAGAGAAGTCTGCACGCTGGTGTGGACGTTGCGTCGTTTTCGGGCGACAAGCTGCTCGGCGGGCCGCAGGCGGGGCTGATCGTCGGCAAAAGGGAGTACATCGAACGGATCAAAAAGCACCCGCTTGCGCGGGCGCTGCGGCTCGACAAGATGACGCTTGCCGCGCTGCACGCGACGCTCAGCGCCTATCTGGATGCCGAGATCGCCGTGCGAGAGATCCCGACGCTCGCGATGCTGTCGGCGAGCGAGGATGAGCTGCACGCCAAGGCGCTGCGGCTGCAAAAGGCGCTCGCGGACACGGGCGTTTCCTCGCAGCTCGTGTGGACGGGCGACGCTGTCGGCGGCGGCAGCGCTCCGGCGCAGGAGCTCACCGGCTGGGCCGTCGCGATCGAGCCGGGGAGGCTCAGCGTGGATGAACTGGAAGAGAAGCTGCGCCTTCGCGCCAAGCCCATCGTCGCGCGTATCCACCGCAGGCAATATTTGCTGTGCGTGCGCACGATTCGAGAGGAAGACTTTGCCGAGATCGCCGCGGCGGCTGCGGAGGCCATCCGATGAAGCATGTTATCATCGGCATGGCGGGTCATGTCGACCACGGCAAGACCGAGCTCGTCAAGGCGCTCACGGGCGTGGACACCGACCGGCTGGCCGAGGAGAAAAAGCGCGGCATCACGATCGACCTCGGCTTTGCGCGCCTCGACTTTCCGGACGGGAGCTGTGCGAGCATCGTCGATGTGCCGGGGCACGAGAGGTTCATCAAGAACATGCTCGCCGGCGCGGGCGGTGTCGACCTTGCGATGCTTGTCGTGGCGGCGGACGAGGGCTTCATGCCGCAGACAGTCGAGCATCTGGACATCCTGCAGCTGCTCGGTGTGAAGGACGGACTCATCGTGCTGACAAAGACCGACTTAGTCGACGAGGACTGGCTGAACATGCTCGAAGAGGACGTCAAAAGCCGCGTCAAGGGCACGTTTTTAGAGGATAAGCCGATCCTGCGCACGTCTGTTCGCACGGGCGAAGGCGTTGAGGCACTGCGCGAAGCACTGCACGACTTGACACTGCACGCGGAGGAAAAGAGCGCGCGCACGCCGTTCCGCCTGCCCATCGACCGCGTGTTTTCCGTCGACGGCTTCGGCACGATCGTCACCGGCACGCTCATCGACGGGCACATCGCCGTCGGCGACGAGGCGCAGCTCATGCCGCTCGGGAATAAGTGCCGCGTGCGCAATTTGCAGGTGCACGGGCGCGACGTGTCGGCGGTGTACGCCGGACAGCGCGCGGCGGTCAACTTAGCGGGCATCAAAAAAGAGAGCATCAGCCGCGGCGATGTGCTGTGCAGGACGGATTCGATGCAGCCGTCGCTGATGCTGGACGTGAAACTGCAAAATCTGCCGGATTCTAAGCGGATCATCGAGAGCGGCTCGCGCCTGCACCTCTACCACGGCGCGGCGGTGCGCCTTGCAAAGGCGGTGCTGCTGGACCGCGACGCGCTGCGTCCGGGCGAGAGCTGCTATGCCCAGCTGCGGCTGAGCGAAGCGCTCGCCGCGCGGCAGGGCGACCGCTTTGTGGTGCGCTTTTATTCGCCGCTTGAGACGATCGGCGGCGGGGTGATCCTGGACGAGCATCCGTACCGGCACAAGCGAAACGACGCGCGCGTGATCGCCTCGCTCGCCGTGCGCGAGAGCGGATCGGACGAGGCAAAGCTCGTGCAGGCCGTCGGCGAGCGCGGCGCGGATGGCATGACGCTTGCGGACCTTGCCGCGTGCTTCGATGAACCGGAAGAAAAACTGGTGGAAATGCTCGCCGTGCTCTGTGCGCGGGGAAAGCTCGTCGAGATCGCGCCGTCGCGCTATCTTACATCGTCGACGCTGGACAGGCTGTGGACAGACTGTGAGACGATGCTGACAAAGTACCACCGCGAGCATCCGCTGCACGCGGGCATGCGCCTCGCCGAGGCGCGGCAGCGGCTTCTGCGCGGCAAAGCACGGGAAAATGCGGACGCGATCCTCGCCTGCTTTGCGCGCGAGGGAAAACTCACGCTGACGGCGGAGCACTGCGCGCTTGCGGACTTTTCCGTGCATCTGACCAAGCGGCAGAGCGCCATCCGGGAAGAGCTGCTGCGCACCTGCCGCGCGGCGGGAATTCTTGGCAAAAAGCAGGACGCGCTCTGTGCGCTGTTCGACAAAAAAGACCGCATGGAGTGCGCGCGCGTGCTTGAGAGTCTTTTATCTACCGGCGAGCTTGTGCTGCTCGCGCCAGAGCTCTGCGTCGAAAAAAGCGTTTTGGATGCGGTCGACGCAAGGGTGAAGGCGTGGTTCGAAACGCACGACACGCTCACGCTGGGAGAATTCCGCGACGCGCTCGGCACCTCGCGCGACCACGCGCTGCTGGTGCTGGAGTATTACGACCGGCGAGGGATTCTTCGCCGCGAGGGCGATGTCCGCAGGCCGGGCGCGCAGTTTGGCGAGATAGAAAAATGAGGCGGCTTTTGTCGCCTCTCACATGGGAGTAGATGGGTGCTGGTGTGCCCCCCGGTCTTCAAAACCGGTGAGCCCTACCAGGTCAATGTAGTGCTGGGCCAACTCTCGGCGTTCCTTTTTGGGGATGCCCCGGACCTTGGGACCGTATTCCACGTTGCCCATAACCGTCAGCCAGGGGAAGAGGGCCATCCGCTGATACACGACGCCCCGGTCGGGTCCGGGTTTGGTGACTAATTTCCCATCGACCTTCACGGTGCCGCCAGTGACGCTTTCCAGCCCGGCCATACAGTTGATCATGGTGGATTTGCCACACTGTCCCGGTCCAAAAAGGACCAGAAGCTCATTCTCCCTGACACTCAGGGTCACGTCATCCACAACGGGCACACTGCCCCGGGAGGTTTCAAAGGTTTTCTTCAGATTCACACATTCAATCATATTCATTTGCCTCTCACGCTCCATCTGCAAAGCTTGGCCTCGATGGCCCGCATAGTTACGGCAAGGATATAGCCCACGATACCGATGGCAACGATGCCTACCAGAATTTGAACGGTGCTGTTGCTGTCCTGGCCCTTAATAATGACCCAGCCTACACCCTCGGAGGAACGGACCATTTCAGCGGCTACCACGGTGGCCCAGGAGGTGCCGATGGCAATTTGCAATCCGGCAAAAATCTGGGGAACACAGGAGGGTAGCACAACGGTAGTGAATACCTGACGGTTGGAGGCACCCAGCATTCGGGCGGCACCCATAAGCTCTGGGTCCACGGCACGGACACCGGAATAGGCATTCATGGTTACGGCACAAAAGGCGGAATAGAAAATCAGAAAATATTTGGACGATTCCCCAAGGCCGAACCAGACAATAGACAGCGGTATCCAAGCAATAGGGGGGATTGGCCGGAGAATTTCAAAAATGGGTCGGAAAAAGGCGCTGAAGGGACGGAACCAACCCATCAGGATGCCCAGAGCAATCCCAGCCAAGGATCCAAGCACAAAGCCAACCAGAACCCGGCTTAGGCTCCATAGAATATGCCCCTCAATGGTGTGGGTGCCGATGGGAGACCAAATGGCCTGAATAAAGGCTGAAATGGTCTCGATGGGGCCGGCAAGTACCAACCCGGCTTTGGTAAACAGGACGACAAGCTGCCAGACCACCAGAAATACGGCGATGGCAATGGCGGCGCAAATGGACTTCTGATATTTTGTGGCGGTAGCCTGAAAGCGGTTAACCATCTCTTCGCACCCCCTTGACGATTTTGCTCTCAATAAAGGAAAGAATTCCGGAGAACACGGCACCGATCACACCAATGGCGATCATGCCGCAGATGATGATATCTGGGCGATAGATACCACGGGCCTGCTGAATCATATAGCCCAGACCTTTGGTAGAAGCCAGCATTTCAGCGGCGACGATGCAAGTCCAGGCGGCGCCTAGGGCCACCCGGATGCCGGTCATAATCATGGGCAGGGCCGTGGGAATGGCGATGTTCACGAGCATTTGAGTGTCGGAGGCTCCAAAGGTCTGTCCCACAGATCGGAAGAGCACACGTCTGAACTCCAGTCACGTGGCCTTATCTCG
>OQWM01003661.1_pt1 | contig 10195 bp, 6 predicted proteins | sample 1691531 | NCBI WGS metagenome assembly OQWM01 (sample SAMN03418257, study PRJEB22391) | human gut metagenome | biome: human-gut; feature: organic feature; material: feces | host: Homo sapiens | place: Tanzania | collected 2013-01 | reverse complement strand
TTGGAAAGTTCCAGTTCTCTCATAAACCGGTTCAGATTCTCAATGGACATTTCCGTGATCTGAGAAATGTTTTTCTCTCCGACCGTCACCGCCAGTGCTTCCGGTTTCAGACGCTGTCCCTTGCAGGCACGGCACGGTGTGATCTGCATAAAGGTCTCATATTCCTGTTTGCTGCTTTCCGAACCGGTCTCCCGGTATCTGCGCTCTACGTTCTTAATCAGCCCTTCAAAAGCCACATGATAGACGCCTTCTCCCCTCTGTCCCACATAATGGACATCCACCTCATGTCCATTCGTTCCATGGATCAGAATATCCCGGATCTCCTGTGGGGCAGAAGCGTCCGCTTCGATCTTCTTTTCAACCTTTTCGGACACAGCCTCTTCAAGCTGTTCTATTTTTTCGAGCGTGCCGCTCGACGGACCACCGGAGTTTGCAAGGTCGGCGGCCATAGCCGTATGAAGATCCGCAGTGTCATTTTTCAGGACTTCCTGAACGTTTTTGATGGTATCAAGGGCGTCGGACGATCCGGCATCTTTGATGATGCTGTCGAGCTTGTCATTTACGGAAACCGTGACTTTATTAAGGTCAAAGGGTTCACTGAAATCAGAACTTTTGCTGATGCGGTATTTTGTAATGTCATACGGGATCGCACGAACGCGGAAGTAAAGCTCTTGGGCGTTTCCGTTCTGAAACAGAACCGAATCGTCTATCTCCGAAACGATCATCCCGCTCTGCTCGTCGGCAACATGGAGAGGGATATCACCGTGTGCGGCGGTTAGCCCCATATGCCCCTGCTTTTCAACGTACCAGAGAACCTGATAGTATCCGGCAGCCTCGTCATCCAGAGGTTTCCATGTAGAGGCATAGTGGTCATTCTGCTTTACCCAGGCGAAGAATGCGGGATCCGGGGCGGCCAGGCGCTGCGACGGACGTGTGTATGTCCATGCTTCGGAAAATTCGCTCCATTCGCTGCTGCGGTAATTTGTGCCGTCACCATTGAAACGGACGCGGAATTTGTAGGTGCCGCTTGGGAGATCACTGTAAATAAAAGTCGGCACGGTGAGATGCTCAATGTGTTTCATGGATCCAAACTGTGTGTGCTCCGTTATGAGCGGGACGGCATAGGAATTTGCGGCAGAATAGATCTCTACTGAGAAGTCATTTTGCAGCAGTGCGCCTGTCTTGAAGCTCATCGCGCCCATGCGCTCAACGAACGGCTGCTCGCCGGTGGAGGTTTCGACGTGAAAATAAAACTTGTGCCACTCAAGCGCTGACGGCGTGTCAAGCGCGGGGAGGTCAGTGCGATTGATCGTGAAGCTTTTTCCGGAGCCATCGGAAAAGAAGATCTCATATTTACCGCCCTGCGGGAGGATACCGGCTTTGGGAGCAAACCTTGCCCAGCTGCCATCTTTCGAGAAAGAGATCTCGAAATCGCCGCTTCTGTCACGAGGATCGTTGCTGTGCAGGATCTTCGTGACTTTTCCGATGGGGCCGCCGTTCTTGATAACGTAAAAAGCGTCGTTTGCACTGCCCATGCTGACTTCGCTGCCCAGATAAGTCTCGGCGCTGGCCTTCTCACTGCTGTAAAGACCAATGTAGGGCGCTTGGATGCTGACGTGCATTTTTGCAGAGATGTCGCCGTTGGTGTAGATGATCGTATCTTCACCTTCAAAAACAAGGCCTGTGATCAGTATTGCGCCGTTGCCTTCGAGGATGCTGACAGATCCGTTTTGGGAGCTTAGTTGATCAGCCGATACGGGAACGTAGTTTTCTTCCGTTCCATAGTAGAAAGCATAGGGGGCGGAGTCGTGGTAGGAAAGAGGGAACATTGAACCTCTGAGCGGAGCATCCTCCGGAACATAGAATCCGTCCCACATGTTATCCCGCCCTACCTGACGGTACATCAGCGACGGGATATCGCTTTTGAGGAAGAGAGATGCTCCATCGGACCAGGAATTGCCGCTTCGCTTGTCCTGAAGCTCTGCAAAGAGAAGGCACTCATGGCTGGGAACGCTTTCGCCATCCTTTAAGGTAAACGCAAGATATTCATCACCGGCGTTACCCTCTGTTATATCGAACAGCTTTTCATCGCTAGCGTTCTCCCATCTGTTGATGCCGACGATCCGATAGCGATCAGGGCGATCCACACACAGGTAGACCGTGCGATCTTCCTCAGTCATGGTAAAACTGTTGCCGCTGTAAATGAGAGCACTTTTGCTTGCCGCCGGTTCGGTATAAAACCCAACAGTCGGAAGTACTGTCTCGGCGGAAATCGTAAAGGTGCTACCATCACGCTCATAGGAGATATTAGCGTATTCGTCCTGCTCTCCAAAGCGCGTGGCCTGAATGCAGACGACACCGGGAATGTCGCAGCCAAAGGTCTCCGCGTTCGTGACATCCAGATACGCAGGAAAAGTCAATGCATCGGCGGAAACAAGCTCGGCCTTTCCTTCTTTGACAGCACTTCCGCTGCCATAGAAGAAGGCACCGAAATGATTGGAGTCCATATGAAACTGAAGAGTGTTCGTCGCGTGGGCAGGATCAAGCTCCCACTTACCTTGACGATTTGATGCGTGGCAGTAATAGAGGCTGGGGAGGTCATTTGCAATGAATATGCTGAAGGCCCATCTGTCTTTGCGAGAAGGGTCAGGAGTGGATACCGTGATTTGCACGAGGTAATTGCCGCTGGCGGTCGGTTCTGTGATTTTGACAGCCGCATAGCGGCCGTCATCGCACACAGAAACGTCCGCTACCGTCGTGATGCTCGGATTATGGACATCAGAGTCGGGTTCAGCGACAACATCCGTTATTTGAAAGCCCTGATCAGCCAGCTCCGGTTTGATTGCGAGATAAAACTCCGAGTTGGAATCGGTCAGCGTGAACGATTCGATAAGATTCTCTTCGGTGAACTCCGGTGAGGAGTAGGCCCCAAGATCGGGAAGGACGACAGTGACCGGCATCGTATAGGTCGTTCCATCCTTCTCGTAGGTGATCATACCTTCGCCGGTGTGCTGCATGGACAGGTAGCACATGTCGCCATCGGAGGGACCCTCGAACTTGACAAAATCCGGGAATGTCAGATCGTCCGGGTTGACGGGTTCCTGCCTATTATCGCTGTAAACAAGGCAGAATTTGACCGCCACGTGATTAAATACAGAAAAAATGAAATTATCCGACAGGGTATCCTGACCGGAAAATTGGACTTTCAGTTCCGCCTTGTCGGCAGCGCTTACCGCAGGGGGAAGCAAAGTCAGGATCATTAGGAATGCCAGAATAAAAGAGGATATTCGCTTTTGCACGGCTACATCTCCTTCACAAATTGTTCATATAATAATATCACAATACGATGAGGAAGGGAAGGAGAATTTTTCCGGGCCTGCGAAAACCACTGTAGGACTACAATACATATTGGACAAGTGAATAAAATGATATGAAGGATATGGTCTCATGGGTTATAGTTAAGTTACCACACCAAACCAGCCCGAAAGGAGACCATATCCCTCATGAGCAAAAGTATAACACAAGACATGGCCTATCGGCAATCCCTAATGAAGTACACAGAGAAATACGGCGTCAGCCGCGCCAGCCGGAAGTACAACAAGAGCCGGTCGTACATCTATTTCTGGAAGCAGCGCTGGGACGGAAGTGTGGTGTCCCTTGCCTGCCAGTCCAGACGTCCCCACAGCCATCCCAACCAGCACACGGAGGCCGAGCTGAAACTCATTCGTGACATGCGCCGCAGAAATCCCAAACTGGGCATGATCGAGCTGTGGCACCGGCTGCGGCAGCGGGGCTACACCCGCTGTCCGGAGAGCTTGTTCCGTATTATGCGTAAAATGGGTATGTTTCCGCCAGAAAAGCCGAAAAAAGCATACAAACCAAAGCCTTATGAGCAGATGACCTACCCCGGTCAGCGCGTTCAGGTGGATGTGAAGGTGGTTCCCAGAGCCTGTGTCGCAGATCCGGAGCTTCGACTGTTCCAATACACCGCCATCGACGAGTTCACCCGCCTGCGGTTCCTGGCGGCCTATCCGGAGCAATCTACTTATTCCTCCGCGGACTTCCTGCGGAAGCTGCGGGCATGGTACGCCCGCAGAGGCATACAAGTGGAATGTGTCCAGACAGACAACGGTTTTGAGTTTACCAACCGTTTTTCGGGCAGCAAGCGTAATTTGCCGACGCTATTTGAAAAAACGGCCGCCGAACTGAATATCCGGCATAAACTGATCCGTCCTTACACGCCGCGCCACAACGGCAAGGTCGAGCGCAGCCACCGCGAGGATCAGAAACGCTTCTACTCTTGCCGCTCGTTCTATTCCTTGGATGACTTTGCAAAGCAGCTTGCCGTCCACAACCGTCATTCCAACAACTTACCCATGAGGCCTCTCCGCTGGATGTCTCCCGCTGAGTTCACTGTCCAATATGTTTGACAAACCTACAAGGAACAATATTGTGTTGTGCTCAGCCAACCACTTTGATGCTTCACAGCAGTGGAATAAATTGCTATTATGATTATGTAATGAAAAATAATTTGTTTATTTTATTCAAAATAAACAAATTTCGGTGCACAACATAAGCATTATTGATATTCCTCATGGTTGCGTAGCCATTCCGTATTCTCATCCTTTCCACCTAACTTGGTATCTGCGGAAGGTGGAAAAGGGGCAGATCAAGGCAATCGTCCCGAAAGCTTCTGCTACAGACGGTTGTGATGATATGGGACTCAAACCCAACGATATTGCAAAGCAGTTTGGAAAGAGCTTCGGTGATGTTGCAGAATCCTGTTTGATGATTGGCATTGCTAAGGGTATTCTTTACATTCTCCAGACGGGCAAGATTGTTGACACAATCGTTTATGGTTCGTCCATCCCCCTCACCGCGATTCCTGCAGTTTTTGGCGGTGTTGCAATGCTTGTTTTCCAAACACTACTGAATTTCTTAATTCCCTCCGGTTCTGGTCAGGCAGTTACGAGTATGTCAATCATGGCACCTTTAGCAGATCTTATGGGCATTTCTCGTCAGGTTTCGGTTCTTGCATTCCAGTTTGGCGACGGTCTGTCCAATATCCTGTGGCCGACAGCTTTTGCTCCTATTATTTGTGGCATAGCCAGCGTTAAACTTGAAAAATGGTGGAAGTGGTTTGTGCCACTATTGCTCATGCTGTTTGCGGCGCAGGCAGTTCTGCTCATTATCGCAGTTCTCATTGGCTGGTGCTAAAGCGAATTAGTATGCAAATATAAAAAGCTCCTTTATATTTTATGCCATTACATCCATTACTGGGCATTTATGATAGAGGTTTGATCGCACTCTCTTAGGGAACGTTCGGTTTGAATGATGGACGTTCCCTAAGAGAAGGATGCGGCACGCATAGAAAGTTATGCGGTAAAAGAAGCATAACTCCATCGACAATGGTAATTTCTCTCCATTTTGCCGTTTTTTTCGGCATCAGGCGGTCTGCGGTTACAGGCCATCTGACGCCAATGGGAAAGAGGAGATATAAACTAAATAATAGGAAAACGGTCTACAAGGATCAAATAGAGAAAGGATTTACTGTCATGAGCGAAGAAGTATTACTGTACGAGCGCGTCGGCAAGGTCGGCAAGGTCATTCTCAACCGTCCGAAGGTGCGCAACGCCCTCAATCAGGCGTTGGTCGAGGGCTTCGGCGACGCGATCCGCCGCGCTGACGCCGACCCCGAAACGAACGTCATCGTCCTCTGCGCCGCCGGTGAAAAGGCGTTCACCGCCGGCTTTGACCTCAAGGAGAGCATCGGCGAGCCCATCGTGGACGTTCCCGCCCGCCGTGAGAACTCTCTCATGGAACTCAACAACTGGCGCTCCATCTGGGAGGCCAAAAAGCCCGTCATCGCCTCCGTTCAGGGCTACTGCATCGGCGGCGGCGTGTGGATGGCTTTCATGAGTGATATGATCATCGCCTCCGAGGACGCCAAGTTCGGCGAGCCCGAGCTCAAGTATTCCTACATCAACGACGTGCTCATCGAGCCGTGGAAGATGACCATGAATCGCGTCAAGCAGCTCGCCTATCTCGGCGACTTCATGAGCGCGCAGGAGCTCAAGGAGGCTGGCGTCGTCAACTTCATCGTTCCCCTCGACAAGCTCGCGGAGGAGACTATGAAGCTCGCCAACCGTCTTGCCGAGCAGCCCGCCGAATCCATTCGTATGCTCAAGTACGAGATCAACAAGACCTATGAGATCATGGGTATGCGCAACGCCATGGACTTCGCGGCCGAGATGTTCAACCTCTGCCGCATCAATCAGACCCAGGAGCAGGCCGAGTTCAACCGCATCGTTAAGGAGCAGGGTCTCAAGGCCGCCATGGCCTGGAAAGAAGAACAGGACGCTAAAAAGTAAAGAAGCCAAATAACGGCTGTGCTCCCGCGTCCCGGTGCAACTTGCCCTCTGCACACGGCAAATCGGCGTAACGCAGCAGAATAGAGCGCAAAGAGGCGTCCAAAGTTCAATCGAACCTTCCCTCTTTGCGCTCTTTTTCTCTCAATGCGCAGGGCCGCCCACTCCCACATGAACGCTGTATGGAGTCCTGCAAACAAAAGTCAATAGAAAAAACGAAAAAAGTTCCGCAAAATTTACGAGACCGAGAAAGAGCATAACAAAACAGGCTGGAGAAGAATCGCGTCGCCAGCTGGGATGAAATTGTCGGCGGATTTAGTTCTGCACGGTATCCTGCTGCGCGTCGAATGCCTCAAGGCACTCCTTCACGCGGGCGTAGTAAATGCGCAGGAACTTGTTCTGCGCGGCTGTCATGTAGACAAAATACGGCTTGCCCTCGGCGCGTTTTTTTCGAGGAACCGGTACACCGGCTCATCTGCCGGGGCTTTTCTCAGGTAGGTACAGATGATCTGGTACAGCGTTTTCCGCAGATGCGGAGAGCCGCGTTTGGTCGTAGGCGTGCTTTGTGCCTCATGCTTGCCGGATTGGTTTACAGCCGGATCGACACCCGAAAATCCCACAATGGAGCTGCGGCGCGGAAAACGGCGCACATCCCCAATCTCGGCTATAAGCTGCGCGGCAGTGGTTTCGCCAACGCCGTACATGGCATGCACGGTATCGTACTCCGGCAATTGCTTCGCAAGGCGTGACATCTCGGCGCGCAGTGCGGCCAGCGTTGTTTTGCTTGCTAAAAGCTGTTGTGCCGCTGTGGTAATAAGTAGTTTAGTATTGTCATTCTTCGGCAGCGTGGTGAAATGACCACAGCTCCCGGCATAGGCATCCAGTGCTTTTTCCGCGCTGAAATGGTAGCCTTTGCGCTTGCACCACTTTCGGTAACGCTCGGTAAACGCTTTCTCACTGACGCGGCAAATGCAGTCGCAATGCCAGAAGGTCATGACAAAGTCCACCCATTTCTGGTGGCCGTCAGTGCGTTCCGGGCTGGAGAACATCTCGTTCACGCCGGGAAAGGTCTTGTCGGTCAATGAAATAAGATTGTTTTGCAGCGACACCACCGTTTTCATGTAGAGGTTGTACTGGCGGCTGCACAGCTTCAATTGTTGTCTTACCGTGTCCATGGGAGTATATTCCCGCAGATCTACCCAATTGTCAAGACCATACTTGGCGATCTTCATGGCGTCCGCCTTGTCGGTCTTGACCTTGCGAATGGATCCGCCTCCGCTCTGCTTGATGAACAGCGGATTCAGGACGCAGACATAAATGCCGTACTCATGCAGCGCCGTCGCGACCGGCTCGTGGTAGCGCCCGGTGGCCTCCATGACGACGCGGGTATCTTCCCCCAGCGCGATGATGGCGTAGGCCATCTGCTCCAGACCGACCTCGGTGTGGAGAAATTCCTGTGGCAGCAACGCCACTTCACCCATTGGCCGCAGGGCAGCCACCATGCTTTTCCCTTTGGAAACATCGATCCCTACTGCGTTCATTTTGTTCCTCCTTGTGATTGGATATGGCTTTCCGCCTTTTCCTCATTGCCTGTTCAATCTCCTGAGTGACACGAGCGCACAAGGTGGCTCGACCTGCGCAAATCGAATGCTGCGAATGAGAGAGGCGGCTGACTGACTACTGATCGGACGTATTGGTCCAAGGCACTAACTGTCAGGCCATTTACTCTCCCATTCTAACAGCTTCGGCTTTGAGATGGAAAAAGACGCGGCTGGCTGCCGCGCCTTGAACCGCAACTATATTGTAGGAGCATTCCTGTAACTCGTAAAACGCGCCAATTGAAAAGGAAAGAACCTCACGATAAGATTGAGGTGCATCTGGCCGGATGTAACAACCCAATCAAACCGGAGGTTCACCATGAATTATACACAGAACAGCAAGATTGCACAAGTCACAGAAAAAACTTTAGTCGTGGGCGTGGACATCGGCAGCGAAACGAACTTCGCTCGCGCGTTCAACTGGCGTGGTCAGGAGTTGTCCAAGAAGGTGTTTCGTTTCAGCAACAGTCTGGAAGGCTTTCAAAGCTTTCTGGCGTATCTGGAACACTGTAAGAGCAACGCATCTGCCGAGCAGATCATGGTAGGCTGTGAACCCACCGGGCACTACTGGTTCAACCTGGCTCAGTATCTGAGAACACAGCACATCAACCTGGTTCTTGTTAATCCGTATCATGTCAAGCAAATCAGGGAATTGGATGACAACAGCCCGAAGAAAACGGATCTGAAAGATCCAAAAACCATCGCAAAGCTGGTAGTGGATGGCCGGTACAGCTATCCTTATCTCCCGGAGGGAATCTATGCGGATTTGCGGGAAGCGGTCTCAAGCCGGGATCGGATCGTGAAAGAGCTGAACGCAGCTACGAACCGGATCAAACGATGGCTTAAGATACATTTTCCGGAGTACCTCACAGTCTATAAGAATTTCTCCGCAGAAAGCGGCTTGACGCTGTTGGAAACAGCGCCATTGCCGGAGGACGTGGTGAAACTGGGAGCAGAGGGAGTCAATCGTCTCTGGCGAGACAAGAAGCTGCGTGCAGTAGGTATGAAGAGGGCACAGCCCATGGTAGAAGCTGCGCGGAACAGCATCGGTCTCGACGGTGGCAACTGTGCTCGCGTGGAAATGCAGCTACTTCTGGAGGATTACAGAGCGAAAGAGGTACAACTGGAAAAGGTCACGGCGGTGTTGGAGGCGGAAACACTGAAGGCACCGCATGCAGAGAAGCTGCTCTCTATTAAGGGAGTGGGCCTCATCACAGTGGCTGGATTTCTGTCGGAGGTGGGCGATGTACGACGCTTTGACTCACCGAAGCAGATTCAGAAGCTGGCCGGACTGGGATTGAAAGAAAACAGTTCCGGTAAACATCGCGGCAGAAGATCCATCAGCAAGCGAGGCCGAAAAAAGCTGAGGAAGATTCTGTTTCAGGTTATGCTGCCAATGATTCGGAATAATGCTGAGTTCCGTGAGGTATACGAATACTTCACGACCAGACAGAATAATCCGCTCAAGGGCAAGCAGGTCATTATTGCGGCAGGCTGTAAGCTGATCCGGGTATTCTATGCCATTCTCAAGCACGGCGTGGATTATGATCCGCAGAAACTGAGGTTAGATATCGTCCGTCCGGAAATGGCGGCAGCCTGACAAAGAAACACTGTAAACTGGGAAGCGTCCGCCAGTTCAATGGCGCCGGGTAACAGGAATGCAAACTCAACAAATACAGAGCTGGTAGCCGCAAAGAATTACACCATGGGACAACGATCCTGCGTAGGAGCATCTACGGCACCCAACTGTGGACAGGCAGAACGAAGGAATTGAGGACGCCGCCATGAGCGGATGATCCTGTTAGACATGGGAGGTTTGCTGCCGCAGGAAGAGTGGGGTTTACACATGGCCGTTATAGCGCAAGCAAGACGTTTTATTTGTCATACCCATTTTGCCTGTAAACCGCACAAATCACTTGGATCTGATGCAGATTGATGTCCGCTGACTTTGGATTTCGTTGAGAAACCTGATCGTATAGTTGCCGAAATCGCTCAAATCTCATGATATTTGGCACTACTGTACAAAAATATTTAGGGAGGTAATCGAAATGAAGGCACTCATCAAGAAATATCCCGGCGAAACCGATCTGGAGATCGTTGACATTCCGCGCCCAGTCTGTCCGGACGACGGTGTTGTGCTCAAGATCCGTACCGCCGGCATCTGCGGCAGCGATATCCACTACTACAAATGGACGGAGAAAATGCCGCTTCCGCTCCTCATGGGGCACG
>OQWM01003659.1_pt1 | contig 10197 bp, 13 predicted proteins | sample 1691531 | NCBI WGS metagenome assembly OQWM01 (sample SAMN03418257, study PRJEB22391) | human gut metagenome | biome: human-gut; feature: organic feature; material: feces | host: Homo sapiens | place: Tanzania | collected 2013-01 | reverse complement strand
CTTTAATGCTGACAACACTTTCCGGAAGAACGAGATTCTTCAACGAACCACAATAGGCAAATGCACCATTTCCAATGCTGGTAACACCGTCTGGAATAACAAGACTAGCCAGAGAAGAACAACCAAAAAATGTTTCATCCCCAATGCTTGTAATACCATCTGGAAGAACAATACTCTTCAAAGAAGAACAAAAGGAAAATGCACTTTCCCCAATGCTAGTAACACTATTAGAAATAACAAGGCTACGCAAAGATTTACAGTCTTCAAATGCCCTGTCACAAATAATCTTTGTCCCCTCTTTTATGGCATAAGTACCCTTAAACTTTTGTGGAACTTTCAATAGTTTTCTTCCATCTTTGCTGTATTTCACGCTAAATTCATCTGTAATGGCCTCATTTAACTCTGCTTTCGTTGCTTCTGTTGACATATCCTCTACTTTCAACTGAGAAGCACCCAGAGAATCACCATCCACCCAATCCATCAACAGTACCGGATATTTCTCCTCTTTACCTTGACTCAGAACCAGGAGTTCCTTCTCCAGATACTTCATAGAACTACTGTTGGAAGACGCATCCATATTCTGCTCATCAGCATTCTGAAGATGAGCATCAGCGCATCCCGACGGATCTATAGTAAAACACTTGACGGCATAATATTTCCCTGTAGTCTTGTCCTGCATTTTGAATACCACGGAAGAGACATCACTCATGTGATAGGGTTCTCCATGATCATCCAAAACAGGAGAAAGGTGAGTCAACCTGTCAAGATTGGCTCCGGCATTCTGAATTGCCTTTACATATTCTAAGATTGTTGGATACATCATAGCTTATATAATTAATTATTCATTTCATTTAGGCGTATGTATATACGCCATGCAAAAGTACACATTAAATTTCAAATAAACAAAAGAAACAGCAAAAAACTGATTACTTTTTCTGATACCGACTTTCTGAAAAAGACAACCTTGTCCTGTTTCCAAAACAAGGCAGCCAAATCACCCCAAATAGCCCCAACCATAGTTAACCAAATATTTTTTCTCCAAAACGCGAAATTAATTCTTGTTTAAGATTATCTGGCAAATTGCATCCTCTAAATGCCTCATTCCCAATGCTAGTAACACTATCGGGAATAACAAGACTCTCCAAAGAAAAGCTATCGCTAAATGCATAATTCCCAATACTAGCAACACTATCAGGAATAACAAGACTGCTCAAAGAAGAACAACCCCAAAACGAACTATCCCCAATGCTAGTAACACTGTCAGGAATAACAAGACTACGCAAAGAATCGCAAGAACAAAATGCACTATTCCCAATTCGAGTCACACAATCTGGAATAACAAGACCAAGCAAAGAAGAGCAACCACCAAATGCATATTCCCCAATGCTGGTAACATTATCAGGAATGACATATGATGTAGCATCATTGTCTCTAAATGCGATAATTTTACTTTTGTCTTTGTCAAATAAAATATTATCTTCATAAATAAAGTAAGGTGATTGACATTTCAGTTCACCATCCCACTGGTAAAAGGAATTACCTTTCAAGTTCACTACACTACCAGGAATAACCAGACTCTCCAAAGAACTGCAACCAGAAAAAACACTATTCCCAATGCGAGTTAAACTATTAGGAAGAACTAAACTGCTCAAAGAAGTGCAACCCCCAAATGCATCATTCCCAATACTAGTTACACTATCAGAAAGAACGAGACTAAACAAAGAAGTGCAACGCACAAAAGCACTCTCCCCTATGCAAGTTACGCTGTCAGGAATAACAAGACTACTCAAAGAAGTGCAACCCCAAAATGTACTCTCTCCAATGCTGGTTACACTGTCAGGAAGAACAAGATTACCCAAAGAAGAGCAACACCAAAATGCACTATTGCCAATGATAGTAACACCAGTAGGAAGAACAAGAATACGCAAAGATTCACAATAAATAAATGATCCAGCACAAATAATCTTTGTTCCTTTTTAAACTGAATAAGTACCATCAAGCTTTTGTGGAGCTTTAAGCAATTTTCTTCCATCTTTGCTATATTTTACTCCAAATTCATCGGTAATTGCCTCTTTTAACTCTTCATCTGTAGCATTTGTTGAGAGTCCTACATACGCTGCAAAAAAAGCACTCATCGACTCTTCATCTCCCAAATCCATCAACTCTACCGGATACTTCTCCTCTTTACCTTGACACTGAACCAAGAGTTCCTTCTCCAGATATTTCACAGAACCAATGTTAGAAGACGCATCAGCACTTTCTTTCTGAGCTTTCGTAAAACACTTGAGAGCATAACATTTCCCGGTAGTCTTGTCCTGCATCTTGAATACCACGGAAGAATCACCACTGATATGATAGGGTTCTCCATGACCATCTAATACGACAGAAAGGTGAGACAACTTGTCAAGATTATTACCGGCATCTTGAATAGCCTTCATATATTCTAATAGGGTTGGATACTGCATAGCTTTTACAATTAATGATTCATATAGCCGTATGAATATACGACATGGCAAAAGTACACATTAAATTTCAAACCAACAAAAGAAACAGCAGAAAACTTATAGAATAGTGCACAAAAGCAAGTTTTTTGCCTTTTTCCTAAATTGGCACTATCATAAATAATAAGGTGGAATACAAAAAGTACTCCACCTCATAAAAAAAGTATATTTCCGAACTATTGTTAACTGTCTTTCCTAAATGAAGTTTTCTTGTATTGGATGAGATATTTTTTCTGTGCTAGATCCTCGTAAAGCATACTTGTGAGTTTCAAATTTATATCTCCACATGACAAGTCCAAAATCCAAACCTTTTTTCTTAGCTTGTAATTTAAGATGATGAACTATATCATTTACTCCTATTCCCTTAGAACTTGTATTCATAATGTCTTTCCAGACATTAGGAGCAATTAGAATATCTTCTGCAAACTTGTTAGCTTCTTCTTCCTTTTGGTCTGTAGAATATGCTCCATCTGAAATATAAGCAACATTTGTATTGGGCTTAAGATGTAACTCTATATGTCCTAACTCATGAATGATATTGAATATCAACTTACAAATATCATTGTAACGATGAGTTGTAACGATAGCCGGATAACCATCTACCCAAGAAGAATAGGCATCTATTGGAGCTTTTTCAAGTTTAGACACAAAAGAGTAAGAGATACCATATTTAAATAATATCTCTTTTGTTTGTTCTTCTGTAATCCTATTGTTATGTGTAGCAGAAGCTATTTCCATAGCAGCCTTACGGGCATTACCCATCTCATACCCATGAGTAGGTCTGTTATGCTTAGCTGATACGTAAGCCAGAACTTGCCATGTCCTAAGATTCTTCTCGTCAGTCTCTACCTTTGTACTCTTTTTGAAATTACCATTGTAAGCAGACTGGAAAGTTGGAATCTGAGATGGCTCCATTCCAAATATTTGTCTCAATGCATCCAATTTCTCTTGAACAAACAAAGAAGATCTAATCTTCAGTTTAGCATACAGTTCTTTCATGTTCAAAAGACTGGACAACATGTATTCTTGATCAATAGAAGCCAGCTCTTTTTCATTACGAAGTTCTATAGCAACTACATCCTTATCGTATTCAGCTTGCAGATTAAGCCAAAAAGATGATTTTATACCTAAAGCCTTTTCTAACTTGACAGCTAGAGCAGAAGTGATAGTTTCTTTTTCCCTAAACATTCTGCTAACGTTGGAGGCTTGCATTCCCAAGCGTTCTGCCAATTCTTTTTGTGACATTCCTCTTTCCTTGATTTCATCCTTAATGATTTCTGTAGGATGAGTAGCCATGAAAGGAACTTGGTTGTCAATTCTACTTGTCTCCATAATGTTCGCTTATTGTTATTAATTTAATGACTATACCTTCCTCATGTTCTGTGAACAAAAGGCGATATTTAGACTTGTATCCTATTCTGACACTACTGTAACCAAGCAAATCTCCAACAAGAGGTTCGTAATGCAAAGAACCAATGTCTTTCAATTCGGAAACATTGTTCACCATTTTCATTTTCTTTAAAACCTTAGCTAAGTCGGTTTTAAAAGATGCATTACTACTCAATTTCTTGTAAAGACGATTAGTTGTGCAGCGACCTCTTAAGATTAAGTCTGACAATTCAATGTCTTCACACTCTATTCTCAACATAAAATGCTCATTTTTGGTACAAAGATAAGTAAAAAATATCAAATATGATAATTTTTAGGGATAAAAATACTTGTTATTCCTTATTTTTAAACACTTTATACATTTTTTTGCTGATTTCCATAACTCTTTTGCCTAACAACGGGTACTATGCTAAAAGCCACATTGTGCAAGCAATGAATTTAAAACAAGATGATTCTAGGCTCCCAAAAACCTCCTAAACTACCTTAAAGTGCAGGAAAAAGTTAAATAATCGCTGCTACGCAAATAGATTGCGGAGTTATTTGCTATCTTTGCAACAGAATTAAAAAAGAATAGCTTATGCCAGCAAACAAGAATGCCCTGATAAGGTACAAGACAATAGATAATTGCCTGAGAAACAAGTATCGCCGATGGACCATAGACAACTTGGTGGATGCTTGCTGTGATGCCCTCTATGACATGGAAGGCATCTCAAAAGGCGTGTCTTTGAGAACCGTGCAGGCAGACCTGCAGATCATGCGTAGTGACAAGCTGGGCTACAATGCGCCTATAGAGGTGTATGATGGCAAATACTACCGCTATGCAGACCCCAACTATTCCATCTTCGACATGCCTCTGTCTGAAAACGACTATGAGATCATGAAAGAAGCCGTAGAAATGCTCAAACAGCTGGAGGACTTTGACCACTTCTCGGAAATGGCAGACGTGGTGGGAAGACTGCAAGACAAGCTGTCTATCAGCAAAAGCAACAGAAAGCCCATCATCCACTTTGACTCGACGCCGAACCTCAAAGGCTTGGAACTTCTGAACCCTCTCTACAATTACATAGCCAATAAGCAGACTCTGAGAATCATGTATCAGTCATTCAACGCAAAGGAGGCAAACGAATACATACTCTACCCTTATCTGCTGAAGGAATACAGAAACAGATGGTTCCTTTTCGGCTCAGTGAAGAAAGACCTGGTTCTATATAACTTGGCCCTTGACAGAATGGTATCCATTGAACCAATCGAAGAGCCATTCCGTGAGAATCCCAAGTTCGATAGCGAGAAGTTCTTTGACGATGTCATAGGAGTGAGCAAGAATATCGACAACAAGCCTCGCGCCATCAAGTTCTGGGCTTCCGTGGAACAAAGCAAGTATATCCAGACCAAGCCCCTCCATCATAGCCAGGAACTGATCAGACAGAATGAGGACGGCAGCTGCATCTTCCAGATCTCCGTGGTCATCAACTTCGAACTCTACTCCGTCCTCATGAGCTATGGTCCTGGAGTAAGAGTCATCTATCCACGAAATGCGGTAAGCTTTATGAGAGAAAAGACAAAGGAAATGGCAGATATGTACGAGCAACATGGCCAATTCGATGAAGACAACAATTAAAAAGAAAGAAATGATGGAACAAAACAATAATCAGGCAGAGCAGTATGCTAGCCGGGAAAGAATCAGCAAACACCTTCGGGAAATCGAGGAGCAACACCACATCAAGATACTGTATGCCGTAGAATCCGGCAGCAGGGCATGGGGCTTCTCATCTCCTGACAGCGATTGGGATGTACGCTTCATCTATGTCCATGAACCAGAGTGGTACTTCCATATCGAAGAGCAAAAGGATACCATCGAGCAGATGTTCCCTGATGAAACAGACATGGCAGGCTGGGATCTGAAGAAAGCCCTGCGCCTCTTTAAAAGCTCCAATCCTTCACTCTTTGAATGGCTCCACTCTCCTATCATCTACCAAATGGACGAAACGTTCATCAACGAGATCCGCCAAATGGAAAATCAATATTTCAACAAGGAGAAAGCCATGTACCACTACAACCATATCTACAAGAAGCATAATGACAGATACATCAAGGACTATGGACTGCCATTGAAGAGATTCCTCTACTACCTCAGAGGTATCCTTGTATGTAAATGGTTATCTGACAAAGGCACCATCCCTCCTGTAAGATTCACAGAACTGGTGGATGCCACTGTAGAGGAACCAGACATGAAAGCAAAGATCGCTCACCTGCTGGAACTCAAAAAGAAAAGCAACGAACACAACCTGGAACCCGTGGATGAAGAACTCTTCACCTGGGCAGAGAAATGGGCAATGTTCTACGATCAAAAGGTAGAACACATCTACCCGGAGAAAAAGACAATGCCCGATGAGAAGCTCAACAGTCTAATGTACGATACGGTCAAGAGAATGGCCACTCAATACCCCAATTCACCATCTCAACACCCCCCAAAAATATCAAAATAAACAAAAAATATAAACAAAACCGCATAAGAAAAGGCTCAAGCCCACATCCCTGCAGGTAAACAGAAATGTGGTTTTGAGCCTTTCTGTTCACCTGAAATCTAAAGCCAAAAGTGGTAATTCTATCAATTTTTGTTCATAGAGCGTGCAATTATTCATGCTGGAAATCCTATATACATGCCATTGAACCAAACTCATATATTGAACAAATCCCCGAATATTACCATATGTATTATATTTACCAAGATTAAGTGCCTGATATCTTAAAAATCTTATTTGATCAATAGAAAGCTTTGATATTCAGAATATAATCATTATATTTGCACGTAATATTAGCGGTATTATTATGTGCAATATTAATTATTATATAGATGAAACAGCTGCATATTTCGGCATAAACCCAATAAAAACCAGCCATAACGGCCTAGTGAAAACACTAAATAGGTAAAAGAGAAAAAACATTGCTGCAAATATCGTAAAAAGAAACAAGCCCATCCAGTACTGAATGAGTATCGCCTGGAAATCTCAGCCAATGTGCAGGGTATCAAGAAGGCATTGATTGCTAAAGATTTCATAGATATGGATGGAGATACCGTATCTTTCAACGACCCGTTCTTCAAACTGCGGATCAGAAGAAACATTGAGCAGCTTTGATGGAATAAGAATATATAAGGCATTTTTTATAAGAAGGTGTGCCATAAGACCTTGGCACACCTTCTTTAAATGAACCGTCATTTTCCCAATTTCAAAATAACATTCTTAGCCTCAAGCATTTTAGTTTTTAAAAAATCAGCTAATAAAGATGATTGGTTATTATGCGGAACCATAGCAACTAGAGTTTCACTGTTCCATAGCCACCATTCTTCACCATTAGGCCCCCACAGCCATTTTGCTGCAACGAAAGAATAATCATTTGGAAAACATTTTTCATCGGAAAGGGAACTGCAATCATCTGTCCATCCGATTTCATCCTTTATCGAGTCAGGAGTTTGAGCCCCTTTAAGAGCAATCAATCCATAGGCATGACCACGCTTTCGGGTATTATCACCACCAATATAAAAATAAATACTTTCATTTTGAGGTAATTTAAACAAAGCATAGCCACCCCAACCTTCATACAAATAAGTTCTCTTATCTCCCACAGGGACAATTTCATATCCCATATCCCGAGCCATTTTTTCTATTTCAGTCACAAATCCAAACCGAATCTTATTTTCTATAGCCGTCTGATTATTGATGATCATCAAATACTCAGCTACATGCTCAGGACTTGCCACTAACTCTACAAGTTTATTGTCTTCTAACGTTCCCATACTTTGATTCGTTAATTGTTTGATTAAATTAATATATTGTCTAATTGTTTCCCTAACCAAAGGACGATCGAAAGATATCCTAGCACACTCCTCAAGCCATTTGGAAATTTCATTCTTGTAGGAGATACACTGGTAAGGACATCCTTGAGCAGAATCATCACTCGCCTCTTTCCCATCTAAAGTGAGATACAATAATCTGTAGCCATGAGGGTAGTTATCCCTAGCAAAATTTGTATATCTCAGAAGTTGTGCCGGTTGATCCTGAGCATAAATCTTATTTTCGATAATGATGGCATGATTGCCATCCTCCATAATGATATCTATGCGCCCTCCTTCGGTATCAGTAGTAGTTCCAATGGAAAGTTCTACAGATACCTTGCCATCAACTATATAATTCTCAGGAAGCCCTAAGATAGCAAGAAACGCTTTCTGAAAGGCATTTCCAACTCCACTCATGCCATTGGGTCTGAGAAGTTCTGCTAAAAGAGCAGAATGCAGCCTTACTTCATTGGACTCTAAGCCTAAAATATTAAACACATTGAACAATTCTCCATGGGAATATCGCTCTTTAGTTCGCTCATTTTGAGCTACCACTAATTTACCTATCTCGTTTAATAGCTTTTCTACATTGTTATTCATGACTCAATTATATTGAAAGAACATACAAAAAAAGAAATTTAAAAATAAAACGGGGCATGAAGCCCCGCACTGAGGTTAGAGTCTCAGAGCTCAAAAATGAACATAACGGTAGGAATCGAACCTACGATATGCGCTCCGAAGACCGCTCGGCTACCTGCTGCCATCATCGTAATTTTCATCTCTGCCCAAAGGTATAACTATTTTTCTGAATCACCAAACAAAAAAAAGAAATAAATCACTTATAGACGCAAAAAACATGGAAAACTATACAAAAAGACCCAAAATGCATCATAAGGAAGGCAAAAGTAATGTACCTACAGATAAGAACAAGATTACCCAACACTTCGTCACCAAAAACAAATTATTCTGCTGATTCATTTCCATCCCTATACGCCAGTATGACAAGCAGAAGCCTCTGCTCATCACCAGTCTGTATCTTTTGATGAAACTCCACCTGGGCAGAATCCTTGAATGACTGCGCTATCGACATGAGCAGAGAAAGTTCTCTCATCAATAAAGGGTGCTTCACAGAAGATACAATCTGAAAAGACACCCTATCATATAGGGCCCAATCTACAAGTGTATACTGCTGGAAGGTACGACAGATTGCCTCTGCCCTACTCTCGCCGTCCATTTGAAAGGAATAGATACGGCGCTTGACCATTTGTCTGTTTCTGTTACAATTCATCATTTCTTTCTAAGTTTTTAATGCAAAGATAGAAGAAATGGGTGTAAAATCACTTCACACATCAAAAATAATTCAACTTGTGCAACATATTTTCCTACTTTTCCGTTATCTTTGTACCAAAATTATAAGAAACAAAATAAAACAAGATAATATGGCAATCAACCAATTAAACAAATATGTCTGGCTCGTGGAAACCATCCACCGGGCAAAGAAAAGGGGCGGCATCACCCTGAAGGAAATCCAAAGCAGATGGTTGGACTCTGACCTCAGTGAGGGAACGGAACTCTCCCGAAGAACCTTCATCAACAACATCCATAGCATCGAGGAACTGTTTGAGATAAACATCGAATGTGGCAGCGGATACCGCTACAACATCGAGTATGGCGACTGCTTCGAGGAAGGAAGTACCCGAAGTTGGATGCTCAATGCCTTCTCCCTCCATGCCATGGTTGGCAACAGCCGTAAGCTCAAGGAACGGGTCCTTCTGGAGGACATGCCTTCTGGCAGAAACTTTCTGGAAGACATCATCAAGGCCATGCGTGACAACCATGTCATTTTCATCTCTTACTATAGTTACAATTCCGAGAAGTATTATGAGTTTGACATCCATCCTTATTTCGTGAAGGCTTTCAAGAAACGCTGGTATGTGGTTGCCTATAGCCCTGGCACAGACGATATCCGTTGTTATGCCCTTGACCGTATGGAAAATGTCATCATCTCAGACAAAGTTTTCAAGATGCCAAAGGATTTGGAACCGGCCGAATATTTCAAGGATTGCTTTGGCATCATTAATAATAAGGACTCTGAGGCCCAGAAGGTTGTGCTCAAGGTTGATGCCTTCCAAAGTAACTATATCCGTAACCTTCCCCTCCATGAGTCTCAAAAGGAAATGAAGCGTACCGATGAATACTCCATCTTTGAGTATCACCTGAAACCAGAGTTTGATTTCGAACAGGAGATTTTCTTCAACATGGACACCATGGAAGTACTGGAACCACAATGGCTAAGGGAAGAGGTGAGTGAAAGGTTGAGAAACCTTGCTAAGAAATACAAGATCTGCCCTTCTTCTTAACTCCTCTCAACAAATGATTAAGGCGGTAAATACAAAATTACGTATTTACCGCCTTAATCATTTCTGCCAAGGAAAATGATATTGATGCAAACTATTTTGAATCATAAGGAAA
>OQWM01003655.1_pt1 | contig 10204 bp, 6 predicted proteins | sample 1691531 | NCBI WGS metagenome assembly OQWM01 (sample SAMN03418257, study PRJEB22391) | human gut metagenome | biome: human-gut; feature: organic feature; material: feces | host: Homo sapiens | place: Tanzania | collected 2013-01 | reverse complement strand
GTAGGATTATCTCTTAAGAATTGTTTAGCATTTTCTTTACCTTGACCAATTTTTTCTCCATTATATGAATACCAAGCTCCACTTTTATCAACAATTCCTATTTCTGATGCTAAATCAAGTATTTCAGCTTCCCTTGAAACGCCTTGTCCATACATAATTTCAACTGATGCAGTTTTAAATGGAGGAGCAACCTTATTTTTTACTATCTTAACATTGGTTTTATTACCTATTACATTATCTCCATTTTTAATTTGTTCACCACGTCTTACATCTAATCTAATAGTTGAATAGAATTTAAGTGCTCTACCACCTGGTGTAGTTTCTGGATTACCAAATAAAACACCTACTTTTTCTCTTAACTGATTAATAAATATTGCAATTGTATTGGTTTTGCTAATAGTTCCAGATAACTTTCTTAAAGCCTGACTCATTAATCTTGCTTGAAGTCCTACGTGACTATCACCCATTTCCCCTTCTATTTCTGCCTGTGGAACAAGTGCTGCAACCGAATCTATTACAACTATGCTTATAGCTTCACTTCTAACTAATGCTTCACAAATTTCTAGTGCTTGTTCACCAGTATCTGGTTGTGATAATAATAAATCATTAATATCTACTCCTAGGTTTTTAGCATAAACTGGATCAAGTGCATGCTCTGCATCTATAAACGCTGCTTTACCTCCTGCTTTTTGTACCTCTGCAATAGCCTCAAGTGCAAACGTAGTTTTACCTGATGATTCTGGTCCATATATTTCAATTATTCTTCCCTTTGGATAACCTCCAACACCAAGTGCTATATCTAAAGTAAGAGATCCAGATGATACCGTGTCTATTTCATTGTGACTTTCATCACCTAATTTCATTATTGAACCCTTGCCAAATTGTTTTTCGAATATTTTGTCACCTAATTCAGTATGTTTCATTGTTTTTAAAGAAAAAGTCGCTATCTTTGTAGCTCTTCGCATTGAAGTACAGAATATTTATAACAATTACGCCTGAAAACGTATATATTACGCTCAAAAACGTATAAACCAAAAAGATATGGATAACAATACAGTAAACAATGTTGACAACCTGGAGGTAAAACCCCACTCATGTGCCGACTCGCAGAACTTTTGGCTGTGGCTCGGAGCGCTTGTCATTGGTGGCGTGCTTGGTATGCTCGGCATCGAATGGATAAATACGGCTGCCAACTTTATAGCCACAGTCTTTACACGCTTGTTCCAGTTCATAGCCGTGCCTACTATTGCTTTGGCCGTAACTATTACGCTTGCAACATTCGGAACACGTAAGGACACTGGCCGAATATTCCGCCGTACCATTACCTATACTCTGCTTACAACGATAGCTGCTTCGGCTGTGGGCATGTTGCTCTATCGTATTATTAGTCCCGGCAACTTGCCTACCGAACTTGTGCATAGCAGCAAGGCAGCCGACGCTATACCGCATGAGGTACAGGGTGCCGCGTCTTATTACGAATATGTGTTGGGCATTGTGCCCGACAACATTATGCGACCCTTCTTCGAGGGCAACGTTCTCTCCGTGCTTCTTATTGCCGTTGCCGTGGGCATAGCGCTTGCCAAGATGCCCGATACCGACAACAAACGCACGCTGATGAGCGGACTATCTGGTCTGCAGGACCTTGTGTCAAAGCTCATCCATTGGCTTATCCACGCCTTGCCATTAGGCATTCTTGCCTTTGCAGCACAATTGTCGGCTGAGGTTTCGACAGGAGTAGTGGTGTCGTCTATTGGCAAGTATGTAGCCGTGATATTGGGTGGCAATGTGTTGCAGTTCTTTGTTGTGCTGCCATTGTTCTTGGTGGCTCGCGGATTAAATCCAATAAAGGTTATGCGCGCAATGACGCCAGCTGTGCTTATGGCTTTGTTTACCAAGAGCTCGGCAGCTACATTGCCGGTAACAATACAAAGTGCTGAGGAACGATTGGGCGTAGATTCAAAGGTGGCGCGATTTGTGCTTCCTATCTGTACAACCATCAATATGAATGGCTGTGCAGCCTTCATCTTCGTAACCTCATTGTTTGTTATGCAGAATGGGGGAGTGGATTTATCGCTTACCACAATGATAGTATGGCTCTTTATATCCGTAATTGCTGCTATAGGCAATGCCGGTGTGCCAATGGGCTGCTATTTCCTTACACTATCTCTGATGTCGGGTATTGGTGCCCCGATAGCAATATTAGGAATCATCCTACCCGTTTTCACTGTGCTTGACATGATAGAAACAGCCGAAAATGTATGGTCCGACTCGTGTGTTGCGGCAATGACCGACCACGACCTTAAGAGAGGATAATAAAAGAGAGGGAGTCAAAATGGAAGTTAAAGGAAGTTTTGGCCCCCTCCTTTTAATTATAACACCTTTCCGCCCAATACCACCTTATTGACTATAGGTGTGGTGTAGGCGTAAGGAATGTAGTAGACCGACGGTAGTGGGGTAGTAATAAAGAAGTTTGCCACTTTACCTTTGGCTATGCTACCATAATTCTTGCTTTCGCCCATAGCGAATGCGCCGTTGATTGTTGCGGCATTAAGAGCCTCGTTGGGCAGCAATCTCATCTTTATACAAGCCAATGAAACCACAAATTTCATATCTCCCGAAGGTGTAGAGCCAGGGTTATAGTCGCTGGCAATTGCCACTCCCAATCCAGCGTCTATCATCTTGCGGCCCTTGCCATAAGGCATGTTAAGGAAGAATGAGGTACCTGGCAATAGGGTAGGCATAGTATTGCTGTCGCGCAGAATGTCAATTTCCTCCACCGTCATACTTTCGAGATGGTCTACCGACAAAGCATTATGTTTAACTCCAATCTCTACACCACCCGACGATGCAAGTTCGTCTGCATGAATCTTTGGCCGCATTCCCCACGTGGCAGCAGCTTCAAGAATACGGGCTGTATCCTTGGTTGTGAAGAACCCGCGGTCGCAAAACACGTCCACAAAATCTGCAAGGCGTTGACGTCCCACCTCAGGTATCATTTCGTTGATGATAAGCTCCACATACTCGTCTTGCGACATGCCTCGAGCTACGGCGTGCGCACCAAGGAATGTAGACACAATCTTTGCTGGCGAACTCTCCTTCATACGTTGTATAACGCGTAGCATCTTAAGCTCGTCTTCAAGGTTAAGGCCGTAGCCGCTCTTTATCTCTATACATCCGGTGCCCTTCCTTATTACCTCGTCCAGACGTGTCATTGCCTGACGATACAAATCGTCTTCCGAAGTGTTGTGCAAGAGATCAGCCGAATTGAGAATGCCACCACCACGTTTAGCTATCTCTTCATAGCTAAGTCCGTTGATTTTGTCAACAAACTCTCTCTCCCTACTTCCTGCATAAACGATATGCGTGTGCGAGTCGCACCATGATGGCAACACCATTCCGCCTTCTGCGTCTATGGTGTTGTCTATATCCGAAATAGGTGGCATGCCGTCTGCCATACTGCCAAACTGGGCAACGCGTCCGTCTTCTATAAGTAGCCAGGCATTGTCAATGGTATTGAATGTAGCCATCTCCTTGCCTTGCAGACGTGTTTTGGGTTGGTATTCAATACCGGCAAGGCAACTTATGTTCTTTACAAGTTGTTTCATAGTATTACTTCCTCAAGAAATCAATAGAGTGTGCAATATGTGGATACATTACCTCGTCGTCAACTATGAATGGCACAACCTTGCGGTAGTTGTTGTGTATAGTCTCTATTATTTCAGACGACCTTAACGGGCGACGGAAGTCGAGTGCCTGTGCCGCGTTAAACAACTCAATGGCAAGCACACGCTCTGTATTGAGCACAACCTTGTACAGTTTGATGGCAGCGTTGGCGCCCATACTTACATGGTCTTCCTGACCTTGGCTTGACGGAATGCTATCTACAGACGATGGTGTAGCCAATGATTTGTTGAGGCTTACTATAGAAGCAGCTGTATACTGAGGTATCATAAAGCCACTGTTAACACCTGGATTGGCTACAAGGAAACTGGGCAAGCCACGTGTGCCACTAACCAACTTGTATATACGACGTTCGGATATATTGGCAAGCTCGCACATGGCAATAGCAAGAAAGTCCATAGGCATGGCTATTGGTTCGCCGTGGAAGTTGCCTGCTGATATTATAATATCTTCGTCTGGACAAACAGTAGGATTGTCGGTAGCCGAGTTTACCTCCACGTCAACCACCGACCTTACATATTCTATAGTGTCCTTCACCGTGCCGTGTACTTGCGGAATACATCTGAACGAATAGGGGTCTTGCACGTATGTCTTGGGTTTCTCTATAATCTGACTGCCCTCAAGAAGCTCTCTCATACGAGCTGCCGTAACAATCTGTCCCTTGTGTGGACGCACTTACAAGTGAAAGATGTTATAAGAAAGCATTTGATCATGACACAGCGATTCAAATGATCCTGGATGGACATTGCGGCAATCTTGTCGGCCCAATCGCTAAGGCGTATAGACTGCAACAATGCCCATACAGCAAAGGCTCCCATATTCTGCGTACCATTGAGCAAGGCAAGACCTTCTTTTGAGGCAAGTTTTATAGGTTGCCAGTCGAACTTCCGTAGAACTTCAGCTCCAGACATAACCATGCCTTTGTGCTCTACCTCACCCAATCCTACCAAAGGTAGGCTGAGATGGGCAAGTGGAACTAAATCGCCAGAAGCGCCAAGCGACCCTTGCATATAGACTACAGGATATATCTCGTTGTTGAAGAAGTCGATAAGGCGGTTGACAGTAACAAGCTGACATCCCGAGAAACCATAGCTCAACGACTGTATCTTGAGCAATAGCATAATCTTTACAATATCGTTAGGCACACGGTCGCCAGTACCACAGGCATGCGACATCATAAGGTTTATTTGTAGTTGAGCCAAATAGTCGGATCCGATACTAACGTTGCAAAGCGAGCCAAATCCAGTAGTGACACCATATATAGGTGTGGTAGATTCGGCTATCTTGCGGTCAAGATACTCGCGGCAGTCAACGATACGCTTGTGTGCATCATCGCTTAATTCTATTTTGTATCCACCATATACTATCTCGCCAATACGCTCGATAGAGAGGTGTTCGGCTGAAATCTTGTGAATTTTCATAAACTTAGGCTTTAGGATTGTTGGTTGTAATAGGATTTTTTAGTTGGCGTATTTGTTGATGATGTCGTCGTCCACAATGTTAGGCATTGTTACCTGCAAGCCATGCGAACGCATCATCTCGCGCTCAATACTGTGTATAGAGCCTTCGTTGCGTGCCCATGCACGGCGGGCAATACCATTGTTTACATCCCAGAAAAGCATCTCTTTGATGTGGCGATCGCTGTCTTTGCTTCCGTCTATCACCATACCGAAGCCACCGTTGACAACCTCGCCCCAGCCTACACCTCCGCCATTATGCAACGATACCCATGTGGCACCGCGGAAGGAGTCGCCTATAACGTTCTGTACAGCCATATCGGCACAGAATTGTGAGCCATCGTAAATGTTGCTTGTTTCGCGGAAAGGCGAGTCGGTACCTGATACATCATGATGATCGCGCCCAAGTACTACGGGACGTGAGATTTCGCCCTTGCGTATTGCCTCGTTGAATGCCAAGGCTATCTTAGAGCGTCCTTCGGCATCGGCATAAAGGATACGCGCCTGCGAACCTACAACAAGATGGTTGCGGCTTGCCTCACATATCCAGTGGATATTATCAGCCATCTGTCCCTTTATCTCGTCTGGTGCGCTCTGCATAATCTCTTGCATAACACGTGCAGCTATCTCATCGGTCTTGGCAAGGTCGGCTGGGTTGCCCGATGTGCATACCCATCTGAATGGACCGAATCCATAATCGAAGAACATCGGACCCATTATATCTTGCACGTACGACGGATATCTGAACTTGCCATCCTCATTACATATGTCGGCTCCAGCTCGTTTCGACTGCAAAAGGAAGGCGTTGCCATAGTCGAAGAAATACATGCCGTTTGCCGACAGACGGTTAATTGCAGCCACTTGTCTACGCAATGAAGCTTGTACGTGTTCGCGGAACTCGTCGGGGTTATCAGCCATCATCTTCTTCGATTCTTCTAATGTAAGGTCGGCAGGATAGTATCCTCCTGCCCATGGATTGTGCAGAGAAGTTTGGTCGCTGCCTATATCCACGTGTATGCCCTCATCGGCAAGACGCTCCCAAAGGTCAACCACATTACCCACGTATGCCATAGACACCGTACGTCTGTCGGCTACACTCTTGCGTATAGCTGGTATCAATTCGTCAAGATTGTCGTGAAGCTCGTCCACCCAACCTTGGTCGTAGCGCTTCTTTGCTGCAAGTGGGTTTATCTCTGCCACTATGCTTACCACGCCGGCTATATTGCCTGCCTTAGGCTGTGCACCCGACATACCTCCAAGGCCAGACGATACAAACAGCATTCCGTGTATGTCATGCGCCGCGCCTTTGGCTTTTATCTGCTTACGGCAAGCATTTAGTACGGTTATGGTGGTGCCGTGTACAATGCCCTGCGGACCTATATACATATACGATCCAGCAGTCATTTGTCCGTACTGGCTTACACCAAGAGCGTTCATGCGCTCCCAATCGTCTGGCTTCGAGTAATTGGGTATAACCATGCCGTTGGTTACTACCACTCTCGGTGCATTTTGATGTGATGGGAACAGGCCAAGCGGATGTCCCGAGTACATAACAAGAGTTTGTTCGTCGGTCATCTCGCTAAGATATTTCATCACCAGGCGATATTGAGCCCAGTTTTGAAAAATAGCTCCGTTGCCTCCATACACAATGAGTTCGTGTGGATGCTGTGCTACTTCAGGGTTAAGATTGTTCTGAATCATCAGCATTATTGCAGCTGCCTGCTCGGAACAATGTGGATACTCGTCTATCGGACGGGCATACATCTCGTAACGAGGACGATAGCGGTACATGTATATACGGCCATACTTGTTGAGTTCGTCGATAAACTCGGGGGCCAAATCGGCATGTAGATGCTTGGGAAAGTAGCGTAGCGCATTGCGCAGAGCAAGCTGTCGCTCCTCGTGTGTTAGTATTTCCTTGCGCTTAGGCGCATGATTTATGGTGTTGTCGTATGGCATTGGCTCGGGTAGAAAGTCGGGTATGCCAAGCTTAATTTCTTCTGAAAAGGTCATAGATTAAAATTTTATGGAAGTCCAATACTTATAACTTACTCTCCACTAACGCTGTAATCTCCGCCTCCTCCTTATTAGCCTTGGCTATAAGTTCGTTAGCCTCGCCTATTAATGCCTCAGCCTTAGCGCGGTCTTTCAGCGATCCTGCATTAATCTTTACGTTCATGCCGGCTCCAAGTACAGCGGCACGTGCAGCCAATGCACCTACACCCGCATCTGATACGCTGTTAGGATTGCCGGTCTCTACCATCTTACGGCAAACATCAAACACCTCGAACGAGGTCTTCATAGTATCAAGCGGCACCTCTGCAGCAAACAATGTAGCCGTTTGTATAGCTTCCGATCGGGCCGCCTTCTCTTCAGGAGTGTTCTTAGGCATGCCGAATGCAGCCATAATACGGTTGAAAGCTTCGGTGTCCTCGTCTACAAGATGCAGCAAACGCTCTTGCAGAGCCATACCCTCTTCGGCTACATTGGCAAACTGTTGCCATTGCTCGTCCCAACCAGGTTTATGACTTGACAGATTGGCAACCATTGTGGCCAACGATGCACCTAATGCGCCCATATATGCCGATACAGAACCACCGCCAGGAGCCGGACTCTCGCGTGAAGTCTCCTCGGCAAATCCCTTGACAGTAAGGTCAACCAATAGATTATGCTTTTCGTCATCGGCTGCCATTACATATTCTATAATCTTCTCTTCTGGCTTAAACTCCTTAAGGTCAGATAGTCCTAACGACTTGATAGCAATGTCGAGAACGTCCTTTTTGGGTATGCCGGCAGAACGCTGCTGCTTGGCAAGGAAGTAACGTCCAGCTTCGATGAGCGTGCGTTCGGGAACAAGACCAACAATCTCGGTTCCTGTAACTCTTAAACCTCTGTTTTGTGCACAGCGACAAACTTCGTCGAAAGCCTTGTGCAGCGGAGTGACATTGATGTTGGTTATATTCATCGACACTTGCGCAATGCCATACTCGTCGATGTACCAGCCAATGGCCTTGGTGCACTTCAAGGTGCCAGGCTTCATGATAGGAGTACCGTCGGCATAGAGAAGTTTTTTGCCTGTAATAGGATTACCCTCTCGCATAGGTCTGCCTTTCTCTCTCACGTCAAAAGCAATGGCATTGGCACGACGCGTGGAAGTGGTGTTAAGGTTGAAGTTAACTGCAATAAGGAAGTCTCTTGCACCAACAACAGTACAACCAGTACGTGCTACTTGCTCATCATAAGGTCGTCGTCCAAAGTCGGGAGCTTCGGCATCATTGTCTATACGCTCTGCTATACCCTCGTATTCACCTTTTCGACAAATGGCAAGGTTTTGTCGTTCAGGGGTAAAGGCGGCAGCCTCGTAGCAATAGCAAGGAATGTTAAGCTCGTTGGCAATACGCTTGGCAAGGTTGCGCGAAATCTCAGCACACTCTTCAAGTGTAATTCCACTTACTGGTACAATAGGCAGCACATCTGTAGCGCCTATACGTGGGTGGGCACCGTGATGCTGGCGCATATCTATTAGTTGTGCGGCTTTGGCTACAGCCTTAAAGGCAGCCTCGACAACGTTGTCGGGTTCGCCAACAAAGGTAACTACGGTTCGGTTGGTGGCTTCTCCAGGGTCGACGTCAAGTAGTTTTACACCCTTAACGCTCTCAACTTCATCCGTAATCTGACGGATAATGTTCAAATCGCGGCCTTCGCTGAAGTTAGGCACACACTCTACAATCTGCTTCATTTTTGCCATAGTGTAAGGTATTTTGTTAGTCGTAAATATGTTTTGTACATAGGTATTGTCAACGCTGTGTAGTCAAAGTCTTAGAGGAAGGCAATTGTCAGTCCTGCCATAACAATGCTAACCATCGACATAAGCTTGATGAGGATATTGAGCGAAGGACCTGATGTATCTTTGAATGGGTCGCCAACGGTATCGCCAACGATAGTAGCCTTATGGTTTTCGCTACCCTTGCCCTCGAAATGACCCTCTTCAATCATCTTCTTGGCATTATCCCATGCACCACCAGAGTTTGACATGAATACCGCGAGAGTGAAACCTGCTGCTAAACCACCAGTAAGCAAACCGAGCACACCTGCCACACCAAGCACCAAGCCTACAACGATAGGGATGACGATGGCAAGAAGCGAAGGAATAATCATTTCGCGTTGTGCGCTACGGGTGCTTATCTCTACACAGCGACCATAGTCAGGAGTAGCCTTGCCCTCGAGTATTCCCTTTATCTCGCGGAACTGTCGGCGCACCTCCTGAACCATAGATTCTGCAGCACGACCTACTGCTCCCATGGTCAAACCACAGAACAGGAATGCTGCCATAGCTCCGAGGAATGCTCCCACCAAAACCTTAGGGTTGATGAGGTTTACCTGGAAGAAGTTTATGAAATCTATTGTTGTTGCATTCGTTGGGTCGAAGATGTTGCCTGCAGCATCCACATACTGCTTACCATTCTCTACCGCACGAATCATCGCAATCTTTATTTCCTCTATATACGAAGCCAAAAGTGCCAGAGCCGTCAAGGCTGCAGAGCCAATGGCAAAGCCTTTGCCTGTGGCAGCTGTGGTGTTGCCAAGAGCATCCAGAGCATCAGTGCGCTCACGCACTTCTTCACCCAGTCCGCTCATCTCTGCATTTCCTCCTGCATTGTCGGCAATAGGACCATAGGCATCTGTAGCCAGGGTGATGCCTAAGGTTGACAGCATACCTACGGCTGCAATACCGATACCATAAAGACCGGTGCTTATCGACTTTGCCGATAGCGACATGTCGAAACCATTAGCGCAGAGATAACTAAGCATTATGGCCACAGAGATAGTTACTACCGGAATCATTGTTGAAATCATTCCCGTTCCTATACCTTTAATAATAACGGTAGCAGGACCTGTTTGCGAAGCCTCTGCTATCTTCTGTGTTGGCTTATAGCTATGCGAGGTATAATATTCTGTAGCCTGACCAATCACCACTCCTGCTACCAAACCGCTGATTACAGAGAATGACAATCCAAGCCAATTCTCGATGCCCAACAGATATAATATAATAAATGTGGCAACGG
>OQWM01003654.1_pt1 | contig 10204 bp, 5 predicted proteins | sample 1691531 | NCBI WGS metagenome assembly OQWM01 (sample SAMN03418257, study PRJEB22391) | human gut metagenome | biome: human-gut; feature: organic feature; material: feces | host: Homo sapiens | place: Tanzania | collected 2013-01 | reverse complement strand
ACGTTGGAAGGATACGCGCCGATGGCGGCATTGCCCTCGCCCTGCCGGAACAGCTCCCGCACCTCGTCCCGGATGTCAGGCGTGAGGATGCCGTTCATCAGGAGGTCGCGGAGGTCGTCGTTTCTGCTCCGTGCGGGAAGATAATCTGTTATGGCGGCGTTTCTCTCATCCCGGCGCAGCAGCCGTTCAAAATTCTCGCAGCTTTCGGCGCGGAATACGGGATAGCGGAGTGCTGGGTCACGAAGCTGCACATTGAGCGCGCCGACCTCCGTGATCTCAAAAGGCGTGTTGTCCAGATAGACGGTATCGCCCACGGCATACGGCGCACGGAAAATCATATTTTCCTGTTCGTTTTCGGCAGTGACCTCCTTGACAGGTTGCGTCTGCTCCGCAGCGAAGAAATAGCCGGTGTCGAGGTAACGCTCAAAAACGGTGCGGTCTACGCTGACCGTTTCCTGCTCCGGGACGCTTGGCAGAGTGTACCAAACATTATCTTCGTCTACACGCTCGACCACCATCAGAGTATCCCGCTGTTCGGCTGCGGTGGAAGAAAAGCCGTCGCCCACGCGATAGGCATTCCCCAGCGGCGTTGTGAAAACCGGCGCGTCCGGCTCCATACCGCGGCTGCGCTGAATACTGGAGAGGTAGTCAATGGCGTTGGATTGCTCCGCGAAGCGAAGCACCTGCCCACCCTCCTCATAGAAGCGGTCAAGGGCCGAGTCCCAGATGCCGGTAATGCCGCCCTCGTTGGGGTGCAGACGGATGGAAAAACGGTCCGGTGAGTCCATGTGCGCCGCCTGCGCTTCCTGCGCCGCGATCTGCTCCACATCCGCCATAACCTGCCGGATGAAGGGGCTGTTGCGGTTTGCCTCCGCGTCCACAATGCGCCCGCCCACAATACCGCGTTCAGCAAGCGCTTCCCGGATGGCGATGGGGTCAATATTGTCAAAGTTGTCCTGTTCCTGCTCGGTGTAGAAGCCATCGGATTGAATGAGCTGCGCAATGCGCCGCTGCACCTTTGCCCATGACAGCGTGACCGGCTCGGAATTTCCCACGGAGATTTGCAGCGGTTTAGAGGTATCCTTCAAGCCGTACTCCCGCGCCAGCCATGCGGCGGTGTCCCGGTCGCGGGCGTGAGCCTTCATATAGCGGACAACTGCGTGCTTGCTTTCAATCCTGCCGTTCCACTGCTGCAAGGCAGCGTCGATGTCCTCCTGCGTTACCTTGTAGGGAGAGGGCGTGACCATCGTTGCCAGCGTTGGATACAGCTCGTCCAAAAGCTCCTGATGCAGCCGGTTATGGAAGGAGGGCATATCGAAATAGAGGCGCGTGAGCTGTAAATCCTCAGACGCCATGACGATGCGCCGGATTGCCGCCGCGCCCTCCAGATAGGCGTTTTGACGGTCGGAATTGCGGCAGGCATTGAGGAAAGCTTCATCTTCGGACAAAGAATTGCCCACGGTCAGCTTATATTGTTCGAACAGCTCCTGCACCGTGGATTGCGGCGCATCGGCGGCAGGGTCGCGGAACACCCTCGTGCCGTCCGCGCCGAACTCCGCTTCATAAGCATTGATGGCGGCTTCGGCCTCATGGTCGATAGAGCGCAGCGTGTAAATGTGGCGCTCACCTCTAAAGTCCGGCGCTTCGGCAATCGTCACATCATACTTATCGCGCAATTTCTCCACATACATTTCTAAATTGTGCGACGGTACACCGCACATCTCCACACGGCCAGCGCCGGGGATACTGCGGGTGGTCAGATTCATATTCAGCAGCTCCGCCGCCTGTTTTGCGTCCTCGCCATACAGCTCAAAGAAATCGCCCACCTGAAACAGCACGATGTCGTCCGGGTGGGCTTCCTTTACGTCATTGTAGTCATTCCATGCTGCGCTTCGCTCTGCGGTCTGCCGCTGAAGCTGCTCGTACTGTGTCTTTTCCTCCGGGGTCAGGAAACGGTCTTTGCGGATCAGCTCGGAGATACGGGAGGCAACCTTGCTCCATTTTAACTGCACATCGGGGCAGTCCTGCTTTTTCAGGCTGACGCCCTTGCCGCTGTGATCCTCGCCGCTGTGGGACGCGCCGGATACCGCGTGGGAGCGTCCCCCAATGCCGTATTCGTCTTTCAGGAAGTCCGCCTGCTCTTTGGGGCTGTGTTTCTCTTTGAAATAGGCGTAGATACGCCCCTTGCTCCCTTCAATATTGCTGCCGCGGGTCAGGGTCGCGGCGATCTCGTCCTCCGTAATGAACCGCTGCACGGCGGGAATCTCCGCCATTTCGGTGCGGTACTCCCTGCGGGGCAGGGACAGCTCCCGCAGACTCTGCTCGATTTTGTCCGGCTTGTGGTAGTGAAAGCGCAGCAGGCTCCTGTCCTCCCAGCAGTCGGATCGGAGCTGTGCAAAATCGTCCATGAGGACTTCGCGGAACGCAGGGTCTCTCAGCCGCTCGGCAAGCCGCGCCGTTTCCTCCGGGAAACCGCCGCCCCGCATATCCGACAGGCAGGAGAGGTAGCCCTGCGCCCGCGCCTTTTCACTTAAATCCTGCCGTAGATACCATACGGACTGCGCCAGCTCCGCGCGCTCGTGCCCCGGCGCTTCCGCAAGCTCCACGTTGGTAGCATATTCGCCCTGCTCCAAAAGCTGCCCGATGCGCTCCGCCGCCTCCTGCCAGCTTACGACCTTTGCGGAGGTCAGGTATCTTGCCGCGTCCCCATTGGCGATGTGGATGCCGTCCTCGGCGTACCAGGCGGAATATCTGCCGTTTTCGGTGACGACGCCGTTGCCGCCGTGGAAGCTGCTTTGAAGAAACGCCGCGATTTCTTCCACGCTCTTGCCCTTGGAGAACTCCGTGGCGATCTTCATGCGGGCATAGTCGGCGTTGCCCTCCATGCGAAGAATGTGGTCGATATCCGCCTGCGGGATGGACATGGAAAAAGCGGAGGGCGTGTAGCTCTCCGCTTCTGCGATATATGCGATTTGCTCATCCTCCGTGGGGAACAGGCTCAGTTGGTATGCCTGCGGTATCGGAGGCTGCGCCGGTTCCGCTTCCGGCGCGTCATTGGTCAGTTGTACACCAGCTCGCTGAGGATGATCTCCTCCGCCTGCGCTTTCAGGCTGTTCATCAGCCCCACCCATTTCATCTGGTCGCGGGCTTTCAGCTCCTCCGTCACGCCCGCCGACTTCATCAGCTCCGGCATCATCTGCTCCAGCCTCCGGTTCGCCGTCTCGTCGATCTCCCGCAGGTGCGGGAACAGCTTCTCCGACAGCACCAGACGGCTGTACAGCCCCGGTCTGTGCTCCTGAAGGTAGCTCCTGCGCAGTCTCCCGTACTTGCCCAGGGGTCTCGCGTCCTCCGGCGTCCCGCTCAGCGTCAGGTCGGGAATCAGGTAGTCCCCGTTCTTGGTGTAGGTCAGCTCTGTCATGGCTATGGCTCCTTTCCGCGAGTTTCTCGCGCTCGTAATTCTTGATGGTGACTTCGATCTGCCGCAGCACCTCTCCGTTGATCCGGCTCACCGCCGTGCCCAGCTCAGCGGCGGCTTCCGGGGTGTTGAAATCGAAGATGCTCAGGAAATCCTCATGCTCGAAGCGGTCGTCCGCTTCAAGCCCGCAGCGGGACATGAGCGAGTAGGCGATGCTGACGGCGGCGGCGCTTTGGAAGGCCGCTCCTACGTTAAATTCATCATACCCGTAAAGAAAGGAATCGTCAACGATGGCGAGGATATCCCGCTTATAGTCCCGCCAGTATTCCTCCGCAAGCTGAGACGCGATGCGCTCAAGCTGGTCAGGGAGCCCTCCTTTTCCGTCCACACCATAGCGGCTTTCCAGCATGGCGCTTACCGCATCCGCGTGTTCCGCCCGATATTCCCACAGATAGCGGCTCTTGGGAAATTCTCTGCCGCCCGTATCAGACACGTCGAACACATACCGAAGCCTCGGCCTTTCGCCGCTGCTGTCAATGAGGGCGATGCCCTTGGAGCCCCTGCGGACATACCGGCCCATCTTTTCGTTCCAGAAGTCATACTCCGCGCAGGCGGTGGCGTCCGGACGCTGAGCGTGGATCATGACCTGCTCGGCGTAGGGGTATTTGTACAGCCTTGCGGCAGTGGTGAGAAAGCCCGTCCAGCCCCGGTAGCTGCCGGTGATCTGCCGCTGCGCCTCGTCCGCCATCTGCATATACGTTTGTAGCTTGCTCGGCATATTGCTCCTCCTTCATGGCATAAATTTAGAGCGCCCGGAACGGACGCTCTATGTAAGGGGCGGTATTCGGTTTTCAGTCGGGGACTATACCGCAGTCAGTCCCTCCGTGATTTGTTTGAAAAAGTCTGCGCTCCATATATTCAGCACGGAGGAATCGTGAATGAACGGCTCCACATCCTGCCTTGCCTGTGCGTAATCGATGCTGTCGAAGCGTTCCGCCAGCATCGCTTTGATTTTCGGCAAGGAACAGTCCGCATCGGCAGAAATATATCCGGAATCAATCAATCGTGCCCGAAGGTGTTTTTGATTGACGGCCGCACCCCTTGAAAGATAGAATACATAGTCGTAAAGATCCCTGCCCTTGATGCGGCTTTGCCACGCACGGCAGATGACCGCATGGATTTTTCCTGCGAACAGAGAGGGCATATCGTACAGCCGCACCTCATACGGAACGGGCAGCAGCCGGTATTTGTGCTCGAATGCGGCGAAGGCGGGCGGGTTAACGTCCACCTCGAACTTAATCTTGACCGCTTCATTCTTCGCCACGCTTCCCGCCACCTTTTCATCCGCGTAGAACAGCAGGAGATGTTCCTTTGTGTTCCCCTTCAGGAAGGCGGAGCGGATGGTGCTTTCTTTTGTCTTTTCCTTTTCCTGAATCTCCACGTTCAGCCCAAAGGCTTTCACTTCCTTCTCCAGCACGGGAAAGTAGGCGGTCAGGTCAAAGTCCAAATCCTCCGCTTCCAGCGAAAAATCCAGATCCTCGGAAAAGCGGTCGAGACCGTAGAAGATTCGCAGGGCGGTTCCGCCGTAGAACGCCGCTTTTTTGAAGAAACCCGCGCGGGACAAGCCGCAGAGCACAATTTCCTGCATGATTTCCTTCATGGCGTTCTTTCTGTCGTAGATATTCTCTACATGGTAGCTTTTCAGCATCTGTTCAATGGCGCTGTTCATATCAAAGCCTCCTTAAAAGCGAGCAGAGCTTTTTTACATTCGTGGAGTGATACGCTCCGCTGTATTCGCAAACCTTATTTCCGTCCAGCTTCCCAATCTCCGATTCCTCAATCCGCAAATCCTCCGTCAGCAGCCGGAAAAGCTCCTGTGTGTTCGGCACGGGCGGCATAGTATAGAGCTGGTCGCACAGAGCCTTTTCCGGCTCTGCGATCCGATAGAAATAATCGCCCTCCTGCACGAGCCGAATCCCCAGCGGAAACGCCTCGGACGGCACATCCCGATAGGTGAAGGTTCCGAAGGGCGTTTCATACTTCTTTTTCTTTTTCTTTTCAAAGGTGGCGCAGGTAACGGCATATACCGCCTCGGGAATCAGCCCGTAGCGGCTGAGGGCATATTCAAAGGAAATGTATGAAGGCCCGTAAATACTGCCCGCAAGCAGGTACGCAGGAGCGTTCCGGTCAGTTTCATATAGCCCCCTTGTAATGGGAAAGCATTCGCCCCGCTCCGCCATACGCGCGAGCTTTGACTTCGGAGAACCGTATTCCCGCAGTTCCTCCAGTAGCATTGCTGTTGTCTTTATCATATTTTCACCTCGCAGTCTTATTATACGCAACTATCCGGTGAAAATCAAGTGATTTCAAAAAATAGTGCGGATTCTTTCCTGCTCATTCTGTGCGTTTTCCGTGGATGTTACGCACTCGAACGGACATTTTTGTAAAGAGAATGGCAAACCGCATCTATTGAACATTTTTGCGGATACACGCATTTTGTCCAACAATGCGGCAGTGCAGACAAGCGAAGCATCACCATCTATTTCCCAAAATCAATATTTTTTCGATTTTGGGAAATAGAATCGTGAAAGCAAAACGGGAGCGACCCGAAAGCCGCTCCCGCCGCATCCGCCTTATTCGTCCGTGTCGAAGTCAGGCACCAGCTCCAGCGCTGCGAAGTCCTCATCGGTGATTTCGCCCAGCTTTTGCAGGGCGCTGTCGGTCAGCTCCCGCAGCTCGGCTTCGTCCTCGTCCAGGTATCCGCGCATTTCGGTGAGGGCGGCAATCAGCCCGCTGCGGCTGTCGCTTTGGTAGATGCACATGAGGTTCATTTCATCGTTGGTAAAATTCATCATAGCAGCTCTCTTTCCGCGCGCTTTGAACGCGCTGTCTTTTTCGGCTCGTTGACGGGAGGACAGAGCTTTGCCAGCACGGAGGGCTTCTTCTCCTGCCGTGACGCTTGCGCCTGTTCCCGGCGCACCGCCTGCGCCAGCTCCATGAGGGAGACGGGCTTGCCGGATTTTGCCTGTTCCTCCAGCTCTGCCACGGTCTGCTTCGGCCCGTTGTTGATAACGCCGTCGATCATGCCGTAGTCGTCCTCCATGGCCATCTCCGCGTTTTTCAGATAGTTTTCCGGCTTGAGGAAGTCGGGCAGCGCCTTGAAGCCCCATGAATCAACGTAATGACAGGATACCACGCCGTTCTGCTTCAGCGCCACGATGTCGCTGACGGACAGGCTGTGGCCGCGAAAATCCTCCGGGCGGCGGAGGTTGAAGGTCTCATACAGCGCGTCCAACCTGTCCTGCGTATCGCCCCTGCGGTCGAGGCTGCCCGCATAGACGGCGGCGTAATTTTCCTTTTCAATGGAAAGCCCCTTCTTCTCCAGATACTCGGCGTTCATAAAGCGAAGCTGCGCCGTATCGTCATTATCCCGAAGCTGATAGATGGCAAAGCTGTCGGCGGGGTTGTCAAGAAACGCCTTTTCATAGTCCGGCGGTGTAAAGCGGTCTTTGACCGCCTCCCATTCGGAGGCTTCCACGCCGAAGATGCCGTCAAAGCTGCGGACTTCCTCCGCATCGAACACCATGGCCTCGGTGTTGTCCGTGTGAAGCATATACACGCTCACGTCCCGTTCCATGAGCTCCAGCGCACGCTCCTTTGTCAGCGGCAGCATATTGGAATCGGTGTAGCCGTAGGCGTTCATGCTCTCAACAGAAATCGCAGGGTCGGGGACGCAGCCGTTGTCCGGCGCTGTGACCGGCTCCTGCTCCTGCACGGCGATCTCCTGCACAGGCTGGGCTGTAAGGCTCTCCGGTTCCTTATCCAGTCCGCGCTCCTTGCAGATTTCCGCGTAATGGCGGTCGATATCCGTAATCAGGGAGGATGAGGTTCGGTTGATGGTCTCCAGCGATGCGCGAAGCTCGGTCAGCTCCCTGTCCTTTGCCCAGGTCGCCAGATACCCGAAGCTGTTTTCGCCGGTCTCAATGCCGTAATAGGCGCAGACGGCGAAGGAGATGCTCTCCGCCTGAATCTCCTCGGCGGCGCGGGAGAGCTTTGCCTTTTCCGGGTACTGTGCGTGCAAAAACTCCTTCACGGTCTGCTCGCCGCCCGTGAAGTTCAGCCCGTCCTCGCCCAGATACAAAAAGCCCTGCTCCGGCAGCTCAATTGGCGCTGCTGTGATGACAGAGGCGGCGTGATTGACGGTGACATGGCTTTCAAGCGTTACCGGCATACCCGGATCGTAATCCGAGCCGCGCAGGTCATACGCATACAAGCCCTCCGGCAGCTTATCCCGGTCGATGCGCCCGTTTGAAAACAGCGCAGGCTTGCCGAACAGCTCAATCTCCTGATATTTTTCCCCGATCCCGTCCTTATTGTGGAGCCTGGAGTGGGCGATCTCATGGACGGCGGCGCAGACCGTCTGCACCTCGCTCATGCCTTCTCTGAGGACAATGCGCTGTTTGTCCACGGAGAAGTAGCCGTCCATATTCTCCGCCAGCTTCTCAAAGGCGATAGGGACGGGCGCGCTGCGGCGCAGAGCTTCCATAAACACCCCGTAATTCTGCACGTCCCCCGTAAGGTTCGCCGCAAGCTCCGGCAGGGGCTTGCCTGCGGTTTGCTGCACGTCGAACACCACCACGGGCTTGTACATGGGGATCTGCACCGTTTTTTCCTCCATGAGGATATCGCCATTCTCGTCCCGCAGGGGGAGCTTGGTGTCGGGGTCTACCTTCTGCTGCTCGATTTTCTTCTTGAAGGGCGTGGGGGCGATGATCTTAATGCCCTTTTCGCCCTTTTTGACGCTTCTTCCGAACTGATCGCGCCATTTGTTGAAGCCGGCCACATGGGTGGCGTCGGGGCGCTGCATATAGATGAGCATGGTGTTGTTGACGCTGTACTTGTGAAAGCGGCTCATGGTGGCAAGGTACTGCCTGTATCTGTCGCTCTCAAACAGCTCCTTTATGCCCGTCTCGATGCTGTCGGTGATGTCCTTGAGCCGTTCCTTGTTGGTCTGTTTTTCAGCCATTTCATGCATACCTCCTTTGAATCATGGTAAAAACAGCGGCTCCCGCAGGGGAACGAAACGCCCGTGCGGGAGCCTGCGAGGGTCACTTGGTGAAGTCCAGCTTATAGGAGGAACGCGCGCCGTCGTCCTCCAGCACGATGAATGCGTCGTAGGTCTTGCCGGTTTTCTCGGAATAGACGCCGCTGGCATAGGCGCGTCCCTGCGTCAGGAGCGAGGAAGCCATCTTCTTTGTCAGGCTGATCTTCTTGGCGGCAAGGAAGCGGTTGTCCCGCCACAGCCCGAACTTGCAGTTTCGTCTTTCGCAGAAATAGCCGTTTTTGCTCTCCGTGACCTCTGCGCCGCAGCGGGGGCATTTGCCCACAACGGGTCTGCCGGAGGGGAACAGCACCTCCGCGCCGTCCACAGGCGCAGCGTCCCGAACCAGCGCTGCGACCATATCGCAGATGCCGGCGAGGAACTCGTCCGCGCCCAGCTCGCCGCACCCGATCTCCTTGAGGCGGTGCTCCCATTCGGCGGTGAGCAGCGGGGACTGGAGCTGTTCGGGCAGCACGGTAATGAGGGAAACGCCCGCTTCGGTGGGAACGAGGCGTACAGATTTTTTCGCCTTTCTGCGCTCCGCAAAGCCCGTGGCCACCAGCTTTTCAATGACCGCCGCCCTTGTTGCGGGGGTTCCCAGCCCGCGCCGCTCCGCAGTTTCCGGCATATCCTCCTTGCCCGCTGTCTCCATGGCCGACAGAAGCGTATCCTCGGTGAAGTGTTTGGGCGGGGTCGTTTTTCCCTCTTTGACCGCGCAGGAGGAAACGGGAAGCGTCTGTCCCTCGGAAAGCTCCTGGAGGGTGTTGTCCGTAAGCTCCGCATCCGCATATACTTTCCAACCGGGCTGCACCACAGTTTTCCCTTTGGCGGCAAAGGCATTTCCGCCGCAGTCCAGCTTCACCTCGGTCTCCAGATAGACGAAGGGTGCGCTGACCGCCATAAGCACCTGACGGGAAACAAGGCGCAGGATCTCCCGTTCGCCTGCGGGCAAGGTTTCCAAGTCCGTTTCGCCCGCTGCCATGGTGGGAACGACGGCGTGGTGGTCGCTGACCTTTTTGCTGCTGCACACCTGCCCCGAACAGACGGCTGGGGCGGCGGGCTGTTCGGTCTGGCCGCGGGCATTCTCTCCGATCTCTTTTTCGGCTCGCAGAGCGTGCTGTTCACCGTTCTCTTCCCCGTGATGGGCTTCATCGCGGGCTTTCTCGGCGATTTTTATCTCAACAAGCGCCTTTTCACTTACTGCATCCTGGGCGCGGCGGCGCTCTTTCTCGCCGCGTTCGCGCAGATGTTCAGTCTGCTCTTCTACGAGGGACAGAGCAGCGCCGCGCTCTGGGTAACGGCGCTTCTGCAGACGCTCTGGAGTCTGCCGTTCCTCTTTCCCTCGTACTATCTCTGCAAAAATTTCCCGTGGCGCTCGTCGCGGGACGTGCCTACGCCGTATAAATAATCTCACCCCCTCCGCATTTTGAAAGGAACTTTCCATGCAGAAAATGGTAAAACCCATCCGGCTCGTTGTGCTCGCCGTCGTCTTTGTGCTGCTGCTCGGCGTTTACTTCGTCGCGCTTTATAAGCTGCAGATCATCGGCGGGCGCGAATACTACGCCGTAGGGGAAACGGAGACGAAAGAAGACATCACCATCGCCGCGGCGCGAGGGAACATTCTCGACCGCTACGGGCGTCTGCTCGTGTCCAACTCGCTCTGCAACAACCTGTCCATCAACGTAACG
>OQWM01003653.1_pt1 | contig 10206 bp, 9 predicted proteins | sample 1691531 | NCBI WGS metagenome assembly OQWM01 (sample SAMN03418257, study PRJEB22391) | human gut metagenome | biome: human-gut; feature: organic feature; material: feces | host: Homo sapiens | place: Tanzania | collected 2013-01 | reverse complement strand
ATGGGGTGGCCTGTGGTCCCCTGACACCGGGGACAGGCCAGGGCCCCGCCGGCGGCAAGGAGCTTTTCCACGGTCTGGGCAGTAAAGAGGGGCACGTCCACAGGGGTCAGCAGCACCCGGTCGCATTTGTCTTGCAGATAGCTCAGGCCGATTTTTACGGAATCGAACATCTGGGTCTGGCGGTAATCCTCATTTCTTAAAAAGATAATGCCGTTGTCTGACAGATGCCGTTCCAGCATGGGGGCATTGAAGCCTGTGACCATGACGATTTTATCCACCCCCGCCCGATGGAAGGTCGCCACCACCCGCTGGGCAACGGAAATGGAGCCGATGCTCATCATTGGTTTAAAATCCCCCATTCGGGAGGACATTCCCGCCGCCAGAATCAGGGCTGCGTTTTGCAAATTTCCCACCTCCTGTGCCGTTTTTGAAAGCGAATTACAATCAAAATGAATTTGCTTAGAATTACTATACGACAATTTGTGCTCTTTGTAAATAGATTTTTGGATTTTTTCTTGAATAATTGTGCAAATCCGATATAATGTATGCATGAAGCTAAAGGGGGTCACAACAATGGGCATCTATCTTTGGGGCACCGGCTGCGGTGCGGCGGAGCTGCTGGACAGCGTCCTGCCGGTTTCCGACATCGACGGTTTTGTGGAAACCGTTCCCCGCAGTACCCTTTTTATGGGAAAACCTGTCTGCCGCCCCGGGGAACTGGACATTACCCGGTGCAGCCTGATGATCGTGACAACCCGCCATGCCCAGGCCGTGGCCCGGACCTGCCGGGAAATCGGTCTGCCGGAAAGCAGGATTTTGTATCTGAAGGACAGCTGCGTTCTGGAGGACCGAAACCGGAACTGCACCGTGGCGGAGGATATTCTTGGAAAAGAAGTGCTGGAAAAACTCCTTCCTCAATACCGGGTGATCCCGGTCCCCGGAAAACTGCGCGCGCCTCAACTCCCGCCGGAGGCGCTGGCAGGGGACTATGTGCGGCTGTCTACTCTGGAGCTGCTGTGCCGCCAGGTGTCGCAGGTTCCCGGTGCCGCCGCGGAGCTGGGGGTCTACCGGGGCTTTTTTGCCGGGTGCATCAACCGCCTGTTGCCGGAGCGAGAGCTCTACCTTTTTGACAGCTTTCAGGGCTTTGAGGACTGCGCCGGGGCGGGCCCTGCCTTTCAGCAGGCCCACGGGAATACGGACCCGAAAACGGTTCTGAAGGCCCTGCCTTACCCGGAGCGCGCCCGCATCTACCCCGGCTTTTTCCCTGAATCTCTCCGGGGTCTGGAAGAGCGGTTTTGCCTGGTATCTCTGGATGGGGATTTTTACACAGTCACCCTGGAGGGCCTGCGGTATTTCTGGCCCCGGCTGAACCCCGGGGGATTCCTGATGCTCCACGACTGGGGAAACCCCAACCTTCCCGGAGTTCGTAAAGCCCTTGAAGATTTTGAGCAGGAGCTGGGCCATTCCTTGACGGGCGTTCCGCTGTGCGACAGCTGCGTGAGCCTGGTCTTGCCCAAACCCCGGACAGAATAGAATGAGGTTTCTGAAAATCCATTCAAAATTTGTCTATATTTTTTAGAAGCCTTGCACAATATTTCCCTCCTTTTTTCTACGACTTATAAAATATTGCATGTTGTACATCTTGCACTTTGCAAGTTATAATAAAATTGTAAAAGTTGTACATATCGCATCATCAAATGGAGGTGAAAAACCATGAAAGAGGATGTCTTGCAAATCTCCGCCCGGGAGGTCACTTTAGAGGTCACAGACAGTGTAAGCGGGAAGACCTACCGCCGGACACTGCCCATTGACTATCTGGAAACTGCCAACACCCTGGTTTTGCGGGGCGAAAATCTGGACGGAAGCCTGTCCCAGTTGGTTTTTTACACCGCCCGCGGTATGCAGCGTTTGCAGGATCTGACCGGAAACGGACCTGACAAAGATCCCTGCGGTACACACAAGTAGTTTGGCTTTGCAGCAAAAAAGGGGAGGTCTCAGCATTATGATCAAAAGAACATTTGTAATCAACGGCATTACCCGTTCCGTCCTGGTTGAGGAAAACGAAACGCTGGCTTCGTTCCTGCGGGAGCGTCTGCTGTTGACCGGTTGTAAGATTGGCTGCGGCGAAGGTCACTGCGGCGCCTGTAACGTCATTGTGGACGGAAAGGTCATCCGTTCCTGTCTCACCAAACTCAGCCGCCTGAAGGACGGCGCACAGATCACCACCATTGAAGGCATCGGCACCATTTCCGATATGCACCCGCTGCAGGTGGCCTGGATGGCCCACGGCTGCGCCCAGTGCGGCTTCTGCTCGCCCGGCTTTATTATGACCGCCAAGGTGCTGCTGGACAACAACCCCGCCCCCACCCGGGAGGAAGTAAGGGATTGGTTCCAGAAGAACCGGAACCTCTGCCGCTGCACCGGCTATAAGCCCCTCATTGATGCGGTCATGGATGCCGCCCGGGTCATGCGTGGGGAGATCACCAAGGAAGACCTGGTCTTCAAACCCACGGAGGATTCCATTGTAGGCACCAAGTACATCCGTCCCTCCGCCGCCCAGAAGGTCACCGGCACCTGGGACTTTGGCGCGGACGATGCCCTGAAAATGCCCGCCGATACCCTGCGCCTGGCCCTGGTTCAGGCGAAAGTCAGCCACGCCAACATCAAAGGCATTGATACATCCGAAGCCGAGAAAATGCCCGGCGTGTTCCAGATCATCACTGCCAAGGACATTGTGGCCGCCGGCGGCAAGAACCGCATCAACGGTCTGGTCATGCTGCCCCTGAACAACAAGACCGACGGCTGGGAGCGCCCCGTTCTTTGTGACGAGAAGATTTTCCAGTTCGGTGATGCCATCGCCATTGTGGCAGCCGACACCGAGGCCCACGCCAGAGCCGCTGCCGATGCGGTGAAGGTGGACATTGAAGAGCTGCCCGCTTATATGAACGCCATGGATGCCATTGCGGAGGACGCCATTGAGATCCATCCCGGCATTCCCAACGCCTATTACGAAACCAACTGCATCAAGGGCCCGGACTTTGACTTTGATTCCGCCCCCAACGTGGTAGAGATCGAGTCCTATTGCTCCCGTCAGCCCCATCTGCATCTGGAGCCGGACTGCGGCTATGCCTATATCGACGAGGACGGTATGCTCACCGTACATTCCAAGTCCATCGGCATTCACCTGCACATGCCCATGATCGCCGACGGCATCGGTGTTCCCATGGAGAAGCTGCGGCTGGTCCAGAACCACGCCGGCGGTACCTTTGGCTATAAGTTCTCTCCCACCAACGAGGCCATTCTGGGCGTTGCCGCCAAGATCACCGGCCGCCCCGTGTCCCTGGTATTCAACCAGTTCCAGAACATTACCTACACCGGCAAGCGCAGCCCCGCTTTCATGCACATCAAGCTGGCCGCCGACGAAAAGGGCAAGCTCCTAGGGCTCTGGGGCGATAACTATGTGGACCACGGTCCTTACTCCGAGTTTGGCGACCTGCTGACCCACCGCTTGAGCCAGTTTGTGGGTGCGGGCTACCATATCCCCACCATCCGCAATAAGAGCACCACCGTCTTTACAAACCACGCCTGGGGTTCCGCTTTCCGTGCCTACGGTTCCCCCCAGTCCTTTATGGGTTCTGAAATCGCCATTGACGTTCTGGCTGCCAAGATGGGCATGGACCCCTTTGACATCCGGGAGCTGAACTGCTACAAGGAATCCGAGGGTTCTACCATTCCCACAGGCTACAAGCCCGATGTTTACTGCCTGGAAGAAATGTACAAGCAGGCCCGTCCGCTTTATGAAGCCGCCAAGAAGCGTGTTGCCGAAAAGAACGCCGCTTCCGATGGCCGCTACAAGTACGGCATCGGCGTATCCTCCGGTGTTTACGGCTGCGGTCTGGATGGCGTGGACTCCTCGCAGGCCTATGCGGAGCTGAACCCCGACGGCAGCGTCACTATGTACGCCTCTTGGGAGGATCACGGCCAGGGCGCGGATATGGGCATGCTGGTTTCCGCCCATGAGACCCTGCGTCAGGCGGGCATCCGTCCGGACCAGATCCGCCTTGTCATGAACGACACCAAGATCACCCCCAACTCCGGCCCCGCCGGCGGCTCCCGCAGCCAGGTCATGTCCGGTAACGCCTGCCGTCTGGCAGCGGAGAACCTGCTGACCGCCATGCGGAAGGACGACGGCTCCTACCGCACCTATGATGAAATGGTCGCTGACGGCATCGATACCAAGGTGCAGGGCCAGTGGGTCGCCACCTACTGTGCCGACCATCCTGTGGACCAGGCCACCGCCCAGGGCGATCCCTTCTCCGTATACATGTACACCCTGTTCCTGCCGGAGGTCTGCGTGGATACGAAGACCGGCAAGGTCACCGTTGAAAAGTTCACCTGTGTGGCAGACGTGGGCACCATTATGAACCGGCTGCTGGTTGATGGCAACTTCTACGGCGGTCTGGCCCAGGGCATCGGTCTGGCGCTTACCGAGGACTTTGACGACCTGAGCAAGCACACCAGCCTGAAAAACTGCGGCATTCCTTACCCCAAGGATGTTCCCGATGACATTGAGCTGCACTATGTCGAGACTTACCGCCCCGAAGGCCCCTACGGTGCCGCCGGCTGCGGCGAGGCACCTCTGGATGCACCGCACCCCGCCATCCTGAACGCCATTTACAACGCCACCGGTGCCCGGATCACCCGTGTTCCCGCCCTGCCGGAGGTGGTTCTGGCCGCTTTGAAGGAGCTTCAAAACTAAGAAAAATATACGTTTTTACACTTGATTTTCTGTGCTGCAATGGAGAGGCGGGGGACCGCCTCTCTATTGGCCATTTCTGAGGAGGCGACGCGATGATTCTGAAAGAACGGGCTTCGACCCATGTTTACCGGCAAAAGCGGATGTTTACCAAGGAGGAGCTGGAAGCCCGGGAGCATCTGTGCGTCCACGAACAGCCCGCTTACTGTAGTGCCGCCTGCCCGCTGAAGCTGGATGCCAAGGCCATGACCCAGGCCATTGCCCAAGGAAATTTTGACAAGGCCCTGGGGCTCTACGAAAAAATCACCCCGTTACCCCATATTCTATCGGCCCTGTGTGAAGCGCCCTGTGAAGAGAAATGCAAGCTCTGTTCCCTGGGAGAGGGCATTGCCCTGGGGGAGCTGGAAGCCGCCGCCGTGCGCTTCGGCAGCCGGGGAAAGGGCAGGGGACTGCTGCGAAAAAAAACCAAGACCGTTGCCATTTTCGGAGCGGACCTGTTCACCCTGTTTTTGGCCGGGGAATTGAGCAAGAAAATGTATCCCGTGACCTTCTATCTCTCCCAGAGCGATGTCGGAGCCCTGCTGACCCGGGTCCTGCCAAAGGTCCCCCAGGGGGCGGAGACGGATGTATCCGGATTGGATGTCCGCTTCCTCTGGAACGCCGACCCGGAGCGCTGCTTCCGGCAGGAGGCGGGAAAATTCGATCTGGTTTGCGCTTCCTTTGATGTGTTCAGAGTTCTTTTTCCGGAAGATCATTCGGAAGAAGCGCTGATGGTCTGCCGGGAGAGAAATCTCATTACCGGCCCCTGGCAGGGGACCCTTGGCGCTGCCTTCGCTGCCAAAAAAGCAGCCCTTTCCGCAGACCGCATGGCCCAAAAGCTGGACCCCGCCAATACCCGGGGCCAGGAGGGCAGCGTGGAAACCAAGCTCTATACCTCCTTAGAGGGCGTCGCCCCCAGCAAGCGCATTGCCTGCACAAATCGGGAAAGTGCCATGGCGGAGGCGGCCCGGTGCATCCAGTGCCGATGTGAGGAATGCATCAAGGGCTGCGCCTATCTGCGCCATTATAAAAAATTCCCCCGGGTTCTGACCAGGGAGATTTACAACAATGTTTCCATCATCATGGGGGACCACATGATGAACAAGCCCATCAACGCCTGTTCCCTCTGCGGCCAGTGCAGCGTCCTGTGTCCCAACGGGTATGACATGGCAGAGGTCTGCCTGATCGCCCGGAGAAACATGGTCACCACCGGGAAAATGCCCTTGGCCCCCCATGAGTTTGCACTGATGGACATGCTCTTTTCCAACACAGAGGCCTTTTTGTCCCTGTCACAGCCGGGGTTTACAACCTGTAAATACGTCTTTTTCCCCGGCTGTCAGGCCTCCGCCATTGCCCCCAAGGCGGTGCAGGCGGCCTATCTGGACCTGTGCCAGCGCCTTCAAGGGGGCGTTGCCCTGATGCTGGGCTGCTGCGGTGCCATCTGCGACTGGGCGGGACGATATGAGCTTTACGATGACACCGTGGCTTTTCTCCGGGAGCAGCTTCAAAGCCTTGGAAACCCGGTGGTCATTGCGGGCTGCCCCACTTGTAAAAAGCAGCTCACCCACCAGGGGCATCGGGTCCGGGGGATTTGGGATGTGCTGGAAGAAATCGGTCTGCCGCTCCATGAGCAGTTTTGCGGGCCTGTGGCGGTCCATGACGGCTGCGGCGCCCGGGGAGACCGGCAGACCCAGGATTCCATTCGCCGCATTGCGGAGGAGCTTGGCTGTCAGGTGACCCCAACGCCCTATGAAGGAGACCAGGCCCCTTGCTGCGGCTACGGCGGCCTGACCCAGTATGCCAACCGAGAGGTGGCGGAGGAAATGACCCTTCAGTGCCTGGAGCGGTCGGAACTGCCCTATTTGAGCTACTGCATGGCCTGCCGGGACCGATTCGCCCGCCAGGGCCGCCGGTCCATGCACCTGTTGGAGCTGGTTTATAATACCCCGGCGGACAACTGCCCGGATATCAGTGCCAAGCGGAAAAACCGTTTGAAATTAAAATACGGCCTGATGAAACAGATTTGGAACCAGGAGGTGCCGGAAATGGAGCCGGAATTTGTGATCGAATACACCCCGGAGGCCCAGTCCATGATGGACGACCGAATGATTTTGCAATCTGACGTTGTCCAGGTTTTGCGGAACCTGCGGGAAACCGGGCAGGGAATTTTGGATGAGGAAACCGGCCTGTGCCTGACGAGCCTTCGTTTGGGCAACGTGACCTTCTGGGTCCGGTATAAGCCCATTGCGGGCGGCTACCGGGTGTATGGGGCCTACAGCCACCGGATGAACATTGTGAACCGGGAATGAGGAGAACGCCATGGCAGATAAAAACTACTATACCATCGACCCGGAGGGAAAGCTCCTGTGCCTCAAATGCCAGTGCAAGCTGGAAAAGGGCAGGGCAAAATTCATGTACTTGGACAATGGCTTCCCGGTGGAGCTTCCGGTGTGCCCCAAGTGCGGCTTTATTTACGTCCCCGAGGAGCTGGCCCTGGGCAAGGTGCTTTCCGTGGAGAAAGCCCTGGAGGATAAATAATGCAGGGCCATCCCGGCGGCCTGGAACACAGCCGCTATATGATCGAACTCTCCTTTCTGCTCCAGGACAGCCGCTGGCTGGATATGGGCGCCGGTGACGGGGCAGGGGTCAGACTTCTGCGGGAGCTTGGATATGAAGCCCAGGGCCTGGACCTGTGTCCCCGGGGAAGTGACGTAGAACCCGGCGATTTTCTCCATACCCCCTGGGAAGCTGCTTCCTTTGACGGCATTCTCAGCCAGTGCAGCTTTTACGTCAGCGGCAATGTGCCGGGGGCTATTCAGGAGGCGGCAAGACTTCTGCGCCCCGGCGGCAAGCTGGTATTTTCGGATGTGACCGAGAATGTAGTTGCACTCCTAAACCAGTGCCGCACAGCGGGGTTTGCGGTGCGGCATATCGAAGATATGACAAGCAGCTGGCGGGCGTACTATCTGGAGGCCCTTTGGACCCAGGAGCATGTATGCGCACCCAAGGGAAAGCACATCAGCTATGTGCTGTTTGTATGCGAAAGGATGTGAGCTAATGGACCTGGAAGAACGGATTTTGGAGTTGAGCCGCAGCGGCTACGCCTGCGGACAGATTTTGGCCATTTTGCTGATGGAGACCTGTTCGGAGGAAAATCCCGGCTTTGTCCGCAGTATGCAGGGACTCAACGGCGGCATTGGCGGCAGCGGCCATATTTGCGGCTGTATGCCGGCGGGCTGCTGCATGATCTCCTACTTTACAGGAAAGCCGGAGGAGGCCGCCTATGAGCACCCGGCCCACAAGGTGGCCTTGGCGGAGTTTACCCGGTGGTTCGTCGGGTGGGCAGAAGAGGAATTTCAGGCCACGGACTGCCGGGATATCGTCGGCATCAGCCCCGCAAAAAAGGTGCAGTATTGCCCCGGCATCATTGCCGCAACCTATGAAAAATGTATGGAAATATTAGATAAAACGGGGATTCTTACATGAAAAAATTTGCGGTATTCAGCGGATTTTTAGGCTCCGGCAAAACAACCACCATGATGGCCCTGACGAGATTCTTTTCTGCCCACCACGGAAAAGCCGCCATGATCAGCAATGACTTAGGGCAGCAAAGTCTGGCAGACAACAAGCTGGCCGCCCTTTCCGGCTGTAATGCCTCCGAGCTTACGGGCAGCTGCATCTGCTATATCACCGAGACGTTGGTAGAGCGGTTAGACCGGCTATTTGAAGAGGGCTGCGAACTGGTGATTTCCGATATTCCGGGCTTCGGCGTGGGGGCCCTGGATCATGTTTACCATACCCTCCACCGGGACTACCCGGGCCGCTATGAATTGGCCCCCTTTACGGTGCTGACGGAGCCCCAGGTGCTTGCCCAATTGCGGGCAGGAACCAGCGACATCCACTATATTCTCCACACCCAACTGGTGGAGGCGGACCTGATCGTTCTGAACAAGTGTGATCTTCTGACCCGGGAGGAAATCGAGCAGGAGTGCCGCTGGCTGGAAGCCCATTACCCCCAGGCAAAGGTCATCCCCATCAGTGCCCTGACAGGTGCAGGCTTGGAAGACCTTTCCCAGACCCTGATCCGGCAGTCCGCCTCCATGCACAGGCCGGACATCGGCTACGGCGGGGAAGCCTTCGGCCAGGCTATGGGCAAAATCAGTGAATACTATATCCAGTACCACGCCACCGTCTGCTGCAATGACTTTGACGGCAACGCCTATTTAATGGATTTGGCCCAAACCGTCCGGCGGGAAGTGGCCGCCATTAGCCAGGATATTCCCCACCTGAAACTGCTGGCCTGGACTGCGGAAGGGGATTACGGAAAGGTAGACCTGCTGGGCGTTGGCCGGGATATTGCCGTGACCAAAATCTTTACCGCCCCTTGCACGGAGCTGGCAGTGATGCTCAATTGCTCTGCTATCTGCCCCAGCCGGGAAATCCAGGCCATTCTCTCCGGGGCGGTGGAAGCGCTTTGTGAGCCCTACAATCTGACCTACCTTGTTTTCAAAGAAGAATGTTTCGGCATGAGGTGAAAAAATGGCATCCTTTCCCAGAAAGACCCGGTCGGTATGCCCGGTGTGCCTTAAAAATATTCCGGCCCAGCTGGAACGGCGAGAAGACGGCTCCGTATTCCTTTCCAAGCAGTGTCCGGACCATGGGGCCTTTTCAGCAGATGTGTGGCGGGGCAATGTGGATTTTGATACATGGACCCAGTGCGCCCAGCCCTTGGGGGAACTGGGAACCCAGTGTCCCCAAAACTGCGGCCTGTGCCCGGAGCATGAATCCGGCACCTGCTGCGTCCTTCTGGAGGTCACGAAACGGTGTGACCTCCGGTGTACCTTCTGTTTTGCAGACGGCGGGCAGCAGGAAGCAGACCTGCCCATAGAGCAGATGAAACGGGCAATTGACGACATTTGTCATCTCTGCGGAAAACCCCTTCTTCAGCTCTCCGGCGGGGAGCCCACATTGCGGGACGATTTGCCGGAGCTGGTGCGGTACGCCAAAGAGGCTGGGTGCAGCTATGTTCAGGTGAATACCAACGGCCTCCGGCTGGCCAGGGACCCGGAATATGCCCAAGCCCTGGCCAAGGCGGGGCTGGAGTATGTGCCCGTGATTTCCGTGTCCTTCGGCCTGGAGAAGAACCCGGGCTTCCAGCTCACTGTCAGTCTGATCCGCAAGCTGGTATACGGCATGATGTACGGCGACCTCATCATGTGGGTGGCCAACCAGGTCCGCCCCTATGAGGTGGAGCCCGGCCATCGGGTGCGCTGCGTAAAGTTCAAGGGCTACAAGGAGGTTGACTGATATGGCAGACAACAAGGAGATTCTGTTTCAAATCCATGACCTGCAGCAGTGGTTCCCCATCAAAAAGGGTGTCTTGAAAAAGACCGTTGGCCACGTAAAGGCGG
>OQWM01003652.1_pt1 | contig 10206 bp, 9 predicted proteins | sample 1691531 | NCBI WGS metagenome assembly OQWM01 (sample SAMN03418257, study PRJEB22391) | human gut metagenome | biome: human-gut; feature: organic feature; material: feces | host: Homo sapiens | place: Tanzania | collected 2013-01 | reverse complement strand
AGTGTTGCGGAACTTCAGGTAGTTCTGGGTGAAGGACCGGCTGTACTGCGAGGAGAAGAACGGCCTGCGCCGCCGCTCCGCCCAGACCGCCCTGTTCCTGATCCTGGATGCCATGGCCAAGCTCTTTGCCCCCATTCTGGCCTTTACCTGTGACGAGATCTGGCAGTCCATGCCCCACCGCTCCGGTGACGACGGCCGGAACGTCCTGCTGAACCAAATGCCCCAGTCCTTTGATGCTTACCGGCTGGACGAAGCCGCCATGGCCCGCTGGGATACCGTCATGAAGCTCCGCCAGGATGTCAACGGCGTTCTGGAAAAGGCCCGGGCCGACAAGCGTATCGGCAAGGCCCTGGAAGCCCACGTGACCCTGGAAACCGCCGACGAAGCGCTGAAAAATGCCTGCGAAGGCCTGAACCTGGCGGAAATCTGCATCGTCTCCCACTGCACCTGGTCCGCCCCCGAAGAGGGCGCCGAGGTGGCCTCCGGTGTGAACTTCCCCCAGCTGACCATCGGTGTCTCCGAAGCCAAGGGCACCAAGTGCCCCCGCTGCTGGATGCACTCCCTGAATGCCAACGCCCAGGGCCTGTGCCCCCGCTGCGCCGCGGTCATCGCCAAGATGGACGTGGAGCTGTAAAACAAACCGCAATATCCGGCACTGCCGTTTCCGTTTTTGGAAATGGCAGTGCTTTTTTTCAGGAGCATTGCATGACTCGGGGAGAACAGAACTTTATGCATGCGGACTTGACCTCACCGGATTTGTATGATATAGTAATCCGGAATTATAAAACATTTTCTTTTGAATAACGACATTTTATCTGCGATAATGGACGGTTCCGCGGAGCCTATGACTTCAAATACGCATTTTCTGAGAAAGAAAACCATTGGGACGGGAGGTATGCTGTAAGTGGAAGCACCCCATGGATTTCGCCACGAGCTAAAATACATATGCAGTCAGGGCGACCTGACTGTTTTGCAGCATCGTCTTCAAAATATCCTGCTGCCGGACCCCCATGCCGGGGCGGAGGGAATCTATCACATCCGAAGCATTTACTTCGATGATCTCTACGACCGGTGCATACGGGAAAATCTGGCCGGTGTGGGTCATCGGGAAAAGTGGCGGATACGGGCTTACGACTGTTCTCCAAAGCGGATCTCGTTGGAATGCAAGACCAAGGAGCACGACATGATCCACAAGGACAGCTGCGTGTTGACCTACGATCAGTTTCAAACCCTGGTATCCGGAAAAGCGTGTCCCATAACCGCCGACACACCGCCGCTGCTCAACCGGTTTTCCGCCCTCATCCGGACCGAGGGCTTTGGGCCGAAGGTCATCGTGGGTTATGACCGCCGCCCCTACATCTATAAGGCGGGAAACGTACGAATCACTTTTGACAGCCATATTTTCTCTTCTGGGGATTTGGAGGGCTTTTTTTCGCGGGAACTGGCCAGACGACCGGTGCAGCCCACGGGACAGCATCTGTTGGAAGTGAAATTTGATGAGTACTTTCCGGACTGGCTCCATCAGACCATTCAGATGGAGCATCTGCGTCAGACCAACTTTTCCAAGTATTTCCTCTGCCGAAGATATTCGGCAGGCCAGACCCTTCCGACCGGGGCCTTGAGAACCGGGACCATGGAAGGGATTTTATAAACTGAACGGGAGACGACTCTATGACCACCTTTAATGATGTATTCAAAAAATCCTTTTTGGAGGCCTTTGCGGAAGGAGGGGCCTTGTCCGCTTCCGGCTATGCCGTCGCTCTGGGCGTTGCGCTGATCTTAAGCGGCTATATTTTCTTTTGCTATCGGCTGATGACCCGGCGGGTGTTCTATTCCAAGAGCTTTAATGTGTCATTAGTAGCACTGGCCGTGATCACCACCGCCATTATTCTGACCATCCGTTCCAGTGTGGTGGTATCTCTTGGTATGGTGGGCGCACTGTCCATTGTCCGTTTCCGTACCGCCATCAAAGAGCCCATGGACTTGGTATTTCTCTACTGGGCCATCAGTGTGGGCATTATGGTTGGTGCGGGTCAGCGCAGCTTGGCGATTTTGCTGTGTGTCTTTGCAACCGTAGGCCTGGTGGTGTTCGATTGGATGCCTGTTTCCAAAGCCCCCATGCTGCTGCTGGTCAGCGGAAGGGCAACGGAGAGCGTGGATCGGCAGCTTTCCGAGATTTTGAACCGCTGCTGCAAGCATTATCAGGAAAAATCCAGAAGCATTTCCGACGGCAATCTGGATCTGGTGATCGAACTGCGGGTACAAGACGGCAATGCTCTGGCGGATGCGATTTCCAAAATCGAGGGAATCGATTCCGTGTCGCTGATGAAGCACGACGGAGAGGTGACATACTGACTTGAAGAAATGGCAGAAAGCCGGTCTGCTTCTCATGGTTGTGGCAGCCGGACTTGTGGGGGCTCTGCTGATTCCTGAGTCCCGGGGAAGCGACTACGGCCTTGTGGAAGAAAAAGATGCCCTGATCCGCTTTTCCAAGCCCTCCGGATTCTACGATGACCCGTTTTACCTGAAAATCAAGGCCCCCAGCTCGGAAATTTATTACACCCTGGACGGTTCTGAGCCTACTCGGGAATCGCTGCACTATACCCAGCCCATTTACATTGGAGACGCTACGGAAAATCCAAATGTTCTTTCGGAACGAACGGATATTTCTTGTGAAGACGTGATCGTTCCGGACAGAAAAATTGATAAATGCACCGTGATCCGGGCTCGTTATTACGATGCGGTCAGCGCCAGCCCGGTGGTCACTGCCAGCTTCTTTGTGGGCTATAACGGACGGGAGGGCTACGGCAATACCCAGGTGATCTCTCTGGTAACAGACCCTAAGGGGCTGTTTGACGATGCCCAAGGCATTTATGTTCTGGGGGACTCCTACGGTGCATCTTCTGATGCCCAGAACATCAGCTGGACCGGGAACTACTATAACCGGGGCAGGGAGTGGGAGCGGGTGGCCAATTTAGAGCTCTTTGACCCACAGGGAAAGATCCTTTATGCCTCTCCCTGCGGGATTCGTATCAGAGGCAATTACTCACGGCGTGACCCACAAAAAAGCTTTAATCTCTTCGCCAGAAAGGAGTATGGCGGGACCTCTACGTTCCGCTACGATTTCTGGGGAACCGGCTATTACCCGGATGTAATGTCTTTAAACTCGGGCGGCAACGACCATGTGGGCATGATCCGGAACAGGCTGGTTTCTGAACTGGCGAAGGACCAGTGCTTTTCTACCATGAATTATGTTCGGTGTCATGTGTTCCTCAACGGCGAATACTGGGGCGTTTATGACCTCAGCGAAAAATATAACGCAAAATACATCAGTTACTACTACGGTGCGACACCCCGAAACGTGGAAAGTGCTCGAAACTGGCAGATGGAGGACGGAACATCAGAGACGGATTTTACCGAACTGGTTTCCTTCATTGAATTTGCCGACATGACCCTGGAGAATAATTACCGGAAATGCTGGGAACTAATCGATAAACAGAGTTTGCTGGAATACTATGCGACGATGATTTATTGTGCCAGACATGTGGACTGGCCCAGGGATAATGAGCAGTTTTGGCGTGTCAAGGAACAGGAAGATTCCCCCTACTAGCACATACCACTTAAAAATTCACTATTGGATAAAGATGTTTAAGACCGGTTCTTGCATCATCGGTAGTAAAATGCCAATCAACGCCCTTTTGGGATGTGTTTCGTCTGGTATGCCATGCAGAAAGGCGTTTGTTAAGATCATCAATGGACGGAATCCGTACATCCAGTAAGCATTGTATAGTAAGCGCGGAAAGCTCAATCTCAGCAATGTCCAGCCAGGAGCCGTGCTTTGGTGTGAAGTGAATCTCTAATTTCTGAGATAGCCGAAATGCTTCCTCTGGGGCAAACGTTTTGTAGAGCGAAGAAATGGCATGTGTGTTCAAATTATCCATGACCAGAACGATTTTCTCCGCGTCCGAATAAGCTTCATCAACCAGCCACTTTATCTGATTTGCCCAATCTACGCTGGTTCTGCTCGGCAATGCGTGGGCTTCTCTCCACTGACCTAAAGGCTCTGTAAACATAAAAATGGAACAAGAACCTTTGCGGACATACTCGCAATCATACTTTTGGGTATGGTTCCTGGTACTCAAAGGAATAGGCTGAAGCATTTCGTCCAATAGCTGAAATGGCTTTTCATCCATACAGATAACAGGCTTGTTTTCATCAAAAGGACGGGAATAAACTTCTAGTACATCCTCCATATGCGCAACAAAATCAGCATTTTGCTTTGGCGGAATACACCACATTCTCTTCAAATGAGGTTTAAACTTCGTTTTTTTAAAAGCCTCTGTATAGTCATATCGCTAACGGAATCAACAATATGAAGTTTTACTGCGCTTTCTCCTAAAAGGTGAATTGTCCATCTGGCGCAGCCCTCAGGAGGTTCACTGCATGCCATCGCAATAATTTTAGCCTCTTGTTCCCCATTCAGTTTTTTCTTTCTGGGTCCTGTCTCCCGCTTCTTTCGTGTCAGGTACGATTCAATATCGTGGTTTTCAAAAAACTCATCACGCATATTATAGACTGCCTGTACAGAAAGTCCGACTGCCTCTGCTGTCCGTTTGTATCGCACATGATCTGATTTCCCAGTGCGATCCAGCATCAACAGGACTCTTGCACGATTGATTTCATGCGCGTTATGAACCCCTTTGCGAATGATCTCTTTGAGATAAACCTGCTCTTCCTCTGTCAGATAAATTGCTTTGTCTTTCATTTGTGGTACCCCTCTTTGCGTTTTATTTTTAGAATACCACACTCTTGATTGAAAGTAAAGTTTTAATAGGTTTGCGCTACTACAGACACACCGGTTGGTGGTACCGTTCAACCGCACAGGTTGTATTTGCAGCGTGGCGGGCGGCTTGCCGCCCCTACAGACACACCGGTGGGTGGTACTGTTCAACCGCACAGGTTGTATTCGAAACGCTGCGGGCGGCAAAACCCCCACGCAGGGGTGCTGCGTGGGGGTTGGGGTCAGGTCGTTTTCTTTTTCCGCTTTTCCCATTCCGGTTTGTAGGCAAGGTAGGCGCAGACTCCAAAGAGGGCGGCAGAAACCAGGGTCACCAGGAATCCTACATAGAACGCCTTGTTTTGATAGCGCAGGGTGACGGTGTGGCTGCCCTCAGTCAGGTAGGCAGAGATCATGCAGTCGCCTACCAGGGTGATTTCCGCTTCCTGGCCGTCAATATACAGGTGCCAGTTGCCGTTCTGGGGGACGGAGGTGTACAGCAGACCATCCCGGTCACACTGGATGGTGCCCTCTACCCGGGTCTGGCGGAAGGAGGTCAGGTTCAGGGTGGAGGCGTTCAGAATGTCGTAGCCCTCAAAGAACAGGTTGTTGTCCAGCTGGGCGGCGGTGACGTTTATGGTGCTGCCTTCGTCCTTGGCGCAGAGGACACGGACCTCTACGCTGTCCTGGGGGGTCACATCCGCCACTGCCAGCATCTGGGGCAGGCTGATGGTCTCCCGGTACAGCTCCACGCCGTTCACGGCCACCACAAAATCATTCCGCTTTGGAAGGTCCAGATAAATGCACAGGAAGCCCGAGTCGCTGGGGGTGAAGAAATAGGAGACATAGGCCCCTTCTTGGCTCTGGGAATAGGTGACCCGGGTGCCGCTTTGGGTGATTTCCGTACCGTTGCCCAGGGCCACCACCTGGCTGCCTTCTATTTTGCGCCACACGTCTTTTTCCAGGCCCGTCATGGCGGAAAAAATCTCGTTTTGCAGACCGAAGGGTTCCGTGGCGGTAAAGTCCACCTGGGCAAGGTCCTCATTTGCCAAAAAGCCCAGGGGCAGATAGGCGGTGTTTTTCAGAAGGGTCATGTCTTCGTAGTGGTGGACCTCTTCAAACATGGAGCTGCTGCGGTCCCGGCCGTCCCGGTCCAGCATATATTTAAGGTCCAGCAGGAGGTTTGCCACCGGGGAGCTTTCTTCGAAGCAATACCGGTTGTAGGTGTTTTTTGCTCCGTAGCCCAGGGCCTTTAAAAATTCCGTGACCCGGACGTTGGCGGAGCTTGTAAAGGCGGAAATGCCGTTGTAGCCGTTGAGGGCATCGTCATTGAGGGTCTGGGAATGGGCGACCTCCGCCCGGTAGAAGGGCTCCTTTTCCCGCTCCTGCATATACCGGAACATGGAGGCAGCGGCCTGGGTGCCCTTGGGATAGTTGGAAACCCCGGTGCCAGGGAAATACAGGCCGAAGGACAGCAGATTGCAGCCCATTTCCAGCACCATGAGGGTCAGCACCGCCCGGCGGGAATGGACACGGAAGCAGCTGCGCAGGAATCTGGCCCGGTAAAGGTCTGCTTCCTCCGGCTCTTGGGGCAGCTTCACGGTCCGTTTCCCATAGAGCAGGGCCGCCGTAAAGACCAGCAGGAAGCCGAAGTTATAGATCAGGTAGACATGAAAATTCATGGTCACGCCGAACAGCTCCGCACTCTGGGTGTCCAGGGCATCCTTGGAGCAGCACAGCAGGGCAGCGGTAAAAAGAGCGGCGGCCCAAATGTGCCACACCGGGAAGCGGCTGCGGAGCAGCCAGGCCCGGTAGGCCATATACAGCAGGACAAAGCTGAAGAGGAAGCTGAAGCGGTAGGGGATCATATTGGGGAAGTGGAAGCCGTGCCAGATATAGTCCAGCTGCCGGATGATGAAGCTGAGCATGAAAAACAGCAGCAGGCCCACCGCGCAGAGCTTGTCACGGAGCTTTACATCCCGGGAAAGCAAAAACAAAAATCCCAGCTCCATGGTAAAAACACCGCAGTAGAGGTTGGGCAGGCCCTCTTTAAAATTGGGCTCCAGGGCGCCGCCCATATTCCCCGCCACCTGACGCATGGCATCCAGCAACCCCTTCCAGGTGTTTTCCTTGGCAATATTCAGCCGGAAGCCTTTGGGGAAGGCGTTGACGCTGGACTGGGTGGTTTGCAGGGCCGCCAAAGTGGGCAGCTCCAGAACGGCGGTCATGCCAATGGCCAAACATGAAAAGAAGGCGATGCGCAAAAGGTCCAGCCCCGCCCGCTTCCAGCCGGGGAAGCGGCAAATCTCATAGCAGAAAAACACCAGGGCCACGAAAATGCACACGAAAAAGCCCACATAATAATTGATGAAGACTGCTAAAAACAGGCTGATGGTGTACAAAAAGAACCGTTTTTCCTGGAGCAGCTTGATTTCCCCCAGTACCACCAGGGGCAGCAGGGCGAAGGTATCCAGCCACATGATGTTCCACTGAAAGCCCAGGGCCCAGGCGCACAGAGCATAGCAGGCGCTGAAGCACACCAGGGAAAAATCCTTCCGGCCGTAGAGCTTTTCCAGAAACAGGCAGAAAAACAGCCCCGCAAGGCCCAGCTTCACCGGCATCATCAGGGAAAAATAGCTCAAAAGCCACCCTTCCGGCACCAGGACGCTGAGAAGATTCAGGGGGCTCCCCAAGTAATAGGAAATGAGCCCCAGGTAGTCCAGGCCCATGCCGATGCTCCAATTGTACAGGAGACTCTGGCCCTGCCGCAGGGAGCGGCGAAAGGCCACGAAAAAGGGATAGTACTGGTGGTACATATCCGAATACAGCATGGAGTACTTTCCGAAGGGCTTATATCCGCTGATCAGCATGACCAGAAGCATCCCCACAAAGGGGAACACAAAGGACAGGGCTGTAAAATTCCATTTCTTTTTTCTTAAATCAGGCAAACGCATTTGAGGGACCTCCCCGGGAACAATGGTATTAGACTATCGACATATCATTCTATCATATATCCCCCAAAAGGTAAAGGAAAAAACATCTACGCATTCGGAGCCGTTCCCATCTTGCGCCGGGAGACAAAGGGGGGTATAATAGGCGGAAAAGGGGGATGGGGATATGTGGCAGGAAACCCAGTCAGAGGTGGTGCGGCTTCAGAAAGTGCTGTGGGCCAATGGGCTGACAGGGGCGGAGCTGCTGAACAAATTCAAAACCGCCTCCCGGGAAGAGGTGCGCCTGGCGGCGGCTCTGCGGGGGTTTTACACCCCGGGCTGCGCCGATGAAGCCCAGAGGGAAGAATATCTGGCATTTTTAAAAAAGCGGGTGCGCAACACCGTCAAAGCCTTGATGGAGGAGAACCGGGTGCCGGAATTGGAGGACTTTTCGGGTAGAGTCCCGTTTTCCACAGGGCTTGTGGATGAATTTTTGAAAACCGCCATGGAGCTGGACCGCCCGGAGATCCTGGTGTGGCTGCTGAAGGAAAAGCAGCGCTGGGGATTCAAGGACCGGGATTTTTCACTGTAGGAGGCGCGAACATGGAAGATCTGCCCGGCCGGATTCTGACGGCCTGCCGCACGGAGCTCTGCGGCCTGTATCCCGGGCTCAACGGGGCCTTTGCGTGCCTTCCCCAAAAAAACGGAGCCAAGCTGGGGACGGACGGGGCCTTTTTATATGTGCCGGATGCCATCGTCCGGCTCTACGCCCACGACCCGGCGGCGGTGCGGCGGGGATACCTGCATATGCTCCTGCACTGCCTCTACCTTCACATCCGGGTGCCGGACCGGGTAGACCCGAAGGACTGGGGACTGGCCTGTGACCTCTGGACCGAAAAATTCATGGAGGAGCTGCACCAGAGCCGGCTGTCCCCCTCTACCGCCTTCCAAAAGGAGCTGTTTGCGAAGGTCCGGGGAACACCCTGGGATATTTTAAAGCAGCTGCCCGGGCTTCCCTATGAGCGGGCACAAATCCAAAAGGCCGTGGCCTTTGACGACCACAGTTTGTGGACACCCGATCTTTCCCAAGAACTCTGCCGCCGCTGGGAAGGCCTGGGTTCCTCCGGTCAGGGTCTGGGTGCTGGCAACCGGGGCAAAATGGGCGGCAGCGGGGAACAGGACACCGGGGATTTAAAAGGCCCATTGTACGATTTTCGCCGGTATCTGCGGCGCTACACCGTGCCGAAGGAGGAGCTGGAGCCGGATGAAGAGAGCTTTGACTACATTCCCTACCACCTGGGGATGACCCTCTACGGCAATATGCCGTTGCTGGAGCCTCTTGAATACAAGGAGGTCCGCCGCCTGGATGCTCTGGCCATCGCCATTGACACCTCCGCCTCCTGCGACAAGGCCCTGGTCAACCAGTTTTTGCGGGAGACCTATGGGATTTTCAGCGCCCAGGAGAACTTTTTCCGTAACATGCAGGTGGTGTTTTTTCAGTGCGACTGCTGCTTGCAGGACAAGACCCTGGTGCGCTCCCCCCGGGAATGGGAAGATTACGGAAAACGCCTAAAAATCAAGGGCCGGGGCGGCACGGATTTTACCCCGGTGTTCCGGGAGATCCAGGCCATGCGGGAAAGACGGGAGCTGCCAAAGCCCCGGGCGCTGCTGTATTTTACCGATGGAGACGGGGTCTATCCTCACAGGCCGGACTATGAGACGGTGTTTATTCTGGCGGGACCCAAAAAGCAAAGGCAATTGGTGCCCCAGTGGGCCTGTGTACTGGAATTGGAGTGAAGAAAATGCACATTTGTGAAGCCAAGCAGGAGCTTGCCAACACCCTTCGGGCCTACCTTCGCCGGGATGAGACCGGGGCGTACCTCTATCCCACGGTACGCCAGCGCCCCCTGCTTCTGATGGGGCCGCCGGGCATTGGCAAGACGGCCATTGTCTCCCAGATCGCCCGGGAGGAGAGGCTGCCGCTGGTTGCCTACACCATGACCCACCATACCCGGCAGAGCGCCGTAGGCCTGCCCCAGATCAAAGAGAAGACCTACGGGGGAAAGACCTACGCCGTGACGGAATACACCATGAGCGAGATCATCGGCGCGGTGTATGATGCCATGGCAGCCACAGGAAAAGATCAGGGCATTTTGTTCCTGGACGAGATCAACTGCGTCTCAGAGACCCTGGCGCCTACCATGCTCCAGTTTTTGCAGAACAAGACCTTCGGCACCCATGCCCTGCCTGAGGGCTGGGTCATCGTGGCGGCGGGGAATCCCCCGGAATACAACAAATCCGTTCGGGATTTTGACATTGTGACCCTGGACCGGCTTCGGGTCCTGAACATCCGGCCGGAGGTGGAGACCTTCCTGGATTATGCCGCCCGGCATCGTCTCCATGGGGCGGTGCTGAGCTATCTGGGGCTGAAGCCGGAACGGTTTTACCATGTGTCCCGGGAGGAAGCGGAGCCCTGCTACGTCACGGCCCGGGGCTGGG
>OQWM01003651.1_pt1 | contig 10208 bp, 7 predicted proteins | sample 1691531 | NCBI WGS metagenome assembly OQWM01 (sample SAMN03418257, study PRJEB22391) | human gut metagenome | biome: human-gut; feature: organic feature; material: feces | host: Homo sapiens | place: Tanzania | collected 2013-01 | reverse complement strand
GTATTGTTTGTCCTGTAAGGCAAACAAATCATCTTGTATCATTCTTTATCGGTTTGATTTATCGGTATCTCAGATTATTTTCAAAATCGGACAACGGTATGTCGAATGTCGGAAAACCGCTACTGTAAGGTGCTATTTCGTACGGAGGAAAGAAAATATGTAGATAGGCACCGTCTGTGTAGAATCCTGTCTCGGAGGTTATTCCTTTGAACTCTTCGGAAAAGAATTCTTCGGGATGTTCGGCTATTTTCTTTTTGATGAAAGCGTTTATCGGGCTTTTGTAGTCGTAGCCTGCGATAAAAAATTTGTCCAAAGATATTTTCTTCCCTGTTTTAATGTCTATGTTATACGGAATTTTGCACGGCATTCCGTGAGCTCCGCCAAGGAAGATATATGTCTCCATGCAAAGACTGAGCAGTTCGGAATTCTCCTGCCAAATCTTGTAATCCGCACGAGCTTCCGCCTTGAAATCCGGATTGAACTGCTTCATCTCTTTGCATAAGTCGGCAGAACGGGCTTCGTCTCTCAAATCGTTTATCGTTTTCACTATTTCCCTGTTGAGGAAAATGTATTTCGAGCCTGAAAATTGAGGATACTTCATCTGCAAATTGCAACATGCGTCTGAAAATTCGTATGTCTTTGCACTCACTATGCTTTTCGGTTTGCTCTTTTCAGATGAAGGCTCGATCTTTTCAAGGTTTGTTTTCTCGCTTTCTTCGTTTGCTTTGTTATTGAAGCCGCAACTAATCATCGTTACAATGATAAGCATTAGCGGAATACAACATTTCGGCTTTGATTTCATGTTCTGTGTTTTTATGTTTGTATCGTCAAAACGTATATCGAAGGCTTATTGTTTTGCATTCGAACTATGTTTCTGCAAATTCGACGAATAAGAATACACTGCCGAATGAATGAGTACCCGCAAAAGTATTGCCATACATGCTTTTGCGGAGTACTGTCTGCATCAATTTGGTTCAGGGATTGTATATTTGCTTTGATATGAGGCAAACAGCGTTTCAGTCAGACTGAAACGCTGTTTAGGTTTTGTGTTCGCAAAAAAGCTGAGTTTCTTATTCTTATGCGTTATTCCAAATCGAGTATGTACCCTTTCGGATAACGTACGCTGTACTTCACTTTGAGGGTTTGCATCTCTCCCGCTTTCAGATGAAGATTCCAATGCAGTTTTCCGCTCTCTTCTTCGTACTCCGCACCCTGCAAATCCAAGGCTTGGATTTTTATTTCGGGGTCTCTCGTTATCGGAAGTCTGTCTTCGATTTCGGCATTGATGTCTTTAAGGTTGTTGTTCTTGACTTGGATTGTTACTTCGACTATCGTTTCCACGCCTTTGCCCACAAATGAGGTCTTTGACGGTGTTGACTTGTTCACCTTACGACTTACGTTTATGCGTTTGTCCGCTCCGAGTTGCAGATGCATGGTATCGCTTTGCGTTGTCGAAGGGTTGACGTAGGTTTGAGTGGAATACTTGTTGTCGAAATATACGTTGGCATCTGCATCCACAAGTTCCGCCTCCTGCCATGAGGTAATGCCGGCTTGAAGATAGGCACGCAGGTCATTTTTCGGTCTTATGACGTAGTTGTAATCGACTTTCGTATCATTCGTTTGGAGAGCGATGGTCTTGGTTGTGCTTTCACTGCGAATGCTGTACTTTCTTCCTACGGTATATTCCTTCCCCAAAAGACTGTTTGCAGAAGTAGTATAATCCGTTATGCCGCCAATCGGAGCTGCAATAGCATCGACACTAAGTGCTAATGCATCACCATTATCTTCGTTTTCTGAAAGCGGAGGAATTTCGTACTCTAAAACTTCCACTGCTTTTGCTTCCATACTCCTGCTTCGCTTTGCTGCCGGAGGCTTAATGGCAGTGTTGCTTATATAATAGGGATAAGTCTGTTCGATGAAACGGTTGTCGTTCACGCTTTCGCAAGAGAAAGTAAGGATAACGTCTTTCCAATCCTCGTAGCTGTCGTTTATAAGATTGGCTTTGAGAATGAAACGGACATCGTCCTTATCGGAATATAGCTTTACGTCATAGCTCGGATACCATCGCGTACCGCTGCAAATGTATGAGTATTTCAAATCGATGGAAGGAATATCTCTTTCGGCATAAACGTTTACTCTGATATAATATCCTCTTATTGAAGATTGATTACTCTGTTTGGCAGGATACTCTATTTGAAAGACCGCAAGCAAATGCTTCTGTCTGTCGAGCAAATCGGTGTGGAAAGTTATTTTCTCATCGGTTGACATTTTCTCTTTGGTTATTTCCATCATTTTCATGCGGTAATAATCCAAGGACTCTTTGATTTTAGGCAATGAATCAACGGTTTGAGATTGGCTTATGACTTTCATTGAGGTTAAGGCATCGGCTTGTTTCTGCAATACGGCTTTATAAGTTTTCAGTTCTTCCAAACGTTTCGTCAAATGCCCGATGGAGTCTTTTATTTGCAGGTAACGCTGTCTTTCTTTTGCAGGGAGCTTATCCTCGTATGAGTAGTACTCGGCAGAAGGTGCAAATACAGGTGTGAAATCCGTTATCATGAAGTTGTCATTCGCCTCGAACTGTATGCTGTTTTTCCAAAGGAAAGGGCTGTTTGCCTTCAATATAAAGGTATTGTCCCCAGCTTTGAGGCTTACTTTGGCACTTTTTTCGACCAAAGCTCCGTCATAATAAATCGTAACTTTGTCTGCGTCTGCCTTTACGGACTTTTGTGCGACCAAAGTTCCGACACAAAGCAAAGAAACGATAAAAACAATTTTTTTCATGGTTTATCGTCTTTGAAGTTTCCTATCCGAATTTTTATCGTTTGACTTTTCCGTGGATATTTTTCTGCTTTGCGGCTTTACTGAGTTTGATTTGCTGACGGAAGAGGACTTGGAAATGTTGCGACTCTTTGAAGCATTGGGATTCGACGGTTTAGTGTTCGCAGGTCTGCTTATGATACCGCGGTTATCCTTGTTTCTGTTGTTGTCGAACTTCCTTTCCATGGAGGTTTTTCCGCTTGTGTTGCTTTTTCTGTTGTTATCGGGTCTGTTGATGACAGGTTTTTCCGTCTTGTTTTCTCTGTTGAATTCACGGTTCTTCACTTCCGGTTTTTTGAGCGGTACATTTTCCGAATTATTACGCCTGTCGATAGGTTTGGCAATAGGATTGTTACCTGTATTCTCCGAATTTGTATTTCTTATAGGCTTAACGACAGGTGTCGTTTTGCTTTGAGAGTTTTTCTCCGTACTTATCTTTACGGGTCTTTCTATGCTTACGCGGGATATTGCTTTGGAGTCTTCTTTCTTTGAGAAGTTTTGAGCATTTGTTTTGTTACGTTCCAGTACAGATTTGTTCTTCGACAAGGCTTGATCGTTGAAAGATACATTCGGCTTGTTGCTTCGGAAATCGTTTTCCAAAATCTTTTCGTTCGGCAAGTCCTTCAATAAAGTCTTTTCTTCATTGGAGAAGTATTCTCCGAGGCTTAAATTTTTATAGTTGCCGACTTCGGTTTCGCTGCTTGGCACAAAACCGGGACGGGTTATTGTCGTTCCGCCTACGTTGTGGTTGCCGGATGTAACGGTTCCCGTATTTCCTCTGCCGATTACGGTTGTGCTTACATTGGGACGGTTGTTGTAATGCCCGTTCGGACGATAGTGCGGGTCATGTCTGTAATCGTGATGATGTCTGTCGCAATAAGCTGCGTAGTAACCGTCATAAAATCCGTCTCTATACCCTGCGGAATAAGCAAAGCTCGGATTATATCCATAGACATGGCTCCAACCGTAATAGGTGTAGTAGAAGAATTCCCAGTAATCATCGCAGTTATCTATGACATAAAGAGCGTATTCTCTCGCTCGCAGTGAATAGCGTATGGCTGAACGATAGGAACGATGGTGATAAAGTTCCTGTGCATAGTCGTTGTAATATACTGCACGAGAAAGGTAACTGCTGCTCCAATAATTGTAATAATTCGCCACATCATAGGCTTGGTCTATGATGTAAGCGGTTTTGGAGATGACGTTCCTCGCTTTTGAACGATTGTAACGTGAGGCGAATGCCTCATTGTTAAATTGTAAACTTGCAACTATGGCAAGCAGGCATACAAATGCTTTGATGAAGCGTTTCATATCGAATATGGTTTATTGTTTTACTTGTTTTGCTTTGTCTTGTTTAGGTAGAAACGATATAAAACGGGAAATGAGTATCTTTGCAGTGCAAAAAACACTAATTTTTTCTTGAAATGAAGAGATTTCTTCTTGTGTTCTTGTCATTGATATGCTGTTCGGGCTTGCGGTCTCAGAGTTTGAACAAGGCGACTTCGGACTATATCGACAAATATAAAGCCATTGCACAAGAGCAGGAAAGGCTTTACAAAATTCCTGCCTGCATAACTCTTGCCCAAGGTATATTGGAGTCGGGCAGTGGTACAAGTCGCTTGGCGGTGGAAGCGAATAATCATTTCGGAATAAAATGTCACAGGGATTGGGAGGGTGAGAAGTTTTACAAAGATGATGACAAGAAAAACGAATGTTTCAGAGTGTATGCGTCGGCAGAGGAATCCTATACAGACCATTCGCTATTCTTGAAAAAGAAACGCTATGCGGATTTGTTTGAATTGGATATCAAGGACTACAAAGCATGGGCGAAAGGATTGAAACGAGCAGGCTATGCCACAAATCCCGATTATCCGCAGTTGCTCATAAATCTTATAGAGACGTACGGACTGGCTGATTTGTCATCTTTGCCGCAGAACATAGCGGAAACCGAAAATAGGGAAACGATACCGGAAGAGATGTCAGCCGATGAGGTTGTCGAAAAAAGAGAAGTTCCTTCGGAAGAAGCGGTTAAGGGAAAAAGACGAATTTCTCTTGCAGAGTTTATTGCGAGAAAGTATGACGCAAAAGCAGCCAACGGAAATAATATTTCAAGAAAAAGAATAACTCTTAAAGAGAAGCTTTCCGGTAGAAGGGATACGGCAAAATAGCAGATTGAAATTTGCTTATTCCTGTTTCAAACAGTTCAAGAGTTTATCGGGAGAAAGTACTTTTTCTGCGGAAAGTGCTTTCATATCCACATATTTGTTGCCCATCGGTATGCGGTCTCGTCCTATTACGACATGACTGCGTTCTATGTAATCTATTGCCTCCATGTTTACGATGAAAGACTTATGTATCCTGAAAAATGACGGAGGCAATAGATTACATAGAGATCGGAAGAGCGTCGTGTAAAATGACGGAGGCAATATCGCTTCCATGTTTTTCATTCGGTTCAAACTTAACAAAGGCATTTTGGTTTGGTCTTTGAAATGAATGTTGACGTAATCCTTCACGCCCTCTATGTAGCTTATATCCGCAAACCTCAATTTCATGAATTTGCCTTCTGCTTTCACGAACAGGAATTCTTCGGAAGTGTCTGCCGAGATAACAGGTTGATTTTCTTTTTCGGCGAATAGTTTGCTTACGGTATTGTAAAAATCCTTGTAGGACACCGGTTTGAGTAAATAATCGTAGGCTCCGACCTTGTAACCGTCTATTGCATATTGGTCGAAAGCCGTGATGAATACGATTTTTGTTTCTTTCCCCAAACTCTTTGCGAACTCCATTCCGTTCAATCCGGGCATTTGTATATCGAGGAAGACTATATCGATTTTGTCTTTCTGTATTACAGAGAGACTTTCCACTGCAGAGTTGAACCCTCCCGCAAATTCCAAAAAGGCGGTCTGCTTTATGTAATTCTCAATCAAAGTCAGAGCCAATGGTTCGTCGTCTATTGCTACACATTTCAACTTCATGATAAATCCATATTAAGTTCTACCATATAGTATCCGTCTTTCACTTCCGTCTTATACGTATATTTACCATTATATTGGGCTTCCAAGCGTTTCCTAAGCTGTTCCAATCCTATCCCGCTACCGCTTCTGTCCTGCTGTGTCTTCGGGTAATCCGTGTTTTTTATGATACAATTTACACCACGGGAAGTTTCATTCATGCTGATTTCTATTTCGGAATCTTTATCGGGACTTACGCCGTGTTTGAACGCATTTTCAATCAAACTTATATGAAGAAGCGGTGCCACTTGTTTGGTGCTTGCGTTATTTATATTGAAGTTCGTGCTTACATTTACGTCCTTTCGTTGGCGTAATTTCATTAACTCGATGTAGTTTTTCAGGAACTCGACTTCCTGAACGAGCGGAACGGTATTGCATTCGTTGACATTCAGGACGTATCTCAGCAATTTGCTCAATGCAAGAACCGCATCTTGTGCCTTTTTGTCCGAAAGACTTATCAGAACATAGATATTGTTCAATGTGTTTATAAGGAAGTGCGGGTTAAGTTGGTTTTTGAGGTTTTGCAATTCGCATTCGGATTTCAACTTTTCGACCCTTTCTCTTTCCTTTTCGTTATCCAGCCATCGCAAACTCAGCTTTATGCACAGTGCAAAGGCGAAAGCGGTCAACAAAGGTATGGAATTGCGAAGCACCATAAGGATGTTCTCCAACAACGAGCCGATATGGCGATGAGAACCGATGATTCCGAACAAGAAATGCGTAAACAGAGAACATGCAACAATGAGCAGCAAATTCAATGCGAAGAAACGTGCGAACTTATTCTTGAAAAGTAATATGTCTATCAAGAAAAAGTAATTTGCATAGAAGAAGCAACACATTGTTCCTACTTTAATGAAGTGCATAAGTATGAACCCGCTTTCACGAATGTGCGGATGGTAAGGAGGAAAGAAAGGTCCGGCAAAGACAATCCCCCACATGATTATGTGTAAGAACACATATACATACCTTTTTATGCTTGCATTCATACGCATCTCCTTTTCAACGCTCATTTCTTTGCTTTTATTATTTCGGAAAGAAGAGTGGGTTTTATGTATGTCATTCGTACCTTATTGCTTCGATGGGATTGAGGCGTGAAGCTTTCTTTGCAGGATACCAACCGAAGAATATGCCGACGAAACAGCAGACTGCAAAACTCAAAACTATCGAAAAGACAGATATGGATACTTTCCACGAACCTAAAAAGGAGATGAGGGAAGATATGATAACTCCCGATAATACACCAATCAGTCCTCCCGTAACAGAGATTATCACAGCCTCCACAAGGAATTGCAACAATATATCCCTGCCTTTTGCTCCCACGCTCATTCTGAGACCGATTTCTTTTGTCCTTTCGGTTACCGAGACATACATTATGTTCATTATGCCGATACCTCCGACCACCAAAGATATTCCTGCGACGCAACTCAAAAGCACAGTCATGGTATCGCTCATGGAATTCATCATTGAAGCTAATTCTTCCTGCGAACGGATTTCAAAATCGTCGGATTCCTCGTCGTCGGTCGTGATTTTATGGTTTCTTCTCAGTATTGTTCTCATCTCATCTGTGGCATTCTCCGTCATGTCTTCGCTTATTGCGGAAGCTATTATACTTTGCAAATGAGTGATTGCAAGAACCCGCTTTTGTATTGTGGTATAAGGAGCAATCACACAATCGTCTTGGTCCTGTCCCATGGAATTATATCCTTTGCTTTCCAAAACTCCGACTATCGTCAAGGGAATTGTTCCATAACGAATGACCTTTCCAATCGGGTCTTCCGAAGAACCGAATAATTTATCTGCCACGGTTTTGCCGACAACACAGACTTTTGCTGCCGATGTTATGTCCTGAGATGAAAACATTTCACCGCTTGCTATATTGTAACAGCGGATTTTTAAGTAGTCTTCGTTGCAACCGGTAACCGAACAAGGGTGGTTGTTGGAACCATATACCAACTGACCGCTTCCGCACGGACATGGGTCATTAGGACCTATCTTCTTTTCCTTACGAACGGTTACTGCTTTAACATTCTCGTTCTTATCATCGGAAGTTGATGTAACGTGAGCTACTGCCTTACGCTGAACATCCGACTTATGAACAGGCATAAGAGTGAGCATCATCTTTGCTGTATCTTCTCTGATTTCCCTTGTCATTTCGTCAAACATATCATATGACTCAACACGGAATGCAACAACCGGGTCACGCTGAGCATAGGAACGAAGATGAATACCCTTCTTCAAATCCTCCATAGCGTCGATGTGATCCATCCAGTGGGTATCAACATTTCTGAGGAGAACCATTCTCTCGAATTCTTGGAAGAAGTCGTCACCGAGAACCTTAGCTTTCTCCTCGAGTCTCTTATGACCTCTTGACTGGAGAAGTTCGATTGTATCTGCAACGGTAAGATTTTCCTTATCCTTAAAATCGTCGTCATCTGCAATGAGCCAGCTCTTATACTTCTCACGAAGACCGTCGATATTCCAATCGTCCTTTGTTTCGCCGTTAAAGTAATTTGAAACTGTTTCTTCGATATTTGTATCGAGCATCTTGCCGATAGTCTCGGTAAGGTCAAGTCCGTCAAGAACCTGATCACGCTGCTTGTAGATGAGTTCTCTCTGACGGTTCATAACATCGTCATACTGCAAAGTGTTCTTACGAATAGCAAAGTTTTTGCCCTCAACCTTTTGCTGAGAAGATTCAATAGTCTTGGAAATAAGTTTTGACTCGATAGGCATATCCTCATCAACTGTGAGTCTGCTCATCATCTTCTGCATCTTATCGCCGCCGAAGAGACGCATCAAGTCATCCTCAAGAGAAAGGAAGAACTGGCTTGCACCCGGGTCACCCTGACGACCGGAACGGCCTCTGAGCTGATTATCGATACGGCGTGCATCGTGACGTTCTGTGCCGAGAATGAACAAACCGCCTGCTTCTCTGACCTTTTCAGCCTCATCCTTAATTTCTTCCTTAAACTTAGCCTCAAGGTCGATAAAGGTCTTGCGGGCATTAAGGATTTCCTCATCGTCGGTATCGCCGAAACCTGTGGCCTCTGCAATCTGCTCATTTGTGAACTTCATCTTCTTCATCTGAGCCTTTGCGAGGAATTCTGCGTTACCGCCGAGCATAATATCGGTACCACGGCCTGCCATATTTGTAGCGATGGTAACTGCACCGAACTTACCTGCCTGAGCAACAATCTCTGCTTCCTTTTCATGGTTCTTTGCGTTAAGAACCTTATGCTCGATTCCCTCTTTATTTAAGAGGTGTGACAAATGCTCCGACTTCTCGATGCTGATAGTACCTACAAGAACAGGCTGTCCCTTTTCGTGGCACTCCTTAATCTGCTTAATAACATTATGATATTTTCCGGTTTCCGTCTGGAAGATAACATCCGGCTTGTCTACACGGATAAGCGGCTTGTTTGTAGGAATTTCAACTACATCGAGCTTATAGATTTCATCAAATTCGTTGGCCTCGGTAGCGGCAGTACCGGTCATACCGGAAAGTTTCTTATAAAGACGGAAGTAGTTTTGGAATGTGATGGTAGCGAGAGTCTTGCTTTCGTGCTCTACCTTTACGCCCTCTTTAGCCTCGAGTGCCTGATGGAGACCTTCGTTATATCTACGGCCCTCCATAATACGGCCGGTGAACTCGTCAACGATGACGACCTCGTCGTTCTGCACAACGTAATCGACGTCGCGCTTCATCAGCGCATGCGCACGCAGCGCGGCGTTGATGTGATGCAGCAGCTCGTTGTTCGCCACGTCGGAGAGATTCTCCACGCCGAACCAGCGCTCCGCCTTGCGCACGCCCGCCTCGGACAGGTTGCAGGTCTTCTTTTTCTCGTCGATGACGTAATCCTTGCGCATCGCCGCCAGCTCCTCGTCGGAGAGCGGGTTTTCCTCCCAGCGGTCCTGCTCCGGCTCCTCGCCCCTTTGCAGGGTGCAGACGAAGCGATCCGCCTTTTCATACAGGTCGGTGGATTTGTCGCCCGCGCCGGAGATGACCATCTGGTGGGTCTCGGCGTTGTTGACGAGATGGAAGGAGATGTCTTCCTCGTTGAGTCTTGCAAGACCGCCGGCGACCTTGTCGTCCTGACCCTTGGTCTTGGGAGAGATAGCCATGGAGTAGCAGGGCTCGGGCAGCAGGCTTCCTTGACCTCGGTGGCCTTTTTGCCGCAGATGGTGTAGAGTCTGCCGAGCTTGTCGGTGCTGGAGGCACGGACATTGCGCAGGGACATATCGGAGGTGATCTTGCCGGAAACTATCTTAACGAAGCTGTATTTGCCGAACTGGTCGGAAACGGTCTTGAAAATGAAGCCGCAGGTGGGCTCGGCGGACTTATCCTCGGGAGCGGGAACATAGTCGCAGAGACCAATG
>OQWM01003648.1_pt1 | contig 10212 bp, 15 predicted proteins | sample 1691531 | NCBI WGS metagenome assembly OQWM01 (sample SAMN03418257, study PRJEB22391) | human gut metagenome | biome: human-gut; feature: organic feature; material: feces | host: Homo sapiens | place: Tanzania | collected 2013-01 | reverse complement strand
CATTATCCAACGTGGTGGATTCCTCCACTCCGCTGACGCTGCGGTCGGAATGACAGAAGGTACAACGTTCCCCCATATGTCATTCCGAGCGAACGGCAGTGAGTCGAGGAATCTACTCAAGTTGCAAGCTTTGCCTTGTGTTGGTTCATTCTTCATCGTGGTGGATTCCTCCGCTCCGCTTCGCTGCGGTCGGAATGACAAAATGGGGGGGACGTTTTTGGTATAACGGAAACAGTTCCGTCCTTTCGGGCACGGAACGGCACATAGGCCCGTTCCCTACGGTTTGGCTGACAGATGGATTTTTTCAACCGTGGTGTTCCTAATATGCGCGTTTTTTACCGTTTCCCAAACAACCGCCGCTTCTTCTCTTCCTCCTCCTTATCTTTCTGCTCGATGATGACGGTTTTTCTGGGGGAGAGCAAGAGTCCGGCGGTGAGGCCGGTCATGAGGCAGAGGGCGCCGCCCAGGAACAGCTCCCGTTTGCGGATGAGCATCAGGCCGTCCAGCTTGTCCCAATACTTTTTGATTTCTTCCATGTTGTGTGCCTCCTTATATAATATGGTAAATTCAGTATAGCCATTTGCAGGTGGGATGTCAATAACGTTTCTGTCCTTGCTTTTCACCGCTGTTTTGGGTATAATGTTTCTAAACACAGGGCCGCAGAGCCCTTAGAAAGGAATCCGAGACATATGAGTGTACACGAATCCGGCGAAATGTATTTGGAGGCCATTCTGGTCCTCAGCCAGCGGCAGGGCTTTGTTCGCTCTGTAGATGTTGGGGAATACCTGGGCTACTCCAAGCCCAGCGTCTCCCGGGCCATGGGCATTCTGCGGGAGGAAAATTACGTCACCGTAGACAAGGACGGGGGGCTGCTGCTGACCGAGAAGGGGCGGACCCTGGCGGAGACCATTTATGAGCGGCACACGGTGCTCTCCAAGACCCTGGTGAGCCTGGGGGTTTCCGAGGAGACCGCCGCGGCGGATGCCTGCCGCATGGAGCATGTGATCAGCGACGAGACCTTCCAGGCCATCAAGCGTCACGCTAGAACTCTGTAAGCCTATGGAACAGGAACACCATTGCGGCAACTGTGCCGCCTGCGGGGGCTGCGGAGGCTGCGACAGGAGCCTGACCGTCACCGCACCGGAACTGGAATTCTTAAACCGTCTGGCCCAGACCCCCTTTCTCCCGGTGGGGCGAAAAATTGACGGAGAAGTGCCCCTTTTTGAAGACGACCCGGAGATGACCGCGGTTTTACAGGTGCTCGAAAAAAAGCAGCTTATTTCCATCGACTACCGTCTGCCCCTGAAGGGCTGCCGGGAAGAATGGTATTTAAAGTCCCCCATCCAGGGAAGTCTGGCCCTCACCGCCCGGGGACAGCAGGTACTGGAGCTTCTTGATTATCAGGGAATCTTATAGCGGGTAAACAGTTTTCCCTTGAAGACTTTGGAAGAAAAGCCATTGACAAACCAGGGAAATTGGGGTATTATGTGGCCATAAACCAACAAGAACAAGGCAAAGATGGGAAGAGTAAGCAGCGCCGAGCCTTCAGAGAGCCCCGTTAGGTGGAAAGGGGTACGCAGAGCCTGCCGAACATGGTCCCGGAGCCGTGGGGGTGAACTGTTGAGCTCCCGACGGGTGCGCCCGTTATCGCGCAGGAGTATATTGGTACTCCCCGAGGTCCTGGCCGTGAGGTCAGGGCGAAACAAGGTGGTAACACGATTCATGTCGTCCTTGTGCCCAGGCACAAGGACGATTTCTATTTTGAAGGAGGAATTACATGTCGTCGATCATCGAGCTGCAGGCGCTGAACAAAACCTTCGGGTCCGGTGAAAGCCAGGTCAATGCCCTGCAGAACGTATCCATTTCCATTGAAAAGGGCGATATTTTCGGCATTATCGGCTTAAGCGGTGCGGGAAAGAGCACCCTGGTCCGGTGCATCAACCTGTTGGAGCGGCCGGACAGCGGCAAGGTGCTCTTCCACGGAGAAGACCTGCTGGCCCTGCCCCAGAAGCAGCTGCGGGCCCAGAGAAGAAAAATCTCCATGATCTTCCAGAGCTTCAACCTCCTGGACCAGCGCACGGCCCTGGATAACATCTGCTTCCCCATGGAGCTGGCGGGCGTTCCCAAAAAACAGGCCCGGGCCAGAGCCCAGGAGCTGCTGGAAACCGTGGGGCTTCCCGACAAAGCCGGGGCCTACCCGGTGCAGCTCTCCGGCGGCCAGAAGCAGCGCATTGCCATTGCAAGAGCCTTGGCATCCGACCCGGAGGTGCTGCTGTGTGACGAAGCCACCTCCGCCCTGGACCCCAAGACCACCGGCCAGATTCTGGAGCTGCTGCAAAAAATCAACCGGGAGCGGGGCATTACCGTCATCATCATCACCCACCAGATGTCCGTCATTGAGCAGATCTGCAACCGGGTGGCCATTCTGGACTCCGGCAAGGTGGTGGAAATCGGCCAGGTGGAGCAGGTATTCTCCAACCCCCAATCCCAGGCGGGACGGCGGCTGGTGAGCCCCGCGGTGGCAGAGCCCGCCCTGGTGCCGGGTCTGCGGATGGCCCGCATCGCCTTCAACGGCGGCGTTTCCGAGGCTCCGAAATGATCTTTCCACCACCTTGCCGGAGTCCAGAATGGCCACCCGGTACCGGCGTGGAGCTGTCCATTATGGGTGCGGCCACCCGGAACGTGGACGGCAAGGCCTTTGGCACCATGCTGGTGACACTGCCGGAGGATGAGGGCAAGACCCGGGAAATTCTGGATTTCCTGAACAGCTGCACGGGCGTCCGTGCCGAGGAGGTAACGGAACATGTTTGATTTGTTTTCGGATGCGGCCAAGGTGGCTGCGCAAATGGAGATCATTTCCAGCGAATACGGCTTTGCCCTGTGGGAAACCCTGTATTCTCTGGCCCTGGAAGTATTGTTTGCCTATGTCATCGGTTTGCCTGTGGGTGTGCTGCTGGTCACCGGAGAGAAAGACGGCATCCGCCCCCTGCCCCGCTGGCTCATGGCTCTGCTGAACGGCATCATCAATCTGCTGCGCAGCGTGCCCTTCCTGATTTTAATGATCATCGCCCTGCCCCTGTCCAAGATTCTGGTGGGCACCAAGGTGGGCACTACCGCCACCATTCCCCCCATGGTCATTGCGGCCTTCCCCCTGGTTGCCCGGATGGTGGAATCCAGCCTGCGGGAGGTGGACCAGGGTGTCATTGAAGCGGCCCAGTCCATGGGAGCCGGTGCTTTCCAGATCGTCCGGAAGGTGCTGCTGCCCGAAGCCCTGCCCAGCCTGATTTCCGGCGGCACCATTACCGTGGCCACCATCCTGGGCTACGGTGCCATGGCCGGTATCATCGGCGGCGGCGGCCTGGGCAAGCTGGCCATCAACTATGGCTACTACAACTTTAAATTCCTGGTCATGTGGGCAGCCGTGATTGGCCTGGTGGTGCTGGTGCAGATTTTCCAGTCCCTGGGCACCCATCTGGCCCAGCGCTGTGATAAGCGGCTGCGGAATAAAAACTAAGTATTTCAGCGGGTTTCCCGTAGAAATAGATTTCCCTGAGAAGGAGTGTATTAATTATGAAAAAGACCATTTCCATTGTACTTGCACTGACCCTGTGCCTGGGGCTGCTGACCGCCTGCGGCAGCAAGTCCGGCTCCGGTGACAAGACCATCACCGTTGCCGCCTCCCCCACGCCCCACGCCGAAATTCTGAAGGTCGCCGGAGAAGTTCTGGCCAAGGACGGCTGGACCCTGAAGGTCACCGAGTACGCCGACTATGTGGTGCCCAACAACGTGGTAGAAGACGGCGAGTGCGACGCCAACTACTTCCAGCATCAGCCCTACCTGGATACCTTTAATTCCGAAAACGGCACCCACCTGGTAAGCGTTGCCGCCATCCACTATGAGCCCTTCGGCATCTACGCCGGTACCAAGAACGCCATTGCAGACCTTTCCAGCGGCGACAAGATCGCCATCCCCAACGACGGCTCCAACCGGGCCCGCGCCCTGCTGCTGCTGGAGGCCAACGGCATCATCAAGCTGAAGGACGGCGTGGGCATGGAAGCCACCGCCCTGGATATTGCCGAGAACCCCACCAATGTGGAGATCGTCGAAATGGAAGCCGCCCAGATTGCCGGTGTCCGTGACTCTGTGGCTCTGGCCGTCATCAACGGCAACTACGCCCTGAACGCCGGTCTGAACGCCGGTACCGACGCCCTGGCCACCGAAGACCCCAACTCCGTTTCCGCCCAGACCTACGCAAACGTGCTGGTAGTCAAGGAAGGCAACGAGAATTCTGATAAGACCCAGGCCCTGGTCAAGGCCCTGACCAGCCAGGAGGTCAAGGATTACATCAATGAGACCTACTCCGGCGCCGTCGTGCCCATTTTCTAAACAACCCACAAACAGCAAGCCCCCGTTCCAAAACCGGAACGGGGGTTCATTTTATTTAAGAGTCTCGCTATTGTTCAGCACCAGGCTGCTGTAGAGGAACAGGACATCACAGTCCGTAAAGTCCAATAGCTTCCCCAGCCGCTCGGGGCTTAAATAGCGGATGTCCACCAGGGTGATTTCCCGGTATTGCTCCAGGAAATAGGGGGCAATGCTGCTGCCGAAGGAATCCCGGAAGAGGATCAGCCTGTTGTTGGGTGCCTGGGGATTTTCCAGGGTCACGAGAGACAAAGAGCCCGAGAGGAAAAACTCATAGGGGTCCCGGCCTTCCAGGGCTTCAAAATCGTAGAGGCCGATCTCCTTATTGTGCTCCCCATCCCAGACCTTGACGTTTTCAAAGGTCGGGCTCCACAGGCAATCGATGGGCTCGCCCTTCATGGGAAGGGCGGACTGCCCGGCGTAGACACCGAGAAAATCCTCCTTGGCCCGGCGGACTTCATAGTGGTCTGTCAGGGGTTTCCCCATGGCCGCGCCCAGAGCCTGGGCCGCTTGCAAAATGGCCTCCTGCCGCCAGTGGGTATCCGTGCGGTAGAAGCTTTCCAGGGTCAGGGTGTCAGACAGGTCAATAAAGGTTGCGTAGGGCATTTTTTCTTGCAGCCGCTCCGATAAGGCGGCAAAATCCAGCTTGGGCACCGGCAGAAACTGGCTCTTATCCGGAATGGCCGCCACGTATACCCGCGGGCTTCCGGAAAGATACCGGTCATACACCAGCCCAAAGCGCTTGGCGGCGTAGTCAATGGAATCTTCGTTCAAGGGGTATTCCAACTGGGCAAAGAAGCCTTCCCGGCTTTCATAGATGCCGTTGTTGTCCTGCCGCCCCAGAAGCTTCACGGAAAACAGGGCCTTGGCCCGGCGAAACTGCTCCCGGAAGGGAAACTGGTCCTGGGTGTAGCTTTCAAAATTGGAGGCAAAGCTGCCGCTGAGGAAGCTACTCCAGGAGATTTTGGGCATCTGGGCCAGCTTCCGCCGCTCGGTCAGGGAGGTATCCTTGGGTTTTCCAAACCAGCAGCCCAGGGTCAGGGCCGCAAACAGCACCGGAAGCACCCAAAAAAATTTCTGTCGTTTCATTGCGGCCTCCTTTAAAAGCGGAAATAGAGGAAGGGATTGTAAGACCCGTCCACCAGAAAGGCGGTGCACAGCAGCAGCACCAGGCACATGGCCCCGGGCACCAAAACCCCGGCGCACCTGGGCCACCGCTTTTCAAGCCGGTCAAATGCCGCCTTCGGCAGCCCCGTGGCCCCCACCGCCGCCACCGCAAGGAGCAGGGCGTTGCTTTGGAGCAGGTATCGGGCCTCCTGGGATGTGAGGGGCAGCCCCCCAAGGCCCAGCATGCCACGGATGCAGTCCAGAGCTTCTTTCAGGCTCCCGGCATCAAAAAGCACAAAGCCGAAGATCACCGCCAGCAGCACATAAATATGGGCTACGATCCGGTGCTTTTGCAGTTTTTCCAGCAGCCACAGCTTTTCTGCAATCAGCAAGCCCCCAAAGTACAGCCCCCAGCAGATGAAGTTCCAGGCCGCCCCATGCCAGAAGCCGGTGAGAAACCAGACAATCAAGATATTTCGCAGCTGGCACCACTTCCCCCGGCGGTTGCCCCCCAGGGGAATGTACACATAGTCCCGGAACCAGGTTCCGAGAGAAATGTGCCACCGCCGCCAGAACTCCGTAATGCTGCCGGAAACATAGGGGTGTCGGAAGTTTTCCGGGAAATGGAAGCCGAACATCCGGCCCAGGCCAATGGCCATGTCGCTGTAGCCGGAAAAATCAAAGTAAATATGCAGGGTATAGGCCACGGCGTACATCCAGGAGAACAGAACGCTGCCATCCTGGGTCAAGTGCCAGGCGGTACACACTTCGCCTAACAGGTTTGCAAGCAGAATCTTTTTCCCCAGGCCCACCAGAAACCGGCCCGCCCCCAGGCGGCAGTTTTCCAGGGTCAGGCTTCTGCTTTTCAGCTGGGGGGCCACGTCCGAATACCGGACGATGGGCCCCGCGATCAGCTGGGGGAAGAAGGCCACATAGCAGGCCAGATCTATAAAATTCCGCTGGGCCGGGACCTGGCCCCGGTACACATCCACCGTGTAGCTCATGATCTGGAAGGTATAGAAGCTGATGCCGATGGGCAGAGCCAGCCCCAGCAGGGGCAGGTGGAGCCCAAAGAGGCCGTTGATGTTTTCCAGGAAGAAATCCGTGTACTTATAGTACACCAGGAAGCTCAGACTGGAAACCACCGACAGCACCAGCAGCAGCTTCCCCAGGCCCCTTCCCCGGGTCTTTTCCAGTCCCAGACCGAAGAAATACCCCAGGGCCACCGCCAGAAGCATCATCAGCACCAGCCTTGGCTCCCCCCAGCCGTAAAAAATCAGGCTGAACAGGAGCAGCACCGTGTTTTTCCCCTTTTGGGGTGCCAGAAAATAGAGAATCAGCACGGCGGGGAGAAAGTAATATAAAAATGGGATACTGGAAAAGAGCATGGTTTGTTTCCTTTACTTTCTCAGCCCTCCGCCGGGGCCTCTACCAGAAGCTCCGCACCCAGGGCCAGGGCACTGTTCTTAAAGTCCTGAATCAGGTCGTCCGCGCCGTAGGCGGTGATGACGTAGCTGCCCTGCCGCAGCACCAGCATGGTATCCGGGAAGCCGCACATCCAGTGGTTGGACTGGACCAGGGTCTGATAGGCCTTGGCAAAGCTCTCCCCGTCCTGGCCGTCTTTCAGCTCCATGACGGCGGAGCAGAAGGTATTGGTGTTCATCATGTGCATCAGGGTGGCGGCCTGGGGCTCTACAATGTCCATGAGGGCTTGGTCCACCAGAATCTGATACTGGAAGCTCTCCCCATAGGTGCCGATGTCATAGGCCCCGGCTCCTTCGGTATCGTGGGCCTCGTCACCGCCGGCAGCGGGGAATTCCTCGGTCATGCCGGAGGCAATGGCCGTCAGCAGATCCAGAGCGGAGGCATACTGGGCAGCTGCCTGGGTAGTTTCAGAAGGGGTGGTGGGGGCGGTGTTGCCGCCGCAGCCGGTCAGCAGACCAATGCAAAGAATGCCGGTCAGAATCATAGAAGTAAGCTTTTTCATCATTATTGTTCCTTTCAATTGTTGGTTTCCTGCCAGAGTACCACATCGCCGGAGTCGTCCGGCCGGGCCAGCAGCAGGTAGTTGGTTTCTCCCTGGTGAATCGTCAGGCAGAAGTCTTGGGCTCTGTCCGGCAGGATGCACCAGAGAAGCTCTGTTTTTTCCTCCAGGGTCAGGCAGGCGGTTTCCTCGCCCATGCACATCAGGGAGGTGTTTTCCCCGGCGGTCAGGGTGACGGGGCCCTTCTTTCCCGGGTCTACCGTCACGGGGATGTCCAGAGTCTCCACCGCCCGGAAGGTCATGGGGGCCGGTTCCGGCTGGTAGGTCACGGTGGCCCCCAGTACATTCTGCCCGTTTACCCGGACTTTTAACGGCCGGGGTCTCACCAGGGCCAGTCCCGCCACCAGCACCAGACAGGCGGCAAGGGACACGAGGGGCCTTAAATAGAGCCGTTTTTGAGGCTGCGCTTTGAAATTGGCCGCTTCTTCTATATAGCGGCTGTCCAGGTCCGTGAGGGCCCGGGCAATGGCGTATTTTTGATCCATGGTTCCACTCCTTCAGACGGAAAAATCCCGGGCGTTTAAGTATGTTCGCAGCCGGTCCCGCATCCGGCTCAGCCGGGTCTTGACCTGACCAAGGCTTAGCCCCAGGTCCCGGGCTATTTCCGCGCAGGACTGGCAGGAAAAATACCGGCGGACAAAGAGCACCCGGTCCGGCTCCTTTTCCGTTTCCAGAAAGGCATTCAGACTCCGGCCCAGTTCCCTGGTCCACAGGGCTTCCTCGGTGGTATCCGGGTCCGGGATGCAGTCCGCCAGCTCCTCCAAGGAGAGGGTGAACCGGTCCCCGGCCCGCTTCTGGGCCCTCTGGGCCTGATGGCGGTTGATGGCCAGATTGCGGATGATTTTTGCGAAGTAAGCCCGGAGCAGCCTGGGCCGTTCCGGGGGAATGGCGTTCCAGGCCTTCAGCCACAGGTCATTCAGGCACTCCTGGCTGTCTTCCTCGTTGTCCAGAATGTTCCGGGCAACGCTCAGGCAGTAGACCCCATATTGCTCCTGGGCCTCCAGGATGGCCGCCTGGTCCCGGCGGAAGAAGAGATCGATGATGGCATTGTCATTCATAAGCGTCCTCACCTATATAGACAGGGAATTTTTCAAAAGGTTACAGAGGTTTCAGAAAATTTTTTTGCTTTCCACAGTATAGCATAAAGCCGCCCAAAATGCAAAAATTACCGCCTCCCGGGTGGGGAGACGGTAATGGTATTTTTTTACCGGACGTACTCGATCACAACGCAGCGGTTGGGCTCCACACCGGTGGAGTGGGTGGTGATGTTCTCCATATCCTGGAGGGCGGCGTGGATCACGTGGCGCTCGTAGGCGTTCATGGGCTCCAGAGTGGTGCGGCGGCGGGCCTTCAGGACCTGCTGGGCCTTCTTCCGGGCATACCGGCGCAGGCTCTCCTCCCGCTTCTGGCGGTAGCACTCCGCATCCACGTTGACCCGGATGTGGCCTTCCACTTCCCGGTTGATGGCGTAGTTGCACAGGTGCTGAATGGCATCCAGGGTATCCCCCCGGCGGCCGATGAGATAGCCCAGGTCCTCCCCTACCAGATCCACCTGATAGGTATTGCCGTTTTCCTTCCAGCAATGGGGGATGGCCTTGGAATCCATGTGGGTCAGCAGACCCTTCAGGAACTGCTCGATCTTCTCTTCCACGGAGCCTTCCGGCGCGGGCGCGTACTCCCGGGGTGCCGCAGACGGTTCCCGCTGGGGCTTGGGCTATCTCATCTGGGCTCTCTGGGAGCTCTGGGCTGCTGGGCACGGGGCGCCTTGGGGGCCTCCGGGGCCTTTTCCTGCTTGGGTGCTTCTGCTTTGGGGGCTTCCGCCTTAGGAGCTTCGGCCTTTACCTCGGCCTTGGGGGCTTCCTGCTTGGGAGCCGCGGGCTTGACGGGGGCGGGGGCGGCCTTGGGCTTCCGAGAAGCGGCGGACAGGGCCACCTTGGGAGCCGCGGGCACTTCATCGGGGGCCTCATAGGTCACCTGGACCTTGGCAGGCTGGGCGCCGAAGCCCAGGAAGCCGGACTTGGCCTGCTGCAGCACCGTGACGGACACGCTGTCACGATCCAGCCCCAGCTGGCTCAGCGCGGATTCAATGGCAAGATCAATGGTCTTGCCGGAAGTGATAATCGACTTTTCCATGGCTTATTCCTCCATAGACTTGGGCGCGTAGCGGTCGGGGTCATAGTTGCGGCCCTTGCAGAAGGGACGCTCCGCGTCGCCGGAGAGGGGCTTGTCCTCATCATTGGCGTCCTGCGGGTTGCGCTTGGCCTCATATTCTCTCGCGGCCTTCTCCGCCGCTTCCTTCTCCTGCTGGCGCAGCTTCTTCTTGCTCACATTGTCGGCAAGGATACCGTCGGGGTTCTGCTCGCGGCGAAGCTGGCGCTGACGCTCCTTTTCCGCCTCCTCTGCGCGGCGAAGCGCAGCCTGTTCCTGTCGGACGGCGTCTTCCGCATCATAGACCTTGCGGTAGTGCTTGGTCAGAACCACATCCTGCACGGTGCCGAACACTGCCTGCGCAATCCAGTAGATGGAGATGGCGGCGGGCATGGAGAAGCCGATCCACAGCGACATCAGCGGCATCATGATCATCATCGAGGCGTTGGTCTGGTTTGCCATCTGCGCGGCATTCTTGTCGACCTCGCCGT
>OQWM01003645.1_pt1 | contig 10217 bp, 10 predicted proteins | sample 1691531 | NCBI WGS metagenome assembly OQWM01 (sample SAMN03418257, study PRJEB22391) | human gut metagenome | biome: human-gut; feature: organic feature; material: feces | host: Homo sapiens | place: Tanzania | collected 2013-01 | reverse complement strand
ACATCCGACAAGCAGGCCACGATGATATTTGACAACGAATGTTACATCAGATACAACAATGACGATGTGAAAGAGCTCTACGGACTTACAGATATCAAATAATGGCATCTATGACAAAGAAAACATTATTTACCGTATTCCTCATATCATCAATAGCAATTCCAGCAGCACTGCTGAGCGCTCTGGCCATCGGAACTGACAACAAGCCTCTTCTGTCAAGACCGGAGGGCCCATGTGATATATACGCCAAATCAGGAACACCTTGCGTTGCTGCGCACAGTTCCACAAGAGCTCTCTATGCATCTTATGATGGTCCGCTATATCAAGTGATGAGGGAATCCGACAGGAAAACGCTCGACATCGGAGTAGTGCCCCCTTCAGAACTAGACCCTGGGGGCTATGCCGATGCTGAGGCTCAGGACAAGTTCTGTGCTGGAACCACATGCTGGATCACCATTATATACGACCAGTCCGGTAAAGGCAATCACCTTGAGCAAGCTCCACGCGGAGCATTCATAGGCGCCGCACTCGGAGGATTCAACACACTTCCGATTGCAAACATGGCTCCTGTAACTCTGTCCGGTCACAAAGTTTATGGAGTGTACTTCATACCAGGCATGGGATTGAGGCAAAACGACACACACGGTGTAGCCGTTGACGATCAGGCCGAAGGGCAGTATTGGGTAATCAACGGGCATCATTATAACTCTGGATGTTGCTTCGACTACGGCAATGCCGAGACAGACTCACGTGATGACGGTGACGGTACCATGGAAACCACCTATTACGGCAACCAACCTCTCTGGTTCCATGGGGAAGCCCCAGGGCCATGGATTATGACCGATCAGGAAAACAATCTTATCGGATGCGTCAATCCTGACCCAAACGACAAGTATTGCGAAACTCTTGAGAGCATCAATTGGCGCTTTGTGACCGCCATGGCAGACGGCAAACCAATGCATTGGCGCACTATGGGAGGCAATGCCCAAGAAGGCGACCTCAAGACTTTCTACGACGGGATACGACTCCAGAATGAGAGACACAGCTATGACGTAATGAGGAAGCAAGGTGCCATCGTACTTGGTAACGGAGGAGACAACAACAACTACTCGTCCGGTACTTTCTACGAAGGCGCAATGACTGCTCCGGGCACATACCCTACCGCTGAGACCAACCAAGCTATTCAGGCCAACATCGTCGCAGCAAGATATGATGTGCAGCGACTCTCCATCAGTGCTTCAGACAAGACATCCGAGCCGAATGGACTCCAGACATTCTCTCCAATGCGCAACGGCTCCGTAAATGTCAAATTTGTCAACACTACAGGAGCCTCCATATCCGATTTGGAACTAAATATCGAAGCGCCGAAATCATGGAAAAGCTTTGTAAGGGGTACAGACGACAGTGTTAAAAGAATCAATTATGAAATACTGCCAGGACAAACGGTAGTCGTGCCGTTCACTGTAACTTCTGGAAAGAAATCATTCAACGGAGATCTCGTCGCCATTGCCAGGTGGACTTCCAATGGCAAGTTGAAGAGCGAAAGCGCTGTCCAGAAAGTCAGAAACGTTCCGGATGTCCGTATTAATGAATTCAGAGTAAGTGATGGTACCAACCACACCAACTCTTTCATTGAACTCTACAACACCAGTGCGAACCCTGTTGACATTTCCGGATGGGAACTCCGCCCTGATGCTGGTCTGCGCCCGACTTCGCCACGTGGCGGGCACCCAGTGGGGCAACAAGAAATACATGAACATGAAGCATTTGGAGGCGGCTCTGGACGACGCCTCTATTGCCGGCTGACTTCATTCAGCCGGAGCCTGCAAACAATTTTGCGCATAAATCTTGACGGGACCAAATTTGCGAAAAGTCCTTGACAATATCCAAAATTTTATGATGCTTTGAGTTAAAAGGCGAAATACGTTTACGAGAGCGGGCTGAGACAAATCTCAGCCTGCTCTTGTGTTGATAATAATGACCGCTAATACATTATGACATAGAATCTGAATTAAGTTTCTGGAAATCCAACCATATCCTTGTTAAGTCAAGTTTTTCTACGGAGTATTTGCTATTGCCATCATCAAAGATGCCAGAACCGCCAGAAGCAGTACGGTCATGTTGATCGTATTGGTATATGTATTCATTCCCAGAAACTGTATGTATTTTTATTGCGAAGCCCTGATTTCCAAGTAATAAAGTATTCTGGGAAGGCTCAAGAAGATCCTCACTAATTCGCATTTTTGTAAGCAGATTATATAGGCGCTCTATTTCTTCTGAGTCATTTAAAATAACTTCCTCGTTATCAAGAATACTGCGGAATTCAATTCGGTCAATATCTACTTTAGCAAACGGAAAGTCATAATATGCAATTCTTGAAATGTGAGAATAAAGTGAAGCCGCAACCCCAAACAGGACCAGTAACAATACACTTGCTCCGAAAATGCGTAAGCGTTTCATTTATTCGCACCTCTCAAGCTGGATTAGCCAGCATAATAACCGTACCCTTGCATTGTAAACCTATGTCCGCTACTTTCGTTGACAAAGGACCAGTCCCCCGACGTGTTGTATATTACGCCAGCACAATAATCTCCAACTGCCGGGTCCATAAATGCATAGGAACCAAAATTTTCGTTTACTCCGCAAATTACAACCGCATGCCCATACCCTGCGTAAGAATAAGCTCCAATAATAGGTCGATCATTACATAACTCATCATGCGCAAAGCTCTGGTTAATATTTCGTGAGGATGTACTTGCATAGTCAGCATCAAACCACTCGTTAAATTCGCTAATCACTCTGCTCAAAGATAGTCCTTCAAAGCATCTTTGGAATCCGCAAAAAACTGTTTTCTTTGAGCAGATGGATCGTTCGTAGTATAACACAACAAGTACAAAAGTAAAAGTTTAATTCCTATGCTTGTCCGATATCCATCGAACAATTCTCGTTATCTGCCCCAGCAAGGAAGAAGATAGTCAAATAGTAGTCGAAGTGTCTCGCAGGTCATGAAATCTGATGGAGCCGCTCCCGTTTTTCATCATACGCAAACCGCATACTTCACGCGATTCCCATACTGCATCGATTTGAGCAGTCCCAGCTTTTCAAACTTCAACACAAAGCTGCGGATCGTCGCGTAGGCGGCGTTCCCAAAGTCCTTTTCCAACTGCTTGGTGGAAAACTCTGCATCGCCGTAAGCGGACAGAACAAACTCCCACAGCGATTTTTCCTTTTCTGTGACCTGCCCGTGGGACAAAGCCTCCTGGAATACGGCAGTGGTCTGAGCAGCCGGAAGCGCCCCGTTCAGCTTATGATATACATTTTCGATAAAATAGACCAAGAACGGCGTTGCGTCCAGAATGCCGCTGATGCCTGCGTTTTCCTGATGAATAACGCGGATGCGGCTGTCCCTGGCCGCGTAGCTGTCGCAAATGGAGCCGCTGCGGTCTGTTGACCCATCGTCTACCAGAAGAAGCTCCCAGCTCTGCAGCGTCTGTCCCACGATGGAATCGAGGCAGCGGGGGAGATGCACCTCTTCATTGTAGACCGGAATAAGAATGGACACATCTGGCGTCATCATGTCTGGCTCTCCTTCAGATATCGGATCCTTCCCAGCAATAAGCCGAGCGGAAGATAGATCAGCAAATTGGGTTTCAGCGAAAACATCCCCAATTCAAACGCCTGCTGCGCATTCATCAGCAAAAACGGAGGACAGATAGACCTCATCAACCATAACGAGAAGCACGTGGAGGCGCTACGCGAAAAAGAGGCGCATGTGGTCGGAACACTGGACTTTACCCAGAAAGTGACAGCACTGACAGACAAGGAGATGACCGGAGTCTACGACATCATATTCCTCATGACAAAGCAGCAGGACAACGCCAGGACGGTGACATTCCTGAAGGATTATCTTGCAGAAGATGGAGTCATCGTGACTCTTCAGAACGGCCTTCCGGAGCCGCAGATTGCAGAAATCGTCGGTGATGATCGGGTGCTCGGATGCACGGTCGCCTGGGGTGCTACGATGCTTGGACCAGGAGTATGCGAACTCACGAGCTCACCTGACAGCCTCACATTTTCGCTCGGAAGCACGTTCAAAGGCAAGGGAAACCACTTTGCCGATGTAAAAGCCCTGCTCGAGAAGATGGGACCGGTCGAGGTCGATGAGAACTTCCTCGGGACGCGCTGGAGCAAGCTGCTCATAAATGCGGCATTTTCGGGAATGAGCGCGGTGCTGGGCTGCACATTCGGCGAGGCCGCAAATCCGAAGCCGTCACGCCGCATTGTCCAGAGGCTCATCAAGGAGTGCATCGATGTCTGTGACGCATCGGGAATCAGGATTGAGCCTGTACAGGGCAAGGACATCGTGAAACTGCTCGACTACCGCAATCCGTTCAAGAAAGCCGTCTCCTTCTTCATCATTCCGCTCGCTATAAAGAAGCACGCCCTTCTCAAGGCAAGCATGCTCCAGGACATCGAGCGTGGCAAGAAGACCGAAGTGGATTCCATCAATGGGGCCGTATGCGCACAAGGACGCAAGGTCAGCGTGCCTACTCCGTGCAACGACAAGGTGGTGGAAATCATCCACCGCATCGAGAACGGTGAACTCAAGGCCGAGCGTTCGAACCTCCAATTTTTTGAGCGTATCTGACTGAGTCAGACCTGAGAAGCCATGTGGCGACGGGCAATATTTCATATCGACGTAAACTCCGCGTTCCTCAGTTGGAGCGCGGTAAAGCTTTTGTCGGAAGGCGGGTCTGACATCAGACTCGTCCCGTCTGTCGTGTCCGGTGACCCCGCCGACCGCCGGAGCATAATCACAGCTGCCTCTATGCCGGCAAAGAAACTCGGGATCAAGACCGCCCAGCCAATCAGCATGGCGCTGCGCACCTACCCCAACCTTGTCATAGTCCGCGGAGACTGGACGTGGTACAAGAAGTGCTCGGACGGGTTTATGGAAATATGCCGAAGCTACTCCCCAGTGCTTCAGAAGTTCTCTATTGACGAATGCTTCATCGACATGAGCCTCAGGCTCTACAAGAAGGATCCCGTGGAAGTGGCGACGCGACTTAAGGACGAGATTCACTCCAAGCTGGGATTTACCGTAAACATTGGCATAGGTTCAAACAAGCTGCTCGCCAAGATGGCCTCCGACTTCGAAAAGCCGGACAAGGTCCACACGCTCTGGGAGGAAGAAGTCCCAGGGAAGATGTGGCCGCTGCCGGTCGGGGATTTGCTCTGGGTCGGAAGGAAAACCCGCGAGCGGCTTGCCTCGTACGGAATCTACACCATAGGCGACCTCGCGAAAAGACCGGAAGCCGCCATTGCAAAGATTGTCGGAAAGAAATACGCAACTCAGCTGCACGAAAACGCAAACGGGCACGACAACGAGCCCGTGGAGACCGAGCAACAGGAGGCCAAAAGCATCAGCGCGGAAAGGACATTTGCAAAGGACATCACGGAGACGGTGGCTCTTGACCGGGAATTGTTCAAGGTCGCCTGCATCGTCGCACACAGGATGCGACGCCACGGATTCCGCGGCTCGGTTGTCTCCATATTCGTGAAACACAACGACTTCAGCGTTGCACAGAAACAATGCACGCTCTCCCAGCCGACAGAAGTGACGGCGCTCATTCTCAACGCCGGCCGCAAGATGCTCGCGGAAATCTGGAACGGCCACACCCCTGTCCGACAGGTCGGCCTCGGAGTCTCGAAACTCACCCGCGAGAGTGCCGTCCAGATGAGCCTCTTTGAAGACCCTCAGATTGAATACTACCGTCGCTGGGACCGCGAATATGACGAAAAACAGGCTCGCAACGAGGACGCACGCATCCTCGCCTACGACAAAAATAATTAAGAAGCTGTTATCGCTCGGAAATGTCTACTCCTCGCTTAGGGAGTCAATCCAGCGTTGGCGACGGGCGTCCTGAAGGAGCATGACGAGCTTAAACTGACCATCGCGGGCACCCTCGTTAAGACTGATTTTCTTGAAAAGGTCATAGGCATTCTTGCGAAGAACAATAGCCTTCGGAGCCTTGAGACGATGTGAAGCACGCTTGGATTCGTACTCTATGTTCATCTCCTGCAAGTGCTTATCTACAATTTCAGTAAACTTCTCCGCCTTTGCGGCACGGATGCGACGGTCGTCGAACTCGTAGTAGAAGTCGTACTGTGACTCTTCCGGGTCGGCAAATCCGATGAAGAAATTAACCTTCCATCCGGTCTCCTTCTCTGCCATACGCACGGCTTCGATGAACTGTTTCTCGTAGAGCTTCTCACCGGTGATGCTCACTATCCCGTTGACTTTCTGCACCATGTGAATCTTCGGGGTCTTGTGATACCAGCCACCAACCTCGACAAGATCGTTCATATTGTAGCGGTAGAGTCCCGAAAGCGTCGTCACATAGACACAATAGCGCTTGCCCTGCTTCAGTTCGTGGAGGCGATAGAAACGCGGTTCAGGTTTGTCAAGATCACATTCCTCAACAAACTCATAGTAATGATAATGAGGGAAAAGCGTCGAGTCTATGCCTTCGTCAAGCACAAGTCCGAAGCGGCACTCGGAAGCAAAATAGCCGAGTTCCTGGTAGCAGCAGCATGACGGGAGCTGCTCAGCGACCTTTGCGGAGGCGATTGCCGTGTTACCGCATTTCCATGAAGAGAGAAACTGCAGTTCCGGCCACCAATCCTTGATCTGAGGCACCGGATGCTCCGCCTTCACCTTGCGGAGGAATTCCGCCCTCTCCGGATCCGGCGTCATTGCAGGGGCCAGTGCAGCACGGATCTCATCAGAAACAGCAAACTTTGAAGAAAGTGTACCCTGCTCTATATCATTGATGTAATCGTCAAAATAGTCTTCCGCATTGTGGATGAGTTCAAGAATTGTCGACGGATTCGGAGCAACGATGTATGTGACGCTGTGAGCGATGGCAAGTCTCATCATCGTATAGTATCTCGCTGTATAGTCCTTGATGTCATAGACTTCCGACGGAGTCACAAACCTCTCGCGGATGAATCCCGGCAGTTCCTTTGCCGTGACGCCGGACACGGAGCCGAAGATTGTCCCGTCCTCGGCATACCCTTCGACAACCTTCGCCACCGAGACGACAAGTCCGCCACTGAGGAACTTCGGCCGAAGCCTGGCGAAATTGTCAAGCCACACATGAGACATCTTTGAATAGACATCCTCCATATATGTCTCGGAAATCGGGATCCACTTAGGCTGCGACGTCGTCCCGGAAGTAGTCGCGTACATCAGAGGCTTGCCGGGAATCAGAACGTCCCTTTCTCCGTGCTTGTGACGCTCGACATATGGGCGAAAAGCCTCGAAGCCCGCTGCCGGGACACATTTCTCGTACATTCGGAAAAGTTGCTCGGAAGTCCTCGCCTTGAGGATTGTACGAAAGTGGTGTTCACGTCCGTAGACGGTATTTCTTGCTTTCCAAAGGATTCTTCGAAGTGTCCTCGCGCTTGCATGTTTAGGGTCGCGTGAAGCAATCTTCAACGACATTCTCGGAGAAAAGGAAAGGACACGAAGTCCCAGATTGACAAGTTGATATGGTATAGCCATAATGAGAGTTCTGTAAAGAAACCTTAAAAACCGTGCAAAGGTAGTAAAAATCTGGAAACAACGGACATTCAATGTTCCGCACTCGATGTTCGGAAAAGGACAAACGGACTACCTGATAAGATTTAGGAACTCATTGCGCGTGCGTTCCGAATTGAGAAACGCCCCCGAGAACGCCGAGGTCACCGTAAGCGCATTTGCTTTTTGAACACCACGCAGGGACATGCAACTATGCGAGGCTTCAATGACAACTGCCACGCCAAGTGGCTCAAGCGTGTCCTGTATGCAGTCACGGATCTGCACCGTCAGCCGCTCCTGCACCTGAAGACGACGTGCATAGCACTCAACGACGCGTGCAATCTTGCTTAGTCCGGTGATACGCCCGTTCGGTATGTAGGCCACGTGAGCTTTCCCGATGAACGGCATGAGATGATGTTCGCAGGTGGAATAAAGCTCGATGTCACGAACCAGCACCATCTGACTATAGTCTTCCTCAAACATGGCGCTGCGCAGTATCTCCGCTCCGTCCTCGCCATATCCTTTTGTAAGAAATTGCATCGCCTTCGCCACCCTCTCCGGAGTTTTCAGCAGTCCGTCGCGTCCGGTGTCTTCACCGAGCAACCGCAATATCTCCAAATAATGTCCCGCGATTTCCGCCGTCACCTCCGGGTCATAGTTTTCATCCTGTCTATATGCCATTTTGTCTCTATTTTATGCCTGTTGTCTCCAGCATCACAAATGGAACTGTTTTTGCCATAGGACATCCGGACACACGGCAATGCAAAATTAAGTAAAAAAAGGTATCATATTACCTATTTTTTATATATCTTTGCGGCCCCGAATGAAACGGGAAGATTTATTTATTGATTATTAACGTTTTAAACTCATAAAGCTATGTATTGGACACTTGAACTGGCCTATAGACTTGAAGACGCGCCGTGGCCGGCGACCAAAGACGAGCTGATTGACTACGCATCACGCTCCGGAGCCCCTCTCGAAGTCATTGAGAACCTCGAGGAACTCGATGATGACGGCGAAATCTACGAAAGCATCGAAGACATCTGGCCGGACTACCCGACCAAGGATGACTTTTTCTTTAACGAGGAGGAGTATTAACCCTTAAGTTACGCTTGGTAGAGTTCGCTTAAACTTATGATGTAAGCGACGATTTCAGGCGGAAATTTACAAGATTGATAGCCGCGGAGCCAAGAGCCCGCAAAGCGAGTTAGGTTATATCGTACCTGACTCGCTTTTTTTTGTTGTTTTCAGGTGATGCGCGGCGAGAGTGATATTCGGAAGTGGCAACTTGTCCGGTGGATTGGCGTTTAACCGGACAAGTGAGCCGGAAAATACAAAACGTCCGGTGGATTGGCGTTTCGCCGGACAAAACCTAGGGATAAATAGTTTCATCCGAGGAAACTGGCTTTGGGTGGACGAAATGATATACGATTAAGATTATGAGCATATTCAAAGAGAGGGAGAGATGTTGCGAGGCGACATTTCTGGATGGCGAACCATATTGGCACGCATATACTTCGGGGAAGGATACACCGTTGCTATTTTCGCTGGAGGATGATTTTGTTTTTGTAATGAATGTGATTGCGCAAGCTGCGGCCTTTTTTCCTGAGGTACGGATTATCGCGTTCGAGGTGATGAACAACCATTTTCATTTTGTGGTTTCTGCTGATGAGAAGGCTGTCTTGACGTTTTGGGGCTTCGTGCGGAAGAGACTGGTGAGGTCATTTCCGTTAATGAAAGGTCTTCAGATAACTATCAAGCCTATCGGAGACTTGGGAGCATTGCGCAACAATATCGTCTACACAAACAGGAACGGTTATGTTGCCGACTCTAGCCACACTCCGTTCAGTTATCCTTGGGGGACGGGACGGTATTATTTTCTGGACAGGCCTAGGGGTAAGACGCTAGCTCGGATATTCGTAGATGACAAGAGGAGAATGTTCAGGTGTCGCACTCCTGCGCTTCCAGTATCTGCTCTTCTATCTTATCTGCGAGCATATATATCTGTTCATTATATCTTCCATCTATTCTCCGCATAGCCTCGGGAAGGGGATTGAGAATGTCCGTATACGACTGCTTTATCTTCTTCTGTATCCACCTCACATCAGGCATGTAAACTATCGTCCTGAGATTGTGGAGCCTGTCCGCAAGCTTCACGATCACCGTCTGGTATGAGCCCTGGGAAAACAGCCTTCTGGCATATACGGAAAACGGTTCGCCCTGTATCCTGGTCAGAAGTCTCACCTGCTCGCGTATGTCCGCACCAAATGCATTCTCTATATCGTCAAGTGTACATTCTGTATCTTCAACCGTGTCGTGAAGAAGTGCAGTTATGAGGATATCCTCGTCGGTTATCCCACACTCTTCTCTCAGGATATTGTATACGCCAAGTATATGTTCATCATAATAAGGCATCATACCGCCATTCCCACGGCGCATCTGCCCTTCATGAAATGCTTTTGCCATATCCATAGCCTGCTGTATGCGTTCTGAAACCTGTACATCCGGTACAACCATATCATCAACGCCTTTTTCCAGTGTCATGTCAGCCATCTTCTTATCCCTTTCAGTACATCCCAAACTACACAAAGACCAAGACCACTGCCGACGAGGGCAACGGTCAGACTGCATCCAA
>OQWM01003642.1_pt1 | contig 10224 bp, 6 predicted proteins | sample 1691531 | NCBI WGS metagenome assembly OQWM01 (sample SAMN03418257, study PRJEB22391) | human gut metagenome | biome: human-gut; feature: organic feature; material: feces | host: Homo sapiens | place: Tanzania | collected 2013-01 | reverse complement strand
TGATGGGCGCCAGGCGCACCACCGCGCCAATGTCCACCCAGCCGTCATCGGGCTTGAGGGGAATGTCCTTAAAGCGGTCAAACTGGATGCCGTTGGGAATGACCAGGCATTTGTCCGCCTCACAGCCCATATCGATCTGCGTCTTGCGGGCGTTATGGAACAGGCTCGTCACGCAGAAGGCACGGCGGTAGATCTCCTCGGACAGCACGTAGAAAAAGCGAATCCAGCGGTCCTTAAACGAGGGCACCACCCAGTCGGCGCGAATGATCTCTTCCTCGCGCTCGCGCGTGTAGATGCCGTGCTCGGTGAGCAGCGCGGGCGCGTTGTGGACGCTCGAGCCCAGACAGGCAAGCAGACCGCCGTAACCGGTCGAGATAGCGTGGTACACATCGGCCACCGGCACCTCACTGCCCAGCAGGTACAGCACGGGCAGCAACATAGAGCGCATGGTGTGGAAGGCATCGGCAAACGGAACGTAGGGGTACTCGGCCAGGCACACGTCGCGGAAGATGTCCATAAACGCGCGACTCTGCAAAAACGAGAGCGGATGCACGCGGCGGCGCTGGAAGATGTCGAATAGCACGTCCCAGTCGGGATTGGAGAGCGACACCAGACGGCGCAACGCCTCGCGCTCACGAGCGTTAAAGCTGACTTCGTGCTGCTCGCCCGAAAGACGAAGGGCGTCGTCCAAAAACACCTCGTGCACCTCGACGACGTTGTCGGGCAGCTCATAGACAAACTTACCGCGGTCGGCGGCGTGCGCGCCAATCACCCACAGCACAAACTCGTGCTCGGGCATGGATTGGATATAGCCGTGCATCCAGGTAGACACGCCGCCGTGCACATAGGGGTAGCAGCCCTCGAGCACCAAACAGATTCTCATCGGTCGCCACCTTCCTTGCGCTCAATCGTCACCGTTTTGTCCGTCGCCTTGACCAGGTACAGGTTGCCCGTCAGATGCGTTATCTCGCCACCGGACACCGAGCCCGGCTCGCCGTTATTGGCACGGAACATGAACCATGCCTCGTCATGGAAGTTGCCCAGGCTGAGCGTCCAAGCATCGTCGCTCGTGTCCATGCTCACCGTCACGGACGAAAAACGCTGGATGGCGCCCGAGCACTCTGAGCCCGTCTGGTGGCGCAGGTCGGGCGCCGACGTGGTCAGCCAGTCAAGGTAGTCGGTCAGGCCGCCCTTGTAAACCTCCCAGCCCTCCTTGGCGCCGCGATCGGGATCCAGCAGGTCATCCGGGTGCATAAAGTGCGTGCTCACGTAGTGCATGTTGAGCTCGGACACCGCGGCCAGACGCATGTAGGCATCGTCGACCATGCCGCCCGAGACAATGCGCGGCTGCTCAACGATGCCATCGCTCGCCACGCCAAACTCCTGCACGTAGGGCAGGTCGGTTCCGTCCTCAAAATACGTGCTGGCGATGGTCTTAATGCGCGGCACGTCTTTGCCGACAATCTTGCGCGCCCGGACCGAAAGGATATTCGACGGTGGCACATAGACCGAGCCATGCGCATTGGGCAGGACCTCGTCTTGGAACGCGATGAGCTCGTTGAGCGCCGCGACGAGCGTGTCATTGTTCTTCCACGTTTTGTAGCCATACAGCGTGCCATAGTCGGTATCCGAGAGTGCCAGCGGCTGATGGTTGTAACCGTGAAAGCCGAGCTCACCGCCCATTTGCAGCAACATGCCGCCAAAGTAGCGGAACTGCGTGGTATCCGCCTGGCGCACCGGCTCGGTCTGGTTGACCACGTCCTCGTAGTTCTCGATCATCACGCCCGTGTATCGAATGTCGTACTTCTGCGCGAGCTTTTGCAGATCGGGCCACCAGACTTTGGCATAAAAGTCGGCAATGGAAAGGCCGTAGTCGCGCTTGATGTAGGTGCCATCGCCCGAGGGCACGGGGCTGGGGAAGTCGTCCAAGTAGAACACGGCGCTGTTAATGACCGGATAGGCCGTGGCATCACCCAACAGGCTGATCGCCGCAGCGTAGAAACCGCGCATGACCTTATCGTAGATGCCAATGTTGCACACCACGGTATGTCCGCTGCCACAATCGCTCGACCAAACAAGGGGCGCACCCGTATCGCCGGTTTTGGCCCACACATGCGCCGTCTCGCGCAGCGAAACCAGCAGCGACGAATCGAAGGGATCCGAGAGCTCATAACGCTGTCCGCCGCCGATCATAAAGTCCTCGCTCGGCACGATGCTCTCGGCCGTCGCATATTCATAGCCGGCAGAATCGATGCCCAGCTTGGGACCGATTGCCTGCAGATAGCTCGAATTGTCCGGCGTCATGGCGAGCATAAGCGAACCACCGGCGCTCACCCAGCTCATGATGTCGGAGAGGTGCGTACCGAGCCCATCGATCGAAGGCATCAGTAAAATCACGCGGTCGAAGGATGTGAGGGAAGGAATCGCATCAACACCATCGGTGGCAATATCCACATCGCGGTGGGCAATTTTCATGTCGAGCAGAATCTGGTCAAACTGCTCTTTGACGTCCTCGACCCCATTTTGATCAGTATCGGTAATAACCAAGCACGTAGGCTTTTGACCAAACATCGCCGAGCTTGCCGGCACCGCGTCGTTGGCAGCGAGCATGCCCAGCTTATGCTGCCCGGCGCTGTATTGCACGCCGGCGCGCTCAATCAATAGGACAGCGGCCATGGCGATAAAGACCGCCCACACCACGAGCAGCCCCATCCAGCGAAAATGGCCCGCACGGTCGCGGATATGTTGCACCACGCTCATCGGGCCATCTCCCCATCGCGCCAAAATGCCAGCTTCTCGCGGTTGTCGGCGCTCAAATACACATGCTGGTTGTCAATCGCGTCGATCACCTGCTGCACGCCCTCGCCATCGTGGCGCACCACAGCAAGACGCAGGCAGAGCATCCAGACTTCCTGTTCGTCCGGCGCATCTGCCACAAGCTGTGTGGTCACGGCCTCGGCCTCGTCCAGCTCGCCGGCATCGGCCAGCGCCGTAGCATAGCGAATGCGCAGCGCCGCCCCGTCCTCGCGCTCGCAACGACGCGCAAGCAGGCGAGCATACTGCTGACGCTGAATCTGCGCCACGCGGCCCTCGGCAAGGCCAGAGACCAAATAGTCGCCAAGGTAGTCACAGTAATCATCCAGGTTTTGCGCGCTGGGATCGGCCTTAAACGCACGCTCCAGCTGCTGCAGCTTGAGGTCGGACTCCTTGGAGATCTGCGCCACGGCCGTCGCAGCATAGTGCGCGACCTCAACGTCGTCGTTGAGCTTAGCGGCCTGGAGCTGCGCCAGATAGGCGCCCGGGTCCTCGGTGAGCATGGAGAGCATAAGGCGCCGGCGATCGCCCGCGTCATTGACAATGAGCGCCTCCTCGAGCGGCACCACGCCGGCATCGGCCTCGCGGCGCTGAACCTGCACGCCGCGACGTATATCGTCCTGTAAGCGAAGCGATTCCAACGTGCTGGCACGAGACGCGTCGTCACATGCCTGGTCGCGTGCGCAGAGCAGTACCACCAGCAACGGGCCCCACAACGGCACGAGCACCATCACGGGCAGCATGTATCCGCGGACCGGTAGCAGGCCCAACTTCATAAGCGTCCAGAGCACCAGGCACACCAGCGTGTGGATTATCAATAAGAGCACGGCGACAACAAGCGAGATCAAGCAGCATCCCCCTCGCCATCGGAGCCGGCGGGATCAATCTGCCGCAGCAGTGCCACAGCGCCCTCGCCGTCGACATGCTCAACGGCAATCTGCTTAGAGGCCATGCGCTTGCAAATGACGGGCAGGTCGGCCTCGGTGGCCTGACGCATGAGCAGATACAGTGCGTCGCCGACCAGGCCTGCGGCGTCGCTCTCGCGGATCGCCGACCCAATCGCCCCAACCAGCTCGCCGACGGGCTCCATGCCCGGAACCACGCGCAAGAGCAAATAGCTCCCCATCTTGCTGTCTGCAAGCGCCTGCTCGGTGGCAAGCTCGCGACCGAAGGCATCCTGCTTAAGCACACGCGTGCCCGCAACGCAGCGTTTATCCCTCGCCACGGCCTCGTAATCGAAGGCGCGACCCAGCGCGCTTTCCACCAAACCGCACAGGATGCGGAACAGGTTTTGGTAATAGAGGGTCATTTGGCTCTCGGCCACGTGGCGCACAAAGATAAAGATCGCCGGTGACCCGTCGCGTTCCATCACGTAGGCGAACATGGGCAGTCCTGGCACTAGCTTGCGGTTTACCCACAGGCCCGAGTGGTCCACTCCCTCCATCATGGCCTTAAGATCGTCGAGCGCCAACGAGCGCAGCGCATCGGAAGAAATCGCCGGGCTCGCGGCGACTAGGCGCGTAAACGCCTCGCCCGAAACGTGGTAGATCGTCACCGAGTCATTTTCCAAAATCTCGCCGAGCAACTCACAGCACTTGCGGTAGATATCGCGCGGATTGAGCACGTCGAGCTCCTGCGTCACGGCAAAGATCTTGCCAAAACTGTCGTGGCGCCCCACGATTTGGCGCTTGTAGGCCTGTTTGTCCTCGATGGCGTCGTGGTAAAGCCGGCCCAGAAAGTCATTGCGGTTGCGAACGAGCTCGTTCTCGGCGCGCTCAGCCTTGAGCGCCTCGCGGTTGCGCAGCTGCACATAGCCGCATACGGCGCCCACCACAAAGTAGGCAATAAACGGCAGCCAGTTAGAGGGCTCGTAGAACAGTCCCTGGAAGGTATAGCCGTACTGGGTAAAGTAGCTCGCGGCTAGGCCAATCGAAGCCAGCAACGCCGCGACCAGGCCAAAATCGAGCCCGTAGAGTGTGCCGATCAGTACCACATACAGCAGGCGGTAGTCGAGTACGTTAAGCTGCGCCGATTGGGAAAACACCCGCTCCAGGCACTCAAAGAGCACCCAAGCGAGCGCGGTCTCCGCGCATATGATGGGCAACGTGTGCTCGCGCATACGGTCGATGGCATGGCGCAGCGGATGGCGCTTGCCCGCGCGAGACTGCTCCCAGCGGGCATGAATAGTCGAAAGATCGGTGAGCACGTCGTAGCGCTGGAACCAGCCATAGCGCTTGCGGATGGCATCGCTCGGCGCCACGAAGGCTTCCACGTCGTCGCCATAGGTTACCTGGAGCCCAGGGAACAGCTGCTTTAGGGCCTCGCCCAGATCGCCCAACTTGTGTGCAAAGCTATCCGCAACGCCGAGCTCCTCAAACGCAGGGTCCCAGCTATCGAAGATGCGGCGCACCAAGACGGCCAACTCCTCGGCGCACAGGGCCTGGAGCGGAGAATCCGCGCTGTTCTTGAGTACGAGCGAGCCGTGCGAGCAAGATTGGAACAGCGGTACCAAAAACGGATCGTTGAGCGCCGGCGAGGCGGTGTACAGATAGGGCACGCGCAAGATCTTGGCCTGGATGCCGTCGTGGGCTGCATAGTAGCGGCACAGGTCGTTGGCCGCGCGGGCAATGATGCCCTTGCCGGTTTGACCCGCGGCATCGACGTCGCCATCGACGCCCGCCGGCCCCGTCACAAACAGCAGCTGGATCTGGCGGTCCATGCAGGCACGAAACACCGAGCGCAGCAGCTCGATGTCGCCAAAGGTCTCGGTATGCGGCGTGAGGTAGGTAGAGAGATAGACCACGCGATCGAACTCGTAGGCCTGGTCCAGGTGTTGCAGCAACTCGTTCCAGGACGAGGGAGCGGGCGACCCATCGCGTTGGGCGTCGCTCGCGGCCACAACCTGTACATGATCGCCCGGGAACGCCTTGGCACAAAAGTCGTCATCGACATACGAAGTATTGCCAACAACCAGCACTTCCACCGTGCGCTCCCCTCCCTTTAGACCTCAATCATGCTGAACATGCGTATTGTACGCTGCTCGCGCATATGTCCAAAATCTTTAAGGCTGTTTTAAGAACATCTTTAGAGTGTGCGAACGCGCCAAAATAGGACAAGAGGCATCGAATGCGAAAGGGCGGAGGGGACTCTTTAGAACAAACGAATACCCAAACCTCTCTTAATCGCCTTGTTCAAAACGTCGTTAAGCCGCTTAGGCCAATTCGCAATAAAGAAAAGGCAGGTGCAGCATGCGCAAAATGAATCATTGTTCAGACGGTCAATCTCATTGAGCAATAGCTCCGAATGATTAATGCTCATCACAGTCCCGGCTAAATCAGCCAAAGACTCGTTTGCATTTTGCGTAACCTGCTCATTAGTTAACCAAAGCGATCTCAGAGCATGAACGGCAATAATGCAAGCAAATGTATAACCATCAATACGCCCAATATCCGCAAGCGAATCTCCCCTCCTGGCAACCCAGTCCTTGTATGATCGCTGACCAAAAATCACATCTGAAGGAACAAGGGCATCATCCAGAGAGAAATACTTCAAGGGATCAAAATCACGATATGCTTCAACCGATGGATAGCTTAGATATAGTTGACCCATATCAGTGCTATCGCAGTAATAGTCCTGCATTAGCTCAAGCCGCTTAAAATCGAGCCGATTGTCCTGAGGATCTAAGTCAAAAATGAGCAAGGTGTCAGTAAAACTGAATTCGAGAAGCTCAGTCGCATCATCTTTATCCGGAATAAGCTCGGCAACAAAGGGCCTAAGATCAACAGCCTCAAAATCGCAACCGTATTCTTGAAAGAGCTTATTTAGAAAGTCGTGAACGTTGATCTCGACTGGAACAATCTGATGATTGTCTGCAAGGCCAAATGATTCAAACAATCGTTCCATCAACTGAGGCTCGCGCTTGGCACCTTCAACAATAAGCAGGACATTCTTTTCGGATGAGCTGTACATGACTAGTCAAACTCTCCGGCACGCAGGAGCTTTTCAATGTTGTTGCCAAGCCTCAACTCGCGATCGGTGGAATCGGCCAAGGTTCGGATGCCCCCTTTTGCAGAGATTTGATATACGCAATCAGGCCTCATAACGCCATTCTTAACAAGCGAAGTATTGTGGGTCGAACACAGTATCTGACACGATGCCTTGGAAGCAAAGAGTTTCAAAAGGCTCTCTGCCATCTCAAAGTGACAAAAAGCGTCAAACTCATCTATGAACAAAAGGCTGGCTGACTCGTTAAGCTCAAGCTCGGAGAACAACTTAACCAGAGTTCTTGTACCACTTGAACATGCCTCGACAAACGGGATGCATCGCATGGGATGATGGAAGTACAAAACGGGCGAGCCATCGGACTCTTTAATGACGACCAGGGACTCATCGACTCCAAAATTGCGAATAAATGACTCGAATTCCGCAACTTTGTTCTCACGAATGATTTTGTCGATTACCTTTCTTGTTTCAAACCCTTTTAATCGAAAGCTGTCCATGCGAATCAGCCTCATGCGCGAGACAAATCGGCGTAATTCAGCCAAGACACCTAAAACATTAGTTGGAAGGCTACTCGTTATATAAGAAAGAAGACTCAACGAAGTATCGGAGAATTCAAAATTGATCCCAGCAGCACCGATTCGTTCAAGATGGTTCTCTATGAAAACGCCGCGTGCATTATTGAAATCGAAAATGAGGCTCTCATCAATCGATAGGCTCTCGTGAAGCCAAGTAGTGGGAGAAGTCTTTTCATAGCTGTAATTGATTACGCGACCGTCAAATTCAAAGACATAGGTGAACTGTGCCGTACCTCGCCCGCAATCAGCATTCAAAAAGAGACGATCATCCTGGTCAGAATAATCGAATGCTTTTGGAAAGCCGAGTGTAATGTCGAATAAAGCTGAACCGAAATTCGATTTACCAGACGCATTTCTGCCGATCAAAAGCGCGGTTTTCACGGTTCCGTTTTTAACGTTGTTTTCTGCAAACTGATAATCACGAGAAGCTGCAAAATTAAATGTAACCGGATTCGGAAAATTCCTATAGCCATCAACAGTAAAACGCTTAAGCATGAGAGTCTCCTATCTCTTGCCGTAATTATATTACGGCAAGAGATAGGAGACTCTCATCAAATGCTCCATTACGAGAAAAGTCATGTCATGTAACCATACCCCATGCGAACCATGCAAAACCGCAACGAAAGCCGCTGGGAAACAGCCCCCTTAAACGCAAAAACCGCCTTTCGGCTGTTTCCACGGACCAAGCCGGACGTACCGTCGCAAGGCCTCATCACAGTTGGAACTGTAAGGAAAAGCCCGATCCCAGTCAATCCTTAACCGGAGAACAGTGGCGAATTAAGGCCGAGCAATCGCGCGTCAGTAAAGTTACATGTGAGCAGAAAAACACCAGCAATTTCGCCTTTTCTCAATTGAAATGTAAGTTTTGGCTGGCCGAATCTTACATCCAAACAAAAAGAGGGCCGACGCATCAACCCTCTTCAGGTGTCGCCCGAAGGCTTCCACCGCAATTGCTTTAATTCTAATCGACATCAATTGTTTGTCCACGGTCGCGTCAACCAGTAGAAACCGCCCATACTCGACCATTCCATTGCCAGAATGGCGCATGCCCAGCACGTCGACGGCGACCGCGTCGTCGTTGTCAACGCCCATGCGGCGGATGACGTCGATGACGACGATGCCGAAGGCAAGACCCGCGATGGCGTCCATGGTGCCGTAGCCCTCAATAAAGGACGAGAAGAACGCGCTTGTTTTGGTGGCATAGGGCTCGGTCGGCGCGACATCCGAGATGGACGCGCCGGGCTTCAGCAGCGCCGCAATCACGAGCACAGCCAGAAACAGCAGGAAAACAGGATTGATGATCTTGCCGATCCAGACCGTGATCTTGCCCGGACGCAGCGAGAAGAACAGCACGAACGCGAAGAAAACAGCCGAGAACAGCAGCAGCGCCAGCGGCTGCGCAGTCTCCGACACCATCGGCGAAACGCCGGTCGTGAACGAGACGGTCGCGCATCTGGGGATGGCGAACAGCGGGCCGATGGTCAGATAGAGCAGGCACGTGAAGAAAATGCCGTAGCCCCTGCCGACCTTGCCGGAGAGCGTCTGCAAGCCGTCCGAGTGCGTCACGCCGATGGCGGCGACGCCGAAGATGGGAATGCCGACGGCGGTGATGATAAAGCCGATGATGGCCGGGATCACATTGCTGCCCGCCATCTGACCGAGGTGGACGGGGAAAATGAGGTTGCCGGCGCCAAAGAACATGCCGAACAGGGTCGTCGCGACCAGAATGCGCTGCTTGCGCGTCAGTTTTTTCGTCGTCATGGAAGGTTGCTCCTTAAATTTTATGAACTGATTGTAAACGCAGGGCTTGCAAAATGGAAGCGCGCGATTATAATAGTTCCATGACGTTTTGTCATACCCATCTCATATCCCCCGGAAAGGAACGGCGCATGGACAGCAAAAAGCTTGAAATTTTAATGACAGCCGTCGATCTCGGCAGCTTTTCCAAGGCGGCGGAGGTCGTCGGCTACACGCAGTCGGGGCTGACGCATCTGGTCGACAGTCTGGAGCGGGAGATCGGTCTGACGCTCGTGCAGCGCGGTCACAGCGGGGTCTCGCTGACAAAAGACGGCGAAGCGCTCATGCCCGCGATCCGCGAATTTCTGCGCGCGAACGCGCGGCTCGAAAACCAGATCTCCGCAATCACGGAAAAATCGGCGCAGACCATCCGCGTCGCGGCCTACGCCAGCATCGCCATGCGCTGGATGCCGGAGATTCTCTACCGCTTCCGGCGCGTCTGCCCGCATATCGACGTGGATCTGCGGACGGTCGACCATGAGCTTGAGCCGTTTGAGCTGCTTGAGGCATGGCGCACAGACGTGATCTTCGCCGCGCGGCAGAGCGGCTTCGCCTGCGACTGGACGCCGCTGCACAACGACGCGATGTACGCCATCCTGCCGGCGGATTACCCCACGGACGGGCGCGAGACGTTCCCGATCACGGAATACGAGGGCCGGGACTTTCTGATGCCCTACGGCCGGTTTGACATCGATGTGGGCGCGGCGTTCCGGAAATACGGCGTCAGGCCCGTCATACGGCCCTGTCACGTCGACGACGAGACGGTCATCCGCATGGTCGGCAAGGGACTCGGGATCTCGATGATGGCGGAGATGATGATCCGCGGCAAGCTGAGCGGGGTAAAGACGCTCCCGGTCAGCCCCGGCGTCAGCCGGGAGCTCGGCATGGGCCTGCGGCCGGGCGGAGAGCTGCCGGAGGGCATCGCCCGCCTGCGCGAATGCGTCCTGGACTTTATCGGCGAGCTGCAGTAGCCCGCCGGATAAAAACGAAACGCCCCCACCTCGGCGATACCTGCCCGATCTGCGGCAAGCCCGCC
>OQWM01003640.1_pt1 | contig 10226 bp, 22 predicted proteins | sample 1691531 | NCBI WGS metagenome assembly OQWM01 (sample SAMN03418257, study PRJEB22391) | human gut metagenome | biome: human-gut; feature: organic feature; material: feces | host: Homo sapiens | place: Tanzania | collected 2013-01 | reverse complement strand
GATGCCCCGCCGTATTTTAAACTGGTCGATTTCGACCCACTTTAAAATTTCAATTGCCTCGAATTCGAGGCAGAAAGGAATGATTTCATGAAAACTATCGAAGAACTCAAGAATGAGCTTGTCGTCCGGATTGAAGAGCTGGATAAAAGCCAAATGGGTCTACATGATCTCATCTGCTATGCAGATCTGCTGAAAAAGGCAGACGATTTGTTCCAACCGAGCTATTCTGAAATGATGGCGGCTATTATGTCCAATGCTGGATGCGCATGCAAGAGAGGTGATAACGATGGCTGAGTTTACCAATGCAAACATTGTAACAGTCGCGGCGGGGCAGAACGTGCCGCTGACGGAAACGGCAGCAAACGGGAAGCCGTGCATCGTCCACCGGGAGGGCGCGGGGATTGTTACCCTTCGCGGCCTGACGCAGCAGTGCCGGGCACGCTTCAAGGTTGGCTTCGGCGCGAATATCGCAATTACCGCAGGAGGAACCGTGGAAGCGATTACGGCGGCGCTGGCAATCAACGGTGAGGCGCTGACCAGCGCGACGGCAACCGTTACACCGGCGGCGTCGGAGAACTATTTCAACATCTTCGTCAGCGCAATTGTGGAAGTGCCGAAGGGATGCTGCGTGACGGTGGCTATGAAGAACACAAGCACGCAGGCAATCAACTTCGCAAACTCGAACATGACCGTTGACCGGATTTCCTGAAAGGAGGGTTATTATGAGCAAGCAGGCAATGTATGATCTCCGAGAAATGCTCTGCAAGGAGCTTGACGAGCTGGCGCGAAAGGGCGATCTCGGAGCGGGGGATCTCGAAATCGCGCACAAGCTTACTGCTACCATCAAGAACATCGACAAGATCGAGATGATGGAGGATGACGGCTATTCCGGACGCTACTCTCGCGGGGGAGACTGGGAGGCCGACGTGCGTGGCACGTATGGGCGGGGAAATTCCTACGCAAGACGTGGAACACATTATGTCCGCGGGCATTATAGCAGGGCGGACTCGCACGAGCACATGCGGGAGCAACTCGAGGCAATGCTTCGAGATGCAGACAGCGATGCGATGCAGACTGCAATTCGCCGCTGCATGGAGCAGCTCGACCGCGAATAAAGGAGGCGATTCCTCGTGTTGAACGAGCTGGAAATCCGCAAGGAGATTGCGCGGCTTGAGTACGAGGAATCCAGTTACCCCAATTATGCAAAGCTCGCGGATTTATACCTAATCCGCGAGCAAATGCAAAAGGGGGAGCCGGAAGTATATGCGCAGCGCTATTCACTTGCCGCATCGCCAATGCAAGAACTCGTAGGGAACTACGGGAACAGCGATTTTTTGCTTTCGATTGAGGGGAAGTACCCGGCCTCGGTATGGCGCATCATGGATGAACTCATGAGTACGCTGCAAACCGTGAATGAACGGGCGTACAATACCGTCATGAGAAAGATTTCTGAATTATGATGAAGTTTCTATCGGGTTACTAACAAAGCGAAAATGCGAAAAATAAACACCCTACAAATTATTCGTTTGCAGGGTGTTTATTTACTTGTCTTCGGCGTTTTTATAACCGAAAAGTTAATTTTCTGGAGCTACTGGCCGGACTCGAACCGGCGACCTGCTGATTACGAAATATAGGATGAATTAGTTTCATTTGTAATAGTACGGAATAGTACGGAATAAGGCAGATTTTCGCGGAAATTGCATTTAATTAGTACGTGACAATCCGCGTTGCTTCGTTTCGGTTGCTAACAAATTTCTAGCAGTTTCGACGGCTCCAACAAGCTCTTCCGCGTCCGCGTGGACATAGATTTCCGCAGTTGTCGAGTAGTTTGCGTGTCCGATGATTTTTTGCAGGATATCCGTTCGCATTCCAGCCGCAACGGCCCAGCTTGCAAAGGTGTGCCGCGTAGCGTGCGGCGTTTTCCGAGCGATGCCAAGCCTTTCGAGCAACGGATAGTATTCACGCTTTCTGTAGTTCTCCGCTGTTTTCTGTCCATCTCTGCCGGAGATAAGCAGTTCTCCTGTAGCCCTTTCGGCCAGCTCGGCAAAGTACCCCCGTCCTTCTGCCCTGATTGGAATTATGCGATCTCGGCCAGCCTTCGTTTTTTTGCCTCCGATCAAATAGGTTTCGTGGTAGTTCTCCGTTTTTGCCTCGAACAGCTCACCAATTCGCATTCCTGTGTAGATCAGCATTAAAACAACTTTTGCAGCGCTGCTGCCATCCGCTTCCAGTTTTGTAATATCATCGGCCGAGAATATATCCTTTTCTTTCGCCTTTTCTCCGGATAGCTTAACGTATCCGGCATAGTTCGTAGTTACGATCTCCTCTCGCATGGCCCACTCGGAAAGCTGTGTAAACAGGTTCTTGTATTTCGCCTGCGTAGAGCGGGATTGCGTATTATGCAAATCAACGATTTCTTGAAAATCCCGCGTCCGAAGCTCCCTGAATTTCCGATCATACAATGATTCACAATTCTTGTAGGCGTTTTCGTATCCGTCAATGCTTTTTTGCCCTATCTCTCTGTAGTGCTCAAACTTCCAACCTTCATATATATCGGAGAACGTCATATTGTACCGTTCGGAAATATCTTTCCCCACGAGGCGCGACAGCGCATCCAGCGCATCCGTTTTCTTGGCGTAGTATCCAATGACAAGCTTGTTTTTTGCCGCCACCCATGGGCGGGTTCTTCGGCCTGACAGCTTGTAAACGGAGCCGGTACCGTTTGCACGTTTCAGCGTTTTCCTCGGCTCCTGCTTTTGCTTTTTCCCGCACCAGCAGCAATAGGGCGCACCCTCCGGGATTTCCTTCCCGCATTTGATGCATACCATCGTATTTCCTCCTTTGTCGAACAAGAGGGCCCCGCAGTGGAGCCCTCATCTTTTTATGCTATAAAGTATTTCCATAAGTTCTGCGCAGCAAGCATGGTATCTCTGCTGCTGTTGCAGACAAAATCCTGTAGATGCTCTCGTATCCATCCTACGTCTGGGTGTGTCACATCGTAGAGAAGCATGCCGATAATGAAAATAAAGAGAAGGACACAGAGAGCGGCCAGCGTATAAATCCAATGAGCTTGTGTCCTTGTGGTGCGGTTATAGTAATTCTCCAACTGCTGGATGCGATCTTCGTATAGGCTACGGATGAAACGAATGTGGGAATCCTCGGCAGATAGCTTTTCAATTTCCTGTTCTTGCTCCAACGGATAGCCTACGGCGTTTGCGATCGCCATGATCGTTTGCAGATTCGGGCTTTTATCATCCTCGTTCCGCAGCGCCCGATCTACAGTTGTCCGCGCGATATTCGCCGCATCTGCAATTTGCTGATTCGTCATCCCGGCAGATTCTTTTTGTGCAATTATACCAGCGATCAGCTCTTTTGATGTCAACTAAACCACATCCCTTTGTTCATTATTTTTCTTGCACTTCGGGTGTGCAAACTTAAAAATAGAATGCGCAAACTTTTCTTAAAATGTGCAAACTTGCGTATTGATGTTCAGGCGAAAAAGTGGTAGTTTGAAGGTGCAAGCGGCGCTATGCGCATAGCGCAACCATTTTCGTGAGGCCACGAAAATGATGATCTACTGATAGGAGGATGCACCATGCAAACGATTCAAATCTTGATTGAAAAAGGACTTCCCACCGTTATCATCGACGGGAAGAAGTTCGACCGCCTGCACAGCTTCTCGCTGGACTATGTAAAGGGTGCGCCGCTGCTGTTCTCCTGCGTGGCAGATATTGGAGAAAGCCGCAGAGAAGGACCGAAAATACTGCACTGATTACGGCCTAATACTCGAATTTGTGGCAGATTTCCGCATCAGCACCGATTGACGGTATTGCTCAGCTGGCGCGACTTCGATAAACTCCACTGATTTATCGAAGTTCTTCCGGACGACGTCCTTGATTTCAGCGATGGTGACATTGAAGAACTCCCTCCGCTGATTCACAAAGTTCAGCTTTCTATCTGCGAATGCGTTATGCAATGCTGCTTCGAGCTTTGGCGCATCATCGGAAAAGATCATAGCGTGAACATCAAAATCAAATGGAACAGAAGCATCTCCGAGCTCATCCACTCGCTCCATTGGATCCAGCCGCCGAGTCATGCCGATTTTATAGACATTTTCACCGAATGCACCGATGTTTGAGATGATATATACATACCCGGCTCGCTGGTTTGCGGAGCGGTAATCCACTTCTCGGAACTCTTTATCAATTGTGGATAGCTGATTTTCTAATTGTTTCCGCTTTTCTTCAAGCGCTTCACGCTTATCGGGAGATGCGCAGGCAATCTGCGCTACAACGCTTCTCAGCGCATTTTCATAATGCTTTTGCTCTTTTTCAAGCCTGAGACGAGCAGCCTCAATTTCTTTTAAAAGTTTTGCCTCCTCGCGCATTCTGGCGCGGGCTTCCCGCTGTGCATCTTTTTCAGCTTGCTTTTTCTGCTGATATTCGAAAGCGAGGTGCAGCTCATCAATTTTCAACTGGTAATAATACGGCATGATTTGTATGCCCATCATTTCACCAAGCTTTGAAATTGCGTCGCGGGAGGAAGTGATTCTCTTTTGGCTTGCTTCAATGTTGCTGTATCGTACATGCTCAATGATATCATCGCATTCTGAGTTAAAGGCGCGGAGGAGTAACTTCTGCATATCGGCAACCATTTTCCTACCCATGGCAACATTCCCGTTTACCGTCCACGTGGCAGAGCCGGAGACCGCAGTGTTTCCCTTGATCATTTCCTTTTGCCGTTCGCGGATTTCTGATAAGCGAAATTTATATTCATCGGCGTTTTTGAAAGCATATCGGGGAGTATACAGGCCAAAAGACTGCAACATGATTGTTTCGTTCGTCTCAATGATCTGCCCGTTCAATGCCTGAAGGGTTTTCCCGGATTCACGGACAGCATTTTGCAGCCGCGCCAGTGTGATTCTAGCCTCCTGCAATTCGCGGTTTACGGCGTCGAGAGAAAACTGTTCGTTCGGAACTTTAGCGCGCAGATAAGCATTTTCATTCCTCAGTTTTTCAAGTTCTTGTTTTTCTTTGCTCCCAAACAAGGACAAGACAATCACCACCAAGTTTATATTTGTGCCTATAGCATAACACATAATGCTGACAAATGCACTTGGTTTGGGGGAAATTAACAATTATTCTCCGTTTTACACAATGCCACGATGAAATATTTGTACATAATTTCGCGCTGTTACGCGCGTAGAAAAAACAGCGCGAAATTTGTAGATATTGTCAATAGTAATTCACAAACAAACGTTTTATAATTCTAACACACTGATGCAGGAGGGAATTAGAATGCAGAAACAGATTTTGGAAATGATCGAACTGATGAAAGAATTACCGGAGCGTGAACTTATCGCTTATCTTTCCCGCCTACGCGCTCTTTCAAGTAGGCCATCTCTCGTGCAAGCTCTTCCGGATGGAGCTGGCGAAGCATCTGCAACGCATCCTTTTCCCACTCTTTAAGTGCAGAACCCTCGGCGATCTCCCGTTCACCCTGCCCGGTGGCCGGGAGATTCCCTTTATCTCTAGCTTCAAGATCAATCTTTGCCATGTCATCAATATTAACGCCGAAAACCTCCGCGATTGCATGAACTTTTTTCAAGGGTGGCTCGGAAACCCCGGATTCCCACTTTTGAATAGTCGTGTAGGATTTGTATCCAAGGGCTTCTGCAAGTTTGTCCTGCCCCCAGCCCTGCTTTCTGCGGAGATACCTGATATTTTTTGCCGTAAACATAGCTATGCACAACCTTTCTTGGTGTTCGTATTCTAACCTATGTTTGAAAATAAATCAAGTACAAAACGCAAAAAAACGAAAATACAGAAAAATTTTCAATTTCGCTATTGACACTTGAAAATAATTCATGTATAATAGGCCCAGAAACAAACGCAAAGGAGGCGAATAAGATGGAACCAATGACGTATAGTCTGCTCGAACTGCGGGCGAGAAAGAAGAAGACGCAGGCTCAGGTTGCCGCTGATCTTGGAGTATCTGCGGCTACATATTGCGCATGGGAAAAGGACATTTCCAATGTTGCGATTAGTAAGGTTTTGGCTGTGGCGAATTATTTCGGAGTTGCCATCGGGCAAATTTCTTTTTCCACTGAACATGAAAATAATTCATGTATAACGAACTAAAGGAGGCGGAGAGATGATGAGCGTCTGCCAAATTCTGTGCTTGATTCTTGTAATTCTATCCAGCGTTCAGCTTGGGATGTACCTTGGCCGATTGTTAACCCTATGGCAAAAAGAGGCCAAGAATCGAAATCACGAGCGCGAGCACCGCGAGGATGAGGTTACAGGTATCAAATAGATGCTCTCGTACAAAGTCTTTTCGCGCCTGCCGCCGCCGCTCCTTCCGCTGCGCAGCGAACAGGTCATAAACGCTGATGCGTTTGCTGTTTGGGGTATCGTCCTTCATGTGCTGATGCTCCTTTCGGCGAAATAGGCATGTACAGGATATCAGATTTTATGGTAGCAGTCAATCAAAATCAAAGGAGGTGAATTGAATGTCCGAAGAGAATAAGCAGCAGATCGAGCGCATCTGCACCGAGGTCAATAAGCTCGACGCAGCCAAGCAGGAGATCGTCCTTGCGTTCGCGCAGGGTATCGTCTGCGGGAGCAAGCACACGGCAAAGAGCGCGTAAGCGCAGAAAGGAGGAGCACATGTACAAAATCAAATACCCGAACCTTAGGGCGGAGATGGCATGGGCGGGCATTACGCTTTGCTCGTTGGCGGGAATGCTTGGTATGGATAGAAACCGGCTATCCAGAAAGCTTTCCGGCAGGACATCGTTAAGCCTGGAAGAAGCAATCAGCATTCGCGACGCTATCTGCTCTCGGATGTCGGTCGAGGAACTATTTGACATTAGTTGAGCGAGACGGTGGTGCGTCTCGCTCGGTAGAAATCATTTGGTCTTTTTGCTCGGTGTCTGCGACAGAGCGCTTCCCGCGGCGGTTTTGCTTGCCTTTCCGGTGCGACCGTCTCGGAGAACCTTCGATGCTGCTTTCGCGGCACGTTTGCTCGTCTGCTTTGAATTCCTCATGCTTTCACCTCCTATCATAATGCGAACATTTGGTTGCAACCAATTCACATTATGGCGCGGCGTGCGTGAAAAATCAAGCGCGAGAACAAATGTTTACAAATTATTTACAAAAGTAAAGATGGGAGGAACCTATGAACGGAATCATTATCACGACAATCATTTGCATTACGGTGCTGATCATTGCATTGGTGCCGATGAAGAAGTAGAGGAGGTGAGCAGATGAACACACTTTCTATCGCCCTTGCAGTTGTCGGAATTTTTCTCGGCGCTTTTTCGCTTGGTTGTAGCTTGCGCGGCCTTGCGGAATCAGCGAAGCGCAATCGAAACGACGAGAGCAGCCAAGCTAATAAGGATTGATATTACGGAAAGCACAACGTGGATTATTTCAAAGCGCTTTTCCTTGTAGTATTCTTTCCGTTCTTGCTTTCGCCACTCCTTCCGCTGCGCGGCAAACAAATCAAAAATGCTGATGTGTTTGTTGTTTGGGGTGTCGTTCTTCATACACTGATCCTCCTTTCGGCGAGGATATACACATACAGAATACCAGATTTTTTAATCACAGTCAATCAAGTTAAGGAGGCGATCACATGATCGTAACGATGACAGCTGCCGAGGCTGCCGCCTATCTCCGGGCGCACGGCCTGAAAATCTCGAACGCGTCCCTCGCTGCCGGATTGGAGGCTGGAATTTTCCCCTTCGGCCACGCCTTTCGGGGAGACGGCAAGCAGCGCACCATAATGATCTTCAAGCGCTTGCTCGATGAGTGGATCGAGGAGAGAAGCGTGGAGGATACGAACTGCGAACGAATCGTAGGATTCTAATTAACAGGAGGCAACAAATGAAACAAATCAAGGTAAAAATCACGTTCATTGAGCCGATTCTCGGCACAAGCCCGTCCAACCCGGACATCTACCGCGAGTTCATCGGCAGCAAAGCGCCGGATGCGGCGGGAATCGAAGACGAGGTTGCAGCCCTCGGCGCTGACGCAGTTGCAGAAAAATCCATGACTGGTTTCCCGCGTTTGGATGACGGCACGCCGTTCCTCTACGACTACCAGATCAAAGGCTTTTTCAAGGACACCTGCGGCGGCTTGCGAAAGGTGAAGGGCACGGCCAGCGAGAAGATCAAGGCGTACAAGAAGGAGATCGACAAGCTGATCTTCCCGGAGCCGCGCACGATTCCGTTGCTCTTTGATGGCGCGATCAGAGAGTGCCAGCGTCCACTTCGCGCATCGACGGCGCAGGGAGAACGTGTCAGTCTCGCCATGAGTGAGGAAATTCCGGCTGGCGCTACCTGTGAGTTCACGGTTGTCTGCCTCTGCGACGATCACGAAAAGGCCGTCCGTGAATGGCTCGATTATGGCCGTTTCTCCGGAATCGGCCAGTGGCGCAACAGTGGGAAGGGCCGCTTTACCTGGGAAGAAATCAAATAAAGCGACGGCAATGCGGGGCGGCGCGAAGCAGTGCCAAGCGAAGCAACGGCGGGGCCCAGCGCAGCAAAGCGATGCGCCGCAACGGAAAGGCCACGCAACGTCTAGTAACGCGATGGCACCGAATCGCGAAGAGCCGCGACGTTTCGCGACGGCAGAGCAGGGTTGAGTAACGCAGAGTAGCGCAGAGGAATGGCTCAGGACGGCAATGCTACGGAAAGGCGAGGAATCGAAATGCTACGAGAAGATTGGCGACGGATATGCTGAGACGGGCAACGCACAGATTTGCGAAGGAAAGGCCGAGAGATGAAGCGAGCTGCATTGCCAAGGAAGAGCACGGACCGGATTGGCAATGGAAAAGCCGCGTATAGGACGGTACAGCAAGGGTGAAGAAGAGCACGGCTTTGAATGGCGATGGGGCAGCGGGGCATTGAAACGCGGAGGAAATGCACTGCATCGACAAGAAGAGATAACTTAGAAGGAGGAATAACTCATGAAAAAGTACGAGTTGGTCGTTCCGGCCACGCTCGAAGCGCAGGAGCTTCGGGAGCTGGAACGGCGCACAGATGCCCGGCTCGACCGCGTCAAGGCGGCAGAGCACCGGGCGGCGATCTTGGAGGACAAGCTCCGGCAGGAGCGGGAAGCCCACCGGCGCGAGATTGAGGGCTTGGCGACATTCGTCACGGTGGTGACGCTGATCGTGGCCTGCGGCGTATGTATGCTGGCCGCTCCGATCTGGACGGTGATCTTCCCGGCGGCTGGATGCCTGGCAGTAATGAGAAAGGCGGGATGGATGTGAAAGCAATCGTAAAAAAGAAAGTGCCCTCCGGCGCTGGCACGCCGACGGGCACAAACGAAAATGGATACGCCGTTATTTTAGCAAAAGATGGCATCTATGTCAACTACCGATGGAGAAAATTTCCGGACGAGTTGCCGCCGGAGAGCGGACGGTACCTCGTCTATGCCAAATCTGGCTACGTTACCACGCTGGACTACTCGCAGCGACATCGCGCATGGAACGCTTTCGACTTTGAGGCTGCACCGTCATGCCCGCTTGTCGTGACGCACTGGATGCCGCTGCCGCCGCTTCCGGAGGAGGTGGACGAGCCGTGACGATGGAGCAGTACCTCAACGAACACAGCGCCCACGAGGGCGAAGAACGCGACGAGCCTATCTTCTGCGCATACTGCGGAGAAGAGATCACCGGCGCGAGGTTCACCGACGGCGAAATCTGCCTGCATCCGGAGTGCGCGTTTGAATACGTCGAGGATCAGCTTTCGGAGCATGAGATCGTCGAGCACTGCGGTTTCCGCTTCGCGAGTTAGGGGGTGCGCACATGATTCCACGAGAAGAATGGAAACTCTCTCAGGCGGATTTGGTTGCCGCCCTTCGCCCGGCGCTGCCTGGCATCTCCACGACGGCGATATCGCTTGCAGAACGGTCTAAGGTCACGGGCGTGCAGTTTACGCAGAAAGCCGTAAAAGCCGCATATGCGGCCACCGGCCATCTTAAAAAGTCGGAGAAGCGCCGCAACCCCTACCGCGTGACGCTCTGGATTACCGCTGACATGAAGAAATGGCTGCAATCGCAGGCAAGAGACGGCAATATCAACGATTTCCTGCGGGGCGTGATCCTGCGGATGATGGAGGAGGCGCGCAATGCTGCCGAGAATTGATAGCGGCGTCGCCTCGTACATCACAGGCCGGGCAACGGTGACGGTGTATTGCACGGACCGAAAAACTCCGTCAG
>OQWM01003639.1_pt1 | contig 10226 bp, 5 predicted proteins | sample 1691531 | NCBI WGS metagenome assembly OQWM01 (sample SAMN03418257, study PRJEB22391) | human gut metagenome | biome: human-gut; feature: organic feature; material: feces | host: Homo sapiens | place: Tanzania | collected 2013-01 | reverse complement strand
TCCATTTGCAGGTGCAGGACGGCGGGATCCGGTTTATCGACAGCCCCTGCCCCGACCATTTGTGCGAAAATTTCGGCACCCTGCGCGAAGTCGGCGATTGGGCGGCGTGTATGCCCGCCAAGGCGAGTGTGACGGTAGTTGACGGGAAACCGTGATATAAGGCGATAGAAGGATACTTACAAATAATAAATAAGAAATAATAAATAAGAAATGTGGTGTGCCGCCCGCGGCGGCACGTTTTTACAACAAAGCGCGCCCCTTTTTGCGGGCAGTCCGGGGGCGTTTCCTCCGCCCTTGCACAACCTTATAAGGAGGCACTTGGTTTTTAAATGTTCCGCCAAGGGCGGAACTCTTTTTTTATTATTTATTATTTATTCGTTCTTATTTATTCAACTTCATCCCACGTGGTGACCTCGCCGACATAGATGCTCTTGATCTGGTCAACGGTCAGGTTCTCGATGGGGTTCTCGGGGTTGACGACAACGGCAATGCCGTCCATCGCCAGCACAGTTGCCTTGGCACCGGCTTCGGTTTCGCTGTCCTTCAGGTCACGGCTGGCAAGACCGATGGTATAGCTGCCGTCCAGTGCGCCGGAAACGCCGGTGGTGGAGTCGGTGGTCAGATGCTCGATCTCGGCGTTGGGGTTGACGGTTTTGTACGCTTCGACGAGCTTTTCCATCAGGGGTGCCACGCTGGAGGAGCCGCCCACGACGATCTTGCCGGCGGGCTGTGCGCTGGTGAAGGCTTCGCCCTCGCTGCCGATGTAGCCCTTGTCGGTGGCAAGTGCCTGACCGTCGGCGCTCAGGCAGTAGGCGATGAAATCCACGGCAACGGGGTCGGTGGCGTCGCCGTTGGTGACGATGTTGAAGGGACGGGCGAGGGTGTAGCTGCCGTCCTTGACGGTGTCGGCACCCGCCTTGACGCCGTCCACGGTGACCGCCTTGACGGTGTCATTCAGCGAGCCAAGGCTGATGTAGCCGATGGCGGTGGGATCGTTGGCGACGGCGGTCATAACGCCGTTGGTGCTGCTCTGCACGGCGGCGGCTTCTGTCGTCATATCGACCTTTTTGCCGTCGGCGTCCTTCTGCTCGACGCCGGTCAGCTCAATGAAAGCGCCGCGGGTGCCGGAGCCGTCCTCACGGGTGAACACGGCGATCTCCTGCGCGGTGTCAAAGGCATCGGCGGCAGGGGCGGCAGACTCAACAGAGGAAGCCTCGGCGGAAGAAACCTCAGCGGAAGAAGCCTCAGAGGAGGCAGGGGCGGAGCCGCAGGCAGCCAGACTTGCCAGCATGGCGGCGGACAGCACGGAAGCGGTAATAACGTTATGTTTCATAGTTCTACTTTCTCACTTTCTGTTCCGGTCGGAACGATTCTATTGTAGCGCGGTTTTTGCGCCGCTGCGACCATGCGCGTGTACAATCGCCGTAAAGCTTTTGCAAAAAAATCCCCGCTCTTGCAAAAGAATTGTAAAGTTGGTAAAATCGAAGTGCAGGAACGTCAAGTGATGCGGGGTAATAAAAATACACCGCACGGTAGGGGCGGGGTATGCCCCGCCCGCGACATAACGGCAACCGCTATTTACCGGGTTATTTGTAGGCACGGCTACTATGCCGCCCGTTGCAGCCAAACCGATAATGCGATATAACGGGCAAACCGCGCGGAACGGTCAAGACCGTTCCCTACAAACCTGCCGGAAATAGGCGCTTTGCCTATAACTGCTCACCTCCCGGTTATTTGTAGGGAGGGGTCTTGACCCCTCCTTGCAATTTTGCAGCTACCGCAAATTTTTCCTTTTTCTACCTTATATAAAGGAGTTTCTATGGAATACGTCATCCGTCCCATTGCGACCATCCGCACGGATTTCCCCGATAAATTCGGCATTCCGCGCCAGAGCGGGTTGGTCAAAGAGCTGACCGCCCGCATCGTGCTGGAGCCGGAATACCGCGACCCCCACGCGCTGACCGGGCTGACCGAGTACAGCCATCTGTGGCTGATCTGGCAGTTTTCCACCGTGGCGCAGGAGTACGCCGCCGGGCGCAAATGGCGCCCCACCGTGCGCCCGCCGCGCTTGGGCGGCAATGTGCGGCGCGGCGTGTTTGCGACCCGCAGCCCCTACCGCCCCAACGCGCTGGGGCTGAGCTGCGTGGAATTGGTGGGTGTGGACGGCTGCGACATTTTGGTGCGCGGGGCAGATTTGCTGGATGGCACGCCGATTTTTGATATCAAGCCGTATCTGCCGTATGTGGATGCCCACCCGCAGGCGCGGGGGAGTTTTTCGGACGTTACGGCGGATTACGCCCTGCAGGTGCAGTGCGACCCGGCGCTTTTGGAAAAATTGCCCGCCGAAAAGCGCGCGGGGTTATTGGGCGTTTTGCGCTCCGACCCGCGCCCGGCATACCAGCACGACCCCGACCGCGTGTACAAATTGAGTTTCGGCGGGGCGGAGGTTTCGTTCCGGGTGGAGAACGATACGGTGATCGTTGAGAGTGTAGAGTTAAGAGTTTAGAGTTAAGATAAGGTGTGCCGCCCGCCGGGCGGCACGGTTTTATATAGTGCGATGCGTTAATTGAGCATTTTCAATCGAGGTTGGACCACCTTTTGAGAAGGGGATGATGTGATCAACTTCGCAGTCTTCTATGGGGCATACCCCGCCCCTACAAGCCAAGCCGTGCTTTTCGCGTTACCGCAAATCCGTGGGGTGCAGCGGTTTCTTTTCAATGTGCCCGCGCGGCGGGCACTCCTGATTTATTATTTATTATCTCTTATCTATTATTTCTTACCCGCCCTCCCCCGGCTTGTATCCAAAATCCCCTTTATCGTACCCCTTCCGCCCCATTTTCGCCCGGTTTTGTTCAATCTGGTCAAAATGCACACTTCACGCCAAAAAATATGTGCAACATTCTAAGAAAAACCCCTTTACGAACGGGGTCATTTTTTGGTACAATAAAGCTATGCAAAAGCGCTTTTTTACAGGTGCGCCCGGAGCAAAATTTGGACGTATCTGCAAAAAGGCGTGGGCCTGTGCGGGTCCCCCGCACGGATTGCAAATCACTCTAATGAAAACGGAGGAAGAAAAATGCCCAGAGCAAAACAGTCTATGGATGGCAATACCGCGGCTGCGCATGTAGCTTATGCGTTTACCGATGTAGCTGCTATCTATCCTATCACCCCCTCCAGCCCTATGGCGGACACTGTTGACCAGTGGAGCGCCGCAGGTCTGAAGAACATCTTCGGCAACCAGGTCAAGGTTGTTGAGATGGAGTCCGAAGCCGGTGCCGCCGGTGCTGTGCACGGTTCTCTCGGAACCGGTGCCATCACCACCACCTTCACCGCTTCTCAGGGTCTGCTGCTGATGATCCCCAATATGTACAAGATCGCAGCCGAGCAGCTGCCCTGCGTCTTTGACGTGTCTGCCCGTACCGTCGCCACCCAGTCCCTGAACATCTTCGGTGACCACAGCGACGTTTACGCCACCCGTCAGACCGGTTTCGCCATGCTGTGCGAAACCAACCCCCAGGAAGTTATGGACCTGTCCCCCGTGGCGCATCTGTCTGCCATCGAGGGCCGCGTTCCCTTCGTCAACTTCTTTGACGGTTTCCGTACCTCCCACGAGATCCAGAAGATCGAGAAGTGGGACTACGAGGATCTGAAGGAAATGTGCAACATGGAAGCCGTTGAGCAGTTCCGTGCCGAGGCACTGAACCCCGAGCATCCCAAGATGCGCGGCTCCCACGAGAACGGCGACGTTTTCTTCCAGCATCGTGAAGCCTGCAACTCCGCCTACGAGGCTCTGCCCGCCGTAGTCGAGAAGTACATGGCCAAGATCAACGAGAAGCTGGGCACCAACTACGACCTGTTCAACTACTACGGCGCTCCCGATGCCGACCGCGTCATCATCGCCATGGGCTCCATCTGCGACGTTGCCGAGGAAGTTGTTGACTACCTGACCGCCAAGGGCGAGAAGGTCGGTCTGATCCTGGTTCGTCTGTATCGTCCTTGGGTTTCCTCCGCTCTGCTGAAGGTCCTGCCCAAGACCGCCAAGAAGGTTGCCGTTCTGGACCGCACCAAGGAGCCCGGCTCTCTGGGCGAGCCTCTGTATCTGGACGTTGCCACCACCCTGCGCGAGGCGGGTCTGAACGACATCGTGCTGACCGGCGGCCGTTACGGTCTGGGCAGCAAGGACACCCCGCCGTCCAGCGTTTTCGCGGTTTACACCGAGCTGGCGAAGGATGCCCCGAAACCCCGCTTCACCCTGGGCATCACCGACGACGTGACCAACCTCAGCCTGCCTGAGGTCAAGCCCGCCCCCATCACCTCCGCCCCCGGCACCAAGGAGTGCAAGTTCTGGGGTCTGGGCGGTGACGGTACCGTCGGCGCCAACAAGAACTCCACCAAGATCATCGGCGACCATACCGACAAGTACATTCAGGCGTACTTCCAGTATGACTCCAAGAAGACCGGCGGTGTGACCATCAGCCACCTGCGTTTCGGCGACAAGCCCATCCGCAGCCCCTACTACATCAACCAGGCTGACTTCGTTGCCTGCCACAACCCCGCCTACATCCACATGGGCATGAAGATGGTGCAGGACGTTAAGCCCGGCGGCGTCTTTATGATCAACTGCCAGTGGAGCGACGCTGAGCTGGACGAGCATCTGAATGCTGCCGACAAGAAGTACATTGCCGACAACAACATCCAGCTGTACACCATCAACGCCATCGACAAGGCGATCGAGATCGGTATGGGCAAGCGCACCAACACCATCCTGCAGTCCGCCTTCTTCAAGCTGGCTGACGTTATGCCCATCAACGACGCTGTTGACTTCATGAAGGCCGCCGCCAAGAAGAGCTACGGCAAGAAGGGTGACGCCGTTGTTGAGATGAACTGGAAGGCTATCGACGCCGGTCTGGACGCTGTCCACAAGGTCGAAGTCCCCGAGAGCTGGCACAACCCCGCTCCCGATGCTGCCCCCAAGGCACTGAAGGGACCCGACGCGCTGGTCAAGCAGATCCGCAACGTTATGGAGCCCATCTCCCGTATGGACGGCGACAGCCTGCCTGTTTCCGCCTTCGAGGGCAACGTCAACGGCGAGTGGGAGCAGGGTGCTTCCGCTTACGAGAAGCGCGGCACCGCCGTTATGGTTCCCGAGTGGAACGCCGAGAAGTGCATCCAGTGCAACCAGTGTGCCTTCGTGTGCTCTCACGCCACCATTCGTCCCTTCTGCCTGACTGCCGATGAGGCTGCTGCTGCCCCCGCTTCCACCAAGCTGGCGGACACCAAGCCCAAGGCAAGCGAGTACAAGTACACCATGGCTGTTTCTCCTCTGGACTGCATGGGCTGCGGCGAGTGCGTCACCGTCTGCCCCACCAAGGCTATCAACATGGTTCCTCAGGACAGTCAGGCCGATCAGCAGGCAGTCTTTGACTACTGCGTGGCCAACATCTCCAAGAAGGCTACCAAGATGGCTGATGACACCGTTATGGGCTCTCAGTTCAACCAGCCCCTGCTGGAGTTCTCCGGCTCCTGCGCTGGCTGTGCCGAGACCTCTTACGCTCGCCTGATCACTCAGCTGTTCGGCGAGAAGATGTACATCTCCAACGCTACCGGCTGCTCCTCTATCTGGGGCGGCACCGCATCCATCTCTCCGTACACCGTCAACAAGGACAGCGGCCATGGTCCTGCATGGTGCAACTCCCTGTTCGAGGATAACGCAGAGCATGGTCTGGGCCTGTACATCGGCCAGAAGACCGTCCGCGAGAACCTGATCAAGGAGATCGCAGAGGTTGCTGGTTCCGACAAGGCTTCTGCTGAGCTGAAGGCTGCTTACGAGCAGTTCATCGCAACCAAGAACAACACCAAGGCCAACGACGAGCCCGCAAAGGCCCTGATCGCTGAGCTGGAGAAGGCTGCTGCTGCCGGCTGCGAGAAGTCCGCAGAGATCCTGAAGAGCAAGCAGTACATCGCCAAGAAGTCCGTCTGGATCTTCGGCGGCGACGGCTGGGCATACGACATCGGCTTCGGCGGTCTGGATCACGTTCTGGCTTCCGGCGAGGATGTCAACGTGATGGTCTTCGATACTGAGATGTACTCCAACACCGGTGGACAGGCTTCCAAGGCCTCCAACATCGGCGAGGTCTGCCAGTTCGCTGCTGCAGGTAAGGAGATCAGCAAGAAGAGCCTGTCCGAGATCGCAATGACCTACGGTTACATCTATGTTGCTCAGATCGCTCTGGGCGCTAACATGAACCAGGCTGTCAAGGCTATTGCCGAGGCTGAGGCTTACCCCGGCCCCTCTCTGATCATCGGCTACGCTCCCTGCGAGCTGCACGGTGTCAAGGGCGGCATGACCAACTGCCAGAACGAGATGAAGAAGGCAGTCGAGGCTGGCTACTGGAACCTGTTCACCTTCAACCCCGCCAACAAGGCTCAGGGCAAGAACCCCTTCACCCTGACCTCCAAGGCTGTGGACAACGAGAAGTATCAGGCTCTGCTGGCAAACGAGACCCGTTACAGCCGTCTGACCCGCGCCTTCCCCGAGCGTGCTAAGGAGCTGTTCGCTCGCAACCAGGAGGTTGCAAACGACCGCTACGAGCACCTGACCCGTCTGGTCGAGCTGTACAAGTAAGCTGTTTTTAAGCAGCGGCAGAGACACCAAATGAACCAGCGGCCCCTGCTCTTTCCCGTGTGAAGAGCGGCAGCCCCGCATCGGCGGTTACTGCGCAATGCAGCGGTGCGGAACTGTGGAAATTTGCCTTTGCCGTGCACAGAACAGGCTGAACGTTTTGCCCTGTACCTGACAGAACGGTCGAAAACCTGATTTCATTCCCCTCCTTTTGCGCAGGGGCTTGAGATACCAAAGCGCCCGCGAGGGCCCTTGAGAGCACACCCCGCGTGTGTCAGGAGCATAAGGTCTGCGTGCAGATACCTTGCTCCGCCTGCGGCATAAGACCTGCCTTGCAGGGATCTTGCCGCAGTGAAAAAACTGCATCAGTTTTTAGCGCCCCGTTCACCCTCCGGTGACCGGGGCGTATTTTTGTGCAAAAGAGAAGCGGCTGCTGTGATTTATCCTCACAACAGCCGCTTTTTATGTTTAGATAAGAAAGAATTTATTCGTACCACTCTTGAGAACCATAAACAAAGTCAAAAGACTTATTTGCAAGATAATTGAAGAAATAGGCATTTCATTAAAGGATAAGCCAATTCAGATTTACGGAAAAGAAACCTCAGCGTTGTTATACTGAATCGTAACATTAAAATGCTGGACAGGTTTTTGGGACTGAACAAGCAGATACCCCGCTACGGAGGAACTGTTAGGCAGAATTGGCATCTCATCAAACAGATAAGCCCATTCGGTTTTGCTAAGCCGATCATTAATGGCTAATTTGGCCGGCTGGTTATTGATTTGAAATCTAAAATTATTGGCAGTCAGATTTACAACGTTACCAGAAGGGGTAGTGATTATAAAGCGAAACTCTGTAAGATAATAGTTGCCAGAAGGAGAAAGAAAACTATTGTAAGGACCAGAAAAATCAACTTCCAAATCGCCAAGATTTTTTCCACAGGTTATAAAACAAGACGGCAAATCCGATTCACCGCAAGCCGCTAGAGCCAGCGCCGTAGCTGCAACCGCAGAACCTTTCAGGAAAACACGGCGGGAAAATACAGATTTACGCATAAAAATCCTCCTGTTCGCTATTTTTTTACAATTTCATTTTAGCATCTCTGAAACCGAACGTCAACCGAAAAGCTTATCACAAAATCTTCCAGAATTTTCCCCTTCCTTTTTACAGTTTCTTCATAGCTTCTTAACGAAATGAATGGTGAAAGCTGTTATACTTTTGCCATGGGAACGGGGCCGCAACCGATTCCCAAGTAACATGATTCCTCCTCACACCAAGGCAATATCCAAGCAAAACACCCTTCTCTGTGCGCCGCAACACGGAGAAGGGTGTTTTGTTTCTGTAAGAAGTCCTAAAAATCTTTGCAAAACCTCGCTTTAGGGTTGACCCCATTTTTTTGCGGCGCTATAATAAAAAAGGATATAGCCAATGCAGCGCCCGGCGAGGGTGCTGCGGCTGCGGAATTTATGAAAACTGGGAGGTGAACGCAGGACAATGGACCCTGATCATAGTCGAAGTAGCTCCACCGATGCGGTAGATCGGACAACAAAAAGTACTGCGTTCGCCTTTTTGCATCCGGCGGCTTGTTAAAAAGCCCCCGGAACGGGAAAGGCGCGGCTTTGCGTGCGCGGAAACGGCTGCTTTTGCGGCATTCCGGCACCGGGCGGCGCGTTTTTTGTTTCCCGACCTGCTGCATCCTCCGGCGCGGAGAAAGCCCTCTGCGCCGTATATTGCCCAGAGGAGGTAGCCCATGGAAATGGAAGAAAAGAAGCTGGAGACCAATGCGGAACAGAACCTGCCGGTGCAGGAGCTGCCCGCCGATATCCCCGCCGAGGTGCGTCAGAAGCTGGCCGAGGATCTGAACGAGGAAGCCACCGAGGACCTGAAGCAGGATATGCGGGAGGCAGAGCGGGAGGAAGCCAACGACGAAGAGGTCAAGGCGAACCCCGAGATGCTGACCAAGAGCCGTCTGCTGAAGCTGCTGATCAAAAAGCAGTACGTCAAGCTGCGCGAGGTGACCGAGGAAGAGCAGCCCGCCGACTTGGCCGAACTGCTGGAGGAGCTGGACGAGAACAACCGTCTGGTGGTGTTCCGTCTGCTGAAAAAGGAAGTTGCCACCGAAGCTTTCGCCTATATGTCCGATGAAGCCCGGGACGATCTGGTAAACGCCTTCTCGGACGTGGAGCTGGTGAGCGCCATCGAGGAGATGAGTCTGGACGATGCCGCCGACCTTTTGGAGGATATGCCCGCAGGCGTGGTCAAGCGGGTGCTGGAAAAATCCTCCCGGCAGACCCGCGAGAGCCTGAACAAGCTGCTGAACTACCCGGAAAGCTCTGCCGGCAGCCTGATGACCCCGGAATATGTGCGTCTGCGCAGGGATATGACGGTGGAGCAGGCTTTTACCGCCATCCGCAAGCAGGGCGAGAACGCCGAGACCGTCTACACCTGCTATGTGGTGGAGAGCAACCGGCTGCAGGGCGTTGTCTCTGCCCGCAATCTGCTGCTGGCAGACCCCAAGACCCCCATCACGGAGATCATGGAGGATAATCTGGTCACCGTGAAGGTCACCGACGATCAGGAGTTTGTGGCGCGTGAGATGCAGCGCTACGACTTTACCGCCATGCCCGTTCTGGACAACGAGGGAATGTTCGTGGGTATCATCACCATCGACGATGCCATCGACGTTCTGACCGATGAGAGCACCGAGGATATGCAGAAGATGGCCGCCATTCTCCCGGATGACGACGCCACCACCTACTTTGGCACCAGCGTGTGGACCCACGCCAAGCAGCGCATTCCATGGCTGCTGATTTTGATGCTGTCCGCTACCTTTACCGGCATGGTCACCACCCACTACGAGGAAGCCTTTGTCAGTCTGCCGCTGCTGGTGTCCTTCATGCCCATGCTGATGGATACCGCCGGCAACTGCGGCAACCAGATCAGCACCCTGATGGTGCGCGGTCTGGCACTGGGCGAGGTAGAGCCTGCCGACTTTGTGCGGGTGCTGGGCAAGGAGCTGCGGGTGTCTGCCATCGTGGGCGCGGTGCTGGGCATCGTGAACGGCCTGCGCATCTACCTGATGTACACCTTCCTCTTCCCCGGTCAGTACGCCAACGTGATGGGCTACGCCATCGTGGTCAGCGTGTCGCTGTTCTTCAGTGTCATTCTGGCAAAGCTGGTGGGCGGTATGCTGCCGCTTGCCGCCAAAAAGCTGGGTGCCGACCCCGCTATCATGGCTACTCCCTTCATCACCACCATCGTGGACGCTTGCAGTCTGATCCTTTATTTCCAGATCGCACAGCTGGTGTTCCGCAATATGATGTAAAGAATAAAGCAATGCCGGACGGTCTGCGGACTGCCCGGCATTTTTTATGGGACGAACCCTCTGGCGCGGTGGGAAAGCTTGCACTTTAGCCGGGAACTGTATCGTTATGCCAAAGGCCCCATCTCAGAGGCCGACTTCCCCCGGCCGGGGGAAGATGTCACCGAAGGTGACAAAAAGGGGAATCTGTCTGCGACCAACGGGAGCAGACTGGGGGAGTTCAGGCGAGAACCCCTTCCGTCTTGCCGCTTCGCGTCAAGCCACCTTCCCCAAGGGGACGGCTT
>OQWM01003637.1_pt1 | contig 10231 bp, 7 predicted proteins | sample 1691531 | NCBI WGS metagenome assembly OQWM01 (sample SAMN03418257, study PRJEB22391) | human gut metagenome | biome: human-gut; feature: organic feature; material: feces | host: Homo sapiens | place: Tanzania | collected 2013-01 | reverse complement strand
CCCCGCCAGCGGCACCTTCGGCTTTGGCTATGAGTTTGCGGAGCTGTACGACATCAATATGCTTGGAACCTTCTCCTTCAAGGGCACGACCCGGGAGCCTCGCTTCGGCAACCCCACCCCCCGCATTGCGGAGTATGCCGGCGGTCTGCTGAACGCTGTGGGCCTGCAAAACCCCGGTGTGGACGCGGTGATCGAAACGGAGCTGCCGAAGCTCAAGCAGGTATTTCACAAGCCGGTGATGGCGAATATCAGCGGCTTTTCCGTGGCGGAATACGCCGAGGTCTGCGAGAAGCTGGACGCCCAGGAGCAGGTGGGCTGGCTGGAGGTCAATATCTCCTGCCCCAACGTCCACGGCGGCGGCGCGGCCTTCGGCGCGGATCCCAAGTCCGCAGCCGAGGTGACAAAGGCCGTCCGGGCGGTGACGAAAAAGCCCATCATTTTGAAGCTGTCCCCCACGGCGGCCAACATCGCCGCCGTTGCCAAGGCATGCGAGGATGAGGGCGCCGACGGCGTGAGCCTCATCAACACCCTGCCGGGTATGCGGATCGACCTGAAACGCCGACGTCCGCTGCTGGCCAATACAACCGGCGGTATGTCCGGCCCGGGGATGTTCCCGCTGGCAGTGCGGATGGTGTATCAGGTCTACGAGGCGGTGTCCATCCCCATCGTGGGCATGGGCGGCGTCACCACGGCAGAGGACGTCATCGAGCTGATGCTGGCGGGCGCCACCGCCATCGGCGTGGGCGCGGCGAACCTTGTGGAGCCGTATGCCTGCAAGACCATTATCGAAAATCTGCCTGCCGTGATGGAACGGTACGGCATGGAAAATCTGACAGAGATCATAGGAGGAGCACATCATGGGTAAAGACGTTATCGTTGCGCTGGACTTTGACAGCAAGGAAAAGACACTGGCATTTCTGGACCGTTTCACGGAGGAAAAGCCCTTTGTGAAGATCGGCATGGAACTGTTCTACGCCGAAGGCCCCTCCATTGTCCGGGAGATCCGGGCCCGGGGCCACAAGATCTTCCTGGATCTGAAGCTCCACGACATCCCCAACACCGTGAAAAAGGCCATGGCGGCCCTGTCCGCTCTGGATGTGGACCTGGTGAACGTTCATGCCGCCGGTACCGGCGCCATGATGTCCGCCGCCCTGGCGGGTCTGACCCGTCCGGATGGTACCCGCCCGCTGCTGATCGCTGTGACCCAGCTGACCTCCACGGATCAGGACATGCTGGAAAAAGAGCTGTGGATCGAAAAGCCCATTGCCGAAGTGGTGATGCACTATGCGGAGATCGCCTCCATCGTGGGACTGGACGGCGTGGTGTGCTCTCCCCTGGAGGCAGGCGCGGTCCACGAGCGCTGCGGCAAGAACTTCCTCACCGTGACCCCCGGTGTCCGCTTTGCTGACGGAGATGTGGGCGACCAGAAGCGGGTCACCACGCCGGCCAAGGCCAAGGAGCTTGGCTCCGACTACATCGTGGTGGGCCGTCCCATCACCCAGGCGGAGGACCCCGTGGCCGCCTACCGCCGCTGCGTGGCGGAGTTCGTGGGCTGAGCCGCGAAACGGAAACGATTGGATCAACAGAAAAATTGATATAAAGGAGAACAAACTATGGACAGCATCAATGTGCGCGTTGCCAAGCGTCTGCTGGAGATCAAGGCGGTCTTTCTCCGCCCTCAGGAGCCTTTTACCTGGGCCAGCGGCATCAAGAGCCCCATCTACTGCGATAACCGACTGATCCTCACCGCTCCGGAAGCCCGGAACGAGGTGGAGCAGGCCATTGCCGATACCGTGAAGCGGGAGTACCCGGAGGCGGAGGTCCTGATGGGCACCGCCACCGCCGGCATCGCCCACGCCGCCATTGCCGCCCACCTGCTGGGCCTGCCTATGGGCTACGTCCGTTCCGGCAATAAGGACCACGGCCGTCAGAACCGCATCGAGGGCCGTCTGGACAAGGGCGAGAAGGTCGTGGTCGTGGAGGATCTGATCTCCACCGGCGGCAGCGTGCTGGAGACCGTGGAAGCCCTGCGGGAAGCAGGCGCTGAGGTGCTGGGCGTGGTGAGCATCTTCACCTATGGCATGAAGAAGGGCGTGGAGCGCATGGCAGAGGTCGGCGTGAAGAACGTGAGCCTGACGAATCTGGACACCATCGCCCAGGTGGGCGCGGAGGAAGGTTATATCGCGCCGGAGGATGTGTCCCGTCTGCTGAAATTCCGGGACAATCCGTCTGACGAAAGCTGGATCAATGGAGGGGAAAACTGATATGGAAAATTTGATCGACATTATGCAGCTCTCCACCGAGGAGATCGACGAGCTGGTAAAAACGGGCTGCGATATTATGGAGCATCCCGCCGAATATGCCCATAAGTGCGACGGCAAGATCCTGGCAACGCTGTTCTTTGAGCCTTCCACCCGTACCCGCCTGAGCTTTGAGAGTGCCATGCTGTCTCTGGGCGGACAGGTGCTGGGTTTTTCCTCTGCCAACAGTTCCTCTGCCGCCAAGGGTGAGAGCGTGGCGGACACCATCCGGGTGGTCAGCGCCTACTGCGACATCATCGCCATGCGCCATCCCAAGGAGGGCGCGCCTCTGGTGGCAACGCAGCACTCCTTGGTGCCGGTGATCAACGCCGGTGACGGCGGCCACAACCATCCCACCCAGACCCTGACGGACCTCATCACCATCCACAAGGAAAAGGGGCATTTCGACAACCTGACCATCGGCTTCTGCGGCGACCTGAAGTTTGGCCGGACGGTCCATTCTCTGGTGGCTGCCATGAGCCGCTACACCGGCGTCCGGTTCGTGTTTGTCTCCCCGGAGGAGCTGAAGCTGCCCCGCTATGTCAAGGAGCAGTACGTCAAGTCCAAAAACATTCCCTATACCCAGTCCACCTCTCTGGAGGAGGTCATGCCGGAGCTGGATATCCTGTACATGACCCGCGTCCAGAAGGAGCGCTTCTTCAACGAGGAAGACTACCTCCGCCTGAAGGACAGCTACATCCTCACCCCGGAGAAGCTGGAAAACGCCAAGGAGGATCTGCGGATTCTGCATCCGCTGCCCCGTGTCAATGAGATCTCCGTGGCGGTGGACAATGACCCCCGGGCCTGCTACTTCAAGCAGGCACAGAACGGCCGCTACATCCGCATGGCGCTGATCATGAAGCTGCTGGGTATTCAGTGAGAGGAGAGAACGGACATGATTATTGATTCTATTCAGAACGGCATCGTGATCGACCACATCACCGCCGGTAAGGCCATGGAGCTGTACAACATCCTGGGCCTGGACAAGCTGGACTGCACCGTCGCTATTTTGAAGAACGTCACCAGCGGCAAGCTGGGACGGAAGGACATCATCAAGATCGACCGCGAGATGGACCTTGATTGGGATCTGATCGGCTATGTGGACCCCACCATCACCGTGAATATCATTCACGAGGGCCAGCTCCGGGAGAAGCGGAGCCTCAAGCTGCCGGAGCGGATCCGGGGCGTGCTGAAGTGCAAGAACCCCCGCTGCATCACCTCTGTGGAGCAGGAGCTGCCTCAGGAATTCCTGCTGACCGATCCGGCCAAGCGTGTTTACCGCTGCATCTACTGCGAGACTGAGGCCGGCAAATAAGACGGCCTGAGGAGAATATGATGAAAAAAGGTTATTTGATCTTACAGGACGGCCAGGTATTTGAGGGCGTCCGGTTCGGTGCGGAGACCGACACCGTGGGTGAGCTGGTGTTCACCACCGGTATGTGCGGCTACGTCGAGACCCTGACGGACCCCAGCTATGCCGGACAGATCGTTATGCAGACCTATCCTCTGATCGGCAACTACGGCATCATCCGGGAGGATTTTGAAGGAGCCTGCTGCGTGAAGGGCTATGTGGTCCGGGAATACTGCGACGCACCCTCCAATTTCCGGACGGACTGCGATCTGGATACGTACTTGAAAGAGCAGGGCGTGCCAGGGCTGTGCGGCGTAGATACCCGGGAGCTGACCCGCATCATCCGGGAGCACGGCGTGATGAATGCCGCCATCTGCGACGAGATCCCCGCCGATCTGACTCCCATCAAGACCTACGCCATCACCGGTGTGGTGGAGGCTGTTTCCTGCAAGGAGCCCGACCGCTATCCGGCGGAAGGGGAGGAGCGCTTCCGGGTGTCTCTCATTGACTACGGCGCCAAGCGCAACATCATCCGCTGGCTCCAGAAGCGGGGCTGCACCGTGACGGTCCTGCCTGCGTCCACCTCCGCGGAGGAGATTCTGGCGGCGGATCCGGACGGCGTGATGCTGTCCAACGGCCCCGGCGATCCTGCGGAAAACACATATCAAATCGAGCAGATCCGCAAGCTTCTGGGCAAGGTACCCATGTTTGGCATCTGCCTGGGCCACCAGCTGACGGCTCTGGCCGCCGGCGGCAGCACCTATAAGCTGAAATACGGTCACCGGGGCGTGAACCAGCCGGTCCGGGATCTGAACGGCGTCCGTACTTACATCACCAGCCAGAACCACGGCTACGCGGTGGACGGCGACACGGTGAAGCTGGGCAAGGTCCGCTTTGCCAACGCCAATGACGGCACCTGCGAGGGCATCGACTATCCGGAGCTGAAGGCGTTTACCGTCCAGTTCCATCCTGAGGCTTGCACCGGCCCCAAGGATACGACCTTCCTCTTTGACCGGTTTGTAGAGTTGATGAAAGGGGGCAGAGTCTAATGCCTTTGGATACGAGTATCAAAAAAGTTCTGGTCATTGGCTCCGGCCCCATTGTCATCGGTCAGGCTGCTGAGTTTGACTACGCCGGCGCTCAGGCCTGCCGCATTTTGAAGGAAGCGGGCGTCAACGTGGTGCTGTGTAACTCCAACCCCGCTACCATCATGACCGATCAGGCCATGGCGGACGAGATCTATCTGGAGCCTCTGACTACGGAGACCATCAAGCGCATCATCAAGAAGGAAAAGCCCGACAGCCTTCTGGCAGGTCTGGGCGGCCAGACCGGCCTGACTTTGGCCATGCAGCTGGATAAGGAGGGCTTCCTGGAGGAACAGGGCGTCCGTCTGCTGGGCACCGATGCCAAGGCCATTTCCCGGGCCGAGGACCGGGAACTGTTCAAGGAAGCCATGGCGGAGATCGGTCAGCCGGTCATCGCCTCCGATATTGCCGAAACGGTAGAGGGCGCCCTGGAGGTGGCCGAGCGGATCGGCTATCCCGTCATTGTCCGTCCCGCCTTTACCTTGGGCGGCGCCGGCGGCGGCGCCGCTGCCAACGAAGCGGAGCTGCGGATCATCGCCCAAACCGGTCTGGACGCTTCTCCCATTACGCAGATCCTGGTGGAGCGGGCCATCTTCGGCTGGAAAGAGATCGAGTTTGAGACCATGCGGGACGGCGTGGGCAATGTTATCGCCATCTGCTCCATGGAGAACTTCGACCCCGTAGGCGTTCACACCGGCGACTCCATCGTGGTGGCCCCCACCCAGACTCTGGCGGACAAGGAGTTCCAGATGCTCCGTAAGGCGTCTCTGGACATCATCACCCATTTGGGGATCGTGGGCGGCTGCAACGTGCAGCTGGCGCTGAACCCGGACAGCTTTGAATATGCGGTCATTGAGGTGAACCCCCGCGTCAGCCGTTCCTCCGCCCTGGCATCCAAGGCCACCGGCTATCCCATTGCCAAGATCACCACGAAGATCGCCCTTGGCTACACGCTGGACGAGATCAAGAACGACATCACTGGAAAGACCTGCGCCTGCTTTGAGCCGACGCTGGACTACATTGTTGTGAAGATGCCCAAGTGGCCCTTCGACAAGTTTGCCGACGCCAGCCGCAAGCTGGGCACCCAGATGAAGGCCACCGGCGAGGTCATGGCTATCGCTCCCAGCTTCGAGATGGCACTGATGAAGGCCGTCCGCGGCGCGGAAGTGGGTCTGGACAGCCTGAACCGTAAAAACGATCCTGAGGACCGCGCCCCCATCTGGGAGCGGCTCCGCCGGGTGGATGACCACCGTCTGTTTACCATTTTTGAGGCCCTGAAGGGCGGTACGTCCATCGACGAGATCTTCAGCATCACCCGGATCGACCGCTGGTTCCTTGCAAAGCTGAAGAAAATGGCGGAATTTGAAAAAGCTCTGGAAAAGGATGGTCTCACCGTTGAGCATTATGAGACCGGCAAGAAGATGGGCTATCCCGATGATACCCTCAAGCGTCTCTCCGGCGCTGCCGCGCTGCCCTGCGAGAAGAAGGACGCCGTCTACAAGATGGTGGATACCTGCGGCGCGGAGTTCGATGCCGAGACTCCCTATTTCTATTCCTCTTTTGATAAGTTCTGCGAATCCCGGACCTTCCCCCGCAGCGGCAAGCCGGTCATTATGGTGCTTGGCTCCGGCCCCATCCGCATCGGTCAGGGCATCGAGTTCGACTATTCCTCCGTCCACTGCGTCTGGACGCTGAAGGAGCTGGGCTACGAAGTAGTCATCGTCAACAACAACCCCGAGACCGTCTCCACGGACTATGATACCGCCGATCGCCTGTACTTTGAGCCTCTGTTCCCCGAGGATGTCATGCACATCATCGAGGTGGAGAAGCCCGTGGGCGTGGTGGTGGCCTTCGGCGGCCAGACGGCCATCAAGCTCACCAAGTTCCTGGACAGCCACGGTATCCCCATTTTGGGTACCAGCGCTGAGTCCATCGACATGGCAGAGGACCGGGAACGGTTCGATGCCCTGCTGGAGCGGTTCTCTATCAAGCGGCCTCAGGGCCGGGCCATCACCGGTATGCAGGAGGCGCTGGACGCCGCCCATGAGCTGGGCTATCCCGTGCTGCTGCGCCCCTCCTACGTCATCGGCGGCCAGAACATGGTCATCGCCCACAACGATGAGGACGTGCGGACCTATATGGAGGTCATTCTCTCCGGCAAGATCGAAAACCCGGTGCTGGTGGACCAGTACCTCATGGGCAAGGAACTGGAAGTGGACGTCATTTCCGACGGCAAGGACGTCCTGATCCCCGGCATCATGCAGCACATCGAGCGCACCGGCGTCCACTCCGGCGACTCCATCGCCGTCTATCCGCCCTTCTCCATCGGAGATAAGATGCTGAAGGTCATTGTGGACTGCTCGGAAAAGCTGGCCCTGTCTCTGGGAACCCATGGCCTCATCAATATTCAGTATCTGATCTACCAGAACGAGCTGTACGTCATTGAGGTGAATCCTCGCGCCAGCCGCACGGTGCCCTACATTTCCAAGGTCACCGGCGTACCCATGGTGGATCTGGCTACCCGCGTCATGGTGGGTCAGCCTCTGGCCTCTCTGGGCTATGGCACCGGTCTGTACCGCCAGCCCCCCTATGTGGCCGTGAAGGTGCCTGTGTTCTCCTTTGAGAAAATCACCGATGCCAACGCTGCCCTCTCCCCGGAGATGAAATCCACCGGCGAGGTGCTGGGCCTTGGCAAAAATATGCAGGAGGCCATGTTCAAGGGCCTTGTCTCCGCCGGATACAAGGTGGAGAAGGAGACCCGCGGCGGCGTGCTGATCTCCGTGAACCACCGGGATCAGCCGGAGATCGTCAACATCGCCCGGAAGCTGGACGAAATGGGCTACAAGCTCTACGCCACTGACGGCACCGCCAGAGAGATCTCCCGTCTGGGTACCGATGTGGAGATCGTGGGCAAGCTGGGGAAGGACAACCGGGTGTTCCAGCTCCTTGAAAACGGCCGGATCGACTATGTGATCCTCACCGGCTCCACGGAGCCCATCTATATCCGGGACTTCATCCATCTGAACCACCGCTGCGTCCAGCTGGGGATCCCGTGCCTGACCTCTCTGGATACCGCCAACGCGCTGACGGATATTCTGGCCAGCCGCTACAACCAGCGGAACACGGAGCTCATCGACATCTGCCACCTCCGCAGCGAGCGTCAGAAGCTGAAATTCTCCAAGCTGCAGACCTGCGGAAACGATTACATCTTCCTGGAAAACTTCCACGGCGAGATCACCTGCCCGGAGTCCCTGTGCGTCACCTTCTGTGACCGGCACTACGGCATCGGCGCCGACGGGATCGTCCTGATGGAGCATTCCGACATTGCCGACGCGAAGATCCGGCTGTTCAACGCCGACGGCAGCGAGAGTGCCACGGCGGGCAACGCCCTGCGCTGCATGGGCAAGTACCTGTATGACAACGGTCTGGTGAAAAAGGAAGATATGCGGATCGAGACCGGCGCCGGCGTCCGGGAAGTGCACCTCTACACCGCAAACGGTCTGGTGACCTCCGCCTGTGTGGATATGGGCTGCGCCTCTCTGGATGCGGCGGCCTTCCGGTTTGCCATCGCGGAAAAGACGGTGGTGGATTACCCGGTGTATATCGGCGGACAGTCCTTCAACATCACCTGCGTAGACGTGGGAGAGCCCCATTGCGTGGCCTTCTGCCCCCGGATCGACGATGTGGATGTGGAGTTCCTCGGTCCCCGGTTTGAGCAGGCTCCCTATTTCCCGGAGCGGATCAACGCAGAGTTTATCCGCGTGGTGAATCCCAGCACCATCAAAATGCGGGTCTGGGAGCGGGGCAGCGGCGAGATCATGGCCAGCGGCACCGGTGCCTGCGCCGCTGTGGTGGCGGCCGTGGCCAACGGTATGTGCGAAAAGGGACGGGATGTGACCGTCCGGGCTGCCGGCGGTGATCTGGTGGTGAATTACACCGACGAGAAGATCACCCTCACCGGTGACGCCAAGCTGGTCTATACTGGTGAAGCGGTGTATTAACGGAAAAACCGTTTTTTGAAAACTGGATCTAATCTGCTTTGACTGCACGAAAAAGCGGCCTATGCGTTTTACGCATGGGCCGCTTTTTTGCTGCAAATTTCAAGTGCACTACTATGACCTGAAGGCGGAGCCGTAGGCGCGTTAAGGGGATGTTTTCCGTCGATTTTGACCGTGATACGGCAGGTGAGAGATGACCGGCATAGATTTACATAAAAAATACGGCAGGTGCACCCGGCTTCGACAGAAACCTGTCCGGCGAATATGCTACCATCACCGTAAGACAAGCCGTTCCCCAACAGATCTGATCGGAGCGGAGTACCTTCTGAGCTGATTTGACAAATGGGGATAAAATTCGACAAAAGAGGGAATAGTATGGATATACGAGCGCGGGACACAGACCGGGAGCTGTTGCTGGAATTCAGCGGAGAAATGGACCATCACGGGGCCAGAAATGCCTTGAAGGAAGTGGAGATCGCCATTGATGCGGCCCTTCCCCGAAGTCTGATCTTAGACTTTGCGGGCGTGACCTTTATGGACAGCTCCGGGATCGCCCTGATCCTTCGGTCTCAGCAGCGGATGCAGCTGATGGAGGGCAGCGTTGTGCTCCGGAACGTGCCGGAGCAGGCCCGCCGTGTTCTGGACGCTGCCGGCATCGGGCGGTTGGTTTCCATTCAATAACGGGAGGTTTACATAATGAAAATAAAGACGGAAAATGAAGTCACTTTGCAGTTCCCAAGCCAGAGCAGCAACGAGGGGTTTATCCGCTCTGCGGTGGCCTGCTTCGCGGCGCAGATGGACCCCACTCTCAACGAGCTGGAGGACATCAAGACCGCCGTTTCTGAGGCGGCCACCAACGCCATCGTCCATGCGTACCCAGACCGGATCGGCAAGGTGACGGTGAAGGTCCGGATTTGTACCGGACAGGTGCTGGAGATCACGGTGCGGGACTACGGCCGGGGCATCCCGGATGTGGAAAAGGCCCGGCAGCCCATGTTCACCACCGGAGGAGAGGAACGCAGCGGCATGGGCTTCACCATCATGGAGAGCTTTATGGATAGTTTAAAGGTGCGGTCCGTAGCTGGCCGGGGCACCACCGTGGTGATGAAAAAGAAGATCGCCCCCCGGATCAAGCGATGAATGGCGCCATGGAGCTGCTGCGGGCGGCTCAGGAGGGGGACCGGGACGCCTGCGAGCAGGCGGTGCTGGAAAACAACGGCCTGATCTGGAGCGTAGTCCGCCGGTATTACGGCCGGGGAGTGGAGCCGGATGATCTGTACCAGCTGGGTTGCCTTGGGTTTCTGAAGGCGATCCGGGGCTTTGATTTTTCCTACGGCACCTGCTTTTCCACCTATGCCGTTCCCAAGATCGCCGGGGAGATCCGGCGGTTTCTCCGGGATGACGGCACGGTGAAGGTGTCCCGGAGTCTAAAGGAGCAGGCCTCTGCCATTCGCGTCGTGCGCAATCAGCTGACCACCGCTCTGGGCCGGGATCCCA
>OQWM01003635.1_pt1 | contig 10237 bp, 6 predicted proteins | sample 1691531 | NCBI WGS metagenome assembly OQWM01 (sample SAMN03418257, study PRJEB22391) | human gut metagenome | biome: human-gut; feature: organic feature; material: feces | host: Homo sapiens | place: Tanzania | collected 2013-01 | reverse complement strand
TCGCATGCATCAGCAATATTGTGAGCGTCACAACTTGCGAGTGAGGTTGTTACCTCAACGACTGTGCCTTTCTTCATTCCGGCACGGTCAGCTTTTAATGTACATTTAAAATTGTTCATAATTAATGGTTTTTAGTTTTCTTATTAATATCTGAAGATATCATTGATTCGACTAAATCGTTATAATCATATTGTGATTTTAAAGCAGAGAAGTCACGGTCGCTTTTCTTAAATTCCTTTTTAAGTGTTTTGTAGCAAGACGTATTTTGCCAAGTCAGTTCATTATCAATCTTTCCCATATAGGCGGCGCCCACTTCTTCTGCATTATCAAGGTCATCCGCTTTTATGTATGCCTTTATCAAAGCTAAATATGCACCATCAAAATCTGTCATTGTAACAAACTTGTGATCGCTACCTTCTACTACTGCAAAAGAAAGAGTTGTTAATTTTGATTTTGCACCTTCAAGGTTGCCATCATTTATCATATCTACAACTTGCTCAGTTGTTGCTTCAACCTCTTTTAGAGCATTATTGTAAGCTCTGTCAGGAGAATCTAAATAGTCACTAATAAAAGCGCAAATACCTAAACAAACCGCAGCTACAGCAACTATTACAATCTGCTTATTTCTTCTTATTAAATCCAAATAGAATCTCTTTTTTGCATCTACCTTTGCTGCTTCAGATTCTGCCTCCACCTCATCAAGCAAGCGCTGAATCTTAGGATTATTGCCATAATACATTTTTGCTTGACGGGCATAACGCTCCACTTCAGCTTTGCTCTTATCAATATCTTCTCCAGATTTGAAGTCAACCAGAGCAGACTCAAGATGCTCAATGATTTCCGCCAATTCCTCACTTGCCTCAGGTGTGATGTTGCTACCACAATTAGGGCACTTGTCAGTCAGTTCAGGAATAGAGCTGCCACAGTAAGGACATGTCTTGCCACGACGCTTGTTAATAGCTGCTGCTACAGCCTGGTCGGCCTTCTGCTGCTGAGCATCAATGTATAGGTCAACCTCATCTAAGTTCAAGCCCAGAGATTGTGCCTTATTCAGAAGAACCTGACGTTCCTTGGCAGAGATGATACCATCGGTGAGATATTCCTGAATGAGATCATCCAACTCCTTAGGAACAATTCTTTTCTCTGTTGTATCCATATTTTTCTATTATTTGTATTTACTAGTGATGCGATATTTTTCGCTTAACAATAGTTATATATATTATCATTAGTGTCCCGTTAAAATCAGGACACTAAAGATAATTTGTGGTTTAATATTTCTAATTATTATCTGAAGGATATCGTAGATTTGACTTAATCGCGATCGCGATCATATTCTGATTTTAAAGCAGAGAAGTCACGGCCCCTTTTCTTAAATGCTTGTTTTAGTGTTTGATAACTTGAAGCATCTTTCCAAGAAAGATCATTATTTATCTTTGATCTAAAAGCATTTCCGACTTCTTCTGCTTCATCTAAATCTCCTTCTTTTATATAGGCATTAATTAATGCTAAATACATAGCATCATATTCTTGTACAATCGCACTTGTTCCTATTCCTTTATATAATTCTCTTGGAACTGAGACACTTATTAACTTTGCTTTTGCCTTATCAAGTTCGCCATTATTTACAAGCTCCACAACTTCATTTCCAAGTTCTTGAACCTGTTCCTTAGCAGCATTGTACAATCTTTGCTTCTCTTCTTTTTCTCTTTCTGAAGAATTAACAAAATAATAACAAAGACCAAAAAGAACCAGTACAAAGATGGCTGACATTATTTTTCTCATATTTTTAAAAACAAAGTTCAGCCAGTACTTCTTTTTAGCATCTGCCTCTGCTGCTTCAGATTCCGCCTCAACCTCTTCAAGCAAACGCTGTATCTTAGGATTATTGCCATAGTACATTCTTGCTTGACGGGCATAACGCTCCACCTCTGCTTTGCTCTTATCAATATCTTCTCCAGACTTGAAATTTACCAAAGCAGACTCAAGATGCTCAATGATTTCCGCCAACTCCTTACTTGCCTCAGGTGTGATGTTGCCGCCACAATTAGGGCACTTGTCTGTCAGTTCAGGAATAGAACTGCCGCAGAAAGGACAAGTCTTGCCACGACGCTTGTTCATAGCAGAGGCTATCGCCTGGTCTGCCTTCTGCTGTTGGGCATCAATGTAAAGGTCAACCTCATCTAAGTTCAAGCCCAGAGTCTGTGCCTTGTTCAGAAGAACCTGACGCTCTTTGGGAGAAATGATACCATCAGAGAGATACTCCTTGATAAGGTCGTCCAGCTCCTGCGGTATTGCACCGTTCTTCTTTGTAGCCTGTGCTTCCATCTCCTTCTTGCGCTTTGCAAGACGACCATTAAGCACAAGTTCAAACTCGTCGCGGTCTATTCCCATAGCCTCGGCTTTCTTAAAGAGAATCTGTTTCTCTTTGTCTGTTAGCACTCCATCTGCCAATGCTGCAGTGATGAGCGTTTCTAATTTTTCGTCGTACATAGTAATCTTCTTTTATTGTTTTTATATTCTTTACATCCCTGGCATCTGCGGCGGCATTCCCGGCATCTGCGGAGCTGTGCCTTGGAACAACGGAGCGAGTTCTGCCACGTTACCAGCAAACTCCCATTGCGCCATGCCGTTCTTCCATACGTACGACTGCTGGGTGAGCTGACCTTGCTGAACAAGCTGCTGCAGCTTGTTCCAGTCACACGGACCATACTGCTGACCGTTTATGCCGATGAAGTATTGCACCTGAGGAACGGCTCCCTTACCAGGCATCTGCGGCGCACCACCCATACCCGGCATCTGCGGAACGCCACCCATCTGACCCATACCACCCATAGGCTGCTGTCGGAAAGCATTGATGCCGTTGTCCATAGCGTTGTTCAGCACGCCGGCATTGAGATTGGCTTGGTGAGCACCCATAAAGGTCTGCTCGGTCTGCAGGCGAGAGGCACGCTGCATCTCCTCACGCTGAATGCGCATTGTCTCGCGCTGGTTCTCAAGGTTCATGCGCTGCAGTTCCTCCTGACCGCCGAGGTCGAGTTCCTGCTTTCTGCCCATAGCGTCCAGATTAAGAGACGACTGCTTGCGGAGCATATCCTGCTGCAGGTCGTTGTTAAGGTTGAAGTTAGAGATCTGGGCATTGTGCTGAGCCATCATGCGCTCCTTCTCCAAGTCGGCAGTAAGGGCTCTTAGCTCGCGATAGCCACGGCTCTCCTTGTCGATGTTGATGCTCGTGATGTCAAGGCTGCGGATGGTGATGCCGAAGAGCTTCTCCACCTGCGGCATTACACGCTGCTGCACCAGCTCGCTTATCTCCATAATCTTGCGCTCAATCTGAACCACCGGAATCTGAGCGTCTATAGGAGCATTCACCACCACGCTCTTGATGAACTTGGTGAGCTGACCGCGAAGCTTGTTCTTAAAGGTTTCGTCGCTGTAAGCCTCGTTGCGGTTAACGCTATGGAAGAGGTCCATATCCTCAATGGCATACACAATGGCACCATGTACAGCCACGGGCACACCATAATCTTGCAGACGCGGGTCGAAAACGTCGAAGTAAGGAATGGCAAAGTTCACCTGACTGCCCTTGCTCAGATTGCTGAGGTTGGTCAGATTGGTCTGTTCCACTTTTCTTGCAGCCTCTTCCGCTGCCTGTCTCTTTTCTTCTTCCACTTCGCGGGAAGACTTAAAACCAAAGAATCCCATAATATTATTTTAGTTTTTAATTATTATTCGTTATTTAGTTGTGTAAATTCTCTTTGTCTTGCCCTTCGCATCCACCTCCACAAAGGTGTCGGCACCATACTGTCGGTTAGGGTCATGATAGTTGAACGAGTAGCCCATCTCGTAATTGCCGTCGATGGTGGGTCGGCTGAATTGGTCGATGCTGTCCAGCGTCTGCGGGTTCAGTCCCAACTGCCGATAGAGATGCTGTTCCACCATCGTTCGGATGGCGTTCAGGTTGTCGTCCACATATCCGCGTATCTGGTCGATGAGCGACTGGCTGTTCACGTCTTTCTTCAACAGTCGCTGGCGCATGGTCTTCCTAAGCGGCATTCCGTCTGCCTTTACTGCTGCTGGCGGCATGGCATCGTTACGCAAAGCCGACTCAATGACATGGTCGCTGCGACGCACATGAAGCATCGGGTTGCCATAGAGACAGAACATCAAGGCTGTGCTCATAGAGAAGCAGTCGTCCTCTATATTGCGGCACATATTGAAGTAGTCGCACTTGGCTTGCAGCAGGGCTTTGCCTCCCGTCATTCCCTTAAACTGATAGAGAGGATAAAGACGCATAAGCACCTCGCTGCCCGTACCCGGATTGAGTATCAGCTCACGCACCTCGTCAGTCTCTCCGTTGCTGAACATCGGAACTGACACGAGCGAACCGGTATAGAGCAATACGCCTCCTCCATAGAGGGCGCTGAGCAACATCGAGTCGTTGCGTTCGTAACCGGCATATCGTGCACCGAAGCATGCCACGGTGTTGAACACCCTTGCCTTGCCATGGCTTAGAAGCGAAGGATTGAAGGCTTCAGCCTCGCTATAGAATCCGCACATGCCCTTTGCGTCGGCACCATGCAGATTGAACATCAGCATGTCGGCATTGTCCAGAGACTTGCAGTAGATGCCGATGCTTTCAGCGTCTTGCGTCAGCAGCTTAGGACTGATATACATTCCGTTGCGTATGAGTTCAGGGTCGTCGTTGTTGTAAAGCAGCGGCAGGTGCTGGGTCATCGTGCAACTGGCAGGAATCCAGTCGCGATTGCTTATCATCAACACATTACCTACGGGTATTCCGTCGCCGTACATACCGCTGATATTGAAGTAAGCTCCGAGGTCGCTGCGTATATCCGTACTGAGTTTTCCGTCTTCCAACGGCAGTCGAGCCACATTATTTCGGGCGCATCCTACGGTGAAGTCGGAGTCGCGGTTGTCCAGCAGGTCCACGATGTAGGTACCTTCAAAGGCGTAGCACGTGTCGGTGGGTATTCGTTCGCTGCCATATGGCCACGGGTCTTCCACACGCGGAATGGGAATGACGTCGTCGCCACCTATTATAAATAGATGCAAGTCGGCACCTGCTGTCAGCTTGTTTTCGGCTATGCAGCGCGACACCGCCTCGTTGCATTCTATCCATGACGGAGGCTCGTTGGCTGAGTCCATTCCGTATTGGGCAATGTCGAGGAATGTCCAGTACATCCGCTGGTCGTAGGCGTTCTGTATGAAGTCGTTGAAGACGTCATACACGTCCTGCGTGCTGCATCCGTATTTTCTTGCCAAGGCATTGGCGTTGGTAAGGATGATGCCATAACGGTCGTCCAAGGCATCGGCTGCGGGCTGCGGAGCCGACTTGCTTTGTCCAGGCATCGGCGGCACAGCAGAAGCTTTCGGCATCGGCGGAGGAGTAGCAACTCCCAATCCCATGTTGTTGGCAGCTTGCAGAGGATTGAAGCCACGCATCTGGTTGAGCTTCACGTTCTGCGCATTAAACTTCGGCATAGGTGGAGGCGTGGGCATCTGCGGAGGCACAGCCATCTTGATTTTCTCCTTGGGCTTCAGCTCGGCAAGGGTGGTGTCGCAATAAAACTGATACCACTCTTCGGGCTGGGGCTTGTCCTCAAGCATCTCCTTCACGGCGTACCACAGAGCACCCAGCGGCTCGCTCATTCCGTTCTGCACGGCTTGGTCGAGATATTGCAGGGTCTGCTGTCGGTAGTAGTCCTGCTTGCCGTTCTTGTGATAGTCGGCAAGATTGTCGAGAGCCATCAGCAGGGCAATGTCGCCTTGCGGACAGCCGAAGCCTCCCATTCTTGGCAAGAGCACGGTGGCGTTGTCCACGTTGCCGGTCTTGATGAACGCCACATGCGCCCAGAAGAGCTGCCAATAGTTGTCGGTGCGCGAACCGAAGAAGGCAAGGGCGCACTTGTCGGGATACATCGAGGCAAGCAGCAGATGATAGTAGAACTGGATGTTGTTGTCGCCCGTCATCACACGAGCCAACTGCTCCAGCCCATTAAACTTGCGTTGCAGGATGTCCGTATGGTTGGTCTGTATGGCATTAAACACCTCGTTAAGCGTCTGCTCTGCCAAGAACTCGTTGCCCTTGCTGCCTTGCATCACGCTGATGTTGCGGCGCACTTGGTCGATTATCTGCGAGGCACGCATCGGAGCTATTTGCCATTGTATGCTCAGCTGATTCAGCTCAGCCAAACGCAGATTGTCCAGCTTGCCGTCCACCAGACGTTCCTGCACGGCTTCGAGAAAGAGGCGTTCGTTCTGCTGACTGATCTCAGTCTGCGTCTTCTGTGCCTCATACACGGTCTTGTTGTTCACCGTACTGTTGTTGGTGGTGTTGGTCGTGGTGGTATAGTTGTTTTGCGTGTTGTGCGAGTCGGTATGTATTCCGCCTACCACAGCCGCGTCGCCATCAAGTTTTATGTCGCTCATAGTCTTTCTGATTTTTAGTTTTTACCATTGAAACGGAGCACCACAGTCAGGGCAGCATGGTGTGCCTTGCGCTATGCGGATGGTGTGTCCGCAGTTATAGCATTGACATTCTATCAAGTCCTGCTTAGGGGCTGCTTCTTGTGGAGCTGTTTGCTGGGGAGCTTGCTGACTGGCTGCATTGCCGCCTATTCCTCCGTTAAAGGCGTTCAGGTTGTTGGCAGCAGCCGAGCTTACCTGCGAGATGTTGTTTATTGCCACATCTTGCGTATGGTCGAGACGCTCTTGCTGTCGGCGGTTGTCGGCTTCCAGCTGGCTTATGCGCTGCTGCTGTTGTGTCTGCTGAGCACCACTAATGCCCGTGGCAGTATCCTTTATCATGCCAGCCATCTTCATCATCGCCTCCATCTGCGCATTGCTGTTCTGCTGTTGCATCTGTAGCATCTGCTGCATCATGGCTTCCTTCTCGGCAGTGGTCTTTCGCAAGGCTTCGGCATCCTTAGCGCCGTTATAGGCGTTAGCCATTGCCACCTGAGCCTCTGCGGAGAGATGCGACAGCTGTGCGGCACGTATCTGCTCGTCGGTCATATTGGCAAACTGATTGTCGCGGTTGATCTGCTCGTTGCTCTCGATGGTGGCTATATTCTCTTCGTGCTGATACTTCTGCTGGTCTATCTGCGCCTGCATCTGCGCCATCTGCTGTAGCTTGTCCATCTGGCGCTGGTGGCGGTTGGCTTCCAGCTGGTCGTCGTCCATCTTCTCCTGACGGTTGCGCTCGTAGGCGAGGCGGTCGTCCTCCAGTTTCTCATTGCGTGCAAGCAGATGGTCTTCCTTATCCATTTCGCGCTGGCGCATAAGCTGCTTGAAGTCGTATTCGTCTTCATTCATCTTACGGTCGCGCTGGCGGCTATATTCCTTTTCCTCCTGCATCCACTGGCGCTCACGCTCTTCGTCTTCGATGCCCCAGTTGCGGCGGCGCTCCAAGTCTTCGCGTTCCCAGTCATGGTCAGTGCGCGAGTCGTCGAGAGCCCACTCTGCTTTGAGACGGGCAGCGTCGATGTTCTGCTGACTCTGTATGCGCATTATCTCCGTTATCTCTTCACGCGGGATTCTCTTATGTGCAAGTTCGTCTTCGAGCACCTCCATCTCCTCCTGCTTCACGAGGCGGTTCTTACGAAGGTCTTCCAAAGCCTCGAACTCTTCCTCCTCGGTCTTTGCCTCACGTATGCGCTTCTGGCTTTCGAGCATCTGCACGAACTCGTTTAGCTCGTCGTCATGCAGAAGCTGGTCCATATTGAGTTTCTGGAGAGCATGGCGCAGTTCTTCGGCGTTCTTTGCCGAAGCTATCTGCTGTGCATTAGCCTCCACCTCCATACGGTTGCGGAATTCGCCCGTGCGGTGCATGTAGTCGAGTTCCTTCTCTGTATTATACAGCTGACGTTCCACCTGACGGAAACGCTCAAAGTCCTTATTGTTGTCGGTGATGTTCAGCACCTGGGTGCATTCTATGCCATACACCTGCTGATTGATGGTCTGACGTATATGTTCTTTCAGCGCGTTGACCATGTCGACGGTCAATCCGCTCTGATCGTAGTTCTGATTGCGAAGCTCCTGTCGCAGCAATGTCTCTACGGTACCGTTGAGCATCTGCTGCAGCTCCCTTGTGGTAATGCTGTTGCGGTCGGCGAGATAATTGGTGGCAAAGGCATGGATGTCATTGACGCTCATCTGGAGCGACACACCTATCTGCACGTCATGCATGCCCATCGGAATGGTATAGGGCTGGAAGGCAAGATTGCCGTCCTCCTTAATAGCACCGCCGAATGTGAGAGTGATGAAACGGTTGCTGACTATATAAACTGACAGGATAGGAGCCTGAGTGATGCGAGCCAAGATGCGGGCATAATTCAGCTGACGCTTCTTGGCTTTCTCCTTCTGCTCACCCTTCTTCTCGCCGAAGATGATGCGGCCAAGCCAACTGAAACCTCTGCCTACTTCGCCCACGATACCGAGCTCGCGGAATGTGGGCTGAGCCAGACATTTGCGGTCGCGTTCACGCTTTTCGGCTTCAGCCATGTCTTTCTCAGCCTTCTCCACAGCCGCCTTGATGGCAGCCTGCTCCTCTTCCAACGACTTATAGAATAGGTAGGCACCAGCCGAAAGAGTGGAAACCAGCTCACCATTAGCAAAGATGATGGCTGTGCAACCCTCCTGTACTATTATTCCCTTGAGTTTTTCTATCTCGTCGAGTTCGCGCTCGCTTATCTTGCGGGCTATCTCGCCCGGCTGAATGTTCCAGATGGTTCTGCCGCGCACCACGTCAACACCATCTACTGCCTCCATACTGCGACGGTCACGACTACGCTCTGCCTCACGTTCGGCTGCCATCTGTGCCTGTTCAGCCTGCTGCTGCGCATTTCTTGCCTCGCGTATTTCGACACGTCCCTCAGCTGCCTGCTGATTTAGGGCCTGTCTTTGCTCTTCGGCTATCTGACGATTGAGCGCACCACCGGTCATGGCGTTAGCAACAGAGCGCACGGCATTAGTGAACATTCCCTTGCTTGGTTGTGGAGATTGTGTGGTAGGGGCTTGTGGCATAACAGGTCGCTGCGGTTGCATCGGGCGCTGTGGCATAACAGGTGCTTGAGGACGCACAGGCTGTGGAGCCTGAGGTTGCTGAGGTGCCTGAGGTTGCAAGCTGACGGGTTGTCCACACTTGGTACAAAATTTCATTCCTGGTTGTAGCGTTGCGCCACACTTTTTGCAATATGTCATAATAGTTATTATTTTTAAGGTTATGGGACTGACTTATGAATTTAGAATACGGAACAAGCGAGAACAATAAGAACGAAGGCGACGAAAATAAACCAGAAGAATCTGACGAAGCATCCAATACATCCAGTGATTCCACTACCTAAGAAGCCTCCAAATAAACCCAACAATTGAACACCCCAGCCCAAGAGGCCAAGTACAACAAATAATATAATTCCTATAAGAATAATCAGTAATATAGCTCCCATGTTATAAAAATTATCATTAAGTAAGGAGCAAAGTTATCAGATATTTATGACCTGTACAAGTCCATAATGGTTCACAAATGAAAATTATACAGACAAGGTAGTCTATAAAAACAACTAAGGCGTTAAAGTAATCGTTTCGTCAAAATGAAACAGACTGCTTTAACGCCATATTATAACAATAAAAACTATTTTATTAATTTAAGCTGAAAGTAATTGATACTTGAAACTTCACTGGAACAGGCTTTCCATCCTGCTTACCTGGTATCCATTTGGGCATAGCCTTTACAAGACGTAATGCTTCTCTGTCAATCCAAGGGTCAACACTTCTTCCTATTCGCACGTCGGTGAGACTACCATCTGCCTCTACTTTAAACAATACAATTACTCTACCTTGAACTCCATTTTCAGCAGGAACACTTGGATATTTAAGATTCTCTTTAAGATAAGCCACTAAAGCCTTCTCACCACCAGGAAACACAGGCATCTCTTCTACTACTTGGCTTGATTTTGCTTTCTCGGTTTTCTCTACTTCTTGATTTTGCTGACAAAAAGCATGAGAAGTAGCAAAAACGGATAGAACTGCCACTAAAAGAATTTTTAATACTCCGTTTTTCATATTTTGACGTTTTTATAGTTTTATAAAAACAAAGGTAATGGATATTTATTTTGCAAACAAGTCCATAATGGTTCATTGACAAAAAAATTGGAAACATGTTATTATGTCCAAATACGAAAAAAGGTCTCCAAAGTCGTTAGACCTTGAAGACCTCAAG
>OQWM01003633.1_pt1 | contig 10240 bp, 10 predicted proteins | sample 1691531 | NCBI WGS metagenome assembly OQWM01 (sample SAMN03418257, study PRJEB22391) | human gut metagenome | biome: human-gut; feature: organic feature; material: feces | host: Homo sapiens | place: Tanzania | collected 2013-01 | reverse complement strand
GCTTCATTGGCACTTGAAGCAGGCTTCGTTGGCACTTGAAGCAGGCTTCGTTGGCACTTGAAGCCTACTTCATTTTTTTGCCCACAATTGTGTCATAAATGTCGAATGCCTTTTCTATTTCGCTCAGACATATATATTCGTCGGCAGAATGAGAGCGGCTCGAGCTTCCCGGACCAAGCTTTAACGATTGCCATGGCATGAGAGCTTGGTCGCTAAGAGTAGGAGAACCGAATGGTTGCAAGCCTAACGATTTGCAACGCTTTACCAATGTGTGGTCTTCGGCAATATGCGATGAGTGAAGACGGAAGGAGTGGGCCTTAACTTCCGATGATAGATGCTGGCTGATGATATCGAAAACTTCGTGGTTGGTGTACATTTCATTGGTGCGCACATCTACAAGCATGGTGCAAGTGTCGGGAACGACATTATGCTGTGTGCCGGCATTTATCACAGTTACCGTCATTTTTGTTGGTCCAAGCAAAGGGCTAACCTTCTCAAACTTATAGTCGCGAAGCCATAGCAAATCGTCCATTGCCTTGTATATGGCATTAACGCCCTCGTTGCGAGCTGCATGTCCGCTTTTGCCGTGAGCTATCACGTCAAGCACCATCAATCCTCTTTCAGCTATTGCTGGTTGCACGTCTGTTGGCTCGCCAACGATGGCAACATCCACCTTGGGCAACTCCGGTATTGCCAGCGATATTCCATCCTTTCCGCTCACTTCCTCTTCGGCAGAAGCAAGGTAAACGAGGTTATACTCTCGTGGCTCCAATATCTTTTTGCGGAATATTTGCAGCAAGGTTGTTAGACCTCCGCCACAGTCGTTGCTTCCCAATCCATATAGCTTGTCGCCCTCTATGGTTGGTGAGTATGGGTCGCGAGTCCACGATGCCACCGGTTTCACGGTGTCGATATGAGCGTTGAGCAATAGAGTGGGGCGAGCTTCGTCGTATTCCGGGTCTATTGTCCACACATTATTCTTTAGTCTATGCACTTCAAGTCCATAGCCTCTGATTGTTTCCTCCATTATGTCGGCAGCCTTGTCTTCGCTTCTGCTTGTAGAAGGAGTGCTGATAAGCAATTTTAGTAACCTTACAGCCTCGTCGGTATATTCTTTGTTGGTCATAGTGTTGTATGTGTTGTTTACATCATTTCTGTTTATATTAATTCATATTGCAAAAATAATTAAAAAACGCCAAGTTCACAACCTTGTGGACCACAAAGTTGTGAACTTTTAATAATAGCTCTATTTGTGCGTCTAAATATGCTTGCATAAAATCGAATATATAACAATTTTTTGATTTTGTTTTGTTATTCCACTCGTTTCTATTAACTTTGCAAATAATAAAAATTTATCATTATGCAGACAATTACGCATCTTTCGGTTCTTGTACACGAACAAGCCAAGAAATATGGCAATCGCAGTGTCTTTACTTTCCAGTCGTTTGGCAGTAAGCAATGGAAGCAGGTTTCGTGGAACCAATTCTCACTCAGAGTAAAGCAGGTTTCTAACGCTCTGCTCAATCTCAATGTCAAACCACAAGAGAATATTGCGGTATTTGCACAAAACTGCATACATTATTTATATACAGACTTTGGTGCATATGGTATTCGTGCTGTCAGCATTCCTTTTTATGCTACAAGTAGCGAAACCCAGATTCAATATATGATAAACGATGCCCAGGTAAGAGTATTGTTTGTCGGCGAACAGGAACAATACGACAAGGCTTTACGGGTGTTTACTCTCTGCCCTTCGCTCGAACGAATTATTATCTTCGACGAAAGTGTGCGTATCAGCGCCAACGATCCTAACTCTATGTATTTTTCCGACTTCTTGAAGCTCGGTGAGGGATTGCCTCGCCAAACGGAGGTGGAAAACCTGTATAAGCAGGCGAACATGGAGGATTTGTGTAATATCCTTTATACCAGCGGTACCACAGGTGATTCTAAGGGCGTGATGTTGACTTATGGTCAGTATAATGCTGCTCTTGAGGCTAATGGCGCATGTGTGCCTATCAGAGAATGCGACCGCTCTATAAGCTTCTTGCCTATTACACATATCTTTGAGCGCGGATGGTGTTATTTGTGTCTGTCGGTAGGTGCACATGTTATTATCAACACCAATCCAAAGGAGATTCAGCAGTCTATGCGCGAGACACATCCTACCTGTATGTCGTCGGTGCCAAGATTCTGGGAGAAGGTTTATCAGGCAGTAAAGGATAAGATTGATCGCTCAGGAGCAGTAAAGCAGAAGTTGTTTGCCTACGCTCTTTCTGTAGGTAAGAAATATAACATCGATTATCTGAGCCACGCCAAGCGTCCGCCATTGACATTGGCTTTGGAATATAAGATGATGGATAAGGCTGTGTTGAGCCTTGTGCGCAAAACTATGGGATTGGAAAATCCAAATATCTTCCCTACAGCCGGTGCTTATGTATCACCAGAAGTTGAAGAATTTATCCATTCCATCGGACTTAACATGGTGGTTGGCTATGGACTTACCGAGAGTCTCGCAACCGTTACCTGCGACCATACATCAGAGGGCTATACCATCGGCTCTGTAGGTCGTCCTATCCACAATATAGAATTGAAGATTGGCGAGAACGACGAGGTGTTGCTTAAGGGTCCTACCATCACTCCTGGATATTATAAGCGTGACGCTATCACCGCAGCTTCGTTTACCGAAGACGGATTCTTCAAGACTGGTGACGCAGGATATATTAAGAATGGTGAGCTATTCTTGAAAGAGAGAATTAAAGACTTGTTTAAGACAAGCAATGGTAAATATATCGCTCCTCAGCAGATTGAGGCTTTGCTGTTGGTAGACAAGTTTGTTGAGCAGGTGGCAGTTATTGCTGACCAGCGCAAGTTTGTTTCTGCATTGATAGTGCCTTCGTATTTGCAGATAGAGGATTGGGCACGCAACAATGGTGTGAAGTTTGATTCGCACGAAGACTTATGCGAGAATCCTAAGATAAGGGCTATGATGAAGGAGCGTATAGACACCTTGCAACAGACACTTTCACACTATGAGCAGATTAAGAGATTCACTCTGCTGCCAAAGCCTTTCACTATGGAGAATGGTGAACTAACAAACACATTGAAGCTCCGTCGACCTCAGGTGAGCAAGAACTATAAGGAGCTGATAGATAAAATGTACGAGGAGTAAAAATAGAAATGATAACATCCGACCAACTAAAAGATGTAGTCGACAGAGTAGATGCACTATATAAATACTTGAATATCGACCAAAAGAAGGTGGAGTTCGAGGAAGAGCAACTACGCACACAGGCACCCGACTTCTGGGAAGACGTGGAGCGTGCGCAGGAGCAGATGAAAAAGGTGAAGAGCATCGAAAAGTGGATTGTCGGCTATAATAATGTGAAGCAAAATGCCGACGAACTACAGTTGGCTTTCGACTTCTACAAGGAGGAGCTCGTGACAGAGCAGGAGGTTGACGACGATTATAAAAAGACGATAAAAGCCATCGAAGACTTGGAATTGATGAACATGCTCCGTCAGGAAGAAGACCCTATGGACTGTGTGCTGAAAATCAACTCTGGAGCTGGTGGTACCGAGAGTCAAGACTGGGCGCAGATGCTTATGCGTATGTATATGCGCTGGGCTGAGGCTCACGGATATAAGGTTACAATCTCGAACCTTCAAGAGGGTGAAGAAGCCGGTATCAAGAGCGTTACCATGGAGATTGAAGGTGGTGAATATGCCTATGGATTCTTAAAGAGCGAGAATGGGGTGCATCGTTTGGTGCGTGTTTCTCCTTTCAACGCTCAGGGTAAGCGAATGACAAGCTTTGCTTCTGTATTCGTGTCGCCTTTGGTAGATGAAACCATTGAGGTGTATGTAGACCCGGCAAGAGTGTCGTGGGATACTTTCCGCTCGAGTGGTGCAGGTGGTCAGAATGTTAATAAGGTGGAGTCGGGTGTGCGTCTTCGTTATCAATATCAAGACCCTGATACTGGCGAGGAAGAAGAAATCCTTATCGAAAACACCGAAACTCGCGACCAGCCAAAGAACCGTGCCAAGGCTATGCTCTTGCTGAAGAGTCAACTCTACGACCGTGCTATGCAGAAGCGATTGGCAGAGAAGGCTAAGATTGAAGCGGGCAAGAAGAAGATAGAATGGGGTAGTCAGATACGCAGTTATGTCTTCGACGACCGCCGTGTGAAAGATCATCGCACAAATTATCAGACCTCGGATGTGGATGGTGTGATGAATGGCGATATCGATCCTTTTATCAAGGCTTATCTTATGGAATTTCCAAGTGAGGAATAAAGAGCCTCACATATTATTATAGTATAACTAACCTAAGCCATAAACTCCGATGTGATTATTCACGTACTCTCTTTTAGACGAGAGAGGTTGGAGCGAGGCTGATAATCTTATTTGTTATGAGCCAAAAAAACAAGATTCGTCACGCTAAGCGTGAAGCACAACAGGAAGAACAAGGAAAGAAAGTCGTTAAATGGGTGTTCGGCGTATTGGTAGCGTTGGCTCTCATTTACATGGTTTATTCAATATTCATGTTACAATAATGAGTGGAATAGAAATAGAAAGAAAATTCCTTGTTAAGAAAGGCGGTGCTTACAAGAGTGCCGCCTTTTCAAGTAGTCATATCGTGCAGGGATATATTCCTTGCGATGCCGCAACAGTCCGTATTCGCATTCGCGATGAAAAAGCTTACCTAACAATAAAGGGTAAGTCGAAAGATGGTATCGGAAGATATGAATTTGAAAAGGAAATAGAAATGGAGGAGGCACGCAACCTAATGAACCTATGTTCGGGTGGCGTGATAGACAAGCGTCGCTACTTGGTGAAGAGTGGCAGTCATGTCTTTGAAGTCGACGAGTTCTATGGCGACAATGAAGGACTTGTGATGGCAGAAGTAGAGCTTGGTGCTGTAGACGAACCTTATGAAAAGCCCGATTTCATCGGTCCTGAGGTTACTGGCGACAAGCGCTTCTATAATAAGCACATGCTTAAATATCCTTTCTCGCTTTGGCGCGAAGATATACCACAAGACTACCGATAGCTGTTCCTATCATCACACCGATGCAGTTGGCAATCCAGTCTATCCAATCACCGCTGCGATTGCCACCTGTACAATATGCTTGTGCCAATTCTATTAAGCCACCCATAATAACAGGTAATAACACTCCACATATAGCCAAACGCTTGATGTTTGGTTTGATATGGCGGTAGGCATATTCTGTAAATATCACAGAGCATAGCGAACCATACATCACAAAGTGTGTCCATTTATCTATCATGGGCACATCGTCGAGTGGTGTCTCTGGAATAGGAATGAGACAAATTATCCATATTGCTACTACGAGAAACAAAGAGAAGGGGTATTTTTTGATATATTCTTTCATTTGATTATGATATTTATGCAAAGGTACACAGTTTTATTCATATCTATTGGTAAAATACTCTGAAATGTTATTTTTATAGAGATATTTTTTATACTTTTGTACCTTATTAGGGACTTTAGTGATAAGATTGAAACTTGATAGCCCTTATTTTTATACAAATTGGAAAGAAGATGAAAGAACAAAGAGCAAATTTCGGAAGTAAATTAGGAATGATACTTGCAACGGCAGGTGGCGCTGTAGGCTTGGGTAATGTATGGCGTTTTCCATATATGGTTGGCGATAATGGTGGTGCCGCCTTCTTGGTGGTATACATCTTTTGTGTGTTGTTGCTCGGCATTCCATGTATGCTTAGCGAATTTATTATCGGTCGCCATGGCGCTTCAAATACTTTTAGAGCTTATGATAAGATTTCGGGTGGTTCGGCATGGAAGTATGTTGGATTGCTTGGCGTTATTACCGGTTTCTTGATAACAGGATACTATGCTGTGGTGTCTGGATGGTGCTTGCAATATATCTATGCATCAATGGTAGGAGAGCTGAAAGGCGACCCTCAATATGTGATGCAATACTTTAGCGACTTCTCAAAAGACCCCATTCGACCGCTGTTTTGGACTGTCGCTATTATCGTGACTGCTCACTTCGTGATTATCCATGGCGTTAGAGGTGGTATAGAGAAAGCTTCTAAACTTATGATGCCAACACTCTTCGTGCTGCTTGTGGTTATTGTCGTTGCTTCGTGCATGCTACCAGATGCAGGTAAAGGCGTAGCCTTCCTTTTCCATCCTGATTTCTCGAAGATGACGAAAAATATGTTTCTTGCTGCTTTGGGTCAATCGTTCTATTCTCTGTCTATAGCCATGGGATGTATCTGTACCTATGCTTCATACTTCAGCAGACAGACAAATCTTCTGAAGTCAGCTTTGCAGATTTCTGTTATCGACACTATGGTAGCCATACTCGCAGGTTTGATGATCTTCCCTGCTGCTTTCTCTGTAGGAGTAAATCCAGATAGTGGACCATCGCTGATATTCATCACCTTGCCAAATGTATTCAATGATGCTTTTGCTACAATGCCTGTTATTGGATGGATAATATCATTGTTGTTTTATCTGCTCTTGTCGGTTGCAGCCCTCACGTCATTGATGTCGCTGCATGAGGTTAGCACATCTTTCTTCTTTGAAGAGTTGCATATAAGCAGAAAGAATGGCGCTTTGATAGTTACCATAACATGTAGTATTATCGGAGCTTTCTGCTCACTTTCGATAGGCGGAAGAGATTGGCTTACTATCGGTGGAATGGCACTTTTTGATTTGTTTGACTTCGTTACAGGTCAGATATTCCTTCCTATAGGTGGTATGCTGACATGCGTATTCCTTGGATGGTTCGTGCCAAAGAAACTCGTTCGCGATGAGTTTACTAACTGGGGAACAGTATCGAGTGCACTATTTGGTTTGTACCTATTCCTTATAAGGTTTATCTGCCCATTGGCAATATTAGCAATATTCTTGCATCAGTTGGGTGCTTTTTAAGTGAAGAGTGAAGAATTGAAAATCGGCGGCCGAAGGGAAAGCCAACAGAAGAGTGAAGAATCAAATAGAATTTGAGAGAAAAATAAAGAGAATAAAATATTGATAATGGAACAAAGAGGAAAGTTTGGAACTAAGATAGGCGTGATCCTTGCTACTGCAGGTTCTGCAGTAGGTTTGGGTAATATATGGCGATTCCCATATATGACAGGACAAGATGGAGGTGCAGCCTTCATATTGATATATCTTGTATGTATGTTGTTCTTGGGAGTGCCTGGAATGATAGCCGAGTTTGTTGTTGGTCGTCATTCTGCATCTAATGCTGTGCGTGCATATAAGACTCTTGGTAATGGTAAGCCATGGCATATTATCGGTGTAATCGGCGTTTTTACAGCAACTGTTATCCTTGGCTTCTATGCAGTAGTGGCAGGTTGGTGCTTGCAATATCTCTTTTCTTCGTTGATGGGTCAAGTGAATGGAGATGCAGATTATGTGAAGACATATTTCGTTGAGTTCTCTACTGATGCTGTACGACCAATGGTGTGGACAGTAGCATTTATTTTGCTTACTCATTTTGTGGTAGTGAGAGGTGTACGCCGTGGTATTGAAAAGGCTTCCAACATGCTTATGCCAACACTCTTCGTCCTGTTGTTGATTCTTGTGGTGGCAGCTTGTATGTTGCCAGGAGCATGGAAGGGAATAGACTTCTTGTTCCGTCCCGACTTCTCGAAGCTTACTAAGAATGTGTTCCTTGATGCCTTAGGACAGTCGTTCTTCTCATTGTCGTTGGGTACAGCATGTCTTTGCACCTATGCTTCTTACTTTAGTCGCACAACCAATCTTGCTAAGTCGGCTCTACAGATAGCCTGCATCGATACTATTATCGCTATTCTTGCCGGTTTGATGATATTCCCTGCAGCATTCTCTGTAGGAGTAAATCCGGATAGTGGACCGTCGCTGTTGTTTATCACTTTGCCTAATGTTTTCCAAGAAGCATTCGGCTCTGTGCCGGTAGTAGCATATATAGTATCGGTGTTGTTCTATGCTTTGCTGGCTTTGGCTGCACTCACCAGTACTATATCTATGCACGAGATAGGTACAGCTTTCTTCTATGAAGAATTGCATATTACCCGTAAGAAAGGTGCCGCTATAGAAACAATTTTAGCCGTATTCATCGGAATATTATGTTCCTTATCATGTGGTGCGGTGAAGATAAACGTATTTGGTGTAGACTTCCTAAGTGCTTGCGACTATTTTACTTCTAATATATTGATGCCAATAAGCGCATTGAGCACGTCGCTTTTTGTTGGTTGGTATATTCAGAAGAAAACAGTTCGCGACGAATTTACTAACTGGGGAAATACAAATTCTAAGGTGTTTGGCTTATGGCTCTTTGCAGTTCGCTTTGTTTGTCCAGTCTGTATAGTGATGATATTCCTTCGACAGATGGGGATATTGTAAACAGGCATTTTATAAGGATGTAATATAATAATCTATCAAATATGGAGTGGAGAGAATTCTTTTATTTCAACAGGTCAGATCGTTCGGTAGTATTGTCGATAATAGTGTTTGCAGCAGTAGTATGGCTGTTGGTTATGTTCTTTGATAATACCGATGAAGTGGGCAAAATTGGAACAGCTATGTCGCAGGATTCTGTTGGTTACTCTGCCACGTCTAAAAGCTATACATCTAAAAACTATGCCGAAAGAGAAGACGCCAAGCCATATTATTATAATGTAGGAGATGTAAAAGTTGAACGCTTTCCGTTTGATCCTAATACTGCTGATAGTACACAACTTCTGCGTCTTGGACTTCAACCTTGGCAAGTAAGGAATATATATAAGTATAGAGCAGCTGGCGGACATTATTCTCGACCAAGTGATTTTGCTCGATTATATGGGCTTTCTTCTAAGCAATATAAAGAACTTGAACCATATATTCGCATTTCAAATGACTACCGTCCTGCTAAGATTATAGCCGAAAAGGAAGAGGTGACTCATTCTAAAGATACAATAAGAAATCCAAGAAAGATAACACTTCAGCAACGTATTGCCATTAATAATGCTGATACCACCTTGCTTAAGCGAATACCAGGAATTGGCTCTTACTATGCTCGAAAGATAGTAGATTATCGTGAGCGTCTTGGTGGCTTCGTTAGTTTAAAACAGCTGAAGGAGATAGATGGATTCCCAGAGAGTACTTTGCAATATATGTGTATTCCAGATGGCGGAGTAAGGAAGATAAAAGTAAACAAGCTTACTCTGAACCAGCTAAAAGCACATCCATATATTAATTTCTATCAGGCTCGAGATATCATAGAATATCGTAGATTGCGAGGACCATTGACGAATATAGACGATTTGAAATTCCTTCCTGATTTCACTCCTGATGTGATTGAGCGACTGCGACCATATATGGAATATTAACTCTGAAAAGAAATAAAATGTAGATAGAATTTCGTATTCTGCAGATATTTCTATAACTTTGCAAGGAATTTAAAAGTAGGCAATAGATGTTTATGAATAGTAGGAACAGAATAATAGGTATGCTGATCGCCATCATCTTTATGATGGTGTTGCCTTCATGTGCCTTTGCTGACTCTGCTTCCGACTATAGTAAACATCATGATAAAGACCTATTAAAGGATGCAACATCAGATGCCGATTCGCAGAATTCTGCTATGTGGAGCGATGCTGTATTGCCTGTGCAAGTATGAGCACCGCGTGTGTGCCGCACTATTGTTTCTTTTGAATCTTCACCATTTAATGCCCATTTTATCGCGTTAAATGATAATTATTCAACTACACAATCTTATACTTTTATTCCTACTGGAGCTGCTAAGGCTCCTCACTATCTCTTTTGCCCACGTTATTATTATGTAATAGCGTTGAGGCGTATCTTGTGTTAGATTCTTAGTTTTTGTCGGCTTGTATAGTGACTAAAGTTTGCTTTGTGGTAGACTGTAGGTTGCTGTATCATGTATAATGCACCCCTTGCATCCCAAAAACAAAGAATTTAATAACAGATTAAAAACAAAGAGATTTTATGGTAAAGATTAAGAATCTGGAAATGGCTCCTGCCGTTTCTGCTAATAATGATATTAAGATAACTTCCGCTTTCTGCGGATTTGTAGAGAACGCTGTATATTTGCCAACAAATAGCAAGGTGTCGGCTCATACTTTTGACTATGCTCCAGATAAAGGACGAGAAATGGCAAGTGCTTCGGCTATGTCGGTAGATGAAATCGAACGATTTATGAAAGCCGGTAAAGTTGCAGATAGTGTAGCTATAGGTAATGTAAGAGCAGAAGTTTGTATGTCG
>OQWM01003632.1_pt1 | contig 10240 bp, 9 predicted proteins | sample 1691531 | NCBI WGS metagenome assembly OQWM01 (sample SAMN03418257, study PRJEB22391) | human gut metagenome | biome: human-gut; feature: organic feature; material: feces | host: Homo sapiens | place: Tanzania | collected 2013-01 | reverse complement strand
CCAGAATGACCACCAGATACATCAGGCCGTCAAACAGGCGGGTGGAGGTGTTGAACGCGCCCATGGCGTAGTAGCCAAGGGTCTTGATCTGCTCAAAGGCGCGGTTGCCCTTGGCGAACTTTTCCCGCTCCTCGTCCTCGGCGGCAAAGGCCTTGACCACGCCCTGTCCCAGCAGGCTGTCCTCGATGGTGGAGTTCAGCTCGCCGATCTGGACGCGCTGCTGGCGGAACCGCGCCCGCAGACGGCCGTTCAGGTACACCGACACCACGCCCATCAGCGGCACACAGGCAAACACTGCCAGCGTCAGCGGGATGCTGGCGCGGCACAGGATGACAAAGGACGCCACGATCTTGATGCCCGCGATGAAAAACTCCTCCGGGCAGTGGTGGGCGAACTCGGTCACGTCAAACAAATCGTTGGTGATGCGCCCCATGATGGTGCCCACTTTGGTGTTGTTGTAGTAGGTGTGATCCAGCTGCAGCAGATGGTCAAAGGCATCCCGGCGCATATCCGTTTCGATATGCACGCCCATGATGTGGCCGATGCTGGACATATAATAGCTGGCTGCGCCGTCGATGATGCGCAGCACAAAGTAGAGCGCCGCCAGCTTCAGCACGATGCCCGCCGTCAGGGTGATGCCCACCCCCATGGCAGAGTTGGTGATGATGCTCATGATCTTGGGCAGCACGATATCGCACAGGGTGGTCAATGCCGCGCAGAACAGGTCAAGGCACAGCACCATCTTATAGCTTGCCAGATAGGGCAGAAAACGCCGGATCAGCGCACCGCTGCTTGCGTGGTGTGCCCCGGGGTCGTTAGGCTTGGTTTTCGGCATGGTTCCTCCATTATTATCGTTACTTTTTACTGTAATCCCGCTCGCCGTAGATGGCGGTGCCGATGCGCACAAGGGTAGCGCCCTCGCGGATGGCGTTCTCAAAATCGCCGCTCATGCCCATGGAAAGGGTCTGCATCTCCACGTTGCGGTAGCCCCGTTCCCCTGCCCGGACGAACAGCCGATACACCTGCGCCAGATACCGGCGGTTCTGGGCATCATCGTCGTTCACAGGCGGGATAGCCATCAGACCCTTGACCCGGATATGCTCCTGTGCAGCGGCGGTGTCCAGCAGCGGCCAGAGCAGTTCCGGTGCGGCACCGGTCTTGCTCTCTTCCCCGCCGATGTTCACCTCCAGCAAAATATCCTGCACGATGCCGGCCTTGGCGGCTTCCTTCTCGATGGCCAGCAGCAGATGCTCGCTGTCCACGCTTTGGATCAGGCTTGCCCGTCCCAGCACCTTTTTGATCTTATTGGTCTGCAAATGGCCGATAAAATGGCTGGGCTTGCCGCAGTAGGCTCCGGCATCGTAGTTTGCGCACAGCTCCTGTACATGGTTCTCGCCAAACACATCAATGGGCAGGGCGGCACTGGCGGCAATGGTCTGCGCCGTGCGGGTCTTGCAGGCGGCGCACAGCTGCACCGCTGCCGGGTCGCGCCCGGCTTCCCGGGCGGCTGCGGCCATCTTTTCCCGGATCTCGGCCACCGCCTGCCGCATCTCTTCCAAATTCTTTTCTGCCATGTCGCTCAGTCCTCCTCGGTATAGCGGGCGCGTTCGCCGCCGATCAGCTTCGGGCGGGTGTAGGCGCACAGAATGTTTGCTTCACCGATCTTCGCAAGGCTCAGCCGCACCGGCACCGCCACCCGCTTCAGGTGCATCCCGATCAGGGTACCGCCGATATCCATGCCCGCGTTGGCGCGGATCTCCTCCACCGCCACCGGGTCTTTGAAGTTCTTCCAGCAGGTAGTGGCCCAGCTGCCGCCCGCATGGGGACGGGGCACAACGCACACTTCCTCCCAGCCGTATCGCTCTGCGGCTTCCCGCTCAAGGATCAGGGCACGGTTCAGGTGCTCGCAGCACTGGGCTGCCAGCCAGATGCCTTTTTCCGCCAGCACCGGCGCAGCGCCCGCGTACAGCGCCCGGGCAGCTTCCAAGCTGGAATCCTTGCCGATGTGACCGCCCACCATCTCACTGGAAGAGCAGCCCACCACGAGCACATCTCCCTTTTTCAGCTTTGCCGCGGCCACCAGCTCGGTCATGGCCTGCCGTGCTTCGGTCTCGATCTGTTTTGCAAATGCTTCGGTCATACAAAAAACACCTCGCTTATCGGTTTGCAGCCAGCAGACTGTTTGCCCCTGCTGCACCGAAATATACTTTACTTTCCACCGGACACACCGCCGCGCAGCTGTCCTGTGCAAGGCCGGTAAAGGTCTGCTCCCAAGCCCCGGTGGCAAGGCTCACCGCTTCGGCGCAGGGGGCGTCTGCGGTGCACCGGAACAGCCGCTCCTGCGTATTCTGCCCCGCCCGCAGGGCGATGCCCCGCAGCAGGGTGCTGTCCGCGTTCTTTTCCAGCCAGCTGCTGCGCGCCCAGCGGTAGCTGATGTACAGCGTGCCGTCCGTGTCCGCAGCCAGCGCACCGGGATAGCCCGGCAGACCGGCAAAGGCGGCAGTGCAGCCCCGTCCCCCGGCGGTCAGCTCCCGGGCAGCTGCATCCACCGCCCAGATGCAGCGGCTGCCAAGGTCGGAGACATACAGGGTGCTGCCGTCCGGGCTGAGCGCCAGTCCCGCAGCGCCTGCCACCCCGCCCAGCACCTTTTCCACCGTGCGGGCGGCGGGGTCGTACACATACACACAGCCGGTGGCGGTGTGCGCCAGCAGCTCGGTGCGCAGGGCGCTTTCCAGCCCGTTTTCTGCACCTGCCGCCGCAGCCACCGCAAAGTATATCTTGCCCGCCGGACTTACCTCCACAGCAGATACTGCCCCCAGCGGTGCGCCGTCCAGCTGGGTGACCACCTGCTCCACCGCTGCGCCCCAGCTGTCGTGCTTGGCACGGCACAAGGTGCCCCCGGCGGCGGTCAGCTGGGTCAGCCACACATCCCCGGCGGCGTCAAAGGCAAAGTCGGTCAGTTCGCCCTCCACGCTCAGGATGGCGGCAGAGTGCCCGCCATCGGTGCGCACAAGGTCGCTGGTGCGCTTTTTCAAAGCAGCACCGTTCCACGCGGCGGCATACAAAAGGCCGTCCTTGGCGCGGATGCAGTCCACGCCCTGATACTCCCCCAGCTCCAGCCGGGTCTTGCGGTCGGTGGAAACTGCTGTCTGTAGCGCTCCCGTCTCCTGCCGGAGGTCGGGGGCTTTATAGGCCTGCGGCGGGGTGTCGATGGGACGGAAGCCCAGCACATACACCAGCACCAGCAGGATGCCCACCCCGAACACGGTGCTGGCGGTGCGGAACCGCTTGAGCATGGCATCCCGCTCGACAGCCATCTGAGCGGCATACTCCGCTCGGCGGCGTGCCATCATGGCGTTGGCACGGTTAGCACGTCGCATCCACCGGTCCACGAACAAGGCCACCCGCGGCCCTACCGTGAGGGACGCAATGGCCAGTATGAGCAAAAATTCGATCAATCCGATTCGCATAAACGCTTTTCCTTATCTCTGAAAAACCTGCGGACAGTGCACTGTCCTTTATCGCTAAAGTATAGCATTCCTGCGCAAAAAGGGCAAGCGGGACAAAAAAGAACTGCCGCACAGCGTTGTGCAGCAGTTCCACATACTTTATCTTGTCTCAATTGGCCGGGTGGTCTGCTCCCCGCTGCGGGTCACGAGAGAACCGGCGGGCACTTTGCCCCGGATGATGCAGCCCGCGCCGATGACGCAGTTGTCGCCGATATTCGCGCCCTTGAGCAGCACCACGTCCGAGGCGATCCAGCAGCTGCGTCCCACGGTGATGCAGCCCGCAGCGCATTCCCGGCTGACTCCCTCCTCCCGGCTGAAGCGATGGTTATTATCAAAGATCTTCACCCCTGGGCCGAAAAGGGTGTTCTCGCCGATATTGATCTTTCCAAGGCAGCTGACGACCGCGCCGTCATTGAAATAGACGCCGCTGCCGATGTTCAGTCTGCCGTATCCGTCTGTGGTGATGAACACCCGCCCGTCGCTCTCCACCCGGTCCCCCAGCGTCACCCGGGAGCCGCGCCCAAGCCGCAGTTTGAGTTCCCTGTCCAGCAGGATGCAGCGGCCAAATTGCAGCCCATGGCAGCTGAACCACCGTTTCCATTGCAGGCGGCAGCGGTTATGCAGGCTGCGCCGCAGCTCCCGTACTTTGCGGGGCGCACACTGCCGCAGCCACATACACCAGCGCCCGGCTTTGGTGCACTTGAAGCGCTTGCGCCAGCGGTTTGCCTTATCGCCGCTTTGCCAGCTGTCCTGATAGTAGTGGATGCCGAAGGTGCGCGGTGTCCGGTGCATCCGCTCGGTCACATAATCAAAGGGCGAAAAACAGTCGGTGGGCAGCACCAGAAAGCCGTCCAGCTCCTGCTGCTCGTTTTTCTGCTGCAAACCGGCCTTGGTAAACAGCGGGGTATCCCGCTGGGTGCAGGTGCGCAGATCCGGCTCGCCGGTCTCCTGAATAAAGGCGGCATTGCGGTAGCCTGCCAGCATTTTGCCGATCATCTCGCAGCCCGGCTCTGCGCCCACGCCGGAGCCGGTGTTCACCAGCAGCGTGCGTCCGTAGGGCGAAGGCGCACTGTGCTCCATGCCGATAAAGCCCTTATACTCCAACAGCTCGTCCAGCGGGCGCACCAGCTCCACATCCATGTCCAGATAGATGCCCCCGTACTCGTACAGCACCGCAAGCCGCACATAGTCCGATACAAAGGCATACCGCTTTGCCTCGTAGGCCTGCTGTGCATAGCGGTTTTTACTGATATCAAAATTCTGCTCGTTCCATTCGATGATTTTGTAATCCGGGCAGTATTTCTTCCAGCTTTCCATACATCTGCGGTCAACCGGGCTGATGGGTTCGCCGCCGAACCAGCAATAATGAATGATCTTAGGGATACTCATGACTGCTCCTCCTTTTTCTCCGCAAAGCCCCTTGATCTTTATGACTTCATTTTACAAAAACGCCCGTTTTCTTGTCAAGTTTTCCCAGCGCATTTTACCGTGCTTTCCTGCAAAAAGATTGCCGCCCCGCCGCCCGGTGTGGTATACTGGGTGCAAACGGTTTTGTTTTTCCAAACCATTCACCTAAAATTCACAGCTTTTTCCAATTCTTGCATTAAAATAGAGCTGTATTTTGATATATGATAGGGAGGAGTCCTGTTTTATGGCAAAGATCCTGATCGTTGACGATGAGCCCCGCATCCGGGAGCTCATCCGCGAGCATCTTCAATATTCCGGTTACGTCTGCGAGGAAGCCGGGGACGGCTCTGCGGCGCTGGCGCAGCTGTCCGGCGGCGGGTTTGATCTGGTGATCTTAGACCTGATGATGCCCTTTATGGACGGCATGACCTGCCTGCGGGAGATGCGTGCCCGCCACATCAACACCCCGGTCATCATCCTGACCGCCCGGGGCGAGGAGTACGACAAGCTGGCCGGGCTGGAAAGCGGTGCAGACGACTATGTGGTAAAGCCCTTCTCCCCCCGGGAGCTGGTGGCGCGGGTGCGCGCGGTGCTGAACCGCACTATGCCCCGCCCCACCGAGGCCGCCAACACCATGACCTTTGGCGAGCTGACCATCGACACTGCCAGCCATACCGTACGGGTGTCCGGCGAGGAAGTCGCCCTGACCCCCAAGGAGTTTGACCTGCTGGTATTTCTGGCCTCCAACAAGGGCATTGCCCTGAGCCGGGAAAAGATCCTGCAGAAGGTGTGGAACTACGACTACTTTGGCGAGGACCGCACCGTAGACACCCATGTAAAGATGCTGCGCGGCCATCTGGGCAAATGCCGCAGCTACATTGCTACGGTATGGGGCATCGGTTATAAGTTCGACCCCGATGCCGCCCGTTGACTGAAGGAGCGTGCGGTCCATGCGGCAAACCACCAAAGCACGGCATACCCTTGGCATCCGCGGGCAGCTGATGTGGTTTTTGTGCTTCATCTGCCTGTTTCTGCTGGGGCTGTTCTGGCTGCTTTCCACCCAGCTACTGGAGCCCCTGTACACCAAACACATCGAGACCCAGCTCACCAATCAGGCCGACAGTATCGTAGAGCGGCTGGACGATGCCATTGCCGAGGGCAAGGTGCTGTCCGCCTGGTCCTTCGGACAGCTGTCGGTCAACAGCGATTTTTTTAATAAGCTCACGCTGGAACTGTACACCAAAGGCACTTTGAACAGCTTCTGCGTGGATATCTCGGACACCACCCTGCATACCATTTATAAAATCGAAAACCAATCCTTCTGCAACCTGCACGGCACTTATCTGTCGGACTCTGCCAACAACGATAAGATCATTGCCACCGCCCTTGCCATGCGGCGCAAATGCCGCAGCCTGGGCAGCTTTGTGCAGACGCTCAACCCGCCCCGGCTTTCCGGCTCGGCGCAGCTATTGGTAGGACGCACCACCGCCGACGGCAGCTATACCGTGCTGGTGACCACCAGCCTTGTGCACGTTGCCGAGGCCAGCAAGGTACTCAGCACCCTGCTGCCGCTGGCAGCGGCGCTGATCTTCTGCTTTGCCATGTCAGCGGCGTGGCTGTTCAGCGAGTGGTTCACAAAGCCGCTGCGCCAGCTTTCCAGCGCCGCCCGGCAGATGGCGCTGGGCAACTACGCCGTGCAGGTGGACAACCGCCGCAACGACGAGCTGGGCGACCTTGCCCGGGACTTTAACCACATGGCCGAGGAGGTGCAGCACGCGGTGCAGATGCAGCGCGACCTGCTGGCCAACGTCTCTCACGACCTGCGCACCCCGCTGACCCTCATCAAAGGCTATGCCGAGACGGTGCGCGACCTGACCGGTGACGACAAAGCTCACCGCGATGAGCAGATGAACATCATCGTGGACGAGACCGACCGCCTGACTGCACTGGTGTCCAGCGTGATGGAACTGAGCAAGGTGACCAGCGGCACCTATAAGTGCGAGCGGGTGCACTTTGACATGGGACAGCTGTGTGACGAGGTAAGCGAGCGCTACGACGCCGTCTGCGCCCAGAACGGCTGGCAGCTAAAACTGGAACTGCCGGAAGAAGAGCTGCCGGTCTACGCCGACCCGGACATGATGCAGCGGGCCCTGCACAACCTGCTGGGCAACGCCATGCACCACATCGGCAAGGACGGCATCTTTGTGCTGCGCGCCTTCCGCTGCACCGAGGGCGTGCGGGTAGAGGTGGAGGATCATGGCCCGGGCATTGCCGCCGCCGACCTGCCCTATATCTTTGACCGGTACTACCGCTCCCGCTCGGACGCAGGCAAGCAGGGCACCGGTCTGGGGCTTTCCATCACCAAGGCCATCTTCCAGCAGCACAACTTCCGCTTTGGCGTACAAAGCACCGTAGGCAAGGGCACCATCTTCTGGTTCGTCATGAGCGATCTGCCCTATGTGGACGATTTTGAGGGCAAGTGAAGCCCCCTGTGATACAGAAAAAGCACCGGCAGTTTTCCTGATTTTCCAATCGGGAAACTGCCGGTGCTTTTATTATGTTCCGCTCTCTGCCGTATGGTAGATGCCAAAAGTGTTATCCGGGGCGGGCATCTCCACGCGGGAGGCGCGGTCGTTCACCGCCCACATCATCGCGCCCATGGCTCCCAGCGCCACCAGAATGATGAGCCATTTTACTGCATTGGGTAATTTTTTCATTCCGTTATCCTTTCCGTAGTCTCCATGCGGCACTTCTGCCGGGCAGCGCGCAGCAGCGCAGCAGCTTCAGCCGCCGAAAGCGTCTGCACCCACCCGGGGCGCTCCCCTGCGCCCGCGCCGGTGCTGCCTGCTTCGGCAAAGCCGGCCAGCGCCGTGTCGGTGCGGTCGTTCCAGCCGGCAAAGCCTTCCGGTGCAATATGCGCCCCAAGGCGGCAGTCCAGCACCGCCGTTTTGCCGGTAGGCCGCCACGGTCTGCCCAGATACACGCTGCCCGCCGGGCAGTCCGAAACAAAATCGCAGTCCCAGAACACAAAGCCCAGCCCATCCGCCGCACCGGAGGGCGCAGTGACCCAGCTGTGCGCAAGGCCGTTATCCACCGTGCGCAGGGTGCAGTGCTCAAACAGGGCGTCTGCCCCGCCAAAGATAAAATCGATGTCCCCGGCGATCTCGCAGGCGTGGTAATACTGCGCACTTGCCCGGCGGGGTGCCAGCCCGCGCGGGCCCAGAAAGCCGTCCTTCTCCCGCTCTTTCTCCGGCAGAGGGGCGCAGAACAAAGTATCCTGATTGCCCAGCAGCCGCACGCGGCTGAACGCCGCCCGGGCACTGTCCACATAGGCAGCGATGGCCTGCCCAACCTTTGCGCCGGGGCCTGCATCGTTCTCGATGGTCATATCCTCCACCCGCAGCTTTTCGCCGCTGAAAAAGGCGGTGTAGCTGCGGAAGGTGTGGGTGGGACGCCCGTCCGGGTGCGGCAGCTTGCCGCCATCGTTCCATACCAGCCGGGTGGCATCCATGCCCGCGCCCGCAAGGGTGATATCCTTCTTCTCACAAACCAGCTTTTCCCGGTAAATGCCCGGTGCGATGCGGATGACCGCAGGGCAGTCGTAGGGCACCGCCAGTACCGCCTCGGAAATGGTGGTAAACTGTCCGCTGCCGTCAGGTGCAACGTTGATGGTAAGCATAAGCCGCCTCCTGCGCCCGGCACTGCCGGGCTGAAAAATATGCTTCCAGTATACCCCTCCTTCCCGCAAATTGCAACGGAAACTCTTCCCCCCCTCATCCGCTCTTTTCCAGCCGGAGCACGGCGGCGGTGATATCGTCCGGGCGGCCGGTCTTTTGCGCGCGGATGCGGGCGGTCTGCACCAGCGTCTCGGCAAGCTTTTCCGGCGCGTCCCCTGCCGCCGCCGAGAGCTCCACCTGCTTTGCCACCCAGCCCGCGCCGTCCACCAGCAAGCCGTCCGATACCAGCACCGCATAGTCCCCGGCGGTCAGGTGCACCACCCGGCTCTGTCCGTTCACCCCGCCCAGCACCCCCATGGGCAGGGTGGCTTCCCCCACAGCCCGCACCCGCCCGCCGTGCACCAGAAACCCCGGGGCGGCCCCAGCCTTGAACAGCCGCGCCGTGCCGGTGTATAAGTCCACGCTGATGAGGTCCAGCGTTGCGCCGCTCTCGTCCTCGCTTTTCAGCGCCAGCGCCACGTTTACCAGCCGCGCCGCCAGCTCAGCGGTAAAGCCCGCCTTGAGCAGCCGGGCGGTCAGCTCTGCCGCCAGATTGCCGTCCACCGCCGCCGGGCGTCCGGTGCCCATGCCATCGCATAAGATCATCTGCGCCGCCGTGGGGCTGCAAAATTGCTGCACTGCATCGCCGGAAACTTCGCCCCGGGCGGCTGCGCTTGCCGCCCCGAACACCGCCCGCAGCGCCGGTCTTTCGCTGAACAGCAGGGTGGTCATACCCTTGCAGGAGAGCACCTGCGGCACCTCCAGCGTGCGGCGGCAGATATGCCCCACCTCCCCCGCCAGCGCCGCCAGCTCCTGCGGGGTGAACCGAGTGCGCGGCAGCGTGACGGCGGCATGGGTGCGCCCAAGGTCATCCAGCGTGACGGCGCACTCCTGCGGCGGGGCGCCCAGCCCGGTAAAGAACTCTGCCACCCGGCTGGATTTATAGGGTTCAGGGTCGCCGGGGCGTCCCAGCTGCTCGCTGATCACACCCAGCGCTTCGGCTACGGCGCTGTACTGCTCGGTCAGGGCGGTGCGCATGGCTTCGGAATGGATGCGCGCTTCCTTGCGGCTGCGGTACAGCGCAAAGCTGCGCCCCGCCGCCGCGCACAGCGCCGCCGGGTGGATGCAACGGGACAATTGCCCGGGCAATTGCGCCGCTTCCACGCTGCCATTCTGTTCCAGCAGCGGGCGCAGCGCTTCCATGCCCGCCATAGTGGCGGTGTATTCCTGCTTCCAGCAGGTCTCCCGCCGCCCGCAGTTAAAACAAAGGGTATCATGTACATTATCTATGACCCAGCGGAAACCCTCCCGCCGCCGGGGCAAGCCCTCGTAGACCGCGTTCACCGTCTCCGCCAGTGAGGCAAGGCTCTGCGCCACGGCTTCCAGCCGGGTAGACGCCGCCGCACTGCGGGCGGGCGCGGGGGCGCTTTCCCCGCTCTGTGAGGGTTCTGCCGCCGGGGCAAGCCAGCCGCCGGGCAGCAGGCAGACCACCGCCATGCCGCCGCAGGGAGATGCGAAAGATGTTCACCGCCGCGCCGGGCAGCGTGCTGGTGGACGCCGACTACTCCCAGATCGAGCTGCGCATTTTGGCGCACATCACGGGGGACG
>OQWM01003631.1_pt1 | contig 10245 bp, 15 predicted proteins | sample 1691531 | NCBI WGS metagenome assembly OQWM01 (sample SAMN03418257, study PRJEB22391) | human gut metagenome | biome: human-gut; feature: organic feature; material: feces | host: Homo sapiens | place: Tanzania | collected 2013-01 | reverse complement strand
ATTTTGTGATAATATTTAGCCATAATATAAGAGAAAATTACATCAAACTAGGGAGATGAAAAAAATGTCAGAATTTGTACATTTACATATACATAGTGAATTTAGTTTACTAGATGGAGCAAATAGAATAAAAGACTTACTGTCATCAAGCCGAAAGAGCTCAATAAAAACGAAATCAAGATAGTCGGCTATGTTGATGTTGAACAGGGTGACTTTACCGGCATTCAAAGAAATTGTATTTATCTTGGGAAAGGCAATGATAGAATACCTTTTGATGTCTACAACAAAAATGGTCTCAAAATTGTAGGCTATATTCCTGTCGAAGGAGAAAACGCATATATTGCTGTTGTTAAACCCATGAGTCCTGTCTTCGTTATCTTGTTCGGTACTTTGGTTGCTGTTTTTCTCATTGCGTTAATTGCTCTCGCTCTCAGTCATAAGTATGTGATGCCTATAAGCGAAACCAATACTGCTGTTGCGAGTAGTGCATCTTTGGTAGAAAACACCGATATGCAGGCAACGCCTGAAGAAGCTAATTGATTTCCAAACTGAGCCACTTGTGAATAGCTATTGCATTTTGCTGCAAAGTTGATATGCTATAAGCATACTAAAAGTAAAACTGAATCACGCGAAAATCTAAGTCGATACGAAAGTCGCCATTTTTTTGATGGTGGCTTTTTTATTTGTAAAAATGGAGGGCAAAAGTATGAAAGTCATGAACACTGTGGACTATCTCAACGCTACCGAGAAGAAGGCTCCTGCTACCAGCAACGACATGTTTGCCTTGCTGATGCAGATGGCAAGCCTTTCACCTCGTCCTATCGCGAAGTGCGATGATGGATTCAGCCTGTCCATTCAGGCATCCTCTGCGCATCACTGCGAGAAGGGCGAAGATGGCACCTACAAGTCTGTCGAACTCGGTTGTCTTTCTTCTCCGGAAGAAAGCCTCTCTGAGTACGAAGACTGGGACGATTCTTCGACGTATGGCTACGTGCCTGTTGAGGTTGTCGATGCTATCATCGCAAAACACGGCGGGATAATCTTGCCGGACTAATTCGTTATCACAAATATAATAAAAGGAGATATGAGTTATGTAGAAATTTAACAAGTTTTTGAGAAATAAAAATGATTTTGAGGCAGCAAAGCGTATCGCTTAGTTGCTTGGAAAAGACGTAGGCGCAGCGAGAACAGTATTAGCAGGGTTATTGGCTGTTTTGCTCACAAGCAATATAGCGGCCGTAGAAATTGATACATGGTTAGCTGCTGGTATTATCATAGCTTTTATTGCAGCAAAGGCTATTGCGTATATCGCAGAGTTTTTGCGATTTAAAAGTTATAAAAAACGCAGAGCTATTGCTGTAATTGATGCTTTCATAGAAGGCTATAATGCAAGCAGCATCAATGATATTGTGAAAGACGTCATTGGAAAAATCCCTGACGTTTTTAAGAAGTAAAAATAAAAGGGTATTTACAAAAATAGGTGGTTTGAATAAAATCATCTGTTGAATCCCACCCAAAATAGTAAATACCCGTAAATTCAAACGGTTGTATCTTCGACCTAACAAAAAGTAAAGTGAGGTAAAATTCATGAATATGAACGATACTATTGACCTGAGCGGAATCAGTGCAGATAACGTCTATCGTATCCGGAGGTCCAAAAAGAATGGCAAGCTCATTTCCTATAACGAATATGGGAAGGTTATTATCATCAAAAACTGGAAAAGTCTTCATGTAGGATATGGCAAAGTGGTTTCCTTTGAAAACAGAGAAAACTGCATTCTCGCCACGATGAAGAATGTTTCTTATGATTTCTACGAGGAATACAACGAAAAAACTGGTGAAGTAGAGGCTGTTCCGTATGAGGAACTGACTCGTATTTTACAGGAGCTCGGTTTTACACATGAATACAAAGAAGACATTGATAAAGACAATATCTTTGATGTATGGGCAAATCTGAATTCCGGCGTACTTATTACCATCGAAACTTGGAATCAAGACGGAGGACGAGGCTACAACTCAGTTAAGTGTTATGTACCGGTGAATGGTGCTTTTACGATGCGCTATTCGACAGGTTTTTCCAATGGCAGCAGTTTTTTAAGCTGCTTTAATATCGTGCATAATACGCGTGATTTTCCTTTGCACGATTGTTTAGCTTTCAACAACGGCTCTATGGATTGGCATGGAAGTCATCCCGCTTTGTGGCACTATGGAGAGGGGTATGACATCAATTACGCCAAGGCTCTCGCCAAAATCCGCAAATTCAAGGACGCTGACATCGGCGAGCGTTTCAATATGCAGTTGGATGAGGCGTTCAAGCAATACGCTAAAAATGGCTACTTAGTAGACTGAGAGGTGCAACATGAAAACGACAGGACATTATTATCATTCGCGCAAAGAATATGAGCAGCGAACGGGTAAGTCCGGCAAGTACATCCAAAACAACCCATCTTTTCACATCAGTGGCAGCGTAAGAGGAATGCGAAAGTTTTTCTGGGGCTACGAATGTGATGTTGTGCGGGTTGGTTCATGGATTTACAAGGTGTGAGGTATCGCTATGCTCATTCTCAACAATGATGGTTTCCTGCTCACGGTTCGCGAATTTGTTGAGTGGGAGTACAATGGCGGAAGAGGCGATTTCCAGCCGGATGCAACATTCCACACTTGGAACAATTTACCCGTTGATGCAAAAATCGGGTATGTTGCTTGCAGTGTGTACGGAGATGTTGTAGGAAAAAGCAGCTTGCTTGTTAAAGCAGGCAATAAAGCTTATCTGCTGCATAACGCTCAGAACGATACGAAAAGTCTGGAAGCGATTGACGAATACCTGCATGCGTTGTATCGCAAAGCAGCGCGTTCGTTCAAGAACGAGACAGGGACATCGTTCGACCAAACATTTCTCAACGTCCGACTTGATGCGATTGCCCAATACATTGAAAATCACTTCGATGAATGCGTCGAGACCGCGAAAGGTGCTATTCACATTTCGGAGGTTTAGTGTCTAAACCCCGCTCACCTATACAGGTGAGTAATCTTTATCAAACACCCTAAAACACAAAGGAGTATGAAGAATGTATAAGATTTTGAAACGCGGATACTATTACAATAACGCGCATAAATCCGAGGACGAACTCTTGCCCGAATCCTATCCGACAGAGGATATGGCATATATGGCAGCAGAGCTGAATGCTTTTGCGGCCGCGCAGGAACTGAATTTGAGCAACCGGGAAAATAACGGCAGCGCAGAGAGCGTGTTCTTTGCGGCCGATGAAGACCCGGATGAATTCGATTTTGTGGTTCGTTGCTGGGATGGCGATGATTATCAGATTGAAAGCCGGTATAAGGTCATCAAAGAGGAAGAGGAGTAAATACATGAGCGAGAAACGGAAAGATTATATCTCGTGGGATGAATACTTTATGGGTATTGCGATGTTGTCTGCAATGCGCAGCAAAGACCCTAACAGTCAGGTAGGCGCGTGCATTGTGCGTGACAATAAAATCCTGTCGCTGGGCTACAATGGCATGCCTATTGGCTGTGATGACGATATTATGCCTTGGGGCAGGGAAGGCGACGACCTTGACACCAAGTACATGTATGTCTGTCATTCCGAGCTGAACGCGATTCTCAACGCTGGCAAAGACCTCCATGGTTCCACGATATATGTGACGCTCTTCCCGTGCAATGAGTGCGCAAAAGCAATCATTCAGAGCGGAATCAAGCGTATTGTCTATCTGGACGATAAGTATAAAGATTCCAATAACAATATTGCAGCGCGTCACATGTTCAAGATTTCTGGCGTTGAGACCAAGAAATATGAATCGAATGAACGTCTTGTCACGCTAAACCTGTAAAGAAAGTGAGTAACACAATGAAAATTTATCACACTTCGCTTAACGCATGCAGTGTTTACGAGGTTGTAACGGAACCGCCTCTCGGCTATATCATTTGGAATATCGGCGATAATGCACCGGAAGGCTACCTCCCGTTCTGCAGACTCAAATTTATGCAGCCGTTTGAGGGCGGACGCGAAATCGAGTCGGATACCATGAAAGCCATGAAATGTGACGGCGCAAAGGAAATCATGGCCGCCATCGGACTGGGTGCCGAAACCTCCGCCGAGATGAAGAAGTTCATCAAGAAGCACGAACGCAACCCCCGCAGGAGTTGGGAGTGCGAAAGAATGCGTGCCGCTATCCCGTACCTTGAAAAGATTGGGTTATAATACCAGCAAGCCGTCTCCACTTTGGAGGCGGCTTTTTTGTTTGTTGAACCGGAATTTGCAAAAAAGGTGTTGCACGTTTGTGCGAATTTGATAAAATAAGAAATGTAAGGTGAATCAGTGGGTGAGTTTTAGACCCCACTGCGCAAAATAGAATACATTTTTCGAGAAGCGAGTTCTTTCGGGAACTTGCTTCTTTTGTTTTTGGAGGTTTTTAGATGCACAAGGAATTGCCGGAGCGCAACCGTAAAATCACCGATGCACTGCATAGTGGTGTTAAGGTCACAGAACTTGCAAAGGAATACGGACTCACCCCGCAAAGTATCTATCACATCGCACAAGCCGAGATGATGAAACGCCGAAAGGCGGCTTTTTCGGAATGGAAAGAAAACCGCAACAAGGAGATTCAGAAACAGTATCAAGAAGGCGCTTCCGCTGAGGAATTGGCAAAAATCTACAGGCTCGACCGTGCTACGATTTTTCGTATTCTGAGGGGAAGTGGGGACTCTTATCACCGTCACATCGATACGAAAATCGAGACCTCCACCTCACGCCGCGCTAAAGAAGCCCGGCAAAGGTTTGTAGATTACGCAAAAGCGAACCCAGACACTCCAGTCAAAGACCTTGTTCGGGAATACGGTATCAGCACTTCTTCCGGATTCAAATACCTCCACGATGCGGGTATTTATCGCGGTAGAGGTCGAAAAAAGAGAGGATAACGGTTGAACAATGAGCAAAAAAGCGACTCGCCGCGAAATTATTGAGCGCGATAGAAAAATTGCAGAAGACTATGCGAACGGGCTTTCGTTCGAGGAATTGTCTGAAAAATACAACGTTTGTATCAGGACATGCTATCGCGCCCTCGATGAGGAGCAGCAGGCGCAGCGTATCACGAAAGAACAGGACCACACCAATCTGGTCGATAAAATTGTGGCGGAGTATCAGAAAAATACGGCTGTTCGCGACATTGCCGAAAAATACGGCGTTTCCATAGGGTGTTGTAGTGCCATCGCGGTTCGGGCCGGAATCAGCAACAAAGAACTCAGTCGTTGTCGCATCACCCGCCGTCAGCAGAAACGCAACGATGAAATCTTCGAGAAATACCAGAATGGCATCGACGCCAAAGACCTTGCCAAGGCATACCATTATTCCTTGCCTGGTATTTACAGCATTATTCGCCGTGTCCGCGAACAAAAATGCAAAAAAACCTGAGTCCCCGCACGATGTTGCAGAGGCTTTTACTTTTTGAGAGGAAGGGAATCTGATTGAACGATAGTGAACGCATGCTGCTCAGGTATGTGGTAGAGGGAGATATCCGGAAATCACAACAGCAGGCAAAGATTGTGTTAGCGGGTCTTACCACTGCCAAGGACAAGGTATTCAAGGAAACTTGTCTGCGAACTCTTGCCGGTAAAAGTCCTACGCTCATTGAGCTTCCGTACAACCTGCAAGGGGTTCTGGTTGCGGAGGATTCGACCTCTTTCCGAGAAGACCGATTCCTTATTCGTGATGGCGAAAAAGCAGTCGTTGAGAAAATGTGCAAGACACGCCGTGCTGCGCTGCGGTTGCAGGAGATGGGGATTCGTTATACGAGCTCTCTTCTGCTTATGGGTGAACCCGGAACCGGAAAGACTGAGTTAGCGCGGTATATTGCTCATACGCTGGACTTGCCTTTCGTGTACACAAATTTTTCCGGTCTGGTTAATTCCGGTCTGGGCAAGACACAGAAGCATATCGGTCTGGTATTCGATTACGCGAGAAAAAGTCCGTGCGTTCTCTGCCTCGATGAGATTGATGCTATCGGGGCGCGGCGCGGCGGCAAAGACGATGTCGCGGAGATGAACCGTGTGACAATTGCCATGATGCAGGAACTTGACCGGCTGGGCAACGACCTCATCCTTGTCGGAACCACGAATCGTCCCGATACGCTGGACGATGCTCTGTTCCGGCGCTTCACCTTTGGGCATACGGTAAGACCTCTGTGCCGGGACGATGCGCGTATCCTCGCAAAGATGTTCTTTGCATCAGTAGGGTATTCGGCATCCGAGGCGGAAATTGAGTCCTTGCTTGGAGATTCCTCGAAATATTATACCGCAAGCAAAATTACAAATCTTTGCACTGACCATATCATCGACTGGGTCCTGAATCAGGAGGAGATGCCATGCAACGGAAAAGTCTGACCAAAGAAGAAAAGCTGAACCGCGATAAAGCAATGCTGAAGGATTACATTGCCGGTATGCATGTTGCGGAGTTGGCTGAAAAATATAACGTCGGATTGACGAGTGTTCAAAAATGCCTCGAAAAATTTGAGGAGTTTGAGGCAGCGCGTCGCAATGACCGTACCAACCCGAATCGGAAACCCAGAAAAGCGATGCGGTTACCGAAAGCTGACATGGAACAGCGGAACATTGAAATTGCAGAAGCCTATAAAAACGGGGCTTGGACTTTTGACATTGCCGAGAAGTACAATCTCTCGGTACAGCAAGTCTATCACATCCTGCGCAAGAGTCCCGACTATACACCGCACAAGGAAGATATCGGCTCATCAGTTCAGTTCAAAAAACGACAACGTGACGCCGAAATCGTTGCAGATGTCAGAGCAAATCCGTATATGTCCGTCAATGAAATCATGGACAAGTATGAGTTATCGGAATCTACCACCTATCAGATATTTCGGGAAGCAGGACATCCGATTACGGGAGGAATTGCTCGGTTTGGTTCCGAACCGCCTATGAACATTCCGGAATTCAAACATAGTCCGAGAACGTTGGGCTTGATGCGAGAACCCTCGAAAACTACGGAAACTCCGGAAGAAATCGAAGCACGGAACAGCAACATCCTGAAAGATTACAAGGCTGGCATCAAGGTTGAAAATATCGCAATGCGGTATAATGTCCCGCCGCGATTCGTTGTAGGACTTGTACAACAGTATCGGAGACACCACACGTTGCACCGCAAGAATCTGCGCAGCAGTGTCAAAACAGGAAAGAAGCTGTCGGATGAAGTCTGTGAGAAGGTTGCGGAAGAATACCAGAAAGGGAAAAACGTTTCTGCTATCGCCAAGGACCACAAGATTGCCGTGGGCTTAACCTATAAAATCCTGCACGATTACGGAACCATTTCTGAAACATTAGCAAACGCTGCGCCAAAATGTTCCCCTATCACGGATAATGTGAAAGAGCGCAATCGTGAATTTGCAGAATTTGTAAGAATGAATGTTGGAAAAACCCTACACGACCTTGCACATGTATACGGCATTTCCTACAGTACAGCTGTAAACATCACAAAATCCGAAAACATTCGCAGGAGGCGGGGAGTGATTTTGCCGTGAAAGACTTTGAGTGGCGGCGCTACGAGCGCCGAGGTACTGTAGCTGAGGAATGTCCTCGCGTTGCCAAAATGTGGCATCCGACTGCTAACTCCGTGTCACCGGAGGAGGTGACTTGCGGCAGCAGCCGCGAAATTGCCCTTATCTGTCCGATGTGCGGGTACGGCAAAGACGGTGAATGGCATCCGCCTATAGCGAGTGCTTGTCAAACGAACGGAGGATGTCCGGTATGTTCCGGAAGAGTCCCCGTGGAAGGTGTAAATGACGTAGCTTCTGTGCATCCGGAAATTGCAGCGCAGTGGCATCCGACGCTTAATGCATTCTCTCCGACGCGCGTAACGCCCGGAAGTTCGAAACATGTATACCTTGTCTGCAAGGACTGCGGGTACGGCAAAAACGGTGAATGGCATCCTGCAGTTGCTTTTGTTTGCGGAACCGGAAAGATTCGTACCGGATGTCCGAGATGTGCCAAGGAACGGGTCAAAAAATCCAGAAGAGCTTATTATGCAGCTACGGCGAAAAAGCCACTGGTATCGGTTGCTTACCCTGAAATTGCCGCATTGTGGCACCATGACAACGAATTTGGTCCCGATATGTATACAACCGGCAGCTGCAAGAATATTTTCATCGTGTGTCCAACCTGCGGATATGGCAAAGATAAGGACTGGGTCCCTGCCATCGCAGATGTTTGTCGAAAAGGCGCAAAATGCCCGTTTTGCGGAAATAGGGTAAAGTAAACTCATGTATAAACGAAACGACAAAGTTCCCTACAATATGACAGACCAACTAAAGGTCGGTCTGATTGGCGAGACTGTCGCCATGCACTATCTCGACTACTATTGCGAAACGCACAAGGACAGGATTGCAGGGTTTACCGATGTTCGATATGACAAAAAATATCAGAAGGACGATATCGACTTCGTTGTCTATCGAAGGGACGGCACTTCGTTTACGGTAGAAGCCAAGACTGATACATACAAAACCGGAAACATCTTTCTCGAAACGGCGGTAAACAGTTACGCCGTTGGCGAAAATGACAAGCTGCTGCGGTTCGGAGAACATCAAACAACGATTGCAAAGCATTCGGACGGATGGTTGTACAAGGAAGCTGACTATATCTTTTATTATTTCACCGAACCGAAAATACTGTATGTTTTCGAGAGGGCGGCGGCGATGCACTACCTCGATTTCGCTCTGCGTTCGGATACAGTGTTTGCTAAGGAAGAGCGAAGACCTTTCGGAAGGGCTGCGGAAAACAAGGAAAAACGAAGTGGCAACATAAAATACTACGGCGTGGGCTCCTGTGTGAACGCTGAACAAATGCGTCATTCCGATATCATCGACCACAAAATGCACTACGTTAACAACAGAAGGCTTCTGTACCCGGAAAGTGTTGAGTCTGGAAAAGTTTTTGAACATTTTGTTAATCATGGTTGTACTTAGTACAACTTATTCTCCGAACATGGTATAATGCAAGTACAGAAACGGAAAACACCATATATTGCGTATTCGCTACTTGTCCTCCGTTCTGAACACCACATATAGCGCTTTTTGTGTTGACAAAACGTGCGACTTGCGGATAATGGGTAGTAGGGTGAATCACATATTTCTTTCAGGAGAACCGCTTCTCCTGAACATGCTTCTGTAGCTCAGTTGGCAGAGCAGCTGTCTTGTAATCAGCAGGTTGCAGGTTCGAATCCTGTCGGGAGCTGGTGCCGAGAAGATGGCCTCCACGCGGTCGGCACCGGGCAACAAGTTTTCCTTTCTTAACTTGGCAAATATCTTCGCAAATCACAAAAACTCTTAAACGATACCAGATACGCTCCGAAATAACACTACACACTTGCATACACGAATTCACATCCTGCTTGCGGTCGCACCGCAAAACGACTGCAAGCATCGTATCGGGCATCCGATAAGAGTTGCCGCTCATAAAGACAGCCTCCTCGCGGCGAGCGGCGGTAACACGGGTATTGAGCTCCCCGTGGCCAATGTCTTTTCCCTTGGGTCGTTAGCTCAGATGGTAGAGCATCGGACTGTTAATCCGAGCGTCGCTGGTTCGAACCCAGTACGTCCCGCCACGCGGAGTATAGCAATGGTAGCTTACCGGCTTCATAAGCCGGTGGTTGCGGGTTCAACTCCCGCCTCCGCACCCATCGTCCATGCCATGACGTTAAACCGGCTATCCACGTCAATCGGTCGAACGTAAAATGACCGAAATATTCTGGTGTCGAATACGAAGGTTGTAATATACCGCCGGTTAATTCGCTTGTTGCGCACAAGAAAAAGTGGTTCGACTCCACTCACCAGAGCCGCGACCCGCTGAGGTAGCCCTAACGGGTCGAAATCTAACAAGGAGGACAGTCCGATGCAGAAGTAATTCTCGTCCGAATGTCGACATCAAAGAAAGGGACACACCAATGCACTAAGTAACGTCCGCATAGACGCAACAGTGAAAGGGTCACTCCGATGATGTAAACCACCTTGTGGCGGAAGAGGAAGCACTCGCTCACACAGCTTCCTGACCGTTTAGGATACCGCTCACGCAGGGAGTCGTAGTGCGGTTCCGTTGGAGACATTCGTCAGCGGCTGCTATAGTCGCTGTCCACCGCTCGCCACGAGGAGGCTGTCTTCATTGAGCGGCAAGGTGCGTCGATAACAACCGGCGCACCCCATGCAAGCCAGATGTGGACTGGCTTG
>OQWM01003630.1_pt1 | contig 10249 bp, 9 predicted proteins | sample 1691531 | NCBI WGS metagenome assembly OQWM01 (sample SAMN03418257, study PRJEB22391) | human gut metagenome | biome: human-gut; feature: organic feature; material: feces | host: Homo sapiens | place: Tanzania | collected 2013-01 | reverse complement strand
GTCTATATACTTGCGTTTGGCGTGCTTAATGGTGTAAATTGTGTTCAATTTTCTAAAATTTTAACTTTTTTTAGAAAATTTAAACGGTTACATGTTTTTTATTGCACTAAATCTAAGCGATTGACTAAAATATTCAGAAAAATCATCAAATAAAATAAATCCTTATATTTCAATAAATAACCATTTTATTATCCACAAAATTCATCTTAAAAGCTCATTTTTGAACTTTAGCATATAGAAAAAAACATTAAACACCTATAATACTAGAGTAACTGAGACGAAAGTCTTGATTAACTTATACTAATTAGGTCGCGAAAGTGACTATTTTCAAACAGGGAAATGCGATGCTTATAGGTATTCCTAAAGAGAGCTTGCAAGGTGAGACTAGAGTTGCTGCAACTCCAGACACCGTAGGTAAGCTTTTAAAATTAGGCTTTGAAGTAGCTGTTCAAAGCAATGCTGGTGCTCTTGCAAGTTTTGACGACTCTGCATATGAGAAAGCTGGTGCAAAGATAGGTAACGAGAAAGATGTTTGGGCAGCCGACATTATCTTTAAGTTAAATGCTCCAACCGATGCTGAAATTGAACTGATGCATGAAGGCCAAACTCTTGTAAGTTTTATCCGTCCTGCTCAGAACAAAGATTTAGTTGATAAGCTCAATGCCAAGAAAGTAACTGTAATGGCAATGGACATGGTGCCACGTATTTCACGTGCTCAGTCTTTAGATGCTTTATCATCAACTGCAAATATTTCAGGTTATCGTGCTGTTATTGAAGCTGCTCATGCTTTTGGCAGATTCTTTACAGGTCAGGTAACCGCTGCAGGTAAAGTTCCTCCTGCAAAAGTAATGGTTATCGGTGCTGGTGTAGCAGGTCTAGCTGCCATCGGTACAGCTCACTCATTAGGTGCTATTGTTCGAGCATTTGATACTCGTCTTGAGGTAGCAGATCAGATTAGATCAATGGGTGGCGAATTCTTAAAGCTTGATTTCAAGACTGAAGATGGCGGTTCATCAGACGGTTACGCTAAGGTAATGTCAGATGAGTTCATCAAAGCTGAAATGGATTTATTTGCAAAGCAGTGTAAAGATGTAGATATCATCATTACTACCGCTGCAATTCCTGGTAAGAAAGCTCCACGTCTGATTACTAAAGAAATGGTAGCTTCAATGAAGCCTGGTTCTGTAATTGTTGACTTAGCTGCTGCAACAGGCGGTAACTGCGATGGTACAGTTGCAGGTAAGGTTATTACTACAGACAATGGCGTTAAGATGATAGGTTACACCGATCTTGCAGCTCGTCTTCCTGCTCAGTCTTCACAGCTTTACTCAACAAACTTAGTAAATCTGATGAAGCTTCTATGCAAGAACAAAGATGGCTTGATCGATGTAAACTTTGATGACGTTGTTCTACGTAACATGACAGTTACTAAAGATGGTGAAGTTACCTTCCCACCTCCAAAGATCAGCGTATCAGCAGCTCCTAAGGCTGATGTTGCAGCTCCTGCAAAGCAAGAGCCTAAGAAAGCAAGCCCTGCTTTAAAGATTGTAGCTCTAGCTGCAATCGTAGTTGCATTCATGTTAATCGGTGGCTACGCTCCAGAGAAGTTCTTACCACACTTCACCGTATTCGTATTAGCTTGCGTTGTAGGTTACTACGTAGTATGGAACGTTTCACACTCACTGCACACTCCATTGATGTCTGTAACTAATGCTATTTCAGGTATCGTGGTTGTAGGTGCAATGGTGCAGATTGGCGATTCAATTATTATCGGCATTCTTGCATTTATTGGTGTTTTACTAGTATCTATCAATATCTTTGGTGGTTTTGCTGTAACACGCCGTATGCTAGCTATGTTCAGAAAACAGCAATAGTAGGTAAGGAGATAATTTAATATGTTAGGTTTAACTCATATGGCCTACATTCTTGCAGCGCTATTATTCATTATGGCGCTAGCAGGTCTATCAAAGCAGGAAACTGCAAAAATGGGCTGTCTATCTGGTATGGTTGGTATGGCCATTGCCTTATTAGCAACCTTCGTACGTGTTGGCAACATCTTCGATAATCCATCTGTATGTATCTTCGTGATCGTTGTTGCAATGATCGGTGGTGCAGTTGTCGGTATTTACGTTGCACGTAAAGTTCAGATGACTCAGATGCCAGAGCTTATTGCTTGCTTACACAGCTTCGTAGGTTTAGCCGCTGTATTAGTAGGCTTTAACAGCTACATCCACATGCAAGAAGATCCTGCCGTATTCTTAGCAACTCCAGTTGCTGAGTTAAATACTGAGTTAGTTGAAATCTTCTTGGGTATCTTTATTGGTGCTGTAACCTTTACAGGTTCTATCGTAGCTTACGGTAAGTTAAACGGTACTTATAAGTTACGTATCTTTAAGTCAGCTCCATTGAGCTTACCATATGGCAATGCTCTAAATTTAGGTGCGTTAGTTGTTTCATTCCTGTTATTGATTTGGTTCTTAGCAGCTAATGAGGCTCCTGCATTCCCATTATTAGTAATGACAGTGATTGCTTTACTATTTGGTGTTCACTTAGTTGCTGCTATCGGTGGCGCTGATATGCCAGTAGTTATCTCAATGCTGAATTCATATTCAGGTTGGGCTGCTGCAGCATCAGGCTTCATGTTAAACAATGACCTTTTGATCGTAACTGGTGCTTTAGTAGGTTCTTCAGGTGCTATTCTGTCTTATATCATGTGTAAGGCTATGAACCGTTCATTCATCTCAGTTATTGCAGGTGGCTTTGGTAATGCACCAGCTGCTGCTAAGAAAGATGAAGAAATGGGAGAGTATCATGAGTTAAAGGCAAATGAAGTTGCTGACTTATTAAAGAACTCAAGCTCAGTTATCATCACCCCAGGCTATGGTATGGCTGTAGCTCAGGCTCAGAACGCTGTTGCAGCTTTAACTGAGAAGTTAAAAGCTCGTGGTATCGAAGTTCGCTTCGCTATTCACCCTGTAGCAGGTCGTCTACCAGGACACATGAACGTTCTGTTAGCTGAGGCAAAAGTTCCATACGATATCGTATTCGAAATGGACGAAATCAATGACGATTTCGAGAATACTGATACTGTATTGGTCATTGGTGCTAACGATACTGTTAACCCAGCTGCTGCTGAAGATCCATCAAGCCCAATCGCTGGTATGCCAGTACTTGAGGTTTGGAAGGCTCGCAATGTTGTTGTATTCAAGCGTTCTATGAACCCAGGCTATGCTGGTGTTCAGAACCCTCTGTTCTTCAAGGACAACACCTCAATGTGCTTTGGTGATGCTAAGAAGACAGTTGAGGATATCGTATCAAACTTATAATCTGACTGTTTAGTTTACCAGTCAGGTTCATAGGATAAGAGGTCTTACTTCAGATGGAGTAGGGCCTTTTTTTTTTGAGGCCAAAACAAGCAAAATTATGTACTGAACGAAAGTTAGATATGATGCAGTAAGCAAATATTCAATATTATTCTTTCGTACACTCTCGACTAATTAGGTATGTCACACACAGTTTTTGAAATGATTTGTCCTTCTTATCTCATAATTTATAAACTGCCATTGATATTTTTTTTTCTTTGTATGTATTAATAAATTAAATGAGTGAATAGATTTTTTTTACTAAGTAAATCGTCTGAAAAGAATCACAAAATGAGTATGGATAAAGAAGAGCAAGTCTACAAGGTAACCAAAAATCTTAGAAGACAACTGCCTTATGATGAAATTCGTCGAAAAGTAAGAAGAGATACTCATTTGTCTTTTTCTGATTCAGTGCAGTCAATTAACTCCCTTATATCAAAAGATCTTCTAAAACATTCCGAGAAGATTCCATTCTTTTTTGGCCCTAATCCACCGAAAGAAAAAATTAAATTTAAAGATCTTTTCCAAAGTTCAGTTCTTTCAGATGCAGAAATAAGACATCTTTTGGAGGGAGTATATGGGATTTCAAATGAAAGAACAGATGCAGATATAAGTTGGGATTCTTTTCGTCATCTTTTGAGGTATTTCATTGAAGTATTAACTGTAGAGTCTCAACAGTATTACTTTGACATAAAAAATAAGGATATAAATTTTGTCACTATAGGTAGCCTGCCAAAATTTGTTAAATCGTCGGTACGAGATATTTTCTATGAATCATTGATTCCTCTAGATATCGAAAAATGTACAGTTTTAACTGAAAAGAAAAAGCGAATCTCTATAGGGTATCCCGTTGAAAAAACAACTGATGAGAGCGGTAATGTTTTATTGTACCCGGTTTTTTTTATACCTATTGAAAGTGTTAAGGTGATAGGAAATAGGGTAAAGGTTACAACACAGTTAAAGACTCCTGATATAAATTCATCCTGGCTTAATATTGCGTTTAAAGGTAAGGATCGAGATGAAAAATATGATTTTTTGTCCTTATGTGGCAAAAAAACGTATGCTACTAACAGCGATTATTTATACGAATTTTACTTAGACAGTGAAAATGTTGAAAATTTAGGGTGGAGCGATTTACTTGATGCTCTGTCATCAAAATTTTTTTCAAAAATAAAAGAATGTATCTCTACACTCTCTTACTTGATATCCAATTCAATTGGCTCATCCATCGTATCACTGACATATTTGCCATTCTTTTTTCTTTGTTTCACGCATTCTGTCAACAAATATTCAATTTGTCCGTTGACACTGCGAAAATCATCTTCTGCCCATGAAGCGATTTGATCGTACAATTTCTTTGAAAGACGCAAAGGAATTTGTTTCTTTTCCATTAATACAAGCTGCCAGAATTCACAACTGGCTGCGCATCATGGTTTCCACAAAGTACGACTAATAAGTTCGAAACCATAGCCGCTTTCCTTTCTTCATCTAATTCTACAACCCCATTTTCATTCAAACGCTCCAATGCCATTTCAACCATGCCAACAGCTCCATCCACAATCATCTTACGAGCATCAATGATAGCACTAGCTTGTTGTCTTTGTAGCATAACTGCTGCAATTTCTGGTGCATAAGCCAAGTATGTAATTCTTGCCTCAATGATTTCAAGACCTGCATCTTTTACTTTACTTTGAATTTCATCACGAATTCTAGAAGCAACTACTTCACTAGAACCTCTAAGACTTCCTTCATCGGCAATACCATCTCCTGTTGTATCTACATTTTCAGCTACATCATAAGGATAAATACGAACAATATTTCTTAATGCACTATCGCATTGTAAAGATAAATATTCCTTATAGTTATCCACATTGAATACAGCCTTAGCCGTATCTGTAACACGCCACATAACGGCAATTCCAATCTCAACAGGATTTCCTAAACAATCATTGATTTTTTGGCGATTGTTGTTTAAAGTCATGATCTTCAAAGATACTTTTTTAGAAACTATATCTTTAATGTCTTGTGCTTGGGCAATACTCTTCTTAGAACCATCATCCACATCTCCACTCTGGTTTAATTTTGTCTTTGCGGCAGGATTCACAGCCTGACAAAATGGGTTCACATAATAGAAACCAGCATCCTTTAAAGTACCTACATATTTACCAAACAAAGTTAAAACTAAGGCTTCTTGTGGCTTCAATACTTTTAAACCAAGAAATGGAATCCAACCAATACATAGCCAAACAACACCAATAATAAATAGTGGCCAAATTAATGCAGCCCCAAGTATTGTCATTAATAAAGCTACAATATATAAAACAATCCATAATATCATCATGGCCATGCCATTCTTTTTGTTGCTTAAAACTTTTTCTGTCATGATAAGCCCTCCTGATACACTTATGATATCATTTTGATATCTATTGTCAATAATAAAAAGGATGAGTTTCCTCACCCCTTAAAAATTATAAACTTTTGTGTAAAGTTTCAAGAACAGTTTTAAGTTCATTGACACCCATTTGACCTGGAGCACTCGCCTTTTTAGCTGCACCAAATGTCAAACAAGAACCAAATACTTCACCAGCCAAACGAGAAATAACACCAGTAGCTGCCATAGACATTGTGATGATTGGACGATCTGCATGTTCTTCAGCCATTTCATTTGTAGCTGATAATAATGTCAATACATCCTTTTTAGATTGAGGCATTACCGCAATCTTAGGAATGTCTGCACCCTTTTCTTGCATAGCACACAAACGAGAAATGATTTCTTCTTTTGAAGGAGTCTTGAAGAAGTCATGGTTAGACATAATGACTTTTACTCCATTTTCATGAGCTGTAGTAACAATTGTTTCTACTTCACTATCTCCTGTATATAATTCAACATCGACTGCATCTACATAACCGCTTTTGGCAACAGCACAATTTAATTCTACATAATATGCAGTAGAAACTTCTAATTCTCCACCTTCTTTTTTAGAACGGAAAGTAACTAAGACTGGAGTTTCTTTAAATACTTCACGTAATTCTTTAGCCATTTCTACTACAGATGCAGTATTTTCAACTTGTTCAAACCAATCCATACGCCATTCAATAATATCAGCTGGTGTATCAAGAATGATTTTAGCTTGTTCTAAAACATCTTCTTTACTCTTTCCACAAATAGGAACACAAATCTTTGGTACGCCTGCACCAAATTCAACATTTTTCATTGTTACTGTATTCATTTTTTATTCTCCTTTATTCATATTTTTTGTATACGCATCAACTGACTACTCCTCACCACAAGCAGTGAGGATTCTTAACTGACAACATTATGCAGCAATCGTACATTATTTTCAAACTTTGGATTCCTGTCTTTCTGTTAGAGCAGTGAGCTCTGCAATCAAGCACTACATTTAGCACATTAAATTGAATAAGATCCACTTCTTCTTTCCTTTTTTGATAGTTCCATCCTCATTATAGTTGTCTGGATTCATAGCTCTACGACTTCTGTCCATTTTCATTTAAAGAAACGTATCATTTATAATGCAACCATGAAAAACAGATATATACCTCCTGCTGTATATTCTTTCTGTAATTTCATTGTCCAAAACTCCAATATTGATTAAAGAAGAGATCCAAAATCGATCTCTTCCTTTTAGTTTTCATATTGAATATAGTTTCTTAAGAAAGTAACACCCGCTAAAGCTAATGCACAACCTAGTCCTGAATAGAAGAAGGCAATAAAGATATCCGGAAAAATTCCTGCTGCTCTAAATCCAATTCCTCCGCCCATCATACAAGCCATGATCATATAGGCTTTTAAATCAAAGAAGTGCCAAAATGGACGTGTTGTTTCATATCCCATAATTCGTTTTGTGTGTTTTTTGCTCATCTTGAAAAACATCATTCCAAATATAGAGAACACAATGATTGTTAAAATATATAAATACCACTTGGATTCAATTACACGATAAGAAAGCACACCTAATCGTGCTACATTAAATCCTGCAATCAACCATACAATTCCAGCTATCAACAAAAGAGTTCTTTTCTTTACATGAAACATAAGCAGTTCCTCCTATTCGTTCTATTTAGAACGAATATATATATTATCTAACTTTGTGTCAATACTTATACCCAATCCTTTTAACTTAGAAATTTTCAATTTAACTTGGAATAGTTAAAAGTAAAGTTTTTGTGTTAAATTACTTGATTAGATACTTTTCAAACGCCTTTTCTGCATCCAAATGTACAGACTTAAAGAAAACAATACCCCATATAACATAGGTTGGTATAGCGATATAATCGGATATGAAATAAGAAAGGATAGCTCCTAGAAATAAAATCAATGCATATGTAAAACATTGATTTCGCATATCTAAAGAAATATATGCCTTATCATACTTTTCAGGATGATTTAGTGTACTAAATCCAGAAACATACTTAGCTCCTTTTTCTTTTAATAGTGCAAACATTATTCCTATAATTAGAAACAAAACAGATAGTATAATACAAGCCATAAATCCAATATTCATAATTACCTTCTTTCAATATTAATTTTACGAAAAAAAGGAAGAGTGACAAGCTCTTCCTAGTATATATAGTAACAGACGACTAAAAGTTAGATATTTTAAATGTAAGTATTGTTGTTGTTGGAATAGGAGAAATAATACATGATAGTAATCTGTTGCTACCAAAATAAATTATTGGTTTATCTTTGGACGCGGCCTGAACCGTCTCCACCAGCAAGTTTCAACACTTCGTCCATGCTCACCATGTTGAAATCACCTTCAATTGAGTGTTTTAAACAACTTGCAGCTACCGCAAATTCGATTGTTGATTGGGCATCATATCCTTCTAGGCATGCCGCAATCAATCCAGCTCCAAAGCTGTCTCCACCACCGACTCTGTCTACGATCTGCATCTTATATTTCTTTGAGAAATAGTAATCTTTTCCATCAAACAACATAGCTGACCAGTTGTTGATGTTGGCATTGATTGACTCTCTTAATGTGATGGCTACTTTTTCAAATCCAAAGCGACGTGTCAATTCACTAGCTACTTCCTTATATCCTTCGCGATTGACTTCACCACTTGTTACATCTGTATCACTAGCTTTGATTCCAAATACATCGGCTGCATCTTCTTCATTCGCAATACATACATCGACATATTCACAGATCTTAGCCATGACTTCACCAGCTTTTTCTTTTGACCATAACTTGTTACGATAGTTCAAGTCACATGAGATCTTAACACCATGTTCCTTGGCTTTCTTACAAGCTTCAATTGTTAATTCTGCAACATTGTCACATAGTGCAGGTGTAATACCTGTAATATGGAACCAAGCACAATCTTTAAAGATTTCATCCCAGTTAAAATCAGCACTTGTAGCTGTATAGATACTAGATCCTGCACGATCATAAATAACTTTACTAGGACGTTGGCTAGCACCTTTTTCTAGATAGTAGATTCCAATACGGTCTCCACCACGCGCAATATAAGATGTGTCTACGCCATATTTTCGTAATGAGTTTACGGCACATTGACCAATCTCATGACTTGGAAGACGAGTTACGAATTTGGCATCGAAACCATAGTTAGCCAAAGAAACCGCAACATTGGCTTCTCCACCACCGTAAGTTGCACCAAATGTATCGGCTTGTACAAAACGATAATATCCTTCTGGTGCTAAACGCAACATGATCTCTCCAAAAGTAACTACTTTTTGTTTCATGATTAGCGAACCTCCTTAAGCTTAGCTACAGCTTCTTTAGTCATAGCTTCTACTTTATCAAATTCACCATTCTTGATTAGATCACCTTTAACCATCCAGCTACCACCAATAGCTAAGATGCGGTTGTATTCTAAGTAATCCTTCATATTGTTCGCATTGATTCCACCAGTAGGAATGAATTTCATTTGTGTATATGGAGCAGCGATAGATTTGATCATCTTCAATCCACCTGCTGCTTCTGCAGGGAAGAATTTAACAACATCCAGACCTAATTTATAACATTTTTGTACATCGCTAGGTGTAGATGTACCCGGTGTTACTGGAACATTCTTTTCAATACAATACTTAACAACTTCTTCATCAAAACCAGGACTAATAATGAATTGCGCTCCAGCTTCTAAAGCTTCATCCACCTGTTCAACCGTCAATACAGTTCCAGCACCAACAAGCATTTCAGGAAATTCTTTACGCATAATTGCGATAGATTCTTTTGCTGCAGCAGTTCTAAATGTAACTTCAGCACATGGAAGTCCACCATTGCATAAAGCCTTAGCAAGTGGCTTTGCATCTTTCACATCTTCTAATACAACAACTGGTAAAATACCAATTTTTGAAATTTCTTCTAATACTCTATTCATTTTCATTCCCTCTTATTTATATTCCAAGTAAGCGCCCTTCATCGTACTTGCTGCATGTTCACTGAATAAACGCAATACACCGTTTTTATATTTTCTTTCTCTTGGCTTCCAGTTCTTACGTCTTTCTGCAAGGATTTCATCAATTTCTTCCATTGATTTACGAACACCCGCAACACCGACAATATTCAACTTTCTTTCCATGACATCAATTTCAATCAAATCGCCTTCTTCAACAAGTGCAATTGGACCACCATCTACAGCTTCAGGACTGCAATGTCCAATGACTGGTCCAGTAGATGCACCAGAGAAACGTCCATCTGTGATCAATGCAATACTCTTACCTAATTCCTTATCACTGCTGATTGCTTCAGAAGTATAGAACATTTCAGGCATTCCACTTCCCTTAGGGCCTTCATAACGAATAAATACTGCATCACCCTTCTGAACTTTATGCTTTAATACAGCATCCAGACATTCTTCTTCACTGTCGAATGGTCTGGCTCTCAAGACAGATTTAAACATTT
>OQWM01003627.1_pt1 | contig 10251 bp, 8 predicted proteins | sample 1691531 | NCBI WGS metagenome assembly OQWM01 (sample SAMN03418257, study PRJEB22391) | human gut metagenome | biome: human-gut; feature: organic feature; material: feces | host: Homo sapiens | place: Tanzania | collected 2013-01 | reverse complement strand
CTACCTTCAATTCATTCTATAGCCATGGTGTTGTCATGTGGAGAGTAATAGTATTGGCTGTCGCCCAAAGTGCACTCTTGGCTATAGGACAGGTTCTTTTGAAGTTCGCTTTACAGAAGATGCACCCTTTCGGATGGACGAAGGATTTCTGGTGGTCTTTGCTCATCAACTGGCAGTTCGCTTGTTGTGGTGCTTTCTTTGGTGCCAGCTCTGTGCTTTGGATGTATATCGTCAAGCCCTATCCGCTCAGTGTAGCTTATCCGATGATTAGTTTGAGCTATGTCTTTGGCATGTTGGCAGCAATAGCATTTTTCCATGAGTCAGAGTCATCATAATCGTAGTCATAATCATTGCTGTAATCATAGTCGTTGCTATAATCGTAATCATTACTGTAATCATAATCACTGCTGTTGTCATAGCTCTCTGTTGACTGAGAAGTTGTCTGTGCAGGTGTCTCTGTTGGTTTCGGAAGCAGATCTTTCTCTGTCTGCAGAGTATTGTATTCCTTCTTCTGACTAATACTGTCAAATACCAGATATGCTACTTCATCTTCCAGATGAAGCTCTGCTTCTTCTGTATCACCAAATGGGAAAGTATGAATTTCAGCTGTTGTTCCATCTTCGAAAGTTAACTGAATGTTGTATTTTGGAACTTCTTTCTCAGCATCGTCTTTCTCTTCTCCGTCAGCTGTTTCCTCTGTTTTTGCATCTTCTTTGGTTTCTTCTGTTTCTGTAGCGTCCTTGCTGTCATCTGCTGCATCTTTGTTCTCTTCGTCTACTCTATCTTTAGCATTCGGATCAAACCAGAGCACTCTTTCTTCATCTGCTTCGAACTTATCTTCCTCTTTCAGGAAATTGTCCGGATATTCTTCGTCTTTTTCATTCTTAACAGCAACACCTGTGATAACTTTACCTGTAAGATTTTTTAACTTTACAGAGAGAACACCTTCTGTATCCTCTTCCGGTTTCTCACCGATTGTCTTTAAATCTTCTTTCTCTTCATCAGCTTTATCTGCATCTTCTGCTACATCTTTATCTTCAGATTCTGTGGCATCCTTATCCGCATCTTCTGAAGTCTCTGTTTTTGCTGTAGTATCTGCTGCCATCACTGCCTGGGTAAATACCAGACTACTTCCAAGTGCTGCCATCATAAATGCCGTTACAACTTTTTTCTTCATTGTCTTTAAATCCTTTCTGGTCATTCTTTATAGTTCTTGTTTGCCTTACTGTTAAACAGATAAACTCATTCACTTCGTTACTTGCTCGTAACCAAAGTTAAAAACATTTCAATGCTTAGTTAACTCTCTTATAATTTACATATTTCAGAGTACGTTTCGCACCATATGTAAGTTTATAACCATTCAGTTTGTATTCCTTCTGGAAATTCGGATCATACACATAAGTTTTCTTTTTACCATTCACCTTCTGATCTATTACAACCCACGCATGTGCTCCCTTCTTACCACCGGATTTCTGGAAATATCCTTTTACATAATGAGCATCATATCCTGCGACTTTAGCCATCCAGTAGAAAGTAGCTGCCATTACATAACAATCACCTGCTCCTGCTTTAAACCCAAATACGCCATATTCTGCAGGTGTATTTTTTGCAAATTTTCAAAGCCTCTAGTTTTCATAAATCGAACACTCCTTAACAGCCCTCAGCGCAAGGTCACGCATTCCGCGCAACGCGAAAGCGCTTCAGCATACTTTAAAAAAAGAGCTGCCACAACAGCGACAGCTCTTTAAAAATTATCAAAAATTATTTCTTCATGCCATTCATCAGCACTGCTTTACGGGACAGGTTAATACGGCCCTTGTTGTCAATTTCCGTAACCTTAACCACGATTTCGTCGCCAACGCTGACAACGTCCTCAACCTTGTCAACATGCTCGGTGGACAGCTGGGAAATATGCACCAGACCTTCTTTGCCCGGCAGAATTTCTACGAAAGCACCGAAGTTCATCAGACGGGTTACTTTACCAGTGTAAACCTTGCCCGGCTCTGCTTCTGCGGTAATGCCGTTGATCATGTCGATAGCCTTGTTTGCAGCTTCAGTGTTAACAGCAGCGATGAATACGCGGCCGCTATCATCGATATCAATCTTAGCACCGGTTTCGTCAACAATTTTCTTAATGGTTTTGCCGCCAGGTCCGATAACCTTAGCAATCTTATCAGGATCTACATGGATAGTAGTAATCTTCGGAGCATATTTGGACAGCTCTTTGCGCGGTTCGCTGATGCATTCCATCATTTTGCCCATGATGAATTCGCGGCCACGTTTAGCCTGTGCCAAAGCCTGAGTGAAGATATCCTTGTTGATACCGTCAATCTTGATATCCATTTGGATAGCAGTGATACCCTTGTCGGTACCTGCAACCTTGAAGTCCATATCGCCCAGAGCATCCTCCAGACCTTGGATATCGGTCAGAATGGTGAAGTATTCGCCATCCTTAACCAGGCCCATAGCAACGCCTGCAACAGGAGCCTTAATAGGTACACCTGCATCCATCAGGGACAGGGTGCTTGCGCAAACGGAACCCATAGAGGAAGAGCCGTTGGATTCCAGAACCTCGGATACCAGACGGATTGCATACGGGAAATCCTCTTCAGAAGGAATAACCGGACGCAGAGCGCGCTCAGCCAGAGCGCCATGACCGATTTCACGACGACCGGGGCTGCGCAGCGGTTTGGTTTCACCAACGCTGTACGGCGGGAAGTTGTAGTGATGGATATAGCGTTTAGTTTCCTCAGCGCCAAGACCATCAAGGATTTGTGCTTCACGCAGCGGAGCCAGAGCCAAAACGTTCAGGATCTGAGTCTGACCACGGGTGAACAGAGAGCTGCCATGCGGACGAGCCAGCAGGCCAACCTCGCAGCTTACCGGACGTACTTCGTCTAATTGACGGCCGTCAGGACGAATCTTATCTACAGAGATAGTGCGGCGAACGATTTTCTTAACCAGCTTTTGGGTGATATAAGCAACGTCCTTGGCATTATCAGGATATTTCTCCAGGAATACTTCAGCGATTTCAGCTTTAACCTTAGCAACGTTTTCTTCGCGCTCCAGCTTGTTAGCATCCATCAGCGCATCCTTCAGCTTTTGAGCGCCGTATTCTTCGATTTCCGCAACCATTTCTTCAGGCGGAGCGTAGAACGGAACTTCCATTTTTTCCTTGCCAATTTCAGCAACGATTTTTTCTTGGAATTCAACGAGCTGTTTGATTACGCCATGGCCGAACCAGATAGCATCCAGCATGGTTTCCTCGGAAACCTCGTTAGCACCAGCCTCAACCATGAGGATAGCGTCTTTAGTGCCGGCAACAGCCAGATTCAGCTGGCTGATTTTTGCCTGCTCAACAGTCGGGTTGATGATGAATTCGCCATCAATCAGGCCTACACGCACACCGGCGATAGGACCTTCAAACGGAATATCAGAAATGGACAGAGCGCAGGATGCACCGATCATAGCCGGCATATCCGGAGCGTTGTCGGGATCAACGGAAACAGCAGTAGCAACGATTTGTACATCGTTGTGATAGCCTTCCGGGAACATCGGACGAATCGGACGGTCGATCAGACGGCTGGTCAGGATAGCCTGCTCAGACGGACGACCTTCACGTTTAATAAAGCCGCCGGGAATTTTACCTACGGCGTACATTTTTTCTTCAAAATCAACAGTCAAAGGGAAAAAGTCTACACCCTCACGCGGGGTTTTGGTGCCGGTAACGGCAACTACTACGGCGGTATCGCCATAACGAACTAATACAGCGCCATTAGCTTGTTTTGCAATCTTGCCGGCTTCAATAGTAAGAGTTCTGCCGCCAAGATCCATGCTGTAACTATGCATATCTTATGCCTCCTATTCTTTCCACACATTGTGTACCTAGTTATAATTCGCCACTTCTCAGAAAAATCCTCTATGATTTTAGCTCATTTAGAAATTTTTTTCAAGAAAATTTTCGCTCAAAATATAAAATACCATCTGCCGCTGTCAAAAAGCAGCAGCAGATGGTAAAAAAGCCGATTATTTTGCCAGCTTCAGGAATTTTTCATACATTTCATGGTCTTCCTTCATCATCTTGTCAGCATCCTCGCCGATAATGCAGGTCGGGTCAATGCCCTGTTTCATGAAGTAATCCTTGAATTCCTTGGATTCGCATACCTTTTTAGCAGCAGCGCGCAGAACGTCCAGCTTCTCCTTCGGAGTATCCTTCGGAGCAACCAGAGCAGCCCATGCACGAACGGTCATGTTATGACCAAGCTCCTTGAAGGTCGGAACTGCCGGATAGATTTCGCTGCGGCTGTCAGCCATAACAGCAAGAATCTTAAGGTTGCCTGCGTCTACCTGGCTCTTGAATACAGACGGATCAGCCAGGGTTGCGTCGATATGCTTGCCGGCAAGAGCAGCAGCAATGTCAGCAGAGCCTTTCGGATACGGAACATGCTTGAATTGTACGCCAAACTCCTCCTCGAAGGACAGAGCAGCAATATGCCAGATAGCACCGATACCGGAGTTGCCCATTTTTACCTTGCCGGGGTTAGCCTTAGCGAAAGCAACGAATTCGTCAACATTGTTGTACGGAGCGTCCTTCGCAACAATCAAAGCTGCAGGAGCAGCAATCGGAGCGCAGATAGCTGCGTAATCCTTATAGGTGTTTTTGCATTTGCCCTGATGCGGGAACATAGCCAGCTCAACAGTTACCATGCCCAGAGTATGGCCGTCCGGTTTAGCATTAGCCAGCTCAACCATACCGGTAACACCGCCGCCGTCAGGCTTGTTTACGGGAACAAACTTGCTGCCCTTGAGCTCTTTTTCCATGAACTGGATCAGACCTCTGGCAGAAGTATCCGTGCCGCCGCCCGGTGCCTTCGGAATGATAACGGAAATATCTCCGTCAGCAGGGTAAGCAGCCTTTTTGCTGTCGCCGCCACAGCCAGCGACCATGATAGCCATGGTCAGCATAGCCATCAATACTACTAAGATTTTTTTCATTTCACAACATCTCCTTATGATTTATTTTATAAAAAGATCTAACTCATTAATGTCGCATATTACATGCGCGATATTCTGGCGATTATAGGTATAGGATATTTCCAGCCTGTTATCATGGCAGATAATCGCCGGATAGGAATATTCTCCCTCGCCGCTTTCCAGATCAAGCACACGCTGCCAGCTTGCGCCATCGTCCTGCGATACAAACAAGCTCAGGGGAGAACGCTGGCCCCAGTTGGCCTCCACAGGATTGCAGACGAGAAACAGTCTGCCTGCTGCGTCCTGCACCAAATCAAGACCGCTGTTATTATTGGGAATCTGCGTCGGATAAGCCGCGCTCCAGCTGGCGCCGTTATCCTGCGAATCACTGCGGTAGACGTAGCCCTCACTGCTTCTGAGCAGCATATGCACGCTGCCGTCCGCGCTCTGCCACAGGCTTGGCTGAATCACGCCACGTCCGAAGAAGGACTGCTGGCTGACCTCAATCGCGCTTTCCGCTGTCTTTTCGCCTGCGTTATATGTCAGACCGTCAATAGCAATCGTCGTCGACTTCTGCCACGTGCGGCCGTCGTCATCACTGATATCTGCAAAGGCTGTCCAGATGCCGCGCTCTACGCTGCCGCCCGCTAAAAGACGGCCATCACGCAACCGCAGCAGCTTGTTGCGTACAGGTCCGCGCCCACCGCTCACGTCGCCGTCAACCAGCTCGTGCGGCTCCGAGCGAAGCACCTCGCCCTGCCTTAACGTCAAGGTGATAACATAGGTACGCCAATCGGCAATCGCCCTGCCCTGCTTATAGAACAGGCTCACGCGCTGCCCTGCTGCCTCCGCGCCATGCAGATACAGCACAGGATTCCAGCACGGCTCCTGCGTGCTCACGACAAGCTCCGGCTCAGACCATTGACCTTGGCGACACGCGCTCAAATATATGCCTACATCATCTGCGCCCTCATGACTGCCGCCGAACCAGCAGGCCAGGGCTTCTATCCCCTGCACACCGCCTACGGCAGCAAGCGTAGAGGCATGACAGAAAGCTGTCGGCAGCTTATTTATAATAAGCTCTTTTTTCATAGCCTACCTCACATCAAAATTTTCTAAATTCGATACTGCAAATATTGTACCATAAATAGCTTTGAGCGTAAACTATTTTCTGTCGTATTTTTGACACAAAACGCAAAAAAGCGCCCTGCGTACTACCCAAGTAATACGCAGAGCGTCAAGCTTTCTTGCTTATTTTCTATTTTTAGGCAAATTGCTGCACGCGTGCAATTGCAGCCTTTGCTTCCGCAATAATGCGTTCCATAACTTCCTTACACGGCAGAACATCGTTGAGCACATTCAGGCTCTGACCGCACATAACGGTGCCGTTCACAGTGTCGCCCTCCAGAATGCCCTTACGGTTGGTGCCTGTGCCCATCTGCATGAGCTCTTCCTTCGGCGCACCAGCGATTTCCTTCGCAGTATAAGCGTCAGTAAAAGCATTCGCCAGGCAGCGCACGCCAAGGTTGCGGCTGTAGCCGGTAGCCACGCTGTCCGTATCGGTTGCTTTGACAATCGCCTCTTTTGCAGCGGGATGAGCCGGACATTCAGTGGTCAGCAGGAAGCGGCTGCCCATCTGCACGCCCTCTGCGCCCATCAGCAGCGCAGCAGCCAGCGCACGGCCATCGCTGATACCGCCGGCAACAAGCACCGGAATGCTCTGCACAGCAGGCAGCACGTTCTCCATCAGCGCCATCGTCGTCTGCTTGCCAATGTGACCGCCGGCCTCCATGCCTTCGACAACCATCGCATCAGCACCAGCAGCCTCAATGCGTTTTGCCAGCTTCACGCTCGGTACAACAGGAATAACCTTGATGCCTGCTGCATGGAAGGTCGCAATATGCGGCACAGGATTGCCTGCGCCCAAGGTTACGAACGCCACCTTCTCCTCGCACAGCATCGCGATAATCTCCGCGATATTCGGTGCCATCAGCATCACATTCACGCCGAACGGCTTATCGGTCAGGCCTTTTGCCTTACGCACCTCGTCACGCGTCCACTCCACAGTACGGCCGCCGCTGCCAATGATGCCTGCGCCGCCGGCATTAGAAACTGCTGCTGCCAGATTAGCGTCACTCGTCCACGCCATACCACCCTGAATCACAGGATACTTAATACCTAAGAGCTCAGTAAGTTTTGTTTTCATTATGTATACCTCCCCTAATTATTTCTACGCCTATTATATACTATCGGTTTTCCCCTAGTCGTGAAATCTTTTTAAACTTGTGACTGATTTGTAACAAACTTTACTAATAACAGATAAAAATTTCCCGATGTTACAAAAAACGCAGATTTACGCGCCGAATAATTGACATTCGTCGCTAAAAAATGTAAAATTTTTAGAGTACCCAAAATCAGGGGCTATGTTCTGTTATAAAAAAAGAAAAAGGCCGCCAAGCGGTCGAAGAAGAACATTAATAAGGGAAAGAGGTAAAACCAAAATGAGAAGCACTCAAGTAAAAGAAGGCTCTACAAGAGCTGCTCATCGCTCTTTATTCTATGCGATGGGTTATACTGAAGAAGAACTGAAAAAACCGTTAATCGGCATCTGCTGTGCCGCTAACGAAATCATTCCAGGTCATATGCATCTGGACACTATCGCCAAGGCTGCCAAATACGGCGTGCTGGAGGCTGGCGGTACTCCGATTGAGTTTCCGGCTATCGGCATCTGCGACGGCATTGCTATGGGCCATGACGGCATGAAATATCCGCTGGCTAGCCGTGAGCTTGTTGCCGACAGCATCGAGGCTGTTGCCAACGGCCACGCCTTCGATGGTCTGGTATTAATCCCGAACTGCGATAAAATTGTTCCCGGCATGCTGATGGCTGCAGCTCGTCTGAACATCCCTACCGTTGTTGTCAGCGGCGGTCCGATGCTGCCCGGTCGTTATCAGGGCAAGGATATCAGCGTATCCACTGTTTTCGAAGCTGCCGGTCGCTTTGAATCCGGTCAGATTGACAAATGCGAGCTGAGCGACATCGAGCATTGTGCTTGCCCCGGCTGCGGCAGCTGCTCCGGTCTGTTCACCGCCAACACTATGAACTGCCTGACCGAGGTTCTTGGCATGGGCCTGCCCGGCAACGGCACTATTCCTGCTGCCTATAACGGCAAGCGTATCGCTCTTGCTAAGCATGCCGGCATGGCAGTTATGGAGCTGATTAAAAACAACGGCCCGCTGCCTCGCGATATCATGACTCTGGACGCATTCAAAAACGCTATTACTGTAGATATGGCAATCGGCGGCAGCTCCAACACTGCCCTGCATCTGCCTGCTATCGCTCATGACGCCGACCTCGACCTGCCGCTGTCCCTGTTCGATGAAATCTCCAAGAAAACTCCGTACCTGACCAAGATGAGCCCGGGCGGCAGCCATCATATCGTTGACCTCAACGAGGCTGGCGGCATTCCTGCTGTTATGCACGAGCTCGACCGTCTCTCCTTGATTCATAAGGATGCCAAGACTGTTGGCGGCAGAAGCGTTGGCGAAATCATTGAGCACGCAGAAATCCTGCGTCCTGAGGTTATTCACAGCGTAGAAAATCCGTACAACAAAACCGGCGGCATTGCTGTTCTGACCGGCAACATAGCTCCTGAATGCAGCGTTGTCAAGGAAAGCGCTGTTGACCCCTCCATGAAGGTGTTCAGCGGTCCTGCTAAGGTTTATGACTCTGAGGACGAAGCTATCGCTGCTATCTGCGCGAAAGAGGTTAAATCCGGCGACGTTGTTGTTATCCGTTATGAAGGTCCGAAGGGCGGTCCAGGCATGCGCGAAATGCTGAACCCGACCTCCGTGCTCGCCGGCATGGGCCATGACAAGGACGTTGCTCTGCTGACCGACGGCCGCTTCAGCGGTGCTACCCGCGGCGCCTGCATCGGCCACATCTCTCCGGAAGCACGCGAGGGCGGCAACATCGCTCTGATTGAAAACGGCGATATCATCGAAATTGATATTCCGAACCGCACGCTGAACGTTCGCCTGAGCGACGAAGAGCTGGCTAAACGCCGTGAGAACTGGGTTTGCCCGCCGCCGAAGGTTAAAACCGGCTATCTGGCACGCTACGCAGCACTCGTTACCTCTGCTGCTACCGGCGCTGTACTCAAGGTTCCCGGACAGGACTAAGAGCACGCAAGCAGCATAGGCATAAAAAATAACCGCTAGGGCTACAAACCCAAGCGGTTATTCTCATTGCCAAATAAACGTTTATATGATATACTTTTCTTAGATTGACGACCGTGTTGCAGGGTGGCGTTGCCCCATTCCCTCAAAGAATGGAGGTGATGTCTATGAAGCATTTCTCATTTCAAGACCTAATGGCTTTCGGAATGTTCATTTTGGCATTACTGACCTTTATTTTCTTGTTTTGTAAATAACTGCTTATAGAAAAACCGCCCCTAAACTTTGGCGAGTGGCGGAGCGGATTTTTCTGTTTCTAAACTTGGCAACCCCCTTGTGGGCGGCCGTCTTTCTATGTATAATATAGCACAATGGAGAAATTTTTGCAAGCAGCAGACATTTTTTTGTCTGCTGCTGTTTTGTTTTTATTATACTAATATTATTCTACTCGCCCTTGGCAACATAGTGCTTTTCCTTCCACCGCTCAAACAGCAGATAAATCAAAGGCACCACCACGAGCGTCAGCAGCGTTGAGGTCGTCAGGCCGCCGATGAGCACCACGCCCATAGACTGACGCAGCTCTGCACCCTCGCCAATGCCCAATACTCGGTGCAGACAGGATAAGGAAGCATCGTCCCGCAGGGTTTCGTACCTATATAATAGTAAGCATGGGTGCGGCGCTTACGATGCTGCTAAGTCAGTACCTTTTTCAGATGACATCGGGGACATGGGCGGATATTGCGAAGAGCGTAGGGATCAAGACGGATGTTTCAAGGCTCGGAGCCCAGGTCATAAACGGAATAGGCTTTCTGGGTGCAGGGACGATAATGATAACCGGCAGGAAGCATGTGAAGGGTATAACAACGGCAGCGGGACTGTTTGCTGCAGCCTGCATCGGTCTTGCGATAGGAGCGGGCTTTTACGAATGTGCTTTTTTAGCGCTCCCTATTATAATCATATCCATGGGGGTGCTTCCGCAGGTCGATATTGCAATAAGAGAAAGATCGAGAAATATGGATGTTTATATAGAGATAGACAGCCTTGATAACTTAGGTGAGCTCCTTGCAACGATAAAAAACGAAGTTTCCGGAATAAATGATGT
>OQWM01003626.1_pt1 | contig 10254 bp, 10 predicted proteins | sample 1691531 | NCBI WGS metagenome assembly OQWM01 (sample SAMN03418257, study PRJEB22391) | human gut metagenome | biome: human-gut; feature: organic feature; material: feces | host: Homo sapiens | place: Tanzania | collected 2013-01 | reverse complement strand
CAGACAGCCATGATGTTCTGCTACTATATCATCGAGAACAAGAAGAAGCTCGGCATCAAAATCATTGACGAAAACGAGTTTAAGGCGATGCTCGGATTGTAATAAGCCTAAAATAAACGAAAAATGCGAAAAGGTCGTGCAGAAATGCTCGACTTTTTTTACGTTTCGCTTGTTTATGAGTATTGTTTATGATATAATACTAAAAAATTTATATAGGCGGATATGCGAATGTACAGCATGACAGGCTACGGAAAAGGCGCAAGCAAGCGCGACGGAAAGACGATAACCGTTGAAATCAAGACGGTGAATCATAGATTTTTGGATTGCAATTTCAAATTGCCGAGAACCTTTCTTTTCGTTGAAGACAGAGTGCGAAAAGCAATCTCTTCCGCCATTTCTCGCGGTCACGTCGATTTGTTTTTGACTTACGAGCAAACCGCAGTCGACGAAGGCGCGTATACGGTCGATTGTGAACTTGCCGCAAATTATCTCGCCGCCGCAAACAGACTTGCGCTCGCCACGGGTCTTGAAAACGATTTGACGCTTTCTTCCATTCTCAAAGTGCCGGACGTCGTGACGAAAGAACAGGCAGTCGAAGACGAAGATTTGCTTGCCGAAATGACAGTCGAAGCATTGAACGCCGCACTCGAAAATCTCAAAAACATGCGAGAAAAAGAAGGTTTGGCTCTCAAAGCGGACATTTCAAAGAAACTCGACAATATTGCGTCCTGCCTTGAAATCATCAAAGAATTTGCGCCGCAAGTGGTGGAAGATTACAGAAACGCACTCAACGCACGCATTGCGGAAGTCGTTTCACCTACACAAGTTGATATGCAAAGACTTGCCACCGAAGTCGCTCTTTATGCCGATCATTGCGCTATTGACGAAGAAATCACCCGTCTTACGACGCACATCGCCAACATGCGCGCGCTTCTCGAAGCGGACGAACCCGTCGGAAGAAAAATGGACTTTCTCGTGCAGGAATTCAACAGAGAGACGAACACGATCGGCTCGAAAGCCAACGATATGCGCATAACCGGTCAAGTGCTTGCCATCAAGAACGAAATCGAAAAGATGCGCGAACAAGCGGCAAATATCGAATAAAACGGAAGTTATTCATATATCCCGCTTGGTCGGGAAAGGGAGTTTACACTTATGCAAAAACGCGGTATGTTGATAGTCATCTCGGGCTTCAGCGGAGTGGGCAAAAGCACTGTCATCTCGCACATGTTCGACGCAATGCCGAATCTTCGTTTTTCGGTGTCATGTACGTCGAGAAAACCGAGAGCCGGCGAAAAAGAAGGCATCGATTATTATTACGTCACCGAAGAAGAGTTTGCGCGCAAAGTCGAAAACAACGAATTCGTCGAATACACGCGCACTTTCACAAACTGCTACGGCACGTTGAAATGCGAAATCGACAGATTGCTATCCGAAGGCTACGACATACTTCTCGACATTAACAGCGTAGGTGCAAAGAACATCAAAAAGGTGTATCCCGACGCCGTGACGGTGTTTATCAATCCGCCGTCTCTCGAAGAGCTCAAAAAGCGTCTCGTCGGCAGGGGTAGCGAAACTCCCGACAGTCTTAAAAAACGTCTTGACGAGATTGAATTCGAGTCAAAAGCAATACCTTTTTACGATTTCGTGGTCGTAAACGACGTGGCTCTCGATTGCTCGAACAAAATCGTCGCGTTCCTTGAAAACAAGCGCAAGGAACTCAACGAAAAGTACGCAAAAGAAAACTCGCAAAACTGAAAACGGTTTTGCACGTCAAAGTCGAAACGCAACGCAAGTTGCAACGAATATAAATAAAAGAAACGGAGAATAAAAGTTATGATGATCGATCCCCCGATTGACAAACTTATCAAACACGCAGAGTGCAGATACGCACTCACCGTCGCAGTTGCAAAACGCACTCGCGAACTCGTCACGAGCGAAAGCGATTATCTTGCAAAGAGCGGAATGAAACCCATTTCTCTCGCTTGCAAAGAAATCTACGAAGACAAAATCAAAATCGTTCGCGACTGAACGTAAGCGATTTTATCTACAGGCAGGTTTTTTATGCTGTACGGAAAGAACGTTGTGTTGGGCGTGAGCGGCGGAATTGCCGTTTACAAAGCGTGCGAGATAGTGTCTCGACTCAAAAAACTGGGCGCAAACGTGGACGTCGTTATGACGGACAACGCTCGGGAGTTTGTCACGCCCTTGACGTTCCAAACGCTTGCGAAATCTGCGGTGGTTACCAACGCTTTCGAGCCCGTCAAGGTGTTTGACATCAACCATATTTCGCTTGCGAAAAAAGCGGATATTCTCGTTGTTGCTCCGGCAACTGCAAACGTCATTGCGAAATTCGCAAACGGAATTGCAGACGATATGCTAACGACGACTTATCTTGCGTGCAATGCGCAAAAACTTATTTGCCCGGCAATGAACTGCAATATGTACGAAGACCCTGCAACGCAGGAGAATATGCGAGTGCTTAAAGAGCGCGGCGATATGTTCTGCGACAGTGCGGTCGGACTTCTTGCATGCGGGGACGTCGGCAAAGGGCGTATGGCGGAGCCGAAAGACATCGTCGACAAAATCGTCGAGTATCTCACTCCCGTTCAGGATTTTGCCGGCAAGAGAGTTCTCGTCACGGCAGGCGGAACGGAAGAGAACATCGACGGCGTTCGCGTGCTTGCAAATCATTCCAGCGGTAAAATGGGCTTCGCAATTGCAAATGCCGTTGCAGAGCGTGGCGGAAGCGTCGTTTTGGTGTACGGAAACGTATCGACGGCACCCCCGAATTGCACCGAAAAAGCAATTAAAGTTGTTTCCACGAAGGATATGCTCGCCGCGTGCGTGAAAGAGTTTGAAGATTGCGACGTCGCTATTATGGCGGCTGCACCCGAAGATTATCGACTCGAAAAGCCGTTTGACAACAAAGTGAAGAGCGATACGCTCACGCTTACGTTTGTGAAAAATCCCGACATTGCCAAAACGCTCGGAGAAAGCAAAGGCGAAAGAAAACTTGTCGTTTTTTCTGCGGAAACGGAAAATCTGATTGAAAACGCAAAAGGCAAACTCAAAAAGAAACACGCCGATTTGGTCGTTGCAAACGACGTCACGCAAAAAGGCGCGGGATTCAACGTGGATACGAACGTCGCTACTATTATAGACAACGACGGCAATTTGTTTGAAAGCGGCGAAGTGTCAAAACGCGCGCTTGCCGATATGATACTCGACAAGGTGCTTGCGTTATGATTCTTGAAGTTATCGTCGACATTTCAAACTCGGACGTTGACCGCACTTTCGATTACGAAGGTCCCGACGTTCCGATAGGAAGCCGAGTCGTCGTCGAATTCGGCAAGAAACGCCTAATCGGTTTCGTTATAGGCAAAAAAGATTCGTCCGATTTTTCAAATCTCAAACAGGCAAAATACATAGATTCACCGATAAGTCCCGAACAGTTGGGACTTATGAACTTTATGCGCAAGACGTACAATCTGCGCTATATCGACGTTATCCGTCTTTTTATTCCGTCAAAACTTCGCGAAGAAAAAGATCCCGAATTTACGAGAAAATTTCTTACCGTCGACGATACGCGTTCGCTTGAAGAACTCAAATCTATTGTCGGTTCGAGAGCGCAAAAGCAACTCGACGCACTCGATTTCATAGCGTCCACCGGCGGACAGTTTCTAACTCTTCTGATAGGCAGATTCGGCGTGAGCGCGATAAACGGATTGAGAGAAAAAGGCGTCGTCGTTGAAAGCGACGTTCACGAACGTTCGACTCCGCTCGGAACGCTCAAAAAAGAGAAAAAGCACGTCGTTTTGACGCCTGCGCAATCGGACGCGGTCGAAAAAATATCAAACGGAAAAGGGACGTTTTTGCTACACGGCGTTACGGGAAGCGGAAAAACCGAGATATACGAAACCGTCATCGAACGAGAGATCGCAAAAGGAAAAACGGCGATAATGCTCGTTCCCGAAATATCTCTTACTCCGCAAATGCTCGGCTTGTTCCGCGCAAGATTCGGAGACGACGTTGCGATACTTCATTCTGGACTTAACGACAGCGAAAGATACGACGAGTGGAAAAGACTCAAAACGGGCGCGGCACACATAGCAATCGGCGCGAGAAGCGCGGTTTTCGCACCGCTTGAAAACATCGGCGTAATCATAATCGACGAAGAACACGACACGAGTTATCTGTCGGAATCCAACCCAAGATACGACACGAAAACGATTGCAGGTTACAGAGCGAAAGCAAACGACGGTGTTTTGGTGCTCGGCTCTGCGACTCCCGATATGGAAACGTATCTGAAAGCGACGGAAGGCGAGTATCAACTTATAACTCTTCCCGACCGCATATCCAAGCACAAATTGCCCGAAATGGAAATCGTGGATATGACGCAGGAGTTTCGCATGGGCAATCGTTCGCTTTTTTCAAAGGCACTTCAGGACGCGCTCATCGAGACGAAGAACAAAGGCGAACAATCCATGCTGTTTCTCAACCGTCGCGGTTTTGCGTCGTTTATCCGCTGCAAAGAGTGCGGTTACGTTGCAAAATGCGAAGATTGCGACATTTCGCTGACATATCACAAAGAAGACAACGAATTGAAATGCCACTATTGCGGAAGACGCTATCACGCGCTCACGAAATGTCCCAACTGCGGCAGCGACCAGATAAAACAGGGCAGAATCGGCACGGAAAAAGTGGTTGAAGAACTCAAAAAACTCATACCCGACGTCAGAGTGCTCCGCATGGACAACGATACGACAATGCGCAAGGACAGTTATTTCAAGATTCTGTCGGCGTTTGCGGACGGTCAGGCAGACGTGCTCGTCGGCACGCAAATGATTGCAAAAGGGCACGATTTCGGCAACGTCACGCTCGTAGGAATTCTCGAAGCGGACGCAGCGTTGTACTTTTCCGACTATCGCTCGAGCGAACGCACGTTCCAACTCATCACGCAGGTTGCGGGAAGAGCGGGAAGAGCGGAGAAAGAAGGCAGGGTTATTCTTCAAACTTACGCACCGAAACATTACGTTTTCCGTTTCGGCAAAAACTACGACTATCTCGGTTTTTGGAAGAAAGAAATCAACACGCGTATGGTCACAAAGTTTCCGCCGTTCACGAAAGTCGTGAGAATACTGCTTTCGTCCACGGTCGAGCAAGACGTCGTTGATGCGGCTCGCTCGTGCTACAAGGCCGTTCAACAACTTGAAAAGGAAAGCGGCAAATTTGTGTATCTCGGCGCAAGCAAATCGCCGGTGACGCGAATAAACGGGCTTTGCAGATATCAGATTATGATGCGCATAGAGCCTGCTCAATTTGAAAATATAATAGGCGATATATACAAAATTGCCGACGCAAATAAATCGAAAAAATGCAACGTGTTCGTCGAAATCAATCCGCAAAGCCTGATTTGACGAACGTATAGGTGATAAAATGGCAAAAAGAAATATTGTGAAAGTTCCCGATCCGATTTTATACAAAAAGTGCAGAGTTGTCGAAAATTTCGACGAAAGGCTCTGGACGCTTCTCGACGATATGAAAGAAACGCTCGTTGAAGCCAACGGCGCAGGGCTTGCCGCTCCGCAGGTCGCAGTGCTAAAAAGAGCGTGCATCGTTGATACGGAAGACGGATTTTTTGAACTTATCAATCCTGTCATAACGTCAACGAGCGGAGAACAAACCGGGCTTGAAGGTTGCCTTTCCGTACCTAAAAAGTACGGTAACGTGTCAAGACCCATGAAAGTCACGGTAAAAGCGCAAGACAGGTTCGGTAAAGAACAAAAATTCACCGTAAAAGGCTTTACGGCGCGCGCTTTCTGCCATGAAATCGACCATCTCGACGGTATTATCTACACGACAAAATGCACCGAGACTTTCGACGAAGAATAATCTTCATCGAAATCGCGATTAAACCATACAGGACGAGAATATGAAAATAGTGTTTATGGGCACTCCCGATTTTTCTGCGGTCGTGCTTGAAAAACTCAATTCGGTATATCCGGTCAGCGCAGTCGTTACGGGGCTTGACAAACCTGTCGGTCGCGGATACAATCATGCGCCGTCTCCGCTCAAGGTCAAGGCAATCGAACTGGGCATACCCGTGCTTCAATACGCAAAGGTGTCAAGAGAAGGGCTTGACGATATACGCGCACTCAAACCCGACGTCATCGTCACCGCGGCATTCGGTCAGATTCTATCCGACGCATTCCTTGCCATTCCTAAATACGCCGTGCTCAACGTTCACGCGTCTTTGCTCCCGAAATATCGCGGCTCGTCGCCTATTCAATGGTCGATTATCAACGGAGACGAAAAGACGGGCATAACCATTATGAAAACCGTAAAAGCGGTTGACGCAGGCGACGTTTTGCTTGAAAAAGAAACCGAAATCGGCAAAAAAGAAACGGCAGGCGAGTTGTTCGACAGACTTGCGATACTCGGCGGAGAAGCAATAGTCGAAGCAATATCTCTCGTCGAGAGCGGAAAAGCGACGTTTACTCCGCAAGACGAAAGCAAAGTCACGCATTGCAGCATGATAAACAAAGGTGACGGACTCGTCGATTTTTCAAAAAGCGCAAAAGAAATCGATTGTTTCGTGCGCGGTATGACGCCGTGGCCGTCTGCCTACACGCACATCGGAGAAAAAACACTCAAAATCTTCGACGTCGAAAAAGTCGAACTTTCAGATTTGCAAAAGTCAAACGATCAATTTGAAAACGCAAAATTCGGTGAAGTCGTGCTTGCGGATAAGAATCACGGTTTAATCGTGAAAGTCGCGGACGGATTTATTCGTCTTCACGTCATTCAACTTGAAGGCTCGAAGCGTATGGACGATACGCAATTTCTTCTCGGAAGAAAAATCGACGTCGGCACGGTTTTTGCTTAAAATCGTAAAATATATTGTTAGATAATCGGAAAATATAAGAAAGCAAATGAGAAAACACATCGGACAGGCACTGAGAATACTCACAAAAGTTTTCACTGACGGCACGTACAGCAATATGGCGTTTTACGGAGAAAACGTAAGCGACATGGCAACGCGTCTCGTTTACGGTGTGCTGGAAGAGAACGTAAAAATAGATTATATTCTTGCTCGATTGCTTGAAAAGAAACCGAAAAACTCGATATATTATCTTCTCAAAATCGGCGTTTACGCGCTATGCAATCTGACCGACGTTCCGAAATTCGCGATTGTCAGCGAGTGCGTGGAAGTGTGCAAGGCGATTGGCAAAGGCGGCGCAAGCGGATTTGTCAACGCAGTGCTGAAAAAGGTTGCGGACGGCAAATATTCGCTGCCGAGCGAAACCGACGAAAACTATTTGTCCGTGACGTATTCAAAACCGCAATGGTTTATCGACAAAATGGTTGCTCAATACGGGAAAGACGTTACGCTTGCAATATTGCAAGAACCCGTGCGTGACAGCGAACATATTAGAGTCAATTCTCGACTTGCCACTTGTCAGGACGTTGAGGTTTTGCTCAAAAAATCAAAAACGCCGCATGAAAAGAGCGAAGTGGGCGGATATATCGTGCGTGCAACCGACGCGGTCGGGCGTATGTTCGACAAAGGTCTTGTAACGTATCAGTCACCGTCCAGTATGCTTGCCGTCATAGCACTCGGAGCAAACGACGGAGAAACACTTCTCGACGTATGCTCGGCACCCGGCGGAAAAGCCGTTTATATGAGTGAACTTTGTCCCCATTCTCATATCACTGCTTGCGATATTCACGAGCATAGAGTTGCACTCATCCAAAAATACAAAAACCGCATGCACGTGCCGAACGTCAAGGCAATAAAAGCCGACGGAACGGTGTTTGACGAGAATATGTGCGAGAGATTCGACGGCGTTCTCGTTGACGCTCCGTGTTCGTGTTTCGGGACGTATAAAAAACATCCCGACGTTTTTCTCACGCGCACCGACGAGAGCGAAGAAGATATCTCGAAGACGCAATTCGCAATAATCTCGAACGTGGCAAAATACGTGAAAAAGGGCGGAGAAATGGTGTATTCCACCTGCACGTTGTTCAAAGAAGAAAACGAAGATATAGTGCAAAAATTTCTCGAAAGCGAGATAGGAAAAGAGTTTTCGCTTGAAAAAATCTGCGGTCTTAAAGACGTTGACGGCGGAAAATACGTCGACAACGACGGAATGATTCAGATTCTGCCGCATGCGGAATACGACGGATTCTTCATTGCGAAATTAAGGAGAGCAAAATGAGAGACGTTTCAAAAATAAGTCTGCTTGGCATGGACAAAGCGCAAATTGCCGCGCTCATTCCCGATATGCCGAAGTTCACCGCGTCGCAAATTTACGGCTTTCTCATGGACGGCAAGGACTTTGACGAAATGACTTCGCTCAAAAAGGAATACCGAGAGTATCTAAAAGAGCATTACGTTGCAAATCCCGTGAGTATTCTCGAAGTTTTTCAAGGCAAACTCGGCACAAAGAAGTACCTTTTCCGTCTTGGCGACCAACTCATAGAAGGCGTATATATGCCGCACGACTACGGCAATACGTTGTGTCTGTCTACACAAATAGGTTGCAGAATGGGCTGTACGTTTTGCGCAAGCACGCTAGACGGACTCGTCCGCAATCTCACGCCTGCCGAAATGCTCGGTCAGGTTATAGCCGTCAATCGAGATAACGGCGGCACGGCGAAAACGAGAGCGGTCACGAATCTCGTGCTTATGGGCAGTGGAGAGCCGTTTGACAACTACGAAAACGTGCTTGAATTCCTTGACGAAGTGTCAAAGGAAGGCGGAATAAACATAAGCGAGCGCAACATATCTTTGTCAACGAGCGGTCTTTGCGACAAAATTCGCAAATTTGCCGATTCGGGACACAAAGTTACGCTTTCCATATCACTGCACGCTCCCTTCGACGATTTGCGAAGCGCGCTTATGCCCGTAAACAAGGCGTACGGCGTAAAACAACTCGTTGACAGTGCAAAATACTATTTTGAAAAAACGGGAAGACGCGTGATTTTCGAGTACACGCTCATAAAAGGCGAGAACGATTCCGACGCTTGCGCAAGAGAACTCGCTCGGCTCACGAAAGGTTTTCCGTCTCACGTCAATCTCATACGGCTCAACGAAGTCAAAGAGCGCGACCACGAAGCACCGAGTGTAGACGCCACGGAAGATTTTCTCAAGAAACTCGAAAAACTCGGAGTTTCGGCAACGATAAGAAAGAGCCTTGGCAACGACATCGAAGGTGCATGCGGACAACTTCGCCGCAGATATCTCAAAGAAAACGGAGAAATATCCGAGAAAAAGGATTGATAAGGCGCGCAAACGCAATCCGTTTTTCACACAAAAACAAGCAAATAGACGCACATTGCGGATAAAGGACGAAATGGCACAGAAAATTCTTGACGGAAGAGTCATAAAAGCGGTTGCATCGAAATTTTTCGTTGACGTACAGGGCGACGTCAAGGTTTGTTTTGCACGCAAACGTCTCAAAAACGACGGCATAATTTACGTCGGTGATTACGTCAGCATCGCAAAAGAGCGCGACAGTTTCGTCATCGAAGAAGTGAAAACGAGAAAGAATCGTCTCATTCGCCCGTACGTGAGCAACGTGGACGTTTGTTTCATCGTCATTGCCCCCGAACCCGAGCCCGATTTTCTGCTCGTTGACAAAGTCATCGTAAACTGCCTTATGGAAGGCATAACTCCGATACTCGTGAAGAACAAGTGCGACACGGGACGTATCGATACGAGCGAATACGAAAACGTTCTCAAAATCATAGAATGCAGTGCGGAAACCGGCGAAAACGTATCATTGCTCGTGGACGTTGCAAGGGGCAAAACGGCTTGTTTGTCAAAGCTGTCGCAGAAGAAGATGTTCGGCATTTTGAAAAGCCGCTCGCACGCGAGCTGGGAATACGCACCCTCCACGCCCTGGCACGCCACTGGGACATTCTCCGGGAAGAGCTGGGGCGTATTTTTTATCGCGCTTTCTATCTCCGCGGGGAGCGTGCTCTTCGTGCCGATAAAGCGCGCCTGACTGCTGCGGCTGAGCTCCATGAGCATGGAATAGAGCGTCACGGCGTACTCACTCAGCTCCTCCGGCACCTTGTCCGCGACGGCGCGCAGCTTCTCCCGCTCGCGCTTCGCGTCCAGCACGGGGAGGTCGTTTTCGCGCTTATACTCCGCGATATGCCGCGCGACCTCCATACGCTTTTCAAACGCCGCAAGAAGCTGCTCGTCCGCCGCGTCCATCTCTCTGCGATAGTCGTTAAGATCCA
>OQWM01003621.1_pt1 | contig 10257 bp, 2 predicted proteins | sample 1691531 | NCBI WGS metagenome assembly OQWM01 (sample SAMN03418257, study PRJEB22391) | human gut metagenome | biome: human-gut; feature: organic feature; material: feces | host: Homo sapiens | place: Tanzania | collected 2013-01 | reverse complement strand
TCTTAACCTTGCCGTCAGCAGAGCGAACGATGTTCAGACCCTTCTGGAGCTTAGAAAGCTTAACGCCGTCAACAGAGAATACCTCGAACTCGCCCTCAGCAACTGTTGTTGCGTTGATGCCAGTCTCAGGATCCTTCGTCCAGTCCTTGTCAACTACCTTAACGTAGTTGTATGTAGCACGCGACTTGTCGTTAGCGCCCTCGCCAGTACCCATCTTAACGGTCGAGAGATCGAAGAGCTCGCTCATTTCGCTTGAAGCAATCTTAACCTCGCCGTTTACAACGAAGCCCTTAGCCTTAGAAACCTCTACCAGGAACGGAACTGTCTCAGCGAACTTGTCAGTGTTGTGGTTGCCACCATCGTTCTGGAAGTAACCCTGGAGCATCTGGTCTGCGCTTGTGCGATACAAGTTGAGAGTGTTATTCCAAGCTGTCGGAACAGCACCAAGACCGATGACGTGCTCGCAAGAACCAGTACATGTAGACGGGTCGATAGACATAACGATCTTCTGAGTATCCCAATCTACCGGAATCTCCCACTCGAAGCCATTGCCGTCAGCTACGTAGTTCTCCTTGCAGAACGGTTCTGCAGCAGGTGTCTTAACCTCGTAGTTGAACTCACCACCGAGAGTCTTCTCGCCAGCCTTCATGGTGAATGTCATCATGAATTCGTCGGCTGCGTTATAAGAGATAGAGAACTCGGCTGTTGCAGATGCAGCACCGAGGAATGTAGCAGTAGCCTCGTCAGCAGTAGCGTTGAGAACCATTGCTGGCTCATCTGGAGTTACTTCACCCTCACCCTCTTCTGCGAGCGGCTCCTGACCACCTGGTTCTGTTGTAGGAAGTGTACCAGTGAATACGAGGTCCTGAGTCTTCTCGTTGAGTGTTACGTCCTTAAGAGTGAGCGTGAACTCACCTGTTTCAGTAGCCAAGAACTCTACGTTAGCCTTGTCAGCCTTGAAGAGGTCTGTCTCAGGAGCTGCAGCGTCATAGATGTGGAGGTTGCTTGTGTAAACCTCAGGCTCATCTACTTCTTCCTCGTAGTTGAACTCGCCCAGGTAGCTGAAGTTATCGCTCTCGATAGAGAAGCCCATCTTGACCTCGTCAGCCGAAACTTCTGTGATCTCGAATGTAGCGTTCATCTCCTCGCCGAAGAAGTTTGTTGTAGCGCCGTCAGACTTAGCCATGATTGTGCGCGGCGCCTCAGAATCTGTCTCTTCAGCGATTGCCTTACCTACGAATACGAGGTCGGATGTCTGGTTGAGCATAGATACGTCCTTAAGAGTGATCTTGTAGGTATCGTCAGAGTACATGGTGACGTTCACCTGAGCTTCTGTTTCCTCTACAACCGGCTCTTCTCCGTCGTAAATGCGGAGGTTGCTTGTGTATGTCTTGTCAGAAACCACTGTCGGAGCGTCAGGATTTGTACCGACTACGTAGTTGAATTCAGCGCCCTTGGCTACCATGTAGAGCTTCTCTACTGTGCCCTCTGTATAAACAAGAGCAGTTACGTCGTAGTCTTCATCTTCGATATTGAGAGTGCCAGTGTAGGTAGTGCGGTTCTTCTCTGCATCAACAGTCTTGGTGAAACCAGAAGCTGTGTACTCTGCACCTTCCTGACCAACAACAGCAAGTGTCATGCTGATTGTCTCGTCTGTCATCTCCTTGATAGTAACCTGAGCCTGACCTGCAACCTCTGACATATCGCCAACAACCATAGAGATAGCGTCTGTGAAACTCTTCTCTTCCTTAACCTCAGGCTTTGCTGCTACGACATTGAGAGTTGCGTCCCAAACGCCACCACCGTCAGAGAGGATGTCGCTTGAACCTCCAGGGAGGATGCAGTTCCAGTCGATCTTGAAGCGGATGCGGTATGTACCCGGCTCAGTAGGAGCTGTGAATGAAGGAGGATTAACGTTGCTACGATCGTTACCAGAAACAGAAGCACCGGTAGAGTTGTAGCCATTGCCATCGTTTACTTTCGGATTAGCAAGTGTAGAGTAGAAGCTGTATGCTACCAAGTCGGTACCTGCCTGATCCCACTGTCCTTCCTTGTAAGAGAACTCGCCGTCGTTGTCGCGGTCGATGTAGATATAACCGTTCATCCACTCACCTGAGTAGTTGAACGAAGCTGTCAGCTCGCTACCTGCCTCAACTGTGAACACCTTAGATGTGTGATCCTCGTAAGCAGCTCTTGAAGCGGATACAGATTCTGTCTGCTTGTCCTTGCCTGTCTGCTGGAGAGAGAAACTGTTGAGGACACGGCCACTATGGGTACTATAAGCTGTCTTGTCGAAGTTAACAGTGTACTTCTCTTTTGTCTCGCCGCCAGTCTCGCCACCGCCGGTAGAACCGCCGCCAGTAGACTCGAAGCCTTCGTCTGTGCCGAAGGTGTATTCAAAAGGATAGCCAGCTACAGCGTTAAGAGCCAACTTACCCTTGAAAAGGGCGTAAGCCTTTGTGCCGTTGAACTTAACGAGGAGTGACTCACCTTTAAGAGAGAAACCATCAACAATAGTTCCATTGGCAAAAACTTCAGGGTTGCTAACTTGGATTGTTGTCAAACCATCGGCGTCTGTTGTGCCTTCTACTGCGTCGCAGCTGATGTCACCCCAGTTTCCAAAACCATTCGTGCTGAAGTCGCAGCCACATGCGGTCACATTGTATGTGCCGTCTACGCGTTTTTCTACGGTGAGAGTACCTTCCGGCAAAGCCTTGTCATAAGAACTGCCCAAAGTCAGCGTAAAAGTAAGCTGGTCTTTGTAGTCCGTAGCGAATGCCATTACGGTAACCATCAACATCGAAAGAAGAGATAAGATTTTCTTCATACTAAATCCTTTCTTTTTTGTTAATAAATTGTTATTGAATTAAGTGAACTATATTATTCTATATGGTATTAATAAGCAGCATGGGGTTATCCGAATGCCGGGAATGTTTACAATTTGTCTGTTCTTAGTCGTACTTTATATGCAAAGGTAAGAATAATTATTGTTTACGCAATAAAAATTCTGTAAAAATGCATCGGTTTACGACATATTAATACAAAAAAAATCCCGACTCCGTTGCTGGAGTCGGGATTTTTTGTTTATCGGAAAGGGCGTGCGCCCCTGCCCTATAGTCTTAAAAAAGATTACTTAACGAGTACCTTCTTAACCTTGCCGTCAGCGGTGCGAACGATGTTCAGACCCTTCTGGAGCTTAGCAATCTGTACGCCGTCAACAGTGAAGAGCTGTGCCTCGCCGTTAGCAACCTCAGCGTTGATTGTGCTGATGCCGTCGGTAACCGGCTCTACAACCTCGAGAGTAGCATCGTAGATACCACCACCGTTGTTGAGGATGTGGTTACCAGAGAGAACTGAACCACCTGCGTCGATGTTGTCCCAGTCTACCTTGAAGCGGATGCGGTATGTACCCGGCTCTGTAGGAGCTGTGAATGCAGGCATCGGGTTAACGTTGCAGCTGCTTGCTACAGTTTCGCCCTTAGAGTTCTGGTCCTTATAATAGCTGTAAGAAACTACGTCTGTACCAGTCTGGTCAGCGCCGTCGGCGTTGAATGAGAACTGCTTGTTGTTGTCGAGGTCGATGTATACGTAACCGTGCATCCACTCGCCAACGTAACCGATAGAAGGTGTTACCTCTGAGCCAGCCTCTACAGTGAACTTCTGGTCTGTGAGATCCTCATAGCCGTTCATTGTCTTGCCGAACTCGATAGTCTGCTTATCCTTGCCCTCCTGCTGGAGAGAAACAGATGTAGAGTAGCGTGAAGCGTGGGTCTGCTTAGCGTCCTTGTCGAAGTTGATTGCGTAGTCGTCCTTCGGCTGATCAGGTGTCTCCTCCTCGTAGTTGAACTCGCCACCGAGGCTGAGTGTTGCGCCCTCGAGAACGAATGACATACGGATCTCAGTAGTAGAAAGATCCTGCCACATGAACTGTGCATTAACAGCACCACCGAGGAAGTTCTGTGTCTCTGCGTCAGCAGTAGCCTGAACCATAGTGCCCTCTGTTACAACAGCACCGCCTTCGTCCGAATCAACCTCTGCGCCAGTGAATACGAGGTCGCCAGTCTTCTCGTTGAGAGTGATGTTTCTGAGAGTAATCTTGTAAGTGTTGTCGCTGTACTTGATGATGTTTACAGAAGCCTCGTCAGTCTGGAAGAGGTATGTATTCTCATCCTCAGAAGTCTGGTCGATGATGCGGAGGTTGCTTGTGTAGTTGTTGTTAGAAACCTCTGTTACAACCTCAGGAGCCTCAACACCGTAGTAGAGGTTGTATGTATACATTGTTGCATAGCCGTCAACAACCACTGTGAATGTACCAGCGAGCTGGTCGTTCTCTACAGTAGCGTCCATAGAAGCTGTGAATGTCTGTGACTCCCAGCCTTCGCCACCTTCCTGAGTTGTCTCTACAGAAGAAGCAGTAAGCTTGAGCTTGCCGTCAGCCTCTACGCCGTCAGCTACGAATGTGAGCTTGCCGATTGTGCCTGCAGATGTACCCTCAGCTGTATCCATGTCAGCGAACTCAGGAAGAACAACCTCGTACTTGCCCTCGCCCTTAGCGAGTACAGATACCTCAGCGTCTGCGTATGTCTTAGTGTCTGTGCCACGAACAATCTTCAGAGTGTTCTTGTAAACCTTAGCCTCCGGAGTGTCAGGTGTTGTTGGCTCTGTCCAATCGAGAGAAACTACCTTGATGTATTTGTAGAATGCCTGACTGAACTTAGGAGACTCACCGCTACCGATAAGGATAGTGTTGCTTGCGAAGAGCTCGTCAAGAACGTAAGGAGCCATCTTAACCTCACCGTTAACCTTCAGACCCTCAGCCTTAGAGATTTCGAACTTAGCGATGCAATCAGCAACGTCAAAGCGACCGGTGTTGTTGTTACCAGAGCCGCTCTTTGCGAAGAAACCAGACATCTGCTTTACAGACTGCTGGCAGTACCAGTGCATTGTGCGGTATGTGCTTGTCTGGAATGCAGCGAAGCTATCGCCAGTAGTCATAGCAAGGATATCCTTGTCGTCACCACCGTTAGAGAAGTCGATAGAAGCAACGATCTTCTGCTTGTCCCAGTTGATAGTAGCTGTCTTAGAGAAGCCATTGCCGTCAGCCTGGTAGTTCTCCCAGAGTGTTACGTCCTCAGGCTCAGGCGGAGCTACGTAGTCGGGATCCTCACCGAATGCGAGAGTTGTTCCGTCAGTTGGGGTGAGAGTCATGTAAAGCTTCTCTTCCTCATCCTTTGTGTAGCGGAGAGCCTTAACAGCGAAGTTTGTGCCCTGGAAGTTAGTTGTACCAGTGTATGTGATGCGATCCTTCTCGTCTGTACCCTTTACGAGGTCTGTAGACTCAACGTTCATACCTGTGAAGGCGAGAGACATGCTGATAGTGTTGTCAGACATCTCCTTGAGAGTAACGGTAGCGTCGCCCATTGCGCTCGGAGTACCGTCAGCGAGTGAATAGAGCTTGTCGGCATACTGCTTCTCGAAGGTTACAGTTACCTCAGGCTCTGTTGGCTCTGTCCAGTCTTTATCAACTACCTTAACGTAGTTGTATGTAGCGTGTGAGAGGATGTTAGAACCCTCGCCAGTGCCCATAACTACAGTTGACATAGCGAAGAGGTCAGCAAGCTGCTCAGCAGTGATTCTTGTTGTGCCGTCTACGATGAAGCCATTAGCCTTAGAGATCTCAACCTTGATAGGGTTGCCCTCGTCAAACTTGCCAGTGTTGATTGCACCTGCACCGAAGTAGCACTGGAGCTGCTTGTCAGAAGAAGTGCGATACATGTGGAGGTTGCCTGCCCAGCTTGTGCCGTCGACACCAAGGCCGATGATGTGCTCGCAGCCAGTTGTACAAGTAGCTGTGCTGATAGACATAACGATCTTCTGTGTATCCCAATCTACTGGGATGCTCCAGTTGAAGTTTGTGCCATCGCCTACGAAGTCAACCTTCTCGAATGCTGCCGGCTTCTCGTCGCCGCCAGTAGAACCACCGCCAGTAGACTCGAAATCGTTAACGCCGAATTCTGCAGAGATTGTAGACTTGTAATAAGAACCTATCTTTGCTGAGAATTTAGCGTATGCCTTTTCTGCATTGAACTTAGCAAAAAGAACGCCATCTGAAGCCTCTTTCAAGCCAAGAGCACAATTTTCGAGTGAAGCTGACAAGTTAGAGAGGTCGATAGTTGTAACACCATTCTCTGTGGTACCAGCAACATTGCTGAATATGAATGTACCATAGTTGTCTGTGTAATTGCCATCAACATTGATGACATCCTTAAACGTCACATTAAATGTGTTGTCGCCATTGTCAGTGATTGTAAGAACTGCGTCGTCCGACTCTGTAGAGGGCATGCTTCCGAATGTAACGGTGCGATGACCTGTGTAGTCAGCTGCAAACGCGGTTAGCGTCATCACCAACAAAGCAAGAAGAGATAAGATTTTTTTCATAATAAATCCTTTTCTTTGTTAGTTAATAAATTGTTATTGAATTAAGTTGATTAAAATTTTCTGTTTTAGTAATAATCGGTTTTGCGCGATTTCTTTAGTTTGTTTATTCGGTCTTCTTAGGTCTTTAGATTATGGTTTCTTAGATTGTAGTACGGCGCTTTTTCAGCGCACGTTGTAAGGTGCGCAACGCCTTTTGGCACTACGCACTCCATCTTCGGTGCAAATTTAGTAAAAATTTGGATAGTGGCAAAGTATTTTCCACTTTTTTATGTCTTTGAGGGTGAATAGGTTGGCTTAAAGAGCGCATCGATTGAGCTTTACACCTTATTATTATATTTAAGAGTGGATTGTGTATATTCTATTAAAAACTTATGTAGGTGAAAATATCTACCATATCTCCCAGCAACGGCGCAACGTGCACATTATGAACGGAATAAGGGCTGGCAGATCCTCCTCTGAGCGGGGTATCTGCCAGCCTATCTCCCAGCCATATTACAGCTTGAATGGATTAACAACGGATTAAAAGCGGATTTTGGGTGACTTCAAGGGGGTGCACTTGTCTCAAGTGCACCAACAGAATAAGAAGTGCACCAAGCAAGAAGACGGATTAAACGGATTTCTGCTGCTTGGGAAGAATTAACAACGGATTTATCGGATTAAACGGATTCGTTGGATGCGTAAAGAATCGGATTAAACGGATTTTTTTACGCACCCATCGAATCCACTTGTTAAACACCCCAAGCAGGCAATCCGTTTAATCCGTGGTTAAAATATTGTTGCTTGAGGCAAAACGAAACAACGGATTAAGCGAATGCGCCATCCGTAGCGGAGGTCTCTGGCCTCCGCAACACCAAGTCGGATAGTAATTGTATCGTTGCTTGCCGTGAAGACCAGAGAGTAGTTGTATCGCTGCTTGAGGCGGAGGCCGGAGACCTCCGCTACGGCTAACGACATCCAATTGCTTGAGGTAAAACGAAACAACGGATTAAACGGATTCCGTTGCTTACAAAAATCCGATCAATCCGTTTAATCCGTTGTTAAAACAGCATCATAAATTCGTTGTTCATAAAAAGAAAGCGGTGCGGGCTGCATAGCACCCCGCACCGCTTATAGTATTAATCAACGAGTTATAATTAATCAGCGAGCTTTGCCTTGATGAACTCGCGGTTGAGGCGAGCGATGTTGGCGATCGACTCGTTCTTCGGGCACTCAGCCTCGCAAGCGCGAGTGTTGGTGCAGTTGCCGAAGCCGAGCTCCTCCATCTTGGCTACCATTGCCTTTGCGCGCTTAGCAGCCTCCGGGCGGCCCTGCGGCAGGAGAGCGAGCTGGCTCACCTTAGAGCTTACGAAGAGCATTGCCGAGCCGTTCTTACATGCAGCTACGCAGCAGCCGCAGCCGATACATGTAGCGCAGTCCATTGCCTCGTCAGCGTCTTCCTTCGGGATGAGGATGGCGTTAGCGTCCTGGGGCTGACCGGTGCGTACGCTTACATAGCCACCTGCCTGCATGATCTTGTCGAAAGCAGTGCGGTCTACCATGCAGTCCTTGATTACGGGGAACGCTGCTGAGCGCCACGGCTCAACGGTGATTACGTCGCCGTCGTTGAACTTACGCATGTAGAGCTGGCATGTGGTAGCGCCCTGGTTCGGTCCGTGTGGGTGACCGTTGATGTAGAGTGAGCACATACCGCAGATGCCCTCGCGGCAGTCGTGGTCGAATACGAAAGGCTCGTTGCCTTCCTCGATGAGCTGCTCGTTAAGGATGTCGAGCATCTCAAGGAATGAGGTATCCGTAGGGATATCCTTCATCTCGCGTGTGTCGAAGTGGCCCTTGTCCTGAGGACCGTTCTGACGCCAATATTTCAGTGTGAATGATATGTTTGCCATAATTTTTATTAGTTCTTATAGTTACGTGTCTGTACCTTGATTGCCTCGTATTCGAGCGGTTCCTTGATGAGTTCAGGAGCGGTCTCGTCGTCACCCTTGTACTCCCAGCAGCCTACGTAGAAGAAGTGCTCGTCGTCGCGCTTTGCCTCGCCCTCTTCTGTCTGGTGCTCCTCACGGAAGTGACCACCGCAAGACTCCTCGCGTGAGAGTGCGTCATGTGCGATGAGCTCACCCATGAGGATGAAGTCGCGGAGGTGGATAGCCTTGTCGAGCTCTACGTTCAGACCTTCCTTCTTGCCTGGGATGAAGAGGTTGGTGTTGAACTCGTTGCGGAGCTTCTTGATGAGCTTGATGCCTTCCTCGAGACCCTCCTTTGTACGACCCATGCCTACGTGCTCCCAGAGGATGTGGCCGAGTTCCTTGTGGATAGAGTCTACAGAGCGCTTGCCCTGGATGCCCATGAGGCGGTCGATTTCTGCCTGAACGCCCTTTTCTGCCTCTGCGAACTCGGGGAGGTCTACAGAGAGGTGCGGCCAGATAGCCTGGTCGGCGAGGTAGTTCTGGATGGTGTACGGCAGTACGAAGTAGCCGTCTGCGAGACCCTGCATGAGGGCTGATGCGCCGAGGCGGTTAGCGCCGTGGTCAGAGAAGTTGCACTCGCCGATTGCGAACAGACCAGTGATAGATGTCTGGAGCTCGTAGTCTACCCAGATGCCGCCCATTGTGTAGTGGATAGCCGGATAGATCATCATCGGGTTGTAGTACTTCACGCCGTTGATTTCGTTTGCAAGCTCGCCCGGGTTAACGTCGGTGATCTCCTCGTACATGTCGAAGAGGTTGCCGTAGCGCTGGCGGATAACGTCGATGCCGAGGCGGTTGATTGACTCAGAGAAGTCGAGGAATACGGCGAGGCCGGTGTTGTTTACGCCGAAGCCCTTGTCGCAACGCTCCTTGGCTGCGCGCGAAGCAACGTCACGCGGAACGAGGTTGCCGAATGCCGGATAGCGACGCTCCAAGTAGTAGTCGCGGTCTTCCTCCGGAATGTCCGAGCCCTTCTTTGTGCCTGCCTGGAGAGCCTTTGCGTCTTCGAGCTTCTTCGGCACCCAGATGCGGCCGTCGTTACGCAGCGACTCTGACATAAGTGTGAGCTTCGACTGCTTGTCGCCGTGTACGGGGATACATGTCGGGTGGATCTGTACGTAGCAAGGGTTAGCGAAGTAAGCGCCCTTACGGTAGCACTGAACGGCTGCTGTACAGTTGCAACCCATAGCGTTTGTAGAGAGGAAGTAAGCGTTGCCGTAACCGCCGGTAGCGATTACTACGGCGTTAGCAGAGAAGCGCTCGAGCTTGCCGCTGACGAGGTTCTTGGCGATGATACCGCGTGCGCGACCGTCAACGATTACTACGTCTTCCATCTCGTAGCGTGTGTAGAGCTGTACGCGGCCCGTGCTCACCTGCTTAGAGAGTGCTGAGTAGGCACCGAGGAGGAGCTGCTGACCGGTCTGACCCTTAGCGTAGAATGTACGTGACACCTGAGCGCCACCGAACGAACGGTTGGCGAGCATGCCGCCGTACTCGCGTGCGAAAGGTACGCCCTGAGCTACGCACTGGTCGATGATGTCGTTTGACACCTCTGCCAGACGGTATACGTTAGCCTCGCGTGCACGGTAGTCGCCGCCCTTCACTGTGTCGTAGAACAGACGGTATACTGAGTCGCCGTCGTTCTGGTAGTTCTTGGCTGCGTTGATACCGCCCTGAGCGGCGATAGAGTGAGCGCGACGCGGTGAGTCCTGGATACAGAAGTTAAGTACGCGGAAACCCATCTCGCCGAGGCTGGCTGCTGCAGAAGCTCCTGCAAGACCTGTACCTACAACGATGATGTCGAGCTTGAGTTTGTTCTTGGGGTTCACCAGACGCTGGTGAGCTTTATAGT
>OQWM01003619.1_pt1 | contig 10264 bp, 10 predicted proteins | sample 1691531 | NCBI WGS metagenome assembly OQWM01 (sample SAMN03418257, study PRJEB22391) | human gut metagenome | biome: human-gut; feature: organic feature; material: feces | host: Homo sapiens | place: Tanzania | collected 2013-01 | reverse complement strand
TACTGTCTGTACAGCCATCATTGACGACAATGACATCATCACAAAAGCAGAGCCTCCACAAGCTCGAGAAGCTCTTCACCCTCGGTAACCGCCGCGGGCTCTTTTTCAACGTTCATGTCGTTGACGGGTTCTTTTTTAACATTCGTGTCGCTGACGGGCTCTTTTTCCGTCTGCTTTTCCTCTGTGGTTCCGGGATTCAGTTTTTCTTTTTGTTCCTCTTTTTTCTTTGCCAACCGGGATCACCCCTTCGAGAGTATTTATGATTTTTGCTTAAGCATACCGTTATCATCGAGCCTCGGGAACAGGAACTTGCAGAGAGCGAGAATACCGATGAGCGTGATGATAGTTTCCGGTATCATGTAGCCTGCATTGTATGTAAGAGAATATACGAATACTTCTTTTGCTGCCTTTCCTTCAGTCCATCCGCCCCAAACAGTAACGCCAGAGATAAAGTGGCAGAGATAACGAATAACACATACCATAAGAGTACCTACGGTTAAGTCTATACCGCTGTTCTTAAACTTACCTTTAAAGATTCCGCCAAGTCCGAGAAGAGTGTACGGAATAAGGTAGTCAAAGAGAGCAAGAATGATATATGCGCCGATTCCTTTTACATATCCGAAGTTTGACAAGCCGAAAATAATCTGGAGGATAGAGAATGTGAAGCCTGTTGCAAGTCCCCAGACAGGTCCGAAGATGTAGCCCATTGCAATTATGGGAACCTGGCTGAATACAGTTACGCTTCCTCCGTGTAAGAACGGCGAGTCGAACTTTACAAATTCGTTGAGAACAGTTGCGATTGCTATCATAAGAGCAGCCACAACCAGCTTATACGTCGTGTTTTTGTCTTTTTTCATAATAAAATCTTCCTTTCCTACGCAGGCATTATCCTGATCAGGTACGGACTCCAAGCCTCTGACGCAAAGAAGCGGAGTCTCAGGGACATCGACTTTACGGTCTCATCTCAGCCGAAGAATATTCAGCGCCCCCGTTAATTTAATTGTCTGCCTTTTTGCCGCCGTTTGAATTTTATTTTGCGGCTACAGATAATTTTACTTATCAAAGTTGTCAAAGTCAAGAGCGATACATCGTCCCGCCTCGGCAATTTATCCAAAAATTCATCTTTCTCTTGAAAAAGCGTTTATCCGGTGTTAAAATTCTGTGTTAGTTTAAGAATTATAGGTATTATTGTAAAGAGAAATAAGGCGAGGGTGTTTATTTTGAAACTCAGAGAAGACATAAGGAACGTCGCTATCATTGCGCACGTTGACCACGGCAAGACAACCCTGGTAGATGAGCTTTTGAAGCAGAGCGGTATTTTCCGCACAAATGAGCAGGTTGAGGACAGAGTTATGGACTCAAACGACCTTGAACGCGAAAGAGGAATCACGATTCTCTCAAAGAATACATCGGTACACTACGGCGGCACAAAGATAAATATCATCGACACCCCTGGTCATGCCGACTTCGGCGGCGAGGTTGAGCGTATTCTCCTCATGGTTGACGGCGTACTTCTTTTGGTCGATGCGTTTGAGGGCTGTATGCCGCAGACCCGTTTTGTTCTTAAAAAAGCCCTCTCACTCAAGAAAAAGGTCGTTGTTGTAATAAACAAAATAGACAGACCCGGTGCCCGTCCCGCAGAGGTTGTTGATGAGGTAATAGACCTCTTTATCGAGCTCGGAGCAGATGAGGAGCAAATTGAATTCCCCGTGGTTTTCGCTTCCGCAAGGGACGGATATGCTTCGTATGACTCGCGTGACCGCGAGGGAGATATGCGCCCTATCTTTGAGGAAATAATCAAAGAGGTTCCGGCTCCCAAGGGAGACAAGGACGCTCCGCTTCAGGTTCTTTTCTCAAGCCTTGATTATGACGATTACGTAGGCCGTATAGGTATAGGACGCATAGAGAGAGGAACCATTCATAAAAATATGCAGGTTGTTCTCTGCAAGGCCGACGGAAGCAGAGAAAACGTAAGAGTTTCAAAGCTTTATGTATACGAAGGACTCAAGAGAGTTGAGGTTGACGAGGCGGCAGCAGGTGAAATCATCTGCGTTTCGGGTATTTCAGACATCAACATAGGTGAAACCGCCTGTGATCCGGAGTGCGTTGAACCTCTTGACTTCATAAAGATAGACGAGCCTACCATCTCCATGAATTTCATAGTAAACAACAGCCCGTTTGCAGGCAGAGAGGGAAAGTTCGTAACCTCGAGAAACATCCGCGACAGACTCTTTAAAGAGGTTGAGACAAACGTATCTATGCGCGTTGAAGAAACAGATTCGACGGATACGTTCAAGGTTTCCGGACGCGGAGAGCTTCACCTTTCAATACTCATTGAGACCATGCGCCGTGAGGGCTACGAGTTCCAGGTATCACGTCCGAAGGTTATCTACAAAAGGGATGACAACGGAGAGCTTCTCGAGCCTATGGAGATTCTTTCTGTTGAAGTTCCGGAGGAGTACGTCGGAAACGTCATAGAAAAGCTCGGCTCAAGAAAAGCAGAGCTTACAAACATGGTCGTCCACGAGGGCGGCGCGACACATCTCGAATTTTCTATCCCGTCACGCGGTCTTATAGGCTACAGAAGCGAATTCCTCACCGACACCAACGGAAACGGCATCATGAATCAGCTCTTCGACGGATATCAGCCGTACAAGGGAGATATCCAGACCCGTGAGCGTGGCTCGATAGTTGTTCACGAGACCGGCGAAACAAACGCATACGGACTTTTCAACACACAGGAGCGCGGCCGCCTCTTTGTAGGTCCCGGCGTTGAAGTATATGAGGGAATGATAGTCGGCGAGTCCGCAAGAAACGAGGATATCGTCTGCAATGTATGTAAGACCAAGCACCTCACCAACACACGAGCATCCGGCTCCGATGACGCGCTTCGTCTTGTACCCCCTACCATCTTAAGCCTTGAGCAATGTATGGAATTCATTTCAGATGACGAGCTTCTCGAGGTAACTCCTGTTTCACTCAGACTTCGCAAGACAATCCTTTCAAAGGAAGCCCGCATGAAGCAGCAGTTCAAAAACAAATAATCCGTAAACGCTTTATTAAAAAAGTTACCCGCAAAGGTGTATAAGCCTTTGCGGGTTTTGTTTTATAAGCTCTGCTCGGAAAAAAGATGAATACATCGTTCTAAATCCCTTGTCATATCCTCCGTCTTTTCCACGGGAATACACAGAATACGAAAACAGCATTGTAAAACCTTCGGAAACAGAATATCCAGAGGAAAGCGTTCGGGGTCCTCCTTCACCATCTGACAGACAGCCCCGAGGTAGCCGTACACCGACGCCATCGTAAACTCATCCACCTGCGAAACCGGAATGATATCATCCAAAAGGTTTCGGTATATGGTTTTGATAAAAAACGGAAATTCATTCTGCGGCAGGTACACGGGATAATCAACATAATAATCAATCAAAAATCGTCCGATTCCCGGGTCAGTAAGAATCTGCCGCCACATAAGATACAGGGCAAAGGCACATTGATGAGACGGAACGGAAGAATAGCTTTCCGCTGCCTTCTTGTTTTCCGTGTAGATCTCCCACATTATTTCATAGCGGATCATTTCCTTTTGCCCGAAATGATAGTAAACGGAACCGCGATTGACATGGGCGGCCTTGCAGATATCATCATAACTTGTAGCACGAAAGCCTTTTTCTAAAAACAGCTTTCTGCTTTCTTCAAGGATAAGCTTCCGTGTAGCGATACCGGTCTCATATTTTTTCCCTGCCAAAATCTATTCCTCCAATCCCGTTTATGGAATTTTGAACACTTTTCGATTTTGCTCAAAAATGACAAAATCATCTTAACATCGTTGAAAAAAATATGCAAGTTATCTAAAATAAAAGTACACCAAAGAAGATATATTCACTCTTTAAAAACTTTGATTTGGAGGTGCGAAAATGCCGGAAAATACTTTACTCGAACAGAAAAAAAGCAATCTTATGAAGGCACTTAACCGTCAGGGAGCTGACTACGTGCCTACAATCCTGGCTTCAAGCTGTGCTGAGGTTGCATGGACAGGACAAAAGGTGGTTGATGTCATCAAGGACGCCAACGCATACGTGGATGCCATGACAGATGTATTTAAGGTTATGTGGGGAGACGCAAACACGTTTTCGGGTACTCTCTTTACACCTGCCATTTCCGATATCATTCAGCCGGTTCAGAACAAATTCGGCCCGGACGGAATCACACCGGAGCATGTGCAGGAGCCCCAAATGACACAGGATGAGTATGACAAGCTCTTTGCGGATCCGTTTGGATTTGTGGCGAATGATCTTCTTCCGAGAAAATATCCGAAGTTGTTTGAAGACCGTGAGTATGCAAAGAAAACCCTCAAAGCCATTGCCGAGGACAAAGCTTACGCCATGGGCGTACTCTTCGCCATGACAGATCAAAGGCTTTCCGAGGTATACGGAATAACCGGCATGTGCAATTTTGCAGAGGTTTTCTCCAATCCTGTAGATACATTGTTTGACTACCTGCGCGGCTTCAAGGGCACGCTTATAGACCTTCGCCGTCAGCCGGACAAGGTAAAGGCAGCCTGTGACAAGCTCTGGGAAACCTATAACCTGCCAAAGCTTCAGGGCACGCCGGCTCCCTTCCCTTATGCATGCCACATGACGCATATTGCACCGTACCTGAGCCCGAAGCAGTTCAAGGAAATCTACTGGCCGTATGAAAAGTACTGGATTGAGCGTGCAGCTGCAGCCGGAACCAAGGTATGGATCATGATGGAGGGCCGCTGGGAAAACGTATGGGAGTGCTTTAAGGAGGTACCGAAGGACACCTGTATCCTTCATGTTGATGATGATGATATCTTCAAGGCTAAAGAGGTCCTCGGCGACTATCAGATCATCGAAGGCGGACTGAAGATGGTTTCCGTCAAAACCGACACCACGGAAAAAATCAAGGACAATGTTAAAAGAGTCATCGATGCATGTCAGCCGGGAGACGGATTCCTGTTCTGCACCGACAAGGCATGGATTGCCCCGGGCGACGTAAACCAGAATCTTATTGACGCATACAATTTTGCTCACGAGTATTCGCTGAGCAATACAAAGAGGTAAAGGAGGTTCATCATGAGCGAAATAAAAAAAGAGCAAACAAAGCAGGAATACCTGCAGGAAATCGTAGACGAGCTGCTCGCTGATGAAGAATGGGCACTTCCCAAGGAATTGCGTTTTTGGCTGATGGGAACCTATACCTGGGAATTACTGTATCTTTAAAGAATAAAGTTTATCCCCGCTTGTTTGAAAAAACAAACGGGGATATTTTTATTATACCTGCAAAAATGAAAAAGCCCCTGCACATCCTATCAGATGAGCGGGGCTTTTTTGACATACGTTATTTTATTACTTCAGACTGAAAAATTCATAGAATGCTCTGTATGCCATGTATACGTCTGATTTTGCAACAACCTCAAACGGTGAATGCATGGAGAGCACGGGGACGCCGACGTCAACGACGTCGATGTCGAGACCTGCAACGTAAAGAGCAACTGTTCCGCCGCCGCCCGCATCTACGGCGCCGAGCTCACCGATTTGCCATATAACCTTGTTCTTCTCAAGGAAGCCACGGACTTTACCCATAAACTCGGCGGAGGCGTCGGAGGAACCCGACTTGCCGCGTGCTCCGGTATATTTTGTTATTACCACACCCTTGTTAAGATATGATGCGTTGCGCTTTTCCATAACCTCCGGGAAGGTCGGGTCGAAGGCGGCGTTGACGTCGGCCGAAAGGCACTCGGACTTTGACATGACATCTCTGCCGTTTGCGCCGAACACCTCGGATATGTCGTGAATAAAATTCGGAACATATGCGGAATCAAGGCCGGTGTTGCCCACACTGCCTATTTCCTCTTTGTCCGTGAGAACCGAAACCGATGTGAATTCAGGCATTTCAAGGCTGAAATTTGCCTGTGCAGCAGGATACGCGCAAACGCGGTCATCATGACCGTAAGCTCCTATCATGCTTCGGTCAAGGCCTATGTCACACGCCTTGAACGCCGGTACAATCTCAAGCTCTGCCGAAAGGAAATCCTTTTCAATAATTCCGTATTTCTCGTTGAGAAGCTTAAGGATATTGAGCTTTACAAGGTTTGATGCCTTGTCATCCTTAAACGGTCTGCTGCCGACAACTATGTTGAGCTCCTCACCCTTTATTCCGTTGCTTAAGGGGCGTTTGCCCTGTTCCGCACCGAGATGCGGAAGAAGGTCGGTTATAACAAATTTCGGGTCGTCCTCGTCCTCACCGATATTGACGGTAACCTTTTCGCCGCTTGCCTTTACGATAACGCCGTGAAGCGAAAGAGGAATCGCCGTCCACTGATATTTCTTTATTCCGCCGTAGTAGTGAGTCTTAAAAAGAGCCATGTCGTCCGACTCATAAAGAGGATTCGGTTTGAGATCAAGGCGCGGAGAGTCGATATGCGCAATAGCAAGCTTTATACCCTCTCTTATGTCCTTTTTACCGAACACACAAAGAATGATTGCCTTTTCACGGTTTACCCTGTAAACACGGTCACCCGGCTTATATGTCTTTGTCTTGTCAAACTCAGTATAGCCTCTTTTTACGGCCTCTTCCTTTATAAGTGCCGACACCTCGCGCTCTGTCTTTGCGGTGTTCAGAAAGTCGATATATCCCTCGCAGAACTTATCCGCTTTTTCAATCTCACTCTCGTCTGAAGCCTTTGAGATATGCTCAGGCTCATAGCAAAGCTTTTCCGCAAGCTTTTCTGCAGCTGATTTTTCTTTAGCCATTTTAAAACCTCCGTTACCTTTTTACTGATTTTGTATCGATTATTTTTTATTATTCTGCTTCTCCGCTTATTTTAGTCTCAATAAGTCTTGCCGTATAAAGAATCTGTTCCTTTAGACGTTCATCATTACCGTCATTTTGAATAACAACGTCCGAGTTCTCTATAAAAAAACTCTCGTCATACTGTGCCGACATACGAAGTCTGGCACTTTCCTCATCAATACCGTCTCTTTTTATGATACGTGAAAGCCTTAATTCCTCCGGTGCGGTTACGGAAACAATAAATCCGCATTTATCCGAAAGCCCGCTCTCAAAGAGCTGCGGCGCGTCTATCAAAACAGCCTCGTATCCGTTCCAAAACTCCCCGTTTACCTTTTTCATTATAAGTCTTACTATCTCCGGGTGAGTAATGGAGTTTAAAAGAGCTGTTTGGGACGGGTCTGAAAAAGCTCTCTGTGCAAGCACTTTTCTGTTGAGAGTTCCGTCCTCATTAAGCGTTCCCGGTCCGAAGGCCATGGAGAGCTGCGTTAAGACGGGAGAGCCCTTTTCGGTTATGAGAGCCGCTATTTCATCGGCGTCTATAACAGCATATCCGTATTTTTTCAGCATTTCACAAACTGTACTTTTTCCGGCACCGGTCTGACCGGTAACCCCTACTATAACGGCTCGTCGCATAATCTACTCCTTAAAGCTTTATTACTTTGAAATCTGCGGCACGAAGAAGCCTGTTCATAACCGCAAGACCTACGCCGTCATATGACGGACAATGTACGTACACCGAAGAAAAGCCCAAATCATCACATTCCCTGAGCGCCGCAAACAATTTATGTGCGTGAGCACAGTCATCATCCTTTTCACCGAAGGAAAGGGTTTTGCAGACAAAGCCTCCGTCTTCTCCGTCAAAGACGAGTGCAGCCGTTTTTGACGCTCCGCTTTTCGCTGCGGCATCATTTACATATCTCCTGAAGGACTCTGTATCCGCGTCAACAACGAAAACCTCGGCGTTCGGAGAATAGTGCTTATACTTCATCCCCGGGCTTGCGGCAGTCTCTCCGTCCTTGAGCCTTCCGAGAACGGCATCATCTATTTCAACCTCGCCGAGAACATCCTCCAACTCCTTTGGAGTCACTCTCCCCGGTCTGAGAATCCTCGGCTTTCTCGTACACAGCGTTATAACTGTAGACTCTACGCCGACACCGCACGGTCCTCCGTCGAGAACTGCATCTATTTTGCCGTTCATGTCGTGCATGACATGGTCTGCGGTAGTCGGACTCGGCTTGCCTGACGTATTTGCCGACGGTGCCGCAAGAGGTACGCCTGCGGCGTCAATTATCTTTCTCGCAAGCGGATGTGACGGCATACGTATAGCAACCGTCGACAGCCCGGCGCTCACCTCATCCGGAATGATTCCGGACTTTTCCATAATAACGGTGAGCGGACCCGGCCAGAATGCATCCGCAAGCTGCCGCGCCTTGTCCGGAACATGTTTCCAAAGCTGTTTGAGGTCGCTTTTTTTTGCAATATGAAGAATGAGCGGGTTGTCTCCGGGGCGCCCCTTTGCAGCAAAAATCTTTTCCACAGCACAGCCGTCAAGCCCGTTTGCACCGAGTCCGTATACGGTTTCGGTCGGAAACGCAACAAGTCCGCCCGCGCGAATGATTCGCCCGCACACGTTTGTTCCGTTCTCTTTTTGTGTTGCTGCATTGAAAAATTCCGTGTTCATGCTGCCAAACTCCGTTCCCGGGTCACCGCATCGGCCGCAAACCGGCGCATAATGCCGTATCAACCCACTATAATATAGCACAAATCGCGGTTTTCGGCAAGTCTGAAAACGAGGCGCTGGGCCGCCCGGTGCAAATGTGTGCCGGAGCAGAGGTGATTCAGGATCTGATCCTGCATTTTGACCGGCGTTTGGCCGAGCGGGAAAAGCTGCTGGAAAACATGAGGGACAAGCTGAATCAGGCTCATTCGATCGTTACGGAGAAGAATCAGCAAATCATCCGCCTGACGGTGGAAAGACAGCAAGCCCGCCGCCTGGCCATATGTGGTCTGGGAGGATTTGTGCTGCTGTTACTGCTCGTCATTTGCATACTGATTTACGATCTGACCCATCTGAACATAGGCTGGTTTGCAGATATGTTTGGTAATCTTATGGATATGAGCAGAATGCTTTAGTTGGTTCCTGCATATTGCATGTAAGCCCGGGGTAATCTCACGGGCTTTTTTATACCCGCATACGCAAAAAGCAGCCCCTCCGCAGAAAAGCTGCCTGCACGTCATTCAGTTTTTGTCTTTTACAGAGCGGGCTCCGTCCAGTCATCGCCGCCGGAGCTGCTGCTGGAGCCGCCTCCACCGGTTTGTATCTGCTTATCGGAAATATTCTCCTTTGCCGTGAATACCCGACTGCCGTTCTCCAGGATGCAGAGATAAGCATCTCCCGTCTCTGCAATGACCTGCAGCTGGGTGTTCACCCGCAGTTCCCGGCCTTCTCGAGGGCGGAGAATGCGGCGATTGCGAAGGCGTACTCGAAGTGCTGCCCGATGGCTACGGCTTCCTCCGCAGCGACAACTATCTGCCGGGCAACAAGGACATATACGTCTCCATCGCCCAGATACGCCGCTTCGGCCTCCGCACAGGCGATCTCGTCACCGGCAAGACCCGTCCAAGCAAGGAGGGCGAGCGTTTTCTCGCGCTGCTGTATATAACAGCCATAAACGGCATTGATCCCGAGGAGGCCATGAAGCGTAAGCCCTTTGAGGAGCTTGTGCCCATATACCCCAATGAGCGTCTCACTCTGGAATATGACGACGGCACCGGCGCAAAGGACCAGAATCTGGCCATTCGCCTGGTAGACCTCATAGCCCCCATAGGCAAGGGTCAGCGCGGCCTTATCGTCAGCCAGCCCAAGAGCGGCAAGACTACGCTGCTCAAGAACATAGCCAACGGAATAACCAACAACTATCCCGACGTTACCCTTATAGTGCTGCTCATAGACGAGCGGCCCGAGGAGGTAACGGATATGCAGCGCAGCATAAAGGGTGAGGTACTGTACTCCACCTTTGATGAGCTGCCCGAGCATCATACCCGCGTAGCCGAAATGGCGCAGGAGCGCGCTATGCGCCTGGTGGAGCAGGGCAAGGACGTGGTAGTCCTCATAGACTCCATAACCCGCCTTACCCGCGCCTACAACATTACTATCCCCGCCACCGGCAAGCACACTCCCGTTGAGATCCCCGAGACCGATACCATGTCCGCCGGCGAGAAGTGCTCTGTCTGCGGCAAGATCCTGAAGGAGCCTGTCAAGAAGGCTGACTGCGAACACAAGAATCTCGTGCCGATCGATGAAGTTCCCGCTACCTGCACCTCCACTGGCCTGACCGCCGGTGAGAAGTGCTCCGTCTGCGGCACTGTCCTGAAGGCTCAGGAGACTGTGCCCATGAAGGAACACACCGAGGAGATTATTGAGGCTGTGGCCGCTACCTGCACCGAG
>OQWM01003613.1_pt1 | contig 10271 bp, 4 predicted proteins | sample 1691531 | NCBI WGS metagenome assembly OQWM01 (sample SAMN03418257, study PRJEB22391) | human gut metagenome | biome: human-gut; feature: organic feature; material: feces | host: Homo sapiens | place: Tanzania | collected 2013-01 | reverse complement strand
CCAGCGCGGCAGGTTGATGAAGTTGCTCGTGCCCACCTCGACCTGCGCGGTAAGGCCGTTTTCGCGGGCCATTTCCTCTGTAAACTCTATCGGGAAGCCAAACGTATCATAAAGATGGAACGCGGTAACGCCGTCTATTTTGCCATCCGCAAAGCTGCCCTTCATGCGCTCGAACTCCTTCATGCCCTTCTTTAGGGTATGCTGGAAGCGGGCTTCTTCCTTTGCAAGCTCTGTGGTTATCTTTTCCTGATTTTCCTTGAGTTCGGGATACACATGGCAATATCTTTCTATAACGGCCTCGGCAACCTTGGAAAGGCTGTTTTCCGGTATGCCTATCTGCATGGCGAAGCGTATCGCGCGGCGGATAAGGCGGCGCAGAATATAGCCCTGGTCCACGTTGGACGGGGTAACGCCCCTTGGGTCGCCCAGTATAAAGGTTGCGCTCCTTATATGATCCGCAATTATGCGGAAGGCCTTCTTTGTGGCTTCGTCGTCATTATAATTCCTGCCGCTCAGCTCCGCAATGCGGGCAATTATGGGGGCGAAGCCATCGGTATCGTATACGCTTTCCGCGCCCTGAAGCGTTGCAATGGTCCTGTCGAGGCCCATGCCGGTATCCACATTGCGCTTGGCAAGCGGGGTCACGTTGCCTTCGGCGTCCTTATAATACTGCATGAAAACGTTGTTCCATATTTCAAGGTACTTGCCGCAGTCGCAGGAAGGGTTGCACTCAGGGCAGCACTTGGGCTTGCCGGTATCGAAGAAAATCTCCGTATCCGGGCCGCAGGGGCCGGAGTTGCCGGGTATCCACCAGTTATGCTTTGCGCCAAGATAGAATATATGGCTGGGGTCAACGCCCATTTCCACCCAACGATCGTGCGATTCGGTATCTCGCGGGGCATTTTCGTCGCCCTCGAAGCAGGTGAAATACAGCCTGTCCTTATCTATGCCCAGCCATTCTTCGCTGGTGAGCAGTTCATAGCTCCACGCTATTGATTCATGCTTAAAATAATCGCCAAGGCTCCAGTTGCCAAGCATTTCAAAAAAGGTGCAGTGGCTCGCGTCGCCCACTTCGTCAATATCGCCGGTGCGCAGGCACTTCTGCACGTCCGTAAGGCGCTTGCCCGCGGGATGCTCCTGCCCCATAAGGTACGGCACAAGGGGATGCATACCGGCCGTGGTGAACAGCACAGATGGGTCGTTTTCGGGTATGAGCGAGGCGGAGGGGATAACCTTATGGCCCCGTTCTTCAAAGAATTTCAGGTACAGCGACCTGAGCTGATCGGAAGTAAGGTTCTTCATATGTATCGTATATCTCCTTAAATGTTTACAGTTTTGGACCAATAATGAATTATATCCCACACACAGCCGCCTTGTCAACGTGGGGCGCAGGCTGTATAATTTATATATGAAGATACGTTCGTTTTTTAGCGGCAGAAACCGCCGCATAAGGAAAAAACATACCCGCCCGGTCATAATGCTGAAGGGCGAGCAGGGGAAAAAGCTGCGCCGTGCGCTGATAATAGCCGGTGCTGCGGCCGCAGTCATACTGCTGGCGCTGCTGCTCAGGCCAGAGCCGGTGCTGATGAACAGCGCGGAGATTGCCAACGTTTGGAACAACGGCGTGCTGCGCGTTGGCCTGCGCAACGATGTGCCCGGCCTTGCGGAGGACGGAACGGGGCTTGAATGGGAAATAGCTCAGGCGCTGGCGGAACGCATAATGTCCAACTCCGATGATTACACGGGGGATATTCCCGCGCTTGAAGCAGTTGAGGTGACAAGCATGAGCGTTGGCGCAAAGCTGAGGGACGGCAGCATAGACGCGGCAATATGCCTTATGCCGCGCGGCGCGAACGCCGCATACGCCTACTCCCGCGCTTATTATGACGACCCATGCTACATACTTGTTAAGCCCGGCAACGAGAACGCGGACATGAGCAAGCTGAAGGTGGGCTGCATACAGTCTGCAAGCAGTTCAAACCTATATGTGCCGTCCGGCGCGACGAGAAACCTGCTTTTCAGCTATTACAGCGACTATAAGGATTCCGGCTACAACACGGCAAACATAACCGGCTATGCATCGTATACAGACCTTTTTGACGCGCTGGACAAGGGCCAAGTGGACGCGATTGCCATAAACGAGCTGATGCTGAACAAATACGGCGAGGGCCGCGCATATGCAAAGCACACAGCCGACATAGGCACGCTGCATTACGCCGTGGCCACGTTGAGCGCGAACAGCGCAATAGCCACCGTTGCGGACATGATGCTTTCCGAAATGGGATACTGAGCAAACAACTAAAAGCCCGCCTGTGTCAAGGCGGGCTTTTTATATGCTTAGTTTCTATTTAACATCCTTGCTGTATGCGGCGTTCTGCGCATCGCGCGGGAAAACCACGCTGTTGTCCATTATGGCGCGGCAGATATAGGCAAGATCTGCCACGGTGAGCCGCCCATCAGCATCAACATCCATGCTGAGCATGTCGTTCGCGCCCGCGCCGCCATCCGCAATGGCCCGGCACAAAAGCACGGCGTCCTTCACGCCTATTGCGCCATCCCCATCAACATCGCCGGTCAGGGCAAGCGACGCTGCGCACGCGGCTATTACGGCAAGCGCGACAAGCGCCGCAATGGTTCTTTTAAGCTTCATCATTCATTTCCTTCCGATATCATTTGGCAAAGGAGCACGCCGTCCGCCGCGTTCACCTTGCCGTCATTGTTTATGTCCGCAGCGGCAAATTCGGTGCCGCTCAGCACAGCATCACCCATTATATACCTGCATATCAGTATAACGTCCGCAATGTCTATTTTCCCGTCTGCGTTTACATCGCCCTTGCCGGGGACCTCTTTGGGATTAACGGTATGAAGTTGGTAGTTCATATCCGTATACACCACCGTGCCGCGGTCATAAAGCCCATTATTAAGATTTAGTCTGCCCGCGGCGATTTCCGTCACCATGGTATCGCCCGCAACATCGGCAAGCTTCCTTGCCGCGCCGGTGGCGGTATCGTAGCACATTATGGCGTCTGTAACAAACTGTGCGCTGAACCTACCGTAAACAAGGCTGCCGTCCACAGCGGCAAAGGGCGTTGCGTTTTCGGCAATAATGTTTGCCTGACGCTCCGTACCGTAGGGCGTTGAGCAGATTTTGCCCTTCATAAACGGCATCTTCGGCGATTCCTCCTGCTTAATATAAAACGGGCTGTCGTTATAGTACCATTTGCCGTCAATATATGCCATGCCGCACCGTATACCGCTCCAGAATGCGGAATTGGGATGAGCCTCCTCTGCTGCAATGGGCTTTTTGCCGAATATAACGCTCATTGCAGCATCGTATGTTGTATTGTTCACGGCGAAGTGGTTTTGCTCTATCTGCGCCGTTGTGTTCATGAAATAATCATGTTGGCAATAGCCCATATAGTCGCCATCGTTGGTATATTCCCCTATATTTGGCCTTGGGTCGTCCCAAGTAACGTCGCTGTAATACCAACCGGATCCGGAATTTATCACATTCCAGCCGTGATTAAGATTGATTGAGGATACAAAGTAGCTTTCCACGTCCACTTCCCTGAGCAAATCTATATACGCCAGCGCATAGCCATGACACACGGCAATGCCGTTTACCAGCGCACCATAGGAATTATGCATATTGCTGTTGGTTAATGTGTAATCATAGCGCGTATGCAGGGCTAAATAGTCATGTATCGCCAAGGCAATTTCGGTTTTGCTCATGCCGGAAGTGCCGCTGGGAAACAGACTATTCAGCACAGCTTGCTTTTCGCTGTCGTAATCGGCGCGCATGGAAGCCGCATTTGCTTTAAGATTAAGGCTGAGCATAGTGAACCTGCCGCCGGAGATGGAGTATTTCATACCCTCGCTTGCGCATACGAAAGACTGCGGCACGCTGTTCAGCACGGCGGATATCGTGCTGTTGAGTCCAGTATAGTTAGTGCGCTGCCCTTCCGGTTTATCCCCATCATAGTTTATGTTAAGGTCGCGCAGGTCTACGCTGGGGGTAAGGTTTAATATAGCTTCACGCAGGCGGACGGCAAAGGTTGCACGCTTGGCGGTTGTAAAGCTGCCGTCGTCGGTTTCATCGGCAAAGACTGCTGCTCTGGCCGGCAGGTTCTGCTCAAAGTCAATGCTTAGCTGTTCGCCGTAAAAATCGCCAAACTGGAACACGCCGTCCAGCTCGGCGGGGATTTCAATAGTTTCGTTCCCGCTCGGCGCGGGCGTTGCGTCCACGTCTATCAGCGTGGCATCCTCCGCATCTGGTTCGGGTTCGGCGGTCTGCTCGGGTTCAATGGTCTGTTCAGGCTCTATCGTCTGTTCAGGTTCGGTTGTCTCGCCTTCCGCAAATGCGCACACGCTTGTGAGCATAAGCGCGGCAAGCATAAGGCAAAGCAGTTTCTTTTTCATATGTGTTCCCCCTCCTGATCCGAATATTATTCGGGGCCAAGTTTGTTACGCTTGGCCCCAAGGTTCGGGTATGTTCAGTTAATATCAGTTGCCGCGCTTGCGCATGGTCACATATGCCGCGCCGAGCAGCGCCAGCAGGCCGAGGCCGATAAGCATGCCGCCGCCTATGACCGCGCCTTCGTTGCGCTGCGCGCCATCCAGCACGCTTACGCCGTCCGCATTGTCTATCACGGGGCGGGCATTGGCCGCGCTCTCAAGGCCGGGGATAATGCCCGCGGTGGCAGGGGTCATGGTATAGGGATGCTCAACCACGGTTGCGTCGCCCGTTGTGGGCATAAGCACGCCCACGGTAATGCCCGTTGTGCCGCTGCCGCTTATAACGCTGCTGCCCTTGAGCATTTCCTTCAGATAGCTGATGGGATAATAGAAGCGGTACATGCCCAGCTTTTCAAGCGCACCGGGGTTCACAACAACCTGCATACCGAATGCGGAGTTGATTATAAGCGTATTGCCGCTTATGTCCACCGCGCGGAGTACGCCCTGCGGCACCCTGTCGTAATAGCCGGCATTGGCGGTTATAACGCTGCCCTGTCCGCTGCGAAGGAGCGTCCAGTAAACCTCGTTCCAGAAATTATCCTCAGGATCCCTTTCAGGCTCGGTGGGCAGTACGGGTGAAGGCGCGGGAGTGTACCAGCCTATGGCAAATGTCACGTTGCTGTTTTCTATTTCAAACTGCAAGCCGCCCGCGGTCTTTTGCGGCACTATGGCTTTCATCTTGCCCTCGCCGTCGGGTATCAGCATCACAAATTCGTCGCCCTTATCGGAATCGGCGGGATAGGGCACGGTCACCTGCATCTTGCCGTTTGCAAACGTTACAGGCTTGCCTGTGTTATCCTTAAAGCTGATATTTTCATACACAACATCGCCGTTGCCGACATTATTGAACGCGGGGTTATTCTTAACTTCCTCTTCAAGTGTACCCGGTGCGGCATCGGCAAGCTTGCCCTGCACATTTTCAGGCTCCACCTTGTTCCCTGCGCCGTCCTTATATTCCATTTCCTTGCCCGCATCGGGTATCGGCGTAACCGCGAAGCCCTCGGCATTGGGCTTGCCACCCGGCTTAACGGGGTCTGCTGTTACGGAAACGGTTATATCAATGCTTTGCTTATCGCTTGTACCGTCAAGATACTTTTCGGTATAGGTAATCGTTATAGTAGCGGTGCCAAGGGTGTTCAGCAGGCGCGCTTCCTTCGCGCTGTCAACTACCGTGCCGTCGCTCATGGTAAGTACAACGTCCGCATGATTCAGCGCCTTCTTTGCGCCGGACTTATACACGGCGTGTATCTTACCGTCGAAGCCGATGGTGGTCGCTTCCTTCAGCTTATAGTTGTACTCTATCTGGTCAGCTGCAAGCTTAACGCCTTCAAGCACGTCCACGACGGTGAAGGTGTGGGTATAGGTTATGCCGCTGTTCGCCTTATCAGTGAAGGTGACAGTCTTGGCGCCGAGGGCGGCTTCGCCGGTCGCTGCGGCGTCATAAGTGGTGGTCATTTCGACCTTGGCGGCATCGGTAACGTCAAGCGTCTGGTCCGGTGCGCCGCTGCCGAACTTGGTAACGAGCTTTACGCCGCTTAGGTCAAGCGCTTCGCCCAGCTTCACCTGAGTGGGCAGGGTGCCAACGATGCTGTTGGTGTAAGTATCCTGCGCCAGGGTCACGGTAACGGTGGCGGTGACGGGGTTATAGTTCTTGTCGGGCGTGAAGGTGAGCGTCAACTCAACCTTTTTGCCGATGTCCGCAGTGGTAAGGCCGGACCTGATGGTGAACACGAGGTTCGCGCCGTCTATCTTGGCATCGCCGTCAAGAATTTCGTTCGATCCGGTTACAACGCTCCACTTACCGCTTACGTCGGTGGGAGTTAGCTGCAATTCGCTCAGCTTTCGGGTCTGCGCGCCCGCAAGCATGAACGCAACGGTGTATTCCTTATCGGTCGCGCTCATGTCGGCATTGTTTATCTCCACCTTAACAGTATCGGCCTTAAGGTTATAGTTCTTGCTGCCCTCATTGGTCAGCTTGGCGGTTGCGCTGTAAGTACCCGCATCGACGGGAAGCGCATCGCCGCCAGCATAGGTCAGGGTATAGAGCGTTTTGCCTTCATCAGCCTTAACGCGGTCATCCTTAACGCCGCTCACTCCATGCGTATTGCCGTCATATATAACGGCGGCGGGCGCGGTGAGTGTGACGTTCAGCTCGGCCTTATTTACCTTGCCGTAAGCCTTATCGGCGATTTCGAAGTTGTAGTTATCCTTATCTGCACCGGAAATGGTGTAAGTCACGGTTACTTCCACGTTGTCGCCCGCATCGGCGGTGGCATAAACGCCCTTCGTGGCAACAAGCTGCACATCGTCGCCTGCGATAATGCCGGACGCGCTCATGGTAACTTTCGCGTCGTCGGTACGACCATTGTAGGTCTTGTCGGCAACGGTCAGGGTAACGGTTGCGGGCAGGGCGGTAATCGTACCCTTCAGCTCAACGGTGGGGTTTGTCAGGTTATAGTTGCCCGCATCCTTACCGGTGAGGGTTATGGGCTTGGTGTTCTTAACGGTCTTGTTCTCACCAACGTTCTTGTCTTCGAACTCGAAAACAATGCCCGTCGTATCGAAGTTGACATCGGTGCCTTCTATTTTATCCTTAAGCGTAGCTTTGTCATAATGCACATACGCTACCGTATCGCCTTTATAGTCTTTATTATCAACTGTAAGGCCGGTCAGGGTAACGTCCTGCTTTTCTATTATAAGCTGGGCGGTGGTGCTGCCTATGTAGTCCGCATCCTCGTACTTAATGGCAACGTTATATTCACCGGCATTGCGCGGCTCGGCAACGGTAGTACCGCCCATTGTATAGGTAACGGTAAGGTTATTCGCCTCAAGCGTCTTACCGCCGCCGGTAACCACAGCTTTGCTCAGGTCAATGCCCTGCGTTTTGCCGTTGAAGGTCACGGTGGTATCGGTTATGCCGGAAATTTTAGCAGTCTCCTTCTCCGTAACCTTTATGGTGAAATTAACGGTTATGTCGCTGACATCCTTTGCCTTAACGGTAACGGCTGCCTTGTATGTGCCTTCCTTGTCGGTTTTGATGTCCTTCGGCTTTACTTTTATTTCCAGATCGCCGTTGCTTTCAAGCGTGTCGGGTACGTCTTTAATAAACTCAAAGTTGTTGGCATTCTCGCCGCCAATAGTAGCGGTTATGCCCGTAAGCTCGCCCGTGCCTATATTCTTTATTGTACCTGTCAGGCTTTCGGGCAACGTTCCGCCAACGCGAACAGTCTCGATAACCTCGGCAGAGCCTTCAACTTCCCACTTATAGGTGTCAAGAGTCTTTATGGCACTGTTGACTGCCTCGGAGGGATTATGGTTGGCATCGCCTGCCTTGCGGGTATACACATAGTACCACTTTGCAGGCTCAAGGCCGGTAACGGGGCTGGTCAGTTCAGTGCCCTGCTTCCACTCGCTTTCAGCGGGGGTAGCCTGAGTAGTGCTGATTACATATTCCTGTTTGGCAACAATGTCCAGCTCAAAGCTATTGGAAGTTGCGTTCGTGGGGGTAGGCGCGGCAGGCGCAGTTTGCTCAGCCCTTGCTATGTTGAACGTTGCGTCCGCCCAGGTCGTGCGGTATTCAGAAGCTTCGCTGGAGGTAAACGTTACCTTAACTTTATATGTACCTGCTTCTTTAGGAGCAGATTTAAGCTTGTTATTCAGGCTGTCGAAATATTCAATAGTCCGACCCATGCCTACAACTTCTTCAGGGCCGATTTCAGGCGTCTTTGGTGTGCCGTCATAGGTGAAGTTGAGGACGTTGAAGTTTATAATAACGGCTTCCTTCTTCTCAAACACAGCCTTTATCGTCACGTCCTTGCTGCCCATGGTGAAGGTTATCGGGTTAGCCTTCGCTGCTTCTTCCGTCAGGGTTATACCGGTAACTTCCCACTTGACGAACTTGTGGTCAAAGTCGCCTAGTTTGGCGGTAAGGGTGACCTCGTCGCCCTCGCGCACTTCGCCCGTGGGCACGCCCTCAACCTCGCCTTTGCCCTCTGTGGTAACGGTCAGCTTGCGCGGGGCATTGGGAGTGGTAACGGTGTTGCTCTTTACGATGTCGCTCGCCTTGTGAGTAGCGGTTTCGGGAAAGTATGCGTATACGGTGTACTCCGTGTTGTACTCCGCATTGAACTCGGTAGCCGTGCCGAACTCGCCATCATTAAGCTTGTACTGCGCATTCGTGTCAGGATTAATAACTTTTATCTTGTTATCCTCGTACTTTATCTTGAAAGCGGCAGGAGCTTCCTTGGTGGCTTTTTCGACCTTTATCTTCGCAGATTCAATCTTGCCATCAAACTTGTCAGAGGTTACAACAACATATATTTCCTTCCCTACGTCGTCCGCAGTAGGGGTATACTGGTGACCTGTTTCGATAACAGTTTCGCCACGATACCATGTTATGCGTATAATATCTCCCGGCTCACTTACCGCGTTGCCGCTATAACTTGCCTCTATCTCCTGGCCGTATACCGCCTTGGCGGGTACGTTGACCTCGCCTGTCAGGGTAGCCTTGTTAACGATAACCTTGCAGCTTGCGGTTTGGTTGCCGCACGTTGCGGTTATGGTGGTTTCGCCAACCTTATCGCCGCTCACTTTGCCGTTTGAATCAACGGTAGCAATGGTCTTGTCCGCGCTGCTCCAAACTACCTTATCGGTAGTGTCGGCGGGTACTGTTGTAGCGGTAAGCGTAGCCGTTTCGCCGCGGGCTATGGTCAGCGTGTCCCTGTCCAGCTTTATGCCCGTGCAGGGGTTGACGATGGTAACGGAGGTGTTGGTAAGCGATGCTACCTCAAATCCAGTTTCCACATCATCTACTATTACCACATATTTCGTTACTGCGTCTCCGGTAGTTATAAATGATATGGTCTTTTTCCCCGATGTAGCTGTATTCTTGACCTTCATCTTAAACCACAGCAATTCACCGGTAGTGCTTATTGTTTTTCTGTGTGCAACAATAAACGATAAAACAGATTTATCCGGAGAGAGATTTACCGAATGTACGTCAGTTTTAAGCAGACTATTCGGCATGTCATACCATTCACTATCCTCGTCAATTTCAAACGTATTCGCATCAATCGATACTATCGCCTGAAATCCAACTACGCCATCATTCTTATCTGCATACAGTTTTACTGTTACTTCATTGTTCTCATCTACTTCGCTTGCTTCAAGGCGGAAACTAATAGCATCACCTGTTTCGGCAAAAACGTAGGTAGGAGAAACAACTGACATCAGCATTGCTATCGTAAGCAGAACTGACAGAATGCGTTTTCTCATTGCCCTTTACCTCCTAATTACCACTAATTATTCTTACAATCGCAACAATATCTATAATATCAACGGAATTGTCCGCATTTACGTCCGCTCTTGCGAATTTTTCATCCGTTAGGATGCGCGTTCTTGATACGTGCCTTATTATGCTCACTATATCAGTAATATCTATGGTCCCATCCCCATTAACATCGCCCAATGCATACCCCCCATACGGGTCGTCGGTGACGATGGGCTTTGTTATTGGGCTGAGGGCGCCGTTGGCGTCCTTTGTGGCTATGGCCTTGGGCTCTGAGATAATGCTTTGGCTTGCGCCCGATTTTTTCATCGTCAGTACCGCCACGCCGCTGCGCATGTCCACGCCGCTGCCGTTTTGCGCATTGTAGGTTATCTTGGCAACATTGTTGTTTACCGTAACATTGAGTGGGCAGTCGGCTACTGCGGTAATATTTTCATAGCCCGTCAGCGTAAGCTGCATGTCCAGCCGC
>OQWM01003611.1_pt1 | contig 10273 bp, 9 predicted proteins | sample 1691531 | NCBI WGS metagenome assembly OQWM01 (sample SAMN03418257, study PRJEB22391) | human gut metagenome | biome: human-gut; feature: organic feature; material: feces | host: Homo sapiens | place: Tanzania | collected 2013-01 | reverse complement strand
CACTCCCTTTGGTCGTTCAAGAAGTTAACGGACAATAGCTTTATTGCTTAAACAATAGGACATTTGTCCATTAAATTCACGAGCGAAGCGAGTTATCTTCCAATAACTTCCTTTAACTACTTTCGCTTGCGAAACTTAAATTAACTATACTACAATTTATGGACAACAAATCCTTATTATCTTTCGCTGCTCTGTCCTGCATAGCCGCTACTGCTCAGGCACAGCAAAAAGCAGCCGCTGCCACTCAACGCCCCAATATCGTATATATAATGTGTGACGACCACGCCTTCCAGTGCATCAGCGCATACGGAAGTCCCATCTCGAAGCTTGCTCCCACTCCCAACATCGACCGCATTGCGCAACGTGGCATGCGCTTCGACCGTGCTTTCGTGGAGAACTCGCTCTCCACACCGTCGCGTGCCTGCCTAATGACAGGTCTTTACAGCAATCAGAACGGACAGCGCCAGCTTGGTGAGGGCATCGACACCACACGCACCTTCTTCACCGAACAGCTCCAACAGGCTGGTTATCAGACTGCCGTAGTGGGCAAGTGGCACATGGGATGCGACCCGAAGGGTTTCGACTATTATCACATCTACAACGACCAGGGACAGTATTACAATCCGCAGTATCGTGGAACGGACACAGACGGCAAGTACATTGTGGAGGAAGGTTATTCCACCGACCTCACCACCGACCACGCACTCAGCTTCATAGAGCATCGCGACACTAACAAGCCGTTCTGCCTTCTGCTCCATCATAAGGCGCCGCACCGCAACTGGCTTGCCAATACCAAGTACTTCGGAATGTACGACAACGTAACCTTCCCCATGCCCGAAACCTTCTATGACGACTACGAGACACGCGGTTCTGCCGTACGCACGCAGAAGATGAGCGTCACGAAGGATATGCGATGGGAGCAGGACTTCAAGGTGCCGGAGATGCTCGACACAGCCAACGCCGACAGCTGGGACTCATACCTGAGCCTCATGAACGAGGTGAACCGCATGAATCCTGAGCAGCGCATCGCCTGGGGCAAGTATTACTTCCCGCGCAACCGCCGCCTTCTTGAGGCACGTCTGACGGGCAAGGAGCTGGACGAATGGAAGTATCAGAACTACATCCGCGACTATATGAGCGTCATCAAGTCGGTGGACGAGAGCGTAGGACGCGTGCTCGACTATCTGGACAGCCACGGTCTTACCGACAACACCATCATCGTCTACACCTCCGACCAGGGATTCTATATGGGTGAACACGGCTGGTTTGACAAGCGCTTCATGTACGAGGAGTCGCTTCGCACACCGCTCCTCATCGCTTATCCTGGACACATCCAGCCCGGAACGGTATGCAACAAGCTGGTGCAGAACATCGACTATGCCCCGACCTTCCTTGATCTGGCTGGCATCAGCAAGCCGAAGGAGCTGCCCGGACGTTCGCTCACGCCCCTCTTCAAGGCTGGCGACAAGGTGAAGGGATGGCGCAGCAGCATCTATTATCACTATTATGACTACCCGACATACCACATGGTTCGTAAGCACGACGGCGTGCGCACAGACCGCTACAAACTAATCCACTTCTACGGTGAGGGTGGTCTGGACGCCGTGAAGGAGAACAAGTATCAGCGTCAGCCTGGCACACGCGAGCACGGCTGCATGACTTACCTCACCTCCCTCGGCTACTTCGAGCCGAAGGACTCGGCTGTCAACTACAACGAACTGTACGACCTCCAGGCTGACCCGCACGAGCTGAACAATCTCTACGGCAAGCCGGGATACGAGAAGATAACAAAGCAGCTGCAGAAGCAGCTCACCGACTACCGCAAGAGCATCGGTGTGGACGAGTATTAATTAGTAGTTATTATTTGGTAGTTATTATTTGGTAGGGTGCGAACCGTTAGGGCGTAGCTAATTAATAAATAATAACCACTAAATAATAAATAAAAGAATCTCGCCGTAGCCCCGCATCCACGTACAGACAAGAAATACATGTTTTTTTTGACAGGAAGACATGAAGACACGATGTTGGCCGGCAAAAGAGGATGTATTATGAAATAAATTGCCCGGTAATGACTGAACGCTTTCATGTCATTACCGGGCTTGCTGTGCTACTTACGTATTGCTTAATCACTTTTTCTTCGATGCGTAGGTTATGGTTTTCTCTCTTGTTATGTCACCGTTGTCGTACGTGGTCTGTCGGATGAATACGCCGTGTGAGGATGGAGGGGAGGACAGACGGCGACCGGAGAGGTCGAACCATACTACGGATGTGGGGACGGCTGTCTCTTGCTCAATGTTGTCCACGGCTGTGGAGGAGCGTGAATGGCTGAAAATCCAGTCCAGACGGTCGGTGGTGTAGCTGCGTGTGCAGGTGTCTTCGTGGGTCCATCCCTCCTCCGTCTCCATGCGATATTCGGCTCCGAAGGCATCCATGCTGGAGAGAAAGTCCTCCACTGTTGGAATCTTCATTATGGCGTCAGCCGTTCCCATGACTGTGAAGAGCGGTGTTTGTGCCACTTTCTCGGCATCGCAGCCAGACGGATTGCCGGCTACGGGCATGGCTGCAGCAAAGAGTTCGGGGCAGGTGGAGAGCATTGTCCACGTGCCGGTGCCGCCCATAGAACCTCCGAATATATACATGCGGTCTGCGTCAGCGCTGCCGTCGTCGGTGTATGAGAGGACGAGGGCACGCAGCACGCCCGTCATTACGCCGCCCCACGATTTGTCTGAAGGACATTGCGGAGCGATGACGATGGCGCTGTGATTGTTGCGGACGAGATAGTGGCATACGGAGTCAATGCCCACTTCGGTAAGCTGCTTCTCGTTGTCCGAACCTTTGCACGACCCTCCGTGCAGCCAGAGTACGAGGAGCGGCTTGGCTTCCGCTCCTTCGATGACAGCCTTGCGGTATTGGAGGGTGTTGCCCTTCAGCGTGAAATTCTCGTATGAGAAGGAGAGGTCAGCTGCCATGGCTTGCAATGTGATAGTGAGGAGTGTGATGATCGTTAATGTGAAGCGTCTCATCGGCGAGTTCCTCCTTTCTTTCCTGCGGCTCGACGTTGCGTCAGCTTCTTACGCATGCCGCGTTCTATTTCGTAAACGCGCTGTATCTGGCGCTGCGTAAGGAAAGTGCTGTACTTCTTGTAGTATTTCTCGCGAAGGTCGAGGATGCGCTGGCTGCGTGTGAACTGCTGCTGCATCTGCGCCTCTGCCTGTTCTTCGCTCTGCGCATTGCCCTTTGCTCTCTTCGGACGTGGACCGATGGCCCACAGCTCTTTCTGGTATTCGTGGTAGGTGGCTACGAACTTTGCTGTGGTGGCATCGTCAAGTGCAAGGTCGTGGGCTATGTGCTGTGCCTGTTTCTCGGCGAGTTGTTCGCGTGATATGCGCTGCTTCTCACTTACCTGTGCTTGCAGCGTGAGCACCGACGTGATGAGCGCCAATGCGATGATGATGGTTTTTCTGAGTGCGTTCATAATTCTTGTTGTTTTTATTGGTTAATAATATGTGTTATTCTTCGAAGACGTCGTCCTGATACAGACTAAGCAGATAAGCCTGGTCGCTCGTCGAGAGCTTTGTGAAAGCTTGCTCCACGTCCTGCATGTTGTCTTGCTGTCGTGAATCGGGCGTGTGGATGTCAAGCAAAAAGAAGGCGGCAATGGCAGCTGCGGCTGTCAGCGCAAGGGGAATAAGCCTCTGCATCATTGGGCGCTTCTTCTTTGTGATGCCCAACGGTTTAGGAGTCTCGCCCTTTATCTCCTCCAGGATGTTGTCCTCCATTTTGGCAAAGAAATCGTCAGGAACCGAGTAAGGCATGCGTTTGCCCACTTTGTCGAAACTGAATTTATCGTTCATATCCTTAATTGTTAGAATTCATATACTTTATTATTTTCTCTTTGGCAATGTGATAGCTTGACTTGATGCTCGAAGCCGATGATTCGGCTATCTGTGCAATCTCGTCAAATCCGAGCTCGTCATAGTAGCGAAGATTAAAAGCCAATTGCTGTTTGGGAGGAAGCGTGAGTATTGCTTTTTGTAGTTTCGCCGCTATTGCGTCACCGTTGTCGATGTTGTCATCAGAGAAAATTAGGATTGCTCCCGTTGATTCTGACTCTAATGAGACGTTCTCCTGCCTGCGTTTTCCGATGATGCGCAATGCCTCGTTTGTGGCTATGCGATATATCCAACTTCGGAACGAACAGTCGCCCTTATATTGGTGGAGCGAACGGAATATCCTTACAAAGGTCTCCTGTGAGGCGTCCTGAGCGTCATCATGCGATACCACCAGTCGGCGGATATGCCAGTAGACAGGCTCCTGAAACTTCGCGAGGAGCATTCGGAAGCCTTTTTCCTGGCTTTGCTCCAGAGCCTCAATGATGGCTCCGTCGCTTGTTGTCGTATGATTGAACATTATCTTTATGTTTAAAACTTTCACTTATATGACCCCGCAAACTGTAGAAAGTAAAAACGAAAAGTAATAAAAACGTAAGATAACTTGCTTGTTACAGCGATTTTGTGTAAGTTTGCACCGATATAAAACATTTTACGGAAAGATGACTTATACAATAGAAAAAGTGACGACGCTGATAGGAGCACATCGCTTCGGCGCCACAGATGCCAACATCGGCTTCTTACTTACCGACAGCCGTTCGCTCTGCTTTGCAGAGGAGACTCTCTTCTTCGCTCTCAAGTCGGGCAGGGGAGACGGTCATGCCTACATCCCTGACCTCTACAGACGTGGTGTCAGAAACTTTGTGGTGGAGGATGTTCCGGCTGATTATGACACAGCATATCCGGACGCCAACTTCCTGAAGGTGGAGAGTTCGCTCGTTGCCCTTCAGCGACTTGCCGAGCGCCATCGTGAGGAGTATGACATCCCCATCGTGGGCATCACTGGCTCCAACGGAAAGACCATCGTGAAGGAGTGGCTCTATCAGCTCCTCTCTCCAGAATTGAAGGTGACGCGTTCGCCGCGCAGCTACAACTCGCAGATTGGTGTGCCGCTCTCCGTATGGCTGCTTAACGAGCAGAGTCAGGTGGGCGTGTTCGAGGCAGGCATCTCCGAACCGGGTGAGATGCAGGCTCTGAGAGGCATCATCCAGCCCGACATCGCCGTGTTGACATTCATCGGCGACGCACATCAGCGCAATTTCTCGTCGCTTGAGGAGAAGTGCCACGAGAAGGTGGAGCTCTTCCACGACGCAAAGACCATCGTCTACTGCAAGGACGACGAGATTGTGGACCAGGTGGTGGGCGGCATCGACTATAAGGGAGAGAATCTTTCATGGTCAATGAAGGATTGCAGCGCCGCGCTTTTCGTGGAGAAGGTGGAGAAGAAGGACTTCACGTCCACCATACATTATATATATAAAGGTGAGGAGGGAGAGTATAACCTTCCGTTCATCGATGAGGCTTCCGTAAGAAACTCCGTTACTACAGCCGTTGTGGCGCTCCATCTCGGACTTTCCAAGGAGCACATAGCAGAGCGCATGGAGGCTCTTGAGCCTGTGGCAATGCGCCTGGAGGTGAAGGAGGGAATCCACGGATGTACGCTTATCAACGACTCGTATAACTCTGACATCAATTCGCTCGACATAGCCCTCGACTTTATGAACCGTCGTCCTGACCACAAGGGACAGGGACGCACGCTTATCCTCAGCGATATCTATCAGACAGGCGAACCGCTGGAAGAACTCTATACCGAGGTAAGCAATCTCTCCGTACAGCGCGGTGTGGACAAGATTATCGGCATCGGACCGCAGATAATGGCTCATGCTGACCTTATAAAGGTGAAGGAGAAGCACTTCTTCCATGACGTAACGTCGTTTATTCACAGCGACGTGTTCGAGACATTGCGCAATGAGGTTATCCTTATAAAGGGAGCACGCCGCTTCGGTTTCGACAACATCACCGAACTGTTGGTGAAGAAGGTGCATGAGACCATTCTGGAGGTGAATCTCTCCAATGTGGTGAAGAACCTCAACTTCTATCGTTCCTTTATGCGTCCCGAGACCAAGCTCGTCTGCATGATAAAGGCGGATGCCTACGGTGCTGGTGCGGTGGAGATAGCCAAGACGCTGCAAGACCATCGTGTGGACTACCTTGCTGTGGCTGTGGCTGACGAGGGTGTGACGCTCCGCAAGAACGGCATAACGTCAAACATCATGATTATGAACCCGGAGATGTCGGCGTTCAAGACCATGTTTGATTACGACTTGGAGCCGGAGGTCTATTCCTTCCGCCTGCTTGACGCCCTTGTGCGTGAAGCGCAGAAGAACGGCATAAGCAACTTCCCCGTACATATCAAGCTGGACACGGGCATGCACCGTCTTGGCTTTGACCCGCTGAAGGACATGCCGGAGCTGATAGACCGCCTGAAACATCAGTCGTCTGTCATCCCACGTTCTGTCTTCTCACATTTCGTAGGTAGCGATTCTGACTCCTTCGACGAGTTCTCGGCTCACCAGTTCGAACTCTTCGAGAAGGGTAGCAGCCAGCTTTGTGCTGCGTTCCCGCACAAGATACTCCGACACATCGACAACTCTGCGGGCATTGAGCACTTCCCGGAGCGCCAGCTCGACATGTGCCGCCTTGGACTCGGACTCTACGGTTATGACTCGCGCGACAACTCGATGCTCAACAACGTCACCACGCTGAAGACCACCATCCTCCAGATACATGACGTTCCGGCTGACGAGACCGTCGGTTACAGTCGCCGTGGTACGCTCTCTCGTCCTTCGCGCATTGCCGCCATTCCTATCGGATATGCCGACGGACTGAACCGTCATCTCGGCAATCGCCACTGCTACTGCCTTGTTAACGGCAAGCATGCTGAATACGTGGGCAATATATGCATGGACGTGGCAATGATTGACGTGACGGACATCGACTGCAAGGAGGGCGATCAGGTGATTATCTTCGGTGAGGAACTGCCCGTGACCGTGCTGTCCGACGCCATCGACACCATCCCGTACGAGGTGCTTACAGGAATAAGCAACCGTGTGAAGAGAGTGTATTATCAGGACTAAACCAACATTTACCGATATATATGAATATTATCGAACTGTCAGAAAAGCGTTTCTCGGCACGCAAGTATACAGCCGAGCCGGTGGCACAGTCCGACCTTGACTATATAATGGAGTGTGTGCACCTTGCCCCGTCGGCTGTTAACAAGCAGCCGTGGAAGTTTGTGATTGTGCGCAGCGAGGAGGCAAAGCAGAAGTTGTGGCGTGCTTACGACCGCGAATGGTTTCGCACGGCACCGCTCTACATCGTCTGTATGAAGAACAACAATGCCTGCTGGACACGCAGTTATGACGACAAGAAGCACGGCGACGTGGACGTAGCCATCGCCACCGAGCACCTCTGCCTTGCCGCTACGGAGCGTGGTCTGGGCACTTGCTGGGTGTGTAATTACGACACCAGCGTCATGAACGAGCTGTTCCCGTCGGACGATTTCGAGACTGTGGCAATCATCCCCATCGGTCATGTGGCTGCCGACTGCCCGCATGCAGAGAAGAAGCGCAAGCCGATGGCAGAGATTGTGGAGGAGATTTAACTGATAAAAAACGTAAGACAATGAAAAAATCATTCATCATAGCTGTTCTCTTTTCCGTGACTGTGGCTGTGGCGAACGCACAGGAGGCACTCAAGAAGGTGTATAACGAGACCATCAATCCGATGGAACAGATTGACAATGCTCTCGTGAAGGCAAAGGCGGACGGCAAGTATGTGGTCTGTCATAGTAGGCTGTCAGTTGTGCCACAGCTTCGTCGTAAGTCCAGTCTTCATATTCTGCCAACTTATTGATTTCCGGCTTGAAATCACGTAAGACTTCTTCCTTGGTAATACCACAAATGGCAGCATATTCCGGCTCAAAACTGATGTTGCTGAGATTGTTGAGTACAGAGAAGAGAGAGATTTGCGTAAACTTGGTGATACCAGTGATGAAGACAAACTTCTCGTATTTGTCATCTGCCTTGAGGATGGCAAATACTTCACGATAAACTGCAGTACATGCTTCATGCTGCGGAGTTTTCCAGGAATGCTGCAAGGGCGAGTCGTATTCGTCGACGAGAATGGCAACCTGCTGTCCGGTTTGCTCATATGCCCCCACGATTATTGCATTGAAGCGGTCGGCAAGTTTGGCGGTTGGCTTAGGAGTAATTCCATATTCCTTTTCTAACCTGTCGAAAGTGATGTCGAGATAAGAGCGCAAAGTGTCCGGCTCTGCCCCCGCACGACTCATATCCAGTCTAATGACAGGACGCTTCACCCATTCCGTCTCCATCTGCATGATTTTCAGTCCCTCAAAGAGTTCCTTCTTGCCTAAGAAATAAGCTTCGAGTGTATCAACAAGCACAGACTTACCAAAGCGGCGTGGGCGGCTCAGGTAATTATACTTTTTATCTCTGTTGGCAAGATGCCAGATAATATCTGTCTTGTCAACATACAGGTATCCATCCTTTCTGATTACCTCAAAAGACTGGATGCCTACAGGCAATCTTCTATCGTTTATCTCTACCATCTTCCAGAATCTTTGGTTTACAATTGCAAATTTACTATTATTTTCTCAAATTTACTATTATTTTCTCAAATTGCCTTCATTTTCTCTCTTTTTCTTATCTACCAATGCGACACCTAAATGATGTTGATGTCATTGACATGAATACAGTATGTCATGCGGCTGATGTGTCTCAAAACTTAAAGACATATGTTCCGAGTATGTACGCGGTTACCTACATCGCAAGCGATGTGTACAGCCTTCCAGCCTGTTTGTTGCGACTATTCTCCATGAAATGTCCATTGAGCCTTTTTAATCTTTCAAGCATCCGATAGGAACCACAAATACACCATCTTTTCTTCGATAAGCGTAATCGCCTGTTCCTGTGAGTACCATCATGAAGGATGGTTCATTCATTTTTTCAGTATTTATTTTGCCTGCAAGAGTTATTAGGTTTGCTGCACCCTCGTTGATGAGTTTGTCGCCACCTAACTTTACTTCAATAAGTCCATATTTGCCATTGCGCAGATGTACTACAGCATCACATTCCAACCCATTTTTGTCACGATAATGGTATACCTCTCCATCTAAAGTATCAGCAAAGACTCTCAAATCACGAATACAGAGAGTCTCAAAAAAGAGTCCCATTGTATTGAGATCGTTAATAAGGTCTTTTGGTCCAAGACCTAACACCGCCGTACCGATGGAGGGATCTATAAAGTAGCGCGTGTTTGCTGTGCGGATGGCTGTTTTTGACCGCAGATTTGGGTTCCACGCCTCTGAATCTTCAATAACAAAAATTTTGCGTAACGCTTCCAAATAGCTTCCGGCTGTCTTTACACTAATTTCGTTTTCATCGTTTGTAGCCATATCTGCTACGATGGTACCTATGGTGGCTTGCGACCCTTGATTGCGAGCATACGACCTTAGTAACAACCTTGTAGTGGTAGCATTGCGACCTACACCATCCACACGCGAGACATCTTTTTTAATAACAGCGTCTACATAATCGAAAGCTTGTACCAACGCGGCTTCAGCTTGTAAAGTGCAAGCAAATGGCCAACCGCCTCGACAAATCAAAAATGCAAGATCGTCTATTTGTAATTTATTGACAGATGAACAGCTTGAAATCAGCAGCTTTGGCAGCCCTGCTCGGCGTTTGTGCCGTAGCCCAGGCGCAGAAATATCAGGGTGTGGTTGACAAATCCGTTGCCGTGGTGGGCAACGAGATGATCTCTCTCTCGGACCTTGAGTCTGAGGTGCAGATGATGCGCGCCCAGGGATTTGGCTCCGACCGCAACATACGCTGCGAACTCCTTGAGAGCATGATAGAGTCCAAACTGTTCCTGATGCAGGCCCGCATAGACTCTCTCAATGTCAATTCGGAGATGGTTTCGGCCGAGCTCAATCACAGGCTCGACCAGGTGCGCTCCGCTCTCGGAGGAGACGAGAAAGTGGAAGAGTACTTCAACAAGCCTCTCTACAAGCTGCGCCAGGAATGGAGACAGCAGATTGAGCAGCAGAGTCTTACGCAGCAGGAGCAACAGCAGATAGCCCAAGGCATCGCTGAGATTACCCCATATGATGTGAAGCAGTACCTTGACACGGCCGACGTGTCGTCGCTTCCGCAGGTGCCGACCAAATACCAGATGAGTCAGATATGCATCTACCCGGACCGCGAGGCGGCCGCGATCGCCGTGAAGGAGAGGCTGCTCTCCATCCGTGAGCGCATCATCAACGGTGAGAAGTTCTCGACCCTCGCCCGTCTGTA
>OQWM01003610.1_pt1 | contig 10273 bp, 6 predicted proteins | sample 1691531 | NCBI WGS metagenome assembly OQWM01 (sample SAMN03418257, study PRJEB22391) | human gut metagenome | biome: human-gut; feature: organic feature; material: feces | host: Homo sapiens | place: Tanzania | collected 2013-01 | reverse complement strand
GCGACAGAAAACACACCAGCTTCAATGGTGAAGAAACCTGGATGGAAATGAAGCTTGGTGGCAGCTATGACTTCAGCAAGACTGCTCATCTGTATGCAGATATTGCTAAGGACTTTGGCGGCAACTTCGAACGCAAGTGGAAACTGAACGCAGGTCTTCGCTTCGAGTTCTAATCTATTAATTCAGCTCTCTCATTTTTTCATACTTAGCTGCGGTGCTGCCATGGCAGCGCTGCAGCATCACTCCAAATAAACTCATAAACTCTCATAAAGCAAAACAGCTCCGGGATGCGTGTTGCGTTCCGGGGCTGTTTTGTTGTTGTTAAAGCTTAATTTGTTGCGATTTCTACTTTCTTGCCACTGAAGGCAATGCCGTATTTGTAAATAGTTTTGATGCTTTGCTTGCGTAGCTCTGTATCATATTTTTTGCTATCAATTTGTGCTAAGGCGTTAGCTGCCAAAGCTTTCAGCTTTTCTTCCGTCGCATCCTTAGCAGCCTTGATTTCAATAATGATGCCTGGCATAGCAGCAGTTTTAGGCTGTAACTGGATATCATAGCGTCCTTCACCACTTTCACGATTGGAGAGAAGGTAATAATCAGAAGAAAAAATAATACTCATGCCTAGAAGCAAACCGTGATAATAGTTTTCCTTCAAACCGTCGTAATAGCTTATGGATTCCATGAGAAATGTTTTTAAAGCTATTTTGAGGGAAGCAGTATTTTTAGTGACTAATGCTTGGTTAAGCGTGTGGACGATATTTTCTCCGATATGGTTACTTAATAGGGAGAGTATTTCATTGCAATAAACGCTTTGAACCTCTTTATTGGGAATAGCAAGCTGGCAGATATACGTACCTTGGTCATCTATAGTAGTGTTAACGGATTTTAGATAGCCTGTCATGAGCAGGAAGCTAAAAATGTTACTTTCCATGTCCTTTAGATTAGGATAAATGATATTTGTGTTGATTATGGAGTCTAAAGTAATACCATTTAATAATTCTCTTAAACTTTCACAGGTATCGGTGTTGAGGTTTTGCAATATCTCATGAATAACTGCATTACCAGAGGTCTGCACCCAATAGGGTAGAGCTGTACAGTTGTTGCCGAAATAGTACAATACAGACCAAGGATTATAAATTTCCGTATTGCCAAACTTATAGCCATCGTACCATTGTTGAATTTCTGAGAGCTTATCAACAGCGTGATAATAATCTGCCATAGTCTGTACTTCCTCGGCAGTAAAGCCAAAATAATTACTGAACTGAGTATCAAGAACTGAATATATACGAATATTATTCAGTCCGCTGAAAATACTTTCTTTGGCGATGCGCAAAATGCCTGTGAGCACTGCCAACGTAACATGGGGATTGTCTTTAAGTGCAGAGGAAAAAAGAATTCTGATAAACTCAACCACCTGCTGATAATAGCTATTGACATAGCCTTCCTGGATAGGGGTATCATATTCATCAATAATAATAATAGGCGCAAGCTTGTGATGTGCATGGAGCATTCTGCTGAGAGCGCCGAGACTGAAAAGATAATTGGCATCAGAGGCAGTGTCATTGACGATTTTTTGATAAAGGTTTGTGTCAGCCTTAGTGAGTTCAGTGCTTTTTTCTAGCTCTGGATGTCTGGCATATTCATTTCTGATGACTTCCTTTAACAGCTCTAAAGCAATTTCCCAATTAGAAAATTTAACGTCCTTTAGAGAAAGAAAAATAATAGGATATTTTCCCTGCTGACTTGTGTATTTTTCGCCTGCCTGCCAAATCTTTTTATCTTTGAAATATTTGCTGGTATCTTCAGGTGTCTTTTCAAAGAATGTGCGCAGCATGTCCATATTCAGCGTTTTGCCGAAACGTCTGGGGCGCGTGAAGAGGGTAATGACAGCGCGTTCGTCGAGAAGCTCTTTAATCAGAAGCGTTTTATCGACATAATAGTATTCCGTGCTTACGAGCTTGTAATTCGATGCGCCGATAGGCAAAGGTAATTTATTTTGCATGGAGTATAGCCTCCTCTCATACTCTTTTCCCTAATTATAACATTTTTGGATGTAATGGTATAGAGAATCTGTTTTAGAAAATTTAAGTGAATTACTTGACACTACTACTACTATATACTGTAAACTATCTTCTATATTATACACATTCAAGGAGGCTTCTATGTCTGAAAAGCTTTGCACCTTATCGACCGGTGATGAGGTTTATTTTTACGATAAAAGCATAGTTATCTGCTTTCAGGGAAAGCGGAAGGTTTTGAGCACGTCTTTATATAATGGCGGCTATCATGAGGATTTCACTGCTGTCTATAATTATGATGCCAAGCAGGGGGCAGGAATGCCTTGCGAGATGCTGGCAGATAATTATGTAGATCATATGCAGCTGATTTCGCAGCGTCTGGCGCTCGATCCGGAGAAGGTGAGCGGGATGTCGACGGCGGCGAGCATGGAAAATGTGGCGGTAGAAGTTTTGAAGCATAAGGAGCTGACGGTGACGGCGATAGTTACCGGCGGCATTGAAACGAATGGCGGACGTGTCGGTGATCCGGCAGATTATTACAGGCCGCAGGAGAAGCCTGTGAAGTATGGCACAATCAACATTATGCTGGTTCTTGACTGCGACCTTGCGCCGGGGACGATTGCCAGAGCGCTGGTGACCTGCACGGAGGCGAAGACGGCAGCGATTCAGGAGCTGCTGGAGGGCAGCAAGTATTCGCAGGGCTTGGCGACCGGCTCCGGCACAGATCAGACGATTATTGTCTGCAATGCGGAAAGTGAGCTGTATCTTGACGGTGCAGGCAAGCATTCTAAGCTGGGCGAGCTGATAGGCAAAGCTGTTATCGCAGCGGTGAAAAAGGCGCTGGCGAAGCAGTCCGGCCTCACGCCTGTGCTGCAGCATAACGCTTTTCGCCGCTTGAAGCGCTTTGGCGTACAGCCTGGCGGCATGTGGAAGGATTTTCATAGTGCGCAGCCTGCTGTAATCAAGCCTGAGTATCTTGTGGCTGCGGAAAAGCTGGCGTGCGAGGATGCGATGCTCACTTTTACTTCATTATATATACATCTGCTTGACCAGTGCTCCTGGGAGCTTATCAGTCCGCAGGAAATGCAGCAGGCAGGGCAGGCGCTTTTGCAGCTTTTGGCAGAAAAATACGAGGTGCAGGAGGAAACGATTGCCGAGGCAAAAGCAGAGGCGTTGCTCGCAAGCTGGAAAAAGCAGTTTAATGCTGTGCTGGAGGCAAGACTCGCAAAGTAATTGTTGATTACTCGAGATGCGAAAAAAATTCTGTGCGTATAATTTCTAAAAATGAAAAACATACAACAATAAACTTCACAGCTTGTTCGTTGTATGTTTTCGTTTTTTATGATAAAATTCTTATAGACAATCGTGTTGCAGGGTGGGCATTGCCAAAATTCTCTAAGAGAATCGAGGTGATGCTTATGAAGAACTATGACTTTAAAGACCTTATGGCTTTTGGTATGTTCATTCTGGCATTGCTGACTTTTATATTTCAGTATAGCAAGTAGTTCAGACATAGAAAAACCGCCCCAAAACTTGACAGGTAGCAGGGCGGATTTTCCGTTTTAGCTCTTGGCAACCCACCCTTGTGGGCGGTTGTCTTTTTCTATAATATAACATATAACTTTTTTTTTTTCAAGGATTCTTTTGTGAATTCTTTTTAGTGTAATGTGAGTAACATCATTACAATTTCTTTGACCATATAGCTGGCATATAGTTTAGATGAACGCAAATTTTACCAGAGATTTTCGGGCGGCGCGCTGCGCCGTCCTTTTTGTCGTGCGTCGAAAAGCAACGAAGCTTAAATTTTTTACAAAACTTTTAACAAAAATCACAGTCCGCTATTTGTCATTAGCCTATAAATGTAGTATAATACAGAGTGAGAGTATGTGTGCGGACACAGTATCAAATAAATTTTCTACATTTGTACGGAAGAATGTAAAATAAAAATGGAGGTGTATTTTTTTTGGCTAAATTTCAACACAAGGTTCAGATTATCCCGTTAGGTGGTCTGGGCGAAATTGGTAAAAACATGACAGTATTTCGTTACGGAGATGACATCATCCTGATTGATGCAGGCTTGATGTTCCCGGAAGACGATATGCTCGGCATAGATTTAGTAATCCCTGATATTACGTATTTAATTGAGAACCAGGATAAGGTGAAGGGCATTTTCCTGACACATGGTCACGAGGACCATATTGGTGCGCTGCCTTATGTTATGAAACAGATTGATTGTCCCGTTTATGGTACCGCACTGACTCTGGGTATTTTGCAAGGTCGTTTGAAGGAAAATGGTGTAGGCAACGAAAACCTGCGCGTAGTAAAACCCGGTGATAAAATTACTGCCGGTGCCTTCAAGCTTGACTTTATTCGTGTAAACCACAGCATTCCTGATGCTGTAGCTATTGCAATCAACACGCCGATTGGCACTATTATTCACACTGGCGACTTTAAGATTGACCATACGCCTGTTGATGGACAGGTTATGGAGTTCAACAAGTTTGCTGAGTACGGCGACCGCGGTGTGCTGTGCCTGATGGCCGACAGCACGAACGCTGAGCGTCCTGGCTTTACGCCGAGCGAGAAGATGGTTGGTCAGACCTTTGATGAGGAGTTCCGCTATGCGAAGCACCGCATTATCGTAGCGACCTTCTCCTCCAACGTTCATCGTATCCAGCAGGTTATTGATACGGCAATCAAGTATGACCGTAAGGTTGCTGTTATTGGCCGCAGCATGGTGAATGTTGTTAATATCTCTCGCGAGATGGGCTATCTGAAGGCTCCAGACGGAGTTATTATTGATATTGATGAAACTCATAACTATACGCCGGAGAAGGTTGTTATCATTACCACCGGCAGCCAGGGCGAGCCTATGTCAGCTTTGACACGTATGGCTATGAATGACCATAAGAAGGTTGATATTATGCCTGGCGATACCGTTATTATCTCCGCTACCCCGATTCCGGGCAACGAGAAGCTGGTATCCCGCACGATTGACCATCTGTATAAGCTGGGTGCTGATGTTATCTATGAAAAGAGCAACGGCGTCCATGTTTCCGGTCACGCCAGCCAAGAGGAAATCAAGATGATGCACAATCTGGTGCGTCCGAAATTCTTCATGCCTGTGCATGGCGAATACCGTCATTTGGTTAAGCATGCTAATCTGGCGAAGAGCCTGGGTATGCCTGCTGACCACATTGTTATCGGTGAAAACGGCAGCGTTATCGAGCTGACAAAGAACAGCATCGGTATCAACGGCAAGGTTCCGGCTGGCAAGGTACTGGTCGATGGCCTCGGCGTTGGCGATGTTGGCAATATCGTTCTGCGTGACCGCCGTCAGCTGTCTCAGGACGGTATCATGATTGTTGTTGTGACGATTGATAAGGAATCCTGCCACGTTGTTTCCGGTCCGGATATTGTTTCCCGCGGCTTTGTATATGTACGTGAGGCAGAGGACCTGATGGATGAAGCACGCGATAAGGTGCAGGCTGCGCTGGAGCGCTGTGAGGAAAACAATGTTTCCGAATGGTCCGCGATTAAGTCCACCGTTCGCGATTCTCTGGGACGCTTCCTGTTCGAAAGAACTCGTCGCCGCCCGATGATTCTGCCGATTATTATGGAAATCTGATTTGTGAATTTATAGGAGTTGTCTGCATTGCGTCAAGTAAGAAGGAAGAAGCAAAAGAATAACAGCTATCATCGTCTCGTCGGCTTAGGCTGCCTTGTGATGGGACTGCTTTTTGCTGCGGCTTTTTTCCTTGACAGCGATAGCGGCGTGCTGCAATTTGCGGCTAAGGTCGAGTCGTATCTGCTGGGTAAGGGCGCACTCTTTCTGCCGTTAGGCTTCTTTGCTGTGTCCTGGCAGCTGTTAGCAGGCGGTCAGCTCCATGTTTTTAACAAAAAAACACTGGTTTTTGCTTTGGTGATGCTGTGCCTTACGGGCACAGCTCACGCTGTTTTTGTACCTGTGAATGAAGAGCTGGCGCCGGAGCAGCTGCCCTTGGGCGGCGGTCTGGTAGGCGGTCTGCTCGTGTCTATGCTGCACGGCCTCTTAGGTGAGCTTGTGACGTATGCCGTTTTGTTTGCGGGCTGGCTGGCGAGCCTGTATCTGCTTTTGCCGGTACACAAATGGTGGGAACTGCTGCAGGACAAGCTGACGCAGGACGATATCACTATCGTGCGCCCTGAGAAAAAACAAAGTGACGCCACTGTGGCGGCAGAAAGCAGACCGCGCTTTCCTTCGCAGAGCACAACAGCTGTGAGAAAGCCGTCGAAGGCGCTGCCGCAGACGGCGGCAGCTGTGCGTAAGCCTTCTGTGAAGCACGATATTTATAATAACCCTGATTTTAAGGCCTTTACTGACGGTGTGCAGAAGCCGCATGGCATTAAGCGCATCCTGCCGGTGAAGGAGGAAAACGTTTATACTCATCCGCTGATTAAAGAGGAGCTGGAGCGCGATCCAGTGCAGATTCCGGATTTTGAGCCGCCGCGCAGCACAAGAACACGCGTCTACCGTCCTGTTGTCGATTATGAGCAGGAGGCAGACTACGTTCCGGACGCACGCTTCCTGGATGACGAGGAGGAGAGCAGAGCGGCTGTTGATATCGTAAGCTATCCTGAGCCGGAGCGCAGTATCGAGGCTGTGCAGGAGCATGAGGCAATTGAGGAAGCACACGTTCCCTTTGCTGCTGCGAGCAGATTTGCCGAGGTTGAACGCTGCGACGAGGAAGAGCAGCCTGAGCCGCCGCCAGCACCTGTCGCACCTGAGCCTGTCCGCGAGATTCATATTACGGACAGCGCGGACAAGATCGTTACCACTCCTGCTGTGCAGAACGTAGAGGAGCCGCAAGAAGCTTCCGGTTACCGTCTGCCGCCGCTGGAGCTCTTGGATATCCCCAAGGCTACTGACCCGGCAACGTATCAGGCGGATATTCTCGACCAGTGCGCTGTGCTAGAGCAGACGCTGCGCGACTTCAAGGTACGCGCTAATGTCATTGATGTGACGCGTGGCCCTTCGGTTACGCGCTTTGAGCTGGAGCCTGCGCCGGGCGTAAAGGTTAGCTCCGTAGTTAATCTGGCGGACGATATTGCTTTGCGTCTGGCAGCACCGGGCGTGCGTATCGAAGCGCCGATTCCCGGCAAGTCAGCCATCGGTATTGAAGCGCCGAATACGAAGAACGATACGGTCTGCTTCCGCGAGGTCGTGGATAACGAGGTCGTGCGTAAGGAGCCCTCGAAGCTCTGCATTGGCCTGGGCAAGGACATTAGCGGCAATATTATTTCTGCCGATTTGTCCAAGATGCCGCATCTGCTTGTTGCCGGCTCTACCGGTTCCGGCAAGTCCGTGTGCATCAATACGATTATCGCCGGAATTTTATATAAGGCCCGACCTGAGGAGGTCAAGCTGATTTTGGTTGACCCGAAGGTCGTTGAGCTGTCTAATTACAATGGTATTCCGCATTTATTGACGCCTGTTGTTACAGAGCCGAAAAAAGCTGCTTCGGCCTTGCATTGGGCTGTGGCAGAGATGGAGCGCCGCTATAAGGCTTTTGCCGATAACCATGTGCGCGAAATCAAAAGCTATAATCAGCAGGCTGCCGAAAAAATGCCGTATATAGTTATCATCATCGACGAGCTGTCGGATTTGATGATGGTGGCGAAGGTGGATGTCGAGGACGCTATCCTGCGTCTGGCACAGAAAGCCCGTGCCGCCGGAATTCATCTGATTCTGGCAACGCAAAGGCCTTCCGTCGATGTTATCACTGGTATTGTGAAGGCCAATATTCCTTCACGTATCGCGTTTGCTGTTTCGTCGCAGACGGATTCACGCACTATCCTCGATATGGGCGGTGCGGAGAAGCTTTTAGGCAAAGGCGATATGCTGTTTTATCCCATAGGCATGAATAAGCCTGTCAGAGTACAGGGAGCCTTTGTTACTGATGCTGAATTGAACAAAATTGTGGACTTTATCGTCAAGCAGTCTATTCCTGTTAACTACAGTGAAGAGGTTACAGCGCAAAAGCTGGAATGCGACGAGAAAGAGAAGAATAATGAAAAGGCAGGGCCGAGCGCTCCTGCTGAGGATGAATTATTCGAGGATGCCCTGCGTCTGGTTTTGGACATGGGGCAGGCCTCCAGCTCTATGCTGCAGCGCCGTTTTGGTATCGGCTATAACAGGGCAGCACGCCTCGTAGACACGATGGAGGAGCTGGGGATTGTCGGCCAATATGCCGGCAGCAAGCCACGAGAGGTTATCATTTCACGTCAGGAAGCAGAGGAACGCTTTCTGCAGCATGATTAAGCGGAGGTACTGACAAATGGAAAGTGAAAAAAGTATCGGCACAATTTTAAAGGAAAAAAGAGAGTCCAAGGGACTTACTTTGATGGATATTGAACGCGGAACGAGTATCCGCAGCCGTTATATACAAGCAGTCGAGAATGATGAATATGAGAAAACTCCGGGTGGTGTTTTCCTGAAGGGTATTATTCGCAATTATGGCGATTTTCTCGGCTTAGATGGTTTGGCTTTGCTGCAGCGCTACAAGGGAACGACTGCTGGCAAGGCAAATGAGAAGGCCATCAGCGACGGTATTCGTGAGGTTGACAATGTGCGCATGAATATTCAGCTGAAGGATAAGCGCGATATTGGCAGCGGCACAGGCAGATTCGAAATGCCCTCGCTGCCGAAGCTGCCTGTTAAGCAATGCCTTGCAGGTTTGGTTGTAGTGGCAGTGTTGGGCGCTGGCTATATTGCTATCCCAAAGGCTATTGATTATGTGAAGAATCTTCCGAGCGAACCGAAGCAGGAGGAAAAGGCCGCAGCTAGCGCTGAGCAGAATGCTGCTAAGGCTCCGTTAGACAAGGTTGTCGTGGAGATGGAGGCTTCCGGCGCCTGCTGGACGGAGGTTACAGCTGACGGCAAGGAGATTTTTGCCGGTATGCTGCAGGCCAAGGAAAAGAAAACCTTTGAAGCAAAGGATAAGCTGATTGTCAAATATGGCAATATCGGCGTAATGAATATCAAGGTCAACGGCGAGCCTGTTAACCTTAACGGTGAGCATGGCGTAGCAGTCAAGACCTATTTGCGTGCTGCGGCAGCAGAAACCTCGAAGGCAGCAGAGGCTCCTGCGCCGAAGGAAGAGGAGGCAGCGGCTGCTCCGCAGCCTGAGCAAAGCAGCGCAGCTGCGCCTGCAGCTCAGCCGGAGCCTGAACCGGAGCCTGCACCAGCGCCAGAGCCTGAACCAAAGGCTGCTGAGCCTGCGTCCGCACCTGCTGCTGAAGCAAAGGAGGCGCCGCAGCCTGCCGCTGCTGCAGAGCAGAAGTAAGTTTATAGGAGTTATCCATGAAACAGTTTATACCAATTTCACATGAGGAAATTGTTGAGCGTGGCTGGGAGCAGATTGATTTTCTGTTCATCAGCGGCGATGCCTATGTAGACCATCCGTCCTTCGGCCCGGCGGTTATCTGCCGCGTGCTGGAGGCGCAGGGCTACAAGGTGGCGATGCTGTGCCAGCCTGCGTGGGATAAAATAGAAAATTTTGCCGCCTTGGGCAAGCCGCGTCTGGGCGTAATGATTTCCGGCGGCAACCTTGATTCCATGCTCTGCCGCTATACTGTGGGCAAGCATGAACGTGCCGTTGACAAATATACTGCCGGCGGCGAGGTTGGCAAGCGTCCCGACCATGCGACCTGCGTTTATGCGCAAAAGGTGAAAAAGCTCTGGCCGGAGCTGCCGGTGGTTATCGGCGGTATTGAGGCGAGTCTGCGCCGCTTTGTGCATTTTGATTACTGGGAAAATAAGCTGTTGCCTTCGATATTAGAAAGCAGTGGAGCTGACATTCTTGTGTACGGTATGGGCGAAAAGCAGGTTGTCGAGATTGCCGACTATCTCGCCGGTGGTGCGCGTGCTGAGGATTTGCATTATATCCGTGGCACCGCTTATGCTGCAGATGCGCTGCCTGAGGGCGAGGAGTATGTAGAGCTGCCAGGCTGGGCGGAGATTACTGCTGACCGCAAGGAGTTCGCGCGTGCCTTCAAGCTGCAGAGCAAGGAGCAGGATCCCTTCTACGGCAAGCTGGTCGTACAAAAGGGACAGCAAAAGTATATTGTACAGAATCCGTCTATTTATCCGCTGACGATGGAGGAGATGGACGCTGTTTATGATCTGCCCTACGTGCGTACCTGGCACCCAAGCTATGATAAGCTGGGGGGCGTAGCAGCGCTCGAGGAGGTGCAGTTCAGTCTGGTGAGCTGCC